>WNFG01004410.1_pt1 | contig 11836 bp, 11 predicted proteins | sample 5400431 | NCBI WGS metagenome assembly WNFG01 (sample SAMN13153346, study PRJNA577476) | soil metagenome | isolation source: 120 cm saprolite under Douglas fir tree site 2 hole 3 replicate 2 | place: USA:California | collected 2015-04-18
GGGGCCGAACAGCGTGCGGAACAGGTTGAGATTGCCCATCATGCCGCCGCGCGAGCGCCAGTCGCTCTCCTCGAACTGCATGCCGGCGTGAAACGTGCCGCTCAGCATGCCGTAGGCGAGCGACCCGTAGGCCATGACGCCGATCTGCTGGGCAGCGCAATAGGGGAAGATCTCGGCCTGCATGCGGCGGTCGAACATGTTCCAGCCATATTGCACGACATCGATAGGGCGCAGCCGCATGGCGGCCTCGATCTGCGCCAGGCGGAAGTTCGAGACGCCGATATAGCGCGCCTTGCCCTGGTGCACGATGTCGTCGAGGGCATCCATCGTCTCGTCGAGGGGCGTCTCGGGGTCGGGCCAATGCACCATGTACACATCGACGTAATCGATTTGCAGCCGTTTGAGGCTCTTCTCGATCGACGCCGTGACCCGCCGGCGGCTGCTGTCGCGCCGGTTCGGCATTTCCTCGTAGCCGACGCCGAATTTGGTGACGATCGAGACATCCCGACGGCGGGCGCCGAGCGCGCGGCCCACGGCCTCCTCGGAGACCCCCATGCCGTAGGCCTCGGCGGTGTCGAAGCACGTGATGCCGTCGTCGATCGCCTGGTGGACGGCGCGCTGAAACCGGCTCTCGTCGATCCGGCCATAGGTGCCGCCGATTTCCCAGCAGCCGAAACCGATCGCCGAGACCTTCAGGTCGGTCTTGCCGAATGGCCGATATTCCATGCGCTTCCCCGGCGGTGCCCGAGCGCTCGCTCCTGCGGCAGTGTGACCGAAATCTTGTCCGGTTTCACGGCGTTTTCAAAACGCAGTTGGTTGTCATTCCCAAACCCCCGTGGGAGGCTGAACTCCGGGTGGCAGATGCCGCTCGGCAACACGCGATCGAAACCCGGGAGGGGATATGGCCCTGCTCATCGTCAATCTCGACAAGCAAATCGGCAACGCGCAGGCCTGGCGCGACACCTTTTCGGCACAGCTTCCCGATCTGGAACTTCGCATTTGGCCGGACGCGGGAAGAGTGGCGGATATCGAATATCTCGCCTTCATCCGCCCCGATTTCGACATCCTTCCCGAATTGCCGAATTTGAAGGCGATGTTCAGCCGCTCGGCCGGGGTGGAAGCCTTTGTCGATCATCCGCGGCTGCCGAAAGTCCCGCTCGGCAAGGTGGAGCCTTCGGGCGGCGATCCGATGATGACCGAATACGTCGTCATGCACGTCTTGCGGTTTCACCGCGACATGCCCGGGTATCAGGCGGCCCAGGCCAGCCGCGAGTGGCGTCGCACCAGGATCGTGCGGCCCGAGGAACGGCGCATCGGCTTTCTCGGCTACGGCCTGATGGCGAAAGCGCCGGCGCTGGTGTTGAAGTCGCTCGGGTTCCCGGTCTCGGCCTGGGTTCGCTCGCCGCGGTCGGCCGAGGACGTTCCGATTTTTTACGGCCGCGACCAGCTCGAGCCGTTTCTCAACCGGACCGATATCGCCGTCTGCCTGCTGCCGCTTACCAGAGAAACCGAGGGCATCTTCTGCGCCCGCACCTTTGCGATGATGCCGAGAGGGGCGATGCTGGTGAATGTCGGGCGCGGCGGACATGTGGTCGCCGAGGATCTGATCGGCGCGCTCGACTCAGGACAGTTGTCCTACGCCGCGTTGGACGCGCTGTCGCCGGAGCCGCTGCCGCCGGAAAGCCCGCTCTGGCTGCACCCCAAAGTCACCGTGATGCCGCACGTCGCCCGGCGACCGACCGTCGCACAACTCGTCACCGAGATTGCCGCGAATATCCGAAGCATAGTGGCGGGCGGCCCGCTGCTGCAGGAAGTCGACATCACAACAGGGTATTAGAAGGCGGACGGTACCTCCGATGGCGAGGCAGCTAAACGATTGCTTGGGTCGCTCTCCGCTGACTCCGGTGCAGGCGAGCGGTATTCGACCAGATAGCGCGGGCGGTTGCGCGCCTGCTCATAGATGCGCCCGATGTACTCGCCGATGATGCCCAGCGTGATCAGCTGAATCGTGCCGAGCAGCAAAATGACCACCGCGAGCGAGGTCCATCCCTGCACGACCTCGTTTTCCACAAACTTGACCGCGATGAACGCGAGGTAGAACAGCATCGCCAGACTGGAGCATAGCGCCGCATAGAACGCGAGCCTCAGGGGCCTGGTGGAGAATGCGGTGATCGCGTCGACCGCAAGCAGGAACATGGCTCGCCATGTATAGCTGGAAACGCCGTGCTGTCGCGCTTCGGCCACATAGGGGACCGCGATCCGCTGGTATCCGATCCATGATACCATGCCCCGCAGAAACGGCCGGCTATCGCGCAGGCTCAACAGGTCACGCAGCGCCGCCCGGTCCAGCAACTGGAAATCCGCGGCGCCCGGGGTGATCGGCGTATCCGACAAGGCCTGCATCAGCCGATAGAACGCACGCGAGGCGAACCGCTTGCCGCGGCCGGCATCCGGGGTTTCTTCGCGAACCGTCTGAACCACCTTGTAGCCCTTCTGCCACGCTTCCACCATCTGCGGCAGCAGAGATGGCGGGTGCTGCAGGTCGCAGTCCATGGTGACGATGGCGTCACCGCGGGCAATCTCGAGGCCGGCCATCAGCGCCGCCTGGTGGCCGAAATTCCGGGTGAACGAGATCAACCGCACCCTTGGGTCTTGCTGAGCCATCGCAATGAGACGCTCTCGCGTGCGGTCGCGCGAACCGTCGTCGACATAGATTATCTCGATCTCAACCGAGGTTGCGCTCAATGCCTGGAAGACCGCATCGCGCAGCGGCACGATGCTGTCCTCTTCATTGTGAGCCGGAACGACGATGCTAAGCAGGGGACGCTTCATTGGTCGTTACCGTTTGGTAGTCGAGCGGGTGCCTAGCGGTCGGCAACGCTGAGCATCACCGTTCCGCCGAAGATCAGAATAAAGCCGAAAAGCTTGAACGCCCCGAACGCTTCATTGAGCACGAAGACCGCCGCTACGGCCGAGCCCGCCATCGTCAGGCCGATTGCGACGGGATACGCCATCGACAGCGGGAACCGCGCAAGGATGACGATCCAGACACCGAAACTCACGACGTACAAGACGAAACCGCAGGTGAATTGAAGGAACGCAGACGTCAGAAGCGATCCCGGCAGCGGAACCAGTTGCAGCGTCGGCAATGTCGATTTCACGACCACAAGCCCGACGCTGCTGGCGATCGTGTAGATCGCGAAAAGCCCTACATCGATTAGGACGCGCCCGGTCCTAGGATCCATCGCTATCCTTTCCGCTCGCTCAATATTTTATCGCAACGGGCAAAGCGTGGCCGGTTTGCCTCGATATACCCGTAAAAGGCCAAGTGGCGGTGCGGCAGTGGAAACCAGCGAACCCTCACATCGACGAACAGATGCTCGATCACCGAAAGGATCTCGGCTGCGGTGTTCAGGTGCTCGTGCCGCATGACTGGCGCGTAGGCCAGGCCGGTGCGCGCGCGATAAGCGATTCCGGTGGTCAGCCGCCAGGCCAGACCCCAGAGCAGGCCGCCCTCGGCGGGGATCCCTGCCTGGAAGATGCCACCTTCAGCGATCAGCCGGCCGCTCGCGGCGATGATCGCGGGCATTTCCTCGAGATGTTCGAGCACGGCCACCGAAAGCACTCGATCGTACTGCTCGGATTGAGCGATGTCGAAAACGCTCGCATACTCGGAGTGAAGGCGGCTACGCAGCGGGCTGTCCTGGAGCAGCGCTTTCATTGGCTCGACGACGTCATATCTCGATGCTGCCGGCTCGAATTTCAGGTGGTTCAGCGTTCCCGCGCCAAGCTCCAGAATGCGGTCGCCGAGGCCGTGTGCTGCGGCGACGCGGCGATGCATCCAGCTTTCCAGCGTCGCCGTGGCGCGGTAAAGCAACCCGCCCCGTTCGCCGCGGTTAAGTTGGTATTCCTCGAGATAAATCGTTGCATTGCCGGCCGGCAGCGGCGGCCGGGTCCGTGGGTAGCTGTCCAGAAGAGCCTGGACAGACGCCGAAAGCCGAAGGGGCATCACTGTCGCGCTTTCAGAGGGCCTGGTCGGTCAGCAGACCGGGGTTCGGGCCGACTGCCGAAGGCCCGCAGACCACCATGCGTGGCGAGTTCTGACAGTTCGGATCCGCCGCGGCTGTGTTTCGGATCTCGGCATATCCGGGCAAATTCGCAAGATACACGGTAATGCTGCCAGCCGGCGGTGGAGTCTTGGCGGTGGCCGCTTCGGTGATGCAATCGGCTTGATGGCGGGCGGCATACACCGAGTTGACCGGCACTCCGGCGAGGATTGCCAGCAATTGGACCTCCAGCGCGATCTCCACGCTGGCCAACGGCAACGGCGATAGGCAGGAGAACGACGGAAAAACTCGCACCGTAGACGAGGCTGCCAGCGCGTGTTGCCATGAAGCTGCATCCAATACCCTTGGCGCCGGCCGGCTCACCGAGTGCGCGAACGCGGTCCGCAGGGGCGCGGTATCCACCCACTGCAGCAATCCCGCCGCCAGCAGCAGCGCAGCGCCGAAACGGTGCCGGGTGGCGGTCAGGACGACGGCCGCCGCAGTCACTGCATAGAGCGCCGGCCACACGAAGCGCCCGCTTGACCGAAAACTTTCCGAGATCGACAGAACAAGCCCCCCTGGCGATGGGATTGTCCCGACGCAGCGAAAACCAAGGCAAAACATCGGAGTGACCGCGAACGCCACAAAACCAAGCAGCACAACCCAGAGGAGGACATCTGTCCGGCGGTCGCGACTGATCCAGTGAACGAGATCAGGGCCCGACAAGAAGATCAACAGCAGGATGCCGGCGCCGAAATAGCTGAACCCCTCATATTGCCCCCCGGACGCGTCGAGGATTCCGGCGAATATCCCGAAGGGCAGAATGCCGCTGAATTGTGGGACCACCGGCGACAGCAGGTTCAGCGAGAAAAACCCATAGCCCTGAGCGGCGGTTGATCCCGGATTACTCAAGTGTCCGGAGACGACAATTGTTGCCGCGATTACCACAGCGAGAATAGCGAGGACCGTCAGGCCGGCCGTCACCCGCAATCGGCGATTGATCATCGTCTGGGCGATGGCAGCCACCACCAGCGCGGTCACCATCGCGAAGAGGTAGGCGTGTGTCCAGAGCGCCAGCACGCAAAGCGGCCCCGAGGTGGCCAGGCACCAGGTCGGTGAGCGACCCTTTCGGCAGGCAACATAGAAGGCCAGCGCAAGGATGACCTGAAAGTGCGCCATCAGGGACATATGTCCCCACCGATAGAGCAGGGCCGGCATACTGCAGCCAAGGATGGCGGCGGCGCACGCGGCAGGGATCGTGCGGGCGCCGAGAAGATTGACCAGAACTGTCAAGGAAGCGGCGGAGGCAACAAAACAAGCGACCGTCCATGCGCCGTAAAGATTAATCGACGCCCCGGTTGTCTCGTAGATTATCCGGCCAAGAAAGGCAACAACAGGAATGCTGTCTGTATAGATGACATTGGTCCCGCTTGGGTATCCTAGCTGTGAAACTTGGAATATCGGAAAGTCCCAAGGGCTCTTCATAAAAGCATAGTAACCGCTGAGCGCGGTCGTCATGTCGGCCCAGCTGATCCCGCCGCCGACAAGACCGCCCGGCTTCGTCCAAAAACTCGCCGTCCCGGTCACGAAATCTGCAGGAAATAGGTGCCAACAGAACGCGGATGAAATCAGGAGACCTACCAGTTGCAGGACAGCAGTCGAATGTGGCGCGCGTAGGAGGCTCCCCATGAGGCCGCCGCTCCACCGTTGCCCCTGTGAGCTTGGCGCGGCGAAGCCATCGGTGCCGCTGGCCGCCATGTCGCAACCCTTTACTTCGCTTGAGTGAAGAATAGCGCTAGCAGCAATACCATAACCTTGGGTTAATCCGCTTAATCGTCCGCTGCGGCCGCTACCGGCCGGCGGGGAGGACCGCGGACCAGCAGCAATAATGGCAGCGACGCAAGGATGACGATCAGCATCAGCGTGAAATCGTCGAGATAGGCGATCATCGCCGCCTGTCTTGTGACCTCGTGATTGAGCGCGGCGATCCCCGAAGGGGTTGTCAGATTAAACGGCGCGGCAAGAAACGGCGCCTGCGCCAGCGGATTGTCGGGGCGCAGCCATTCGACCAGCCGCGAATGCACGATCTGGGTGTTCTGCGTCAGTTGGGTTTCGAGAATGGCGATGCCGATGCTGCCGCCGAGCATCCGCATCAGGGCGCGGATCGCGGTTCCCTGGGTCAGGATGTGGTGCGGCAGGCCTGAGAGCGCGAGCAGGTTGAGCGGCACAAAGGTGCAGCCGAGCCCGAACCCCTGGGCAAACCCGGCGAAGAGGATCGGCCCCGACCCCATCAGCAGCGAAAACCCGGTCATCTGCCACAATGAGGCCGCGGTCAGCAGGAACCCGATGAGGATGAAGAGGCGGCTGTCGACCCGGTTGATCAGCCGGGCAACGAGGAACATCGCCAGCATCGTCCCGAAGCCGCGCGGCGCCATCATCCACCCGGCGTCAAACACCGGGTAGTTCATCAGCACCTGCATCATCGACGGCATCAGTACGAGCGTCCCGCTGAGGATCATGCCGACCCCGAACATCAAGAGGCTGCCGGCGACAAAATTCGGGCTCTTCAGTAATTCGCGATTGAGGAACGAGCGCTCGCCGGCCGTCATCGTGTGGACGACCAGCAGGTAAAAACACAAGACCGCGATGATCGCCTCGATCCAGATCTCGGTCGAGTGAAACCAGTCTTTTATCTGGCCGCGGTCGAGCATCAGTTGCAGCGAGCCGACCCCGATGCTCAGCATCGCAAAGCCAAGCATGTCGAACTGATCGCCGCGCATCATGCGGGACTGGCGGATGAACAGGAAGACGCCGAGCGCGCACAAGGCGCCGACCGGCAGGTTGATATAGAAGCACCAGCGCCAATCGAAATTCTCCGTCAGCCAGCCGCCGAGGGTCGGGCCGATGATCGGCCCCATCATCGCGCCGGTGCTGAAGATCGCCATCGCGTAGGCATGCCGCTCGCGCGGATAGATCGTAAACAGCGTCGCCTGGCCCAGCGGCACCAGCCCCGCGCTGCATACACCTTGCAGGACGCGGTAGACCACGAGCTGGGTGAGGCTCGTCGCGGCGCCGCACAGGGCCGACGCGATGGTGAAGCCGATAATCGAGGCGAGAAAGATGTATTTGACGCCAAAGTGGCCGGCGAGCCAGCCGGTCAGCGGCATCATGATCGCCGAGGAAACGATGTAGGACGTCAGTATCCACGAGATCTGGTCCTGCGATGCCGACATGCTGCCCTGGATGTGCGGCAGCGCGACATTGACGATCGTCGTATCGAGTCCCTGCATGACGCAGGCGCAGATGACCGTCGCGGTGATCGCGCCCCGGTTGGCGACCGGCGGGACGCTCGGTGGGCCGCCCTCTCCCCTCACTGCGGGCGCCCCGTCATCGGCCGCGGCGGGTTATGGGAGCGCCAAGCGTGTATTGAGCGATGACCATCATCAACTCGAACCTATCCTGAATAGGTATACAGGCGACTATCGCTGCTTGTCGCGTGACCGCCCATCCGTCCCGGCTGTATGACTCTTGTGCGTCCTTCGAGACGTCCGCTTTGGCGGCCTCCTCAGGATGAGGTTCTTCCTTCATCCCATGACAAACCTACCTCATCCTGAGGAGCGCCCAGCGGGCGCGTCTCGAAGGACGCACAACGCGCATGCCGCGCCAAACTGAGAGCCGGCACCAAATCAACGGCGAATGATCGCGGGCGTCCAATTGGCGGCGCGGCGAGCGAGCCGGTCGTCGGTCGTTTCGCCATCGTGATCGACCGGTTCCGGCGGGCGGGTGAACGCGGCCCGGTCATCGAGGCAATTGGTGTTGATGACGGCGCGGGTACCGGCCGCTGTCTCGGAGATGGCGCCTAGATAAACCCCGCAGCGCCGGCAAATCAGGAACTCGGCGGTGCCCGAACCGAAACGGTAGGGCTCGACGAGCGACCAGTCCTCGGCCTCGATCTCGACCCCTCCGTGCGGGTCGCTCGTCGTGCGCGTGCTGTGGGCGCGGCAGAACGAACATCCGCAGGCGCGCAGCGCTGTTTCCTCGGGCGCCTGGGATAGGCTGAGGCGCAGCCGCAGATTGCCGCAATGACAGCCGCCGTAATGGTTCGCCAATTTTTCCTCCCGTTCGACAAGCCATGTTGCAACAGATGCGGTCCGGTCACGCAACGGCTATAGTCGCGATCAGCCGCTCCTGCCCGATCACCGACCCGGACACCTGCCGACGGAGGACGCCATGCATTTGATGTATTTCACCGAGCAGCCGATGTCGGCCTACCCTTCGGATATTGGGCTTGCCACCGGTCATACCGCGCTGATGTTCTCGAACAAGTATTTCGACCCGGTCGCCGGCAGCCGGCTCTACAACGAGTACCTCGAGCATTACATCATGGTCGACGAGCTCGGCTTCGACGGCATCATGCTGAACGAGCACCACAACGCGCCGTTCTGCATGCAGGCGAAGGCAAATATTTTCGCTGCGATCCTCGCCGCGGTGACGAAGAACGTGAAGATCGTCATGCTCGGCAATCCGCTGCCTTTGGCCGAGAATCCGGTGCGGCTCGCCGAAGAATTGTCGATGATCGACATGATCTCGAACGGGCGCCTGGTCTCCGGCTTTGTCCGCGGCGGCGGCCAGGAGCAGCTCGCCACCGGCGTCAACCCGGCCTTCAACCGCGACCGTTTCGAGGAGGCGCACGATTTGATCGTCGCGGCCTGGACGCGGCAGGGGCCATTCCGCTTTGAGGGCACGCATTACCAGCACCGCGTTGTCAACCCGTGGGCGGTGCCGTTGCAGAAGCCCTACCCGCGGGTCTGGATCCCGGGCGTCATCAGCCCCGAGACGATCGTCTGGGCGGCGCAGCACGGCTATCCGTACATCGCGCTGAACACGCCGGTCGAGCGAACGAAGCAGATCTGGCAGATCTACGACGACACGGCGGCCCAGGCCGGCTATCAGGGCGGCCCGGACTACCACGGATTGTTGAAACAGATCCACGTCGCCGAGACCGAGGAAAAGGCGATCGAGAACGCCGCGCAATTCCGCTGGATGCAGGGCGAGTTTACCGGCCTGGCCCACCCGGTGTGGAGCACCCCATCGGGTTATGGCAGCCCGGTCAACCGGCGCGCGTTCGTCGAGTTCGCCTCGGGCCGCGCCACGAATCCACGCGGCCGGCCATCGCTCGAAAAGCAGATGGAAGAGCTGATGATCATCGCCGGCACCCCGAAGCAGGTGATTGCCAAGTTGCGCATCCTCTTGGAGGAGACGCGGCCCGGCATTCTCGGCCTCTGGGGCAACGACGGCTCGGTCACCCATGAAGACGCCAAGACGTGCATCCGGCTGATGGGCCAGGAGGTGTTGCCGGCGGTGCGCGAGATCGCCAAGGAACTCGACCTGAAGAGCCCGTTCGAAACGAACCAGCCGGTGAGCATCGACTATATGCCGGGCCGCGGCCAGCCGGCGCGAGCGGCGGCGGAATAGCCGGCCGCGCCATCGTCAACCATCAACGATTGGGATGCTTGTCATGAACCAGAGCGATTTCGAAGCCGATCTCCGGCGCGAAGGCTACCAGGTGTTTTACGGCGGCTTGAGAGCGGGCGAGGTGAACGCCGACCACACGCATGACTGGGACGCGCGCGTCATGGTGATTGGCGGCGAGATCACGGTGACCCGCGGCGGGAAGGCGCAAACCTTCCATGCCGGTGACAGTTGCGCGGTCGCCGCCGGTGAGGTGCACGCCGAACATGTCGGCCCGCAAGGGGTCGCCTACATCGCCGGACGCCGCGCCGCCGCCTGATCGAGGAGGGAATGTCTGATGGCTCTCTACGAACTACGGACATACACGCTGCGTGTCGGGGCTATGGGCGAGGCGGTGAAGCTCTACCAGGAACTCGGGTTTCCGGCGCTCCAGCGGGGTGGCCAGGACAAGAAGCTCGTCGGATATTTCCAGAGCGATACCGGCACGATCAATCAGCTCGTGCATTTATGGAAATTCGACGACGACGCTGACCGCCGCGCGCATTGGGCCTCAGTGTTTGCGAACAGGGATTTCGTCGAGGGCTTCGCCGCGAAGTTCCGCCCGTTGCTGATGACCCAGGAGGTCAAGCTGCTCCACGCCGCGCCGTGGGGGCCGCACCCGTAATGAACCGGGCCGGGACCCGGCCCGGTATCGGTTTTCGCAACCTAAGGGAAAATTGGAGGCCGGAAGCGGAATCGAACCGCTGTACACGGATTTGCAGTCCGTTGCATAGCCACTCTGCCATCCGGCCAATATCGGAAGTGGGGGCAGGCGTGATATAGGCGTGCGGCACGCGGAGGGTCAAGGCGCAGCCGCGCGGCCGCGCCCTGCGCCCGCGCGCCGCGACATGAAATAGCCGGGTTTGCGGCGGCCTTGCTGTTGCCGCACTGGGCGGCGACCCATATATTCATTTTGTTCCGCAAGCGGGTGAAGGATCCGAGGATGGCGCGTGTTACCGTCGAAGATTGTGTGTTGAAGGTGCCGAACCGCTTCGAGCTGGTGCTGCTCGCCGCGCAACGGGCGCGCGAGGTCACCTCGGGGGCGCCGTTGACGCTCGACCGCGACGACGACAAGAACCCGGTCATTGCGCTGCGCGAGATCGCCGACGAGACGATACAGCTCGCTCACCTCAAGGATTCGCTCATCCGCGGGATGCAGAAGCATATCGAGATCGACGAGCCCGAGGAGACCCCGGACCTCGAGCAGACGCTGTTCGGCGTCGCCGATCCGACCGGCTCGGTCATCGGCGAGGACGAGATCGACGAGGAAGCGATCGAGGACGAGCTCGACGAAGACATGCTCGCCATCGAGGAGGAGGAAGTCGAGGTCGAGCCGGGCGAGGAGTCGGCTGAGGAGCCTGTCGCCGAGCGCGAAATCGGCGACGAGGAGCCCTGATGCGGCGACGCGCCAAGGCAATAGCGCAGGGGTAGCCGCGCGATGATGCGGCAATTCGAGCTCGTCGAGCTCGTCAAATCCTACGATCCGAAAGCGGACGAGAGTGCGCTCAACCGCGCTTATGTCTATTCGATGAAGGCGCATGGCGCGCAGCTGCGCGCCTCGGGCGACCCCTATTTCTCACACCCGGTCGAGGTCGCGGGGCTCCTCGCCCAGATGAAGCTCGACACCGCTTCGATCGTCACCGGCCTCTTGCACGACACGGTCGAAGACACCCTCGCGACGCTCGACGACATCGAAAAGCTGTTCGGGCCGGATATCGGCCGCCTCGTCGACGGCGTCACCAAATTGTCGCGCATCGAGCTGCAATCGGACCAGACCCAGCAGGCCGAAAACTTCCGCAAGCTTGTCCTCGCGATGTCCGAGGACATTCGCGTCCTCCTCGTTAAGCTCGCCGATCGCCTGCACAACATGCAGACGCTGCGATTCATCAAGGATCCGGAGAAGCGGCGGCGCATCGCGCGCGAGACGATGGACATTTATGTCCCGCTCGCCGAGCGCATCGGCATGCACCGGATGAAGGACCAGCTCGAGGATCTCGCCTTTACCGAGCTCCATCCGGATGCGCGGGCGAGCATCATCGCGCGCCTCGGGTTCCTGCGCGAGAAGGGCGGCGACATCGTCTCGCGCATCGTCAAGGAGCTGAGCGAGACGCTGAAAGAGGGCGGCCTCGCGGCCAACATCTCCGGCCGCGAAAAATCGCCCTATTCGATCTGGCGCAAGATGGAGCGCAAGAATGTTTCGTTCGAGCAGCTCGCCGACGTGATGGCCTTCCGCGTGCTGGTCGACGGGATCGGCGATTGCTACCACGCGCTGGGGCTTG
>WNFG01004412.1_pt1 | contig 11832 bp, 13 predicted proteins | sample 5400431 | NCBI WGS metagenome assembly WNFG01 (sample SAMN13153346, study PRJNA577476) | soil metagenome | isolation source: 120 cm saprolite under Douglas fir tree site 2 hole 3 replicate 2 | place: USA:California | collected 2015-04-18
GGGCAGATCGAGACGCAGTCCATCGCCTTCTCGATCTGTGCCAGCAGGGCTGAGCCGGTGGTGATGCCGCCGACCCGATACCCGGTCAGCGCGAACACTTTGGAGAAGCTGTAGAGATGCACCAGCGTGCCGCGCCACGACGGATCGCCGAACAGCTCGTGCGGCCGCTCGCCCTCGGGCAGGAAGTCCTTGTAGGTCTCGTCCAGGATCAGCGCGATGCCGCGCCGGCGGGCGAGCTCGTGGAAGGCATGAATGGTCTCGCGCGGGTAGACCGCGCCGGTCGGGTTGTTGGGCGAGATCAGCACGATGGCGCGCGTCTTGGGGCCGATCAGCTTTTCGGCATCCTCGGGGTCGGGCACGGCGCCCGAACCGGGACGAAAATCGAGCGCCACCGGCTCGATGCCCTGCATGCGTATCCACATGTCGTGGTTGAAGTAGTGCGGACGGGGCAGGATCACCTGGTCGCCGGCGCGGGCCAGGCTCATCAGGGCGAGACAGAAGGCCTGGTTGCAACCCGACGTGATGCCGACCTCGCCGGCCGTGATGGCAGCGCCATAGAAGCGGCCGAGATGGGCGGCATAATCCTCGCGCAACGCCGGCAGGCCCAGGGTCGGCGTGTAGCCGTGCATCGTCGGATCGAGCAGCAGCTCGCCGAGGTGGCGTCGCAGCTCGAGCGCCGGCGGATAGCCCGGCACCGCCTGGCTGAGGTCGATCAGCGGCCGGTCGGCAGGGAAGGTGCGCCCGAGCACCCAGCGTCTGGTCTCGCCGATCGGCGAAGGCTCGACAGCGGCAAGCCACGGATTGGCGGCGACAGTGGTCTGCATGTCAGTCGATCACGGTCGCCTGGCGATTTCGATCGTGGCGAAAGCAAGACCCATGGATCGATTTCACAGTCTTTTTTCGCACGATGGTCCTTTCGCCGTTGCCGCCGGCCGGAGCATCCGGGTCCTCTCGGAAGCTGTCAAACAGCTGACAAAGCCCGTCTATCCGGAAATGCATTGCTTGATCCGAGGCTTATGCATAGCATCCCCGTCAAGACTCCCTCTGAGAGTCAACGAAACGCGCAGGAGGAAATCGCATGGTATCCAGGAAAGTCAGCCGTCGTCGGTTTGTGGCTGCGACTGCGGCCGCATCGACGGCGTTCGTCGCCGCGCCCTTCGTTCGCGGCGCCTATGCCGCGGGCAAGCTGAACGTGGGCTTCTGGGACCATTGGGTGCCCGGTGCCAACGCGGCCACCGAAACGCTGATCAAGGAATGGGCCGACAAGGAGAAGGTCGAGGTCCAGGTCGATTTCATCACCTCGCAAGGCAACAAGCTCCTGCTGACCATCGCGGCAGAGTCCCAGGCGAAGTCGGGTCACGACATCCTGGCGATGGCCACCTTCCTGCCGGCGCGCTACTCCGAGCAGCTGACGCCGATGAACGACGTCGTCGAGCAGCTGATCAAGGATAACGGCAAGGTGAACGCCACCGTCGAGTATCTCGGCAAGGTCGGCGGCAAGTGGCTTGCCGTGCCGGCGACGGTTGGCAGCCAGATGAAGGGGCCGTGCTCGCGCATCGATCTCATGAAGGACCTGGCCGGCATCGACATCCAGGCGATGTATCCCGCCGGCTCAGCCCCCAAGGCCGACGGCTGGACCCTCGACACCTTCCTCAAGGCTGCCGAGGCTTGCCAGAAGGGCGGCAAACCGTTCGGCATCGGGCTCGGCACCACCTCGGACTCGGTCGACACGATCGGCGCGGTCTTCCACTCCTTCGGCGCCGTCCTCGTCGATGCCAAGGGAGAGATCGTCCTCAAGAACGATCAAGTGCGCCAAGCCCTCGACTACTACAAGAAGCTGATAGCCTTCCTGCCGCCCGACGTACCGTCATGGGACGATTCGTCCAACAACAAGTGGCTGATCGCGGGACAGGGCGCACTGATCATGAACCCGCCCAGCGCCTGGGCGGTGGCCAAGCGAGATGCGCCCAAGGTCGCCGAACAGTGCTGGACGCACGGCTTCCCCGCCGGCCCCAAGGGCCGCTTCGGGCCGTTCCTGCCGTTCTTCTGGGGCACCTGGAGCTTCAGCAAGAACCAGTCGGCGGCCAAGAGCCTGCTCGCCTATCTCTCGCAGGCCTCGTCGGCCGAGAAGATGGTGGTCGCCAGCGGCGGCTATGACCTGCCGTCGTTCGAGAAGCTCACCACCTTCAAGACCTGGGCCGAGGAAGGGCCGCCCAAGGGCACGCTCTACCACTATCCCAACCCGCACAATCACCAGATCCTCTCGATCGCCGCGGCGCCCGCGCCGCACAAGATCGCCGAGCAGATCTACACCCAGGGCATCATGACCCAGATGGCCGTCCGCTATTACAGGGGCGAGGCCATGGACAAGACGCTCGACTGGGCGGCCAAGGAGATCGAAGGCTTTATGCGCAACTAGGCAGGGCCCGGGGATCATCGGCGGGGCGCGGTTCGGCGCTCCGCCGCCTGAGCCTCCGGGAGCGCCAAGAGACCTGCAACGTCGGAGCTAGATATGGCAGATATTGCCGCCAGAGGACCGGTCGCGATCACCACAGGCGGCCGCAGCAGCCTGCACAAGCTGATGCAGCGCAAATCGACCATCGCCTTCCTGATGGCGCTGCCGTTGATCCTGCTGATCACCCTGCTCGTGGCTTATCCGGCGGGCTACGCCGTCTATTTGGCGACGCTCAACAAGGGCATGACCCGCTTCGTCGGGCTCGGCAACTTCGACTTTCTGTTCGGCCGCGACACCTTCTGGATGGTCGTCTACCAGTCCTGCCTGTTCGCGATCACCGCCGTGATCTTCAAGGCGATCATCGGTTTCGTGGTCGCCCATTTCGTGCACAACATCCCGAGCAAGGGCCAGCGCAAGTGGCGCGGCATGCTGCTGGTTCCGTGGGTCATTCCACCGGCCATGAGCACGCTCGCCTGGCTGTGGCTGTTCGACCCGTCCTACTCGGCCTTCAACTGGATCTTCGAGCATATCGGCCTCGACCACATCGCCTGGCTGGGCGAGACCGGCTGGGCGCGCTTCTCGGTCATCCTGGTGAACGTGTGGATCGGCGCGCCGTTCTTCATGATCATGTACCTGGCGGCGCTGAAATCTGTGCCCGAGCAGCTCTACGAGGCGGCGTCGATCGACGGCGCCACCTGGTGGCAGCGCATCTGGTACGTGACCCTGCCGATGATGCGCAACATCATCGCCATCACCGCGCTGTTCTCGCTGATCGTCACCTTCGCCAACTTCGACATCGTGCGCGTCTTGACCAAGGGCGATCCGCTCAACACCACGCACATCTTCGGCACCTGGGCGTTCCGCGTCGGCATCGAAAGCGGCGACATCCCGCTGGGCGCCACCGTCTCGCTGTTCATGGTGCCGATCCTGGCGGTCGCCGCGACCTTCATCCTGCGCGACATCACCAAGCGGGGGAGTGAAGTCTGATGGCCGACGCCGCGATCGCCGCCCGCACCGCCTCGACGCGGTCCCGCACCGGATACGGCAGCATCAGCCGCGACCGCCGCTGGGCGCTGCGCTGGTCCTATTTCTTCCTGGTGCTGTTCGCCATCTTCTTCCTGCTGCCGCCGCTCTACATGCTGATCACGTCGCTGAAATCGAGCGCCGAGATCTCGGCCGCGACCAATCCGTGGTGGGTCTATTCGCCGACCTTGTCCAACTACATCGAGCTGCTGACGCAGAACCAGTACCTCACCTTCTTCCGTAACTCGGCGATCGTCTCGGTGTTCGTGGTGGCGATCACCATGTCGATCAGCGTCATCGCCGCCTTCGCGCTCGCCCGCATGCGGTTCTGGGGCTCGGCCACCTTGGCGACCGGCGTCTTCCTGACCTACCTGGTCCCCGAGACGCTGCTGTTCATCCCGCTGTTCAAGATGTTCGCCTGGGTCAACGAGACCTTCGACATCCAGCTGATGAACCACTGGTGGACGTTGATGATCCTCTATCCGACGCTCACCGTGCCGTTCGCCACCTGGATCATGATCGGCTACTTCGCGTCGATCCCCAAGGAGCTCGACGAGGCGGCGCTGATCGACGGCGCCTCGTGGATGCAGACGCTGACCAAGATCTTCATCCCGGTGGCGCTGCCCGGCATCATCGCCGCCACCATCTTCACCTTCACCGTGGCGTGGGCGCAGTTCCTCTATCCGCTGGCCTTCACCACCTCGACGACCGAGCTGGTGCTGCCGGTCGGCATCGTCACCACCCTGATCAAGGGCGACGTGTTCAACTGGGGCCAGATCATGACCGGCGCGCTGCTCGGTGCTGCTCCGCCGCTCATCATCTACGCCTTCCTCATGGACTACTACATCGCGGGTCTGACGGCCGGTGCGACCAAAGGGTAAGACCCAAAAGGTAAGGGACAATGGCTCAAGTAACGTTGCGTAAAGTCATCAAGAAATACGACGAAGTTCTGGCCGTTCGCGGTATCGACCTCGACATCACCGACAAGGAGTTCATCGTGCTGGTCGGGCCCTCGGGCTGCGGCAAGAGCACGACCTTGCGCATGATCGCCGGTCTCGAGGAGATCAGCGACGGCGACATCGCAATCGGCGGCCACGTCGTCAACGACGTGCCGCCCAAGGATCGCGACATCGCCATGGTGTTCCAGAACTACGCGCTCTACCCGCACATGAACGTCTACGAGAACATGTCGTTCGGGCTGAAGCTCAAGCGCACGCCCAAGGACGAGATCGACCGGCGGGTCAAGCAGGCCGCCCAGATCCTCGACATCACCGAGCTTCTCGATCGCAAGCCCAAGCAGCTCTCGGGCGGCCAGCGCCAGCGCGTCGCCATGGGCCGCGCCATCGTGCGCGATCCCAAGGTGTTCCTGTTCGACGAGCCGCTTTCCAACCTCGACGCCAAGCTGCGCGTGCAGATGCGCACCGAGATCAAGAAGGTTCATCAGAAGGTGCGCACCACCACGGTCTACGTGACCCACGACCAGGTCGAGGCGATGACGCTGGCCGACCGCGTGGTGGTGATGAATGCCGGCCTGATCGAGCAGGTCGGCTCGCCCAACGACCTCTATCATTCGCCGGCCACCAAGTTCGTGGCGGGCTTCATCGGCTCGCCGGCGATGAACTTCATCCCCTGCCATCTCGAGCAGGCCGCCGGCGCGCTGCGCGTGCGGCTGAGCGACACGCTCGCCTTTCCGGTGCCGGCCGACCGCACGGCGCGCTACACCAGCCATGTCGGCAAGGCCAACCTCATCCTCGGCCTTCGTCCCGAGCACATCATCGAGACCCGTCCGCATGTCGAACCCAACCAGCACGATTTCGAGAACGTGATCGACGTCGTCGAGCCGATGGGCATGGAAACACTGGTCTATTTCACCATCGTCGGGGCGGAGATCTGCGGCCGGGTCAATCCCAACGCCGGGGCGACGGCGGGCAAGGTCATGAAGCTCAGGGCCGACCTCAGCAACATGCACCTGATCGACGACGGCACGGGCAAGGTGCTTTAATGACAGGGGCGGGCCGTCCGGCCCGCCACTGTCATCCCGAACGAAGTGAGGGATCTTTTCTGAGGCTCCAAAGATCCCTCGCCGTGCTCGGGATGACAAATGTTCAAAATTCAAGGAGACATCGATGGCTTCGTTGACGGGCAAGGTCGCCTGGGTGACCGGTGCTGGCTCCGGTATCGGTCAGGCGGCGGCGATCGCGCTCGCCAAGGAAGGCGCCACCGTGGTGTTGACCGGACGGCGCAAGGAGCCGCTCGACGCGACCGCCGCGGCCATCAAGCAGGCGGGCGGCAAGGCCATCGTGAAGCCGGGCGATCTGATGAAGGCCTCTTCGGTGACCCGCATCGCCAACGACATCGATAAAAAGTTCGGCCGCTGCGACATCCTGGTGAACAATGCCGGCCTCAACATCCTGGAGCGGAAGTGGAGCCAGCTCACCCCGGCGGGTGCCGAGCTGGTGATCGATGGCAACCTGTCGAGCGCCTTCTACTGCTCGACCGCGGTGCTGCCGCTGATGCGCAAGCGCAAGGACGGCGTGCTGATCCATACTTCGTCGATGGCGGGCCGACAGGCGAGCATCCTGAGCGGTGCGGCCTATTCGGCGGCCAAGCACGGCGTGGTGGCGATGAGCCACACGATCAACATGGAGGAATGCGTCAACGGCATCCGCTCCTGCGTGGTCTGCCCGGGCGAGGTCGCGACGCCGATCCTCGACAAGCGGCCGGTGCCCGTCACCAAGGAAGAGCGCGCACGCATGGCCCAGTCGGAGGACGTCGGCGACCTGATCCGCTACATCGCCTGCCTGCCGCCGCACATCGTGATCAACGAGGTCATGATCAATCCGACCTGGAACCGCGGCTACGTCGCCAACCTGCAGCGCACCGGCAGGGCTTAATCTTTCGGACTCGGCGCATTCACATGCGCCTGAGGGCGTCCCGCCCGCTCATGAGCGGGCGGGACGCCCGCGGTCCGAAAGACAATGAGGAGGTGCCGCCTTACGGTGGCGACACGCTGTTCGCCAACCAATACTTGGCCTACGAGTCCTTGTCCGACGGCATGAAGACGATGCTGGCCGGGCTCAGGGTCGTGCATAGCGACATCAGGGTGGCCGGGCCGCAGGCCGGCCTCAATGCGCGGCGATCGAGCAAGGTCCGTGAGGATGCGAACTGGCGTCCCACGGAGAGCGTGCATCCGGTAGTGCGCACCCATCCGGAAACCGGCCGCAAGTGCCTGTTCGTGAACCACTCCTATTCCTGCCGGTTCGAGGGGATGACGGACCAGGAGAGTCGGCCGTTGTTGGACTTCCTGATGAACCACGGTCATCGACCCGAGTTCACCTGCCGGTTTCGCTGGCAAGCCGGCTCTATCGCGTTCTGGGACAATCGTTGCACCAAGCACCTGGCAGTCCACGATGCGGGTCCGTTCCACAGGAAGATGCAACGCACACAGATCGCCGGCGGACCGGTCGCGTAGGGCCGTCACATTCTAGCGGCCCGGTCGGCGCTGTAGGCGGTGCACCGTGCCGGCGACGGGATCGATGAAGGCCGGCGTGGCGACGTAATCGCTGTGCAACAGGCCGCGCAGCGCCGCGAGGCGGCTGCTGCTCGCCACCATGCCGGTCGCCGTCTCGAGCTGGGGCAGGTCCATGTCCCACAGCCGCACCACCAGCACGTCGTAGCCCAGCTCGAGCGCGCGATCGATCTGGCGCCGCAGCTCGGCCGCCTGCCGCTGGTCGCTCCAGTCGGGATGGCGCAGCACCTGGCCGGTGAAGCCGATCCACTTGAACTTCGGGACAGCCTGCGGCGCGGGGCCGAGCGCGTCGGTTCCGGGCTCGGCGCTGCCCCAATGCAGCGAGCCGTAGACCATCGCCCAGTCGAAATCATGCATCAGCCAGACGGTGCGCGCGGGATCGGCCTCGCGCTCCAGCCGCTCGATCGCCCGCTGCCAGGCGCTGTCGAGCCCGCGCAATGGCGCCAGGCTCCAGACGTTGTAGGCCAGCAGCGCCACCGTCAGCCCGCCGAGCGCCGCCAGCCCGCGCCCGCCGTAGCGCTGCCGCGCCGCGACCAGCACCAACGCCCAGGCCACCGTCAGCCAGGCCATGACGTTGAGCTGCATCTGCGGATCCTGCGGCTGGGAATAGAGGTTGAAGATCTCGCCCGCCACGAAGGTGACGCCGAAGATCGCCGCCAGCGCCCGCGCGCGCGGCTCGTGCCGGGCGCGCCACAGCATGGGCAGCGCCACGGCGGTCACCGCCAGCATCCAGATCGTCGCCGTGTAGCGCCAGATGTCCCAGCCGGGGATGCCGGGGATCGCCGCGATGCCCGCGCCCAGCAGGTAGGCCACCATGCCGTCCCACAGATAGCCGACCTTGGGCCAGGTGAAGCCCGCCCAGACCGAGCGCACGGCCTTGCCCGTCCAGACGAGATCGAACGGTCCGACGGATCTGTCGTGGCCCTGCCAGGCCCATGCCACCACGCCGGCGGTGGCGAGCATGGCGATCAGAAACAGCGCGATCCAGCCGAGCCGCCGCGCCGGCCGCGCTTCGCTGAGCCAGAGGGCCGCCAGCAGGGCAGGCAGTGTCGGGAACATCAGCCGCCATTCCATCAGCCAGGCGAGCGAGAACAGCACGGAGACCGCGATGACCCGCCCCGCGCTCGGCCGGGCCAGCCACACGCTGCCCAGCGCCATCGCGGCGAGCAGCACGGTGTAGCTCGGCATGATGTCCTCGTTGATGATGGCGAGGAACATCACGAAGCTCGAGGCGAGGTGGAACAGCGCCGCCAGCAGCGCCACCAGCCGATCGCCCGTCACCGCGCGGATCAGCAGGTAGACGACGGCGAGACAGAGGCCGCCGCTCACCGCATTGATGATGGTGATCTGCCGCCGCGGATCGCCTGCGAACACGCCGAGAAAGTCGAGCAGGCGGCAAAGCGCGCCCACCAGGGGATAGTAGAGATAGTTCGCGGGATAGAGCGGCGCGTTGCCCGGATCGACGACCCAGGGCCTGAGCTCCAGGCTCTTGAACACGCCGTTGCCGGTGAGCCCGCCCTGGGCATTGTCGAACCACAGCACGATCGCGATCAGAAGCGCGCCACCGCCGATCACGAGCAGCGCCAAGTCGGCGGCATGGGCTCCTGGCTTGGCGGAAGGACGGGAGATGCTGGAGTCGACGATCAAGGAAGGAACTGCTCCGCAACGGTGTATATTGTGGCATCGATTTATACACACGCAACGGAACGCCGCCCATGCGCACCACTATCGACATCGATGATGCGCTGATGACAGAAGCCCGGAAAGCTTCCGGCATCGCCACCAAGAAGCAGATCGTCGAGCAGGCGCTTCGCTTGATGATCAGGCTGCGACGGCACCAGCAAGTCGAGCGCGCGTTCATTGTATCGGCGCGATGACCTGGTTGTTTGCGCCACTGGCCGCCGTGGCGGTAGGATCGGTGCAACACTCGGCTTCAGCGGCCGTTGCCTGCGAGACAAGGAGTTCCTCGATGAAAAGCTATTCCGCCCTGGCGATTCCCCTCGGCCTTGCCGCCGCCTGTTCGAATCAGCCGCCCCCGCCGGCGCCGACGGCCTATCCGCCGTCGACGGCCACGCCCAAGCCGGCGGCCAGCGTCACGGCGACGCCGACGGCCGCCACCGCCCCGAGCCAGAACGCGGCGCCCGCGACGTCGCCCAACACGCCGACCCCGGGCTACACGGTCCTCAACCAGTACGATCCGCCTCTGCCGATACCGGTTTCGCGTTAGGCGCCAAGGCGGCCTCCGACAAAGGCTCGCGTGCCACGGAGGTGGCGGGCATGGCGGCGGAAAGCGTCGGACTCCTTCTCTACAAGCGCGTCGGCGACGAGATCCTGGTGCTTCTCGTGCACCCGGGTGGACCGTTTTGGCGCCGCAAGGACCTCGGTGCCTGGTCCATTCCCAAGGGCGGGCGCCTCGCCGGCGAGGACTCCGAGGCGACGGCGCGGCGTGAATTCGCCGAGGAAGTCGGCAGTGTTCCGGTGGGACCGATGAGACAGCTCGGCCGGATCCGCCAGCGCGGCGGCAAGCATGTCGAGGCGTTCGCCCTGGAGGGCGATTTCGACGTCGACAGCCTGTCGAGCAATTCCTTCGAAATCGAATGGCCGCCGCGCAGCGGCCGCCTGCAGGCATTTCCCGAAGTCGATCGGGCAGCCTGGTTCGCGTTGCCGGTGGCGCGCCAGAAAATCAATCCGGGCCAGCAGCCCCTGCTCGACGCGCTCGATGCCCTTGTCGCCCGCGACAGGTAGATGGCGATTGGCGGCTCCGGAGCCCGCCAAAAAGGACGTGTCCAGGAACGACGGCCGAGTGCAACGGCGGCGGGCCGGCGGCATTCCTGCTGTGCCGGTTCATCGATACCCGCCGGCCCCCGCCCCGATCGCCGGTTCTCGACAGACAGGTGAGCGCAAGTTCGGGGCAGGGTGACGGACGGTGGGTCGGACGCTTACGGCCGCGTGAATTTTGCGACCGTTTTGAGCAGTGCCTCATCGGTGAAAGGCTTGCCCAGAAAGCCGGCCGAGCGCAGTGGCGCCGGGATGGCTGACTGGGCGTAAGCGGTCATGAAGGCAAACGACACGTTGCGCTCCTGCAGCAGCTTGGCCGCCGGATAGCACATTTCACCAGCGAGATTGATATCCAGCAGGGCGCCGTCCAACTCAGAGCGCTGCGCCAACTCGATTGTCCTGGCGAGCCCTGCCGCGGGTCCTACCACCACGCAGCCTGCCGCTTGCAGCGTCCCGACCAGCATCTCCGCCAGCAGCCAATCGTCTTCGGCCACCAGGATGCGCAGCCCTTCCAACATCGACGCTCCCCCTGCGTACTCGCTGGTACTGTTCGTGCCGGTTCGACCCGGGTAGGCGCTGCTTCGGCGCGCCTATGTGCAACTGTCAGTTCGCCGTTGCCGAAGCGGCGGATAATGTCACAACGGGGCTTGCAGTGTAAGCGGGATCATTCACGATGCGCGCGGCGCCGCGGCCCTTTGCCGACTTCACGGAAATCGACGCCAGCCAAAGCGCTGGATCGGCACATCGCGTGCGCTCCGGCGCCGGATGATCCTGGCTCGCGCTTAGGGTCTTGGTCCCACGAGGGCGCGGGCATTCCAGACGCCGGGCGCCTCGGGGTTGATTTCTCCCGCCTTGTAGAAGCGCACCATGATGTCGCCGCGCGGCACCTGGGTGGCGCTTGCCGTTACGGGCCCCGGTGCGGCCACGGCTGCGGGGCCGGCTGTGCCAGCAGACGTCGCCGGTGCGGCAACGGCCGAGGCCATGGTCCCCGATCGGTCGACGTTGGACAGCACCTGGAAGTAGGCAAACCCGCGATCCAGGCACTGTCTTGCGGCCTCGCGCAGCATCGCCGTGGTCATCGTTCCACGGCCATCGACCTCGCCAACCCGGCCGCTCACGACCGCGGTCCGATCGTCGATCATGTTCGTCTTGGGGGTGGTGCAAGCGCCCACAACAAGCAGCAGAGCGATTGCGGCCACCAGGTGTCGTGCCATCCGGCATCTCCTGTTTGGGGCAGCATATCATCGCCGCTTTCGGGGGCTGCGTGGCAAGGTCGGGGCCAGCTCGCGCGCCCCGATCCTCCCGTCCGGTCACAGCTTGGCCACTGGTCACCCTCGAGATTTGGCCGGAGGCTGTCGCGATGCAACCCGACAGCCCCGGCGGCACCGCCGACATCTGGGCCTTCCTGCGCCTTCCCAAGGCAGGCGAGCCGGAGGGCGAATCGTCGTCCGCGAGGATGCGCCCAAGCCCGCGAAGGATGGGCGCTACACCGCCAAGGCGCACGCGATCCCTCCAGAACCGCCGGACAATCACCTCGTTGATCGTCGTCGCCGCGGCGCTGCTGGATAGCGAGCTGCGCGGTCGCGCCTTCACTTTCGAGCAGCTCGTGAAGAAAATGCGCGAGCTGGCCGGCCGAGACCGGGCCGTCGACGCCGCCGATGTGCAGGCCGTTCTGCCGGACATGGGCGATTGCCTCGCCAAGTCGTGGAGCGGCTGGCAGTGGAAGCGGCGCTGCCGCAAACCGGGATATCCAGGGTAACCGCTGACAACGTTCGACGGTGGCGGATGACATGATCGTGTCGCTTCCGGGCTACGGTAGCCGGACCGTTGTCATCGCGCGCGGGGTAATCCCCGCGCTGAAGCGAAGCGAGGGATCTCATGGCGATTGCGACCGGCATGCTCGTTTGAACGGCATGAGGTCCTTCGCTCCGCTTCAGCGCGGCGCGAGTTGCTGGATCAGCTGGTTCGCCATGTCCGCCATCATCGTTGCGGCCGGGAAATCGAACTTGTTGATGCTGATGAAGACGCCGATGTTTCGCGCCGGCGA
>WNFG01004734.1_pt1 | contig 11832 bp, 10 predicted proteins | sample 5400431 | NCBI WGS metagenome assembly WNFG01 (sample SAMN13153346, study PRJNA577476) | soil metagenome | isolation source: 120 cm saprolite under Douglas fir tree site 2 hole 3 replicate 2 | place: USA:California | collected 2015-04-18
CTGTACAGCTTGCCCCAGAAGTCCACCGCCATTCGGGCGGCGGCGTCGTGGGCTGATGTCCGAGCGCCGCTGACGGCAGCCTCGTTCAGGATGTCGAGCGCCCCTGAGCTGTCGACCAGATACCAGTCGCTATAGCGGTCGCCGGCCTTGAACGTCGACGAGCCGAGGAATCCGCTCGGTGGCCCATGCGACAGCGCGGCGTGGAAACGCTTTAGAGCCGCCTCATAGCGCGCCACGTCGACATCGCCCGCCGGTCGATGGCTGAAGACATAAGCGAGCATCGGTTATGCCCTCGAGCCTTTGGGTCCTTTGCCGGACTCGACGTACTTCTTCAACGCGGCCATGTTCTGGCGGATGCCTTCCGCGTACTGGCCCGCGAGCAGGCTGCCCGCAAAACGCAGGAGACCGCTGAGCTCGTAGTCCATCTCGTACACGACATGCGTCCCACCATCCCTCTCTGTGTACGTGTAGGACCAGGTGCCCTTCAGCGGCCCGCGAACGAAGTTGCCCGCGCACTTCTTCGGCTTGTTGTAGACGCTCTGCTCGACCTCGAGCGTCTCCTTGAAACCGCCGGGAAGGGCCAGGTGATAGCGATATCGCGTGCCCTTGCCTGGCGGGTTCTTGTCCAGCTTCTCGATCCTGGCGACATGGCTCGACCACTTCGGCGCGTTGGTGGCGTCCTCCTGCACCACGGCCCAGACCCGCTCCGCTGACGCCTTGATGTCGACCACCTCTCGCAGCCTGGCCACCCTGCGATTATCAGGAAGTGCTCGGCGCCGGGGATAAGCTCGACAATGCGCGGCCTCGGCGGCCGGTGCCAAGGAGCCGACGAGCACGTGAGGGAGCGCATCACGTAGATGCGTGACCGAGCGCGCGCAGGAGGCGACGCCGGCATCAGCGCAGCCCGGCCGACTAGGCCGATGATTTGGCGAGCGGCTCTCCGCGCCGAGCACTAAGTGACGGATGGTGGACCGGAAAGGGCGCTGGGAGCTCTCCGCCACCGAAACTACCGGCTCTTTCTGACCGGACAGATCATCTCCACGATCGGGACCTGGATGCAGAGCGTCGCCATGCCCTGGCTGGCGCTCGAGCTCACGCACAGCGGTCTCCTCGTCGGGCTCGTCCTCGCCACGCAATTCACCCCCGTGCTCCTGGGCAGCCAGCTCGGGGGCCTGGTCGCGGACCGCTTCCGCAAACGCAACATCCTGCTGGCCACCCAGTCGCTTTTCACGCTGCCTTCCTTCGCGCTGTTCGCACTGTCCGCGAGCGGCCACGCGCAGTACTGGATGGTCCTCATCGCCGCGGCCGCGACCGGCGCCATCAACCTCTTCGACGTCCCGGCGCGCCAGGCGTTCGTCATCGAGATGGTGGGGCGAAAAGACCTCATGAACGCGATCGCGCTCAACTCGTCGGTTTTCAATGCCGCCGCCGTCATCGGTCCGTCGATCGCCGGCGTGCTCATTGCGGCGATCGGCGTGCCGCTCTGCTTCCTGGCCAACTCGATCAGCTACCTGGGGGCGGTGGCCGCGCTGCTGCTGATGCGAGACCTGCCCTCCATCGTGCCCGAACACCACGTGGAGCCGTGGCTCCAACGGGTCGCTCAGGGCGCCGTCTACGCGCGGCGTGAACCGGTCGTCGGCATGCTGCTTGTGGCCGTTGCCGTCTTCTCGCTCTTCGCCATGAACCGCCTGACCCTGATCCCGCTGTTCGCGGACCAGGTGCTGCATGTCGGGGCCCAGGGCTTCGGTTTTCTGATGGGATCGATGGGCCTGGGCGCGCTCGTCGGGGCGCTGACCCTGGCGTTCTCGCCGGCACTGGGGGCGAATCCACACCGCCAGTTCTGGATGGCCCTGATCTGGGTGTCTGCCCTCCTGGTCTTCTCGGTGTCCCGGGTCTACTCGCTGTCCCTGGTCACGCTCTTCGTGGTGGGCTACTGCCAGATCTCGTTCGTCGCCACCGCCAACAACCGCATCCAGACGATCGCGCCCGACCGCCTGCGCGGCCGGGTGATGGCGCTCTACGCGCAGGCGCTCATCGGGGTGGGTCCGATCGGTAGCCTGCAGGCCGGCGCGCTGGCCACCGCCCTGGGCGCGCCGCGTGCGATGGCGATCGGCGCCGTCGTCGCGGGAGCCGTGATCGTGGGAATTCGGATCTACAGGCCGGAGGTCTTCGCCCCGACCTAGCGCCTAGCCGAAGCGCACTTCGAGCACTGCCGCCAGCGCGAGGGCGGGCACCAGCCAGCGGAGCGCCCGTGCATAGTCCGCGAAGGCGATCAAGGCGCGCGCCGTCCAGCCGCCGTTCGGCTCCATATGGATCGCGGCGGCGCCGATGTGGATGGCCAGCCCGCCGGCCACGACCGCGGCGGGGATCTCGACGAGCCCATTCGGAACGACGCCCGCCAGCGCCACGCTCCATGAGGAGAGCGCGGCCGCGTAACCGAGCAAGAACCCTGGCAGAAATGTGAGCGCGAAGCCGCTCAAGCCCGCCGTGAAGATCGCGAGCACCGCCGCCAGGACGAACGCGAGGAGGTTGTGGCCGAAGATGCCCAACACCTGCTGGCCCTGCGTCGCGCCCCCCGATGCATTGATGAGGCTCGAGAGCACGGGCCTGACCACGGGACCAGGGATGGCCGCAGTCTTGCCGGCGAGAAAGCCGACTCCGACTCCGGCCATGAACCCGATCGCCGCCACCGCGACCGGCAGCCGGCGCAGCCAGACCAGGCGAACGATGCCCGGTCGCTCCCTCAAGCTCCACCGCACCGCCCCGATCGCCCTCTGCAGTGGCTTGCGCAATCCGACCTCGCGCGCCAGGAGCGCCTCGCGAGAGAAGCCTGCCAGGCCCATGCGGAGGAGGACCGCGGCGAGCACAATCATCAGCGCCGCGAATCCCCACAGGAATTCGGAGCGGCCGATGAGGATGAGCGCCGCTTCGGCCTGGAGGACGACCGACATCGGCAGGATGATGAAAGACGCCATCACGTTTGCCGCACGCATGGTGCGTGCGTTGAGGCTGATGATCACGGCGCCGGCGATCATCGCCGCCACCTGGCAGATGGTGGACACCGCCAGCGCCACCAGCACATCGATCGGGAAGTAGCCGAGGCCCGGAAAAGCGGCCAGGCAGTACACGATCAGGCCGCCGTAGCAGAGGCCGAGGGAGGCGATGAGCACTGCCGCGACCTTGCCCACATAGATCTCGGCTTCTTTCAAGGGGGTGGAGAGGAGCACCTCGAGGGTCGTGCGCTCGCGCTCTCCAACGAACGCCTCGAGCGCCAGCACGAGCGAGAAGCTCGCGGGTATGAAGACCACGAAGAACGCACCTACGACCGCCAGCCGGTTGACCACGGCGGTGCCGCCGCCGAAGTAAGCGAGGGACCTGATGCCGATCGCGCTGCCGATCGGTATCGCCACCGTGAGCGCGACCATCGCGAGGACGAGACGCAGCTCACTCGTTGCGTCGCGCAGGTCGCGCCGCGCTACGAGCTCTACTTTATGCCGATCGAGACTCAGCCAGCTCATGGTGGTTCCCCACGATTGCCAGGTAGATGTCCTGCAGCGTCGGCAGCTCGCGAAGCTCTCTGCGGGTCTTGAGGCCCGAACGGCGCCGGAGCTCGGCCAGGTCGCCGACCGCCAGCGCACGTCCCGCGGACATGATCCCGATCTCGCCTGCCTCGCCAGGGGTCCCCGCGAAATCGCCAGATTTCGTGGGGCTTGCGAGAATCTCGGCCTCTTCCATGCTGTGGGTGCAGATGACGAGCGCGCAGCCTTCCTTCTGCAGGCCCTTCAGATAGTCCCAAGCGCGCCGCGCGCTGTCCGGGTCGAGCGCAGACGTCGGCTCGTCGGCCAGCACCATGCGCGGGCGATGAAGTGTCGCGCGGATGAGCGCGACCTTCTGCCGCATGCCCTTCGAATACGTGCCCAACCAGCGATCTGCGGCGTCGTCGAGGTCGAACGTCTCGAGCAATTCCTCAATGCGGCGCCGGCGCAGCGCCGGCTCGATGTCGTAGATCGCGCCGAAGTAGTCGAGGTAGGTGCGCGCCGACATCCGCTCATAGAGACCCGGAACCTCGGGCATCAGTCCGACCTTCGCGCGCACCGCGGCGGGATCGGTTGCGGCGTTGATGCCGTCGACCTTCACCGTCCCCGATGTAGGAATGAGCACGCCGGCCATGCAGCGAAGGGCGGTGGTCTTGCCGGCGCCGTTACGACCCAGCAGGACCAGGCACTGTCCTTCGTCGACCCGCACTGACAGATCGCGCAGCGCGAGAACCTCCCCGTATCGCTTCGCGAGCCCTTCGACCTCGAGCATCGGTATCGATTCTGAAGGCCGGATCCGGGAGGAGCTACGTCTTAGGCGAAGGAAACCTTGGCTCGAGACTCGGACTGAAACGCCTGACCGACATCCGCCCCCAGCTGCCCATCAATACCAGGGCGACCGCGAAGCCGGCGGCGCCCGCGGCCAGCACGCCGAGTGTTGGAGCGCCGAACCCAATGGCGGCCAGTCCCGCGATGGCGCCGGCAACCGCAGCCACGATCACCATCAGCATCCCCGGCAGCGTTACGAACCCGTGGAACACCGAGCCAAACCTCTGGATTCCCGTGGCGTCGATGCCGAGCGTCTGGAGCGCGCCAGGCAGATCGTCATACGGGCTCGTGATGAAATTCGGCTCTAGCTCGGGGTGCATCTCGAGGTAAGCACTCCGCAGCCGGTTCATTCCCACCACCCATCGGTAGTCGTCGCGGTTGAGCATCATCAGCCGGCCAATCGTCGCGACGCCCGTGAAGAAGACCACCGAGAGCATGAAGATGGCCACCGCGATGAACGTCGTGCCGAAGCGGTCTGCCTGGGCGACGAGCGCCAGGGCGATCACCGCACCGGACAGGACGGCCAGGAACACGTTCACCCGCCCCAAGGATTCGGTGTACGTAAGCGAGCGCGTGGCGAGCAGGCTCCAGTGCTCGGTGGCGAGGATCTGCAGCTTCGCAGCGGCTGCAGGGTCGTGTCCGGCCGGCGGCATTTCGGTCGACATCTGGTCTCCTAGTCGCGAGGTAGGTAGCGGGGCAGGTTCGATAGCGAGGCTAGTCCTTTTGAGGCCAGGTAAGCCGCGATGCCGTCGTGGACCTCGGCGATGGCGCGCGGGTTGACGAACGTGGCGGTGCCTACCTGCACGGCCGCGCAGCCCGCGATCAGGAACTCGAGCGCGTCTTCGGCGCGCACGATCCCGCCGATCCCGATCACCGGGATGCTCACTGCCCGCGCCGCCTGGTGCGCGACGTGCACGGCCAGCGGGCGGATGGCCGGTCCCGACAGGCCGCCGGTGCGAAAGCTCAGGCGCGGCTGCCGAGAATTGAGGTCGATCGACATGCCGACGAACGTGTTGATCGCGCAAAGGGCATCGGCGCCGGCGGCCTCGCAAGCCCGCGCGATGACCCCGATGTCGGTGACCATCGGCGTCAGCTTCACCCACACCGGCAGGCTGGTCCCCTTTCGCACGGCCCCGGTGACGGCCGCCGCCGCCCGCGGGTCGTTGCCGAAGTAGAGGCCGCCCTGCTCGACGTTCGGGCAGGAGATGTTGATCTCGAAGCCCGCGACCCCGGGCACACCGTCGAGCCTCGCCGCCAGCTCGCCGTACTCGGCAATGGTTTCGCCGTTGACGTTGACGAGCACCGGGAAGTCCCACTCCGCCCACTGCGGGGCGTAATCGCGGATGAGTCCCTCGACGCCGGGTCCCTGCAGCCCGATCGCATTGAGCATCCCCGACGGGGTCTCGACGATGCGTGGGGGCGGGGTGCCCGCTCGGGGGCGCAAGAAGATGCCCTTCGACACCATCGCGCCGAGCGCGCGCCGCTCGAGCAGCGGCACCTCGGTGCCGTAGCCGAACGTGCCCGAGGCCGCCAGCACCGGTCCTCGCAGGCGCAGCCCGCCAACCTCGACCGACATGTCCACCGTCATGCGGTCAACGCGTACGGCAGGTGGGCCGGCAGCATCGACCAGTCGATGTCCGCGGCGCGGTAGACGGGTCCCTCCTTGCAGGCGCGGTCGTAGCCACCCCGCTCCAGGGGCACGGCGCAGCCAAGGCAAACCCCGGTGCCGCAGCCCATGTAGGTCTCGACCGCGACCTGGGCGTCGGGACGGCGTGACGCCATCGCGGCGAGCATGCGGTTGGGCCCGCACGCCAGCACCAGGTCAGCGTCGGGCATCGCCGCAACGGCCGTCCCCGCCGAGCCGCGAGAGCCGTCGTCGGTGGCCCAGAGCACCTCATCGCCTTCGGCCTCGGAGCACAGCTCCTCAGCACTTCGTGCCCCGTGCACCCAGGTCACGCGCATCCCCGCCGCCCGCGCCTCACGTGCGGCGAGCGGCATTGGCGCTACGCCCAGTCCCCCGCTCACCAGGGCGACTGAGCGTGGGCCTGGCGCCAGCTCGAAGCCGTGCCCGAGCGGACCGAGACAGCTGACCGTGTCGCCCGCCGCCATAGCCAGCAGCTGCTCGGTGCCGGCGCCGACGGCCTTGAGGATCACCTCGATGCGATCGCCCTCCGTCCTGTAGACGGAGAACGGGCGCCGCAGCAGCGGTCCGGGTGACCAGCCGAGGTTGACGAACTGGCCGGCGCGAACAGACTGCGCGATCTGGGGCGCGTCGAGCGAAAGGACGAACATTCCGCGCGCGACCTGTCGGCGAGCTGCTAACGGAGCATTCACCAGGAACACCAGCTAGTTTTTCCCCACCCCGTTCCTCCATTCGTCGATGGTCCGGACCTCCATCTCATCGGGCGCGATCGCGGCCGATTCGAGCAGCGCGGCCGCGGTGTCCAGCGAGGTCAGGCATGGGATGCGCCGCTCCACGGCGGCACGCCGGATCTCGAATCCGTCCTTGAAGACCGGGCCGCCCGCCTCGCTCGAGTCCGCGTAGATGTTCGACATGGTGTTGATGACCAGGTCGACCTCGCCATTCGTGATGGCGTCGAGCACGGTCGGGCCTTCCTCGCCGATCTTCGCCACAACGCGCGGCGAGAAACCCGCCGCGTGAAGCGCCCGCGCCGTTCCCTCCGTCGCCACGATGCTGCATCCCATCTGCACCAGGCGCGAGACGATTGGAAATATCTCCGGCTTGTCGGTGTCGGCGATGGTGAGCAGCGCGGATGCGCCCGGACGCAGGTACACCCCGGACGCGGCGAACGCCTTGCGCATCGCGGCCACCAGCGTGCGATCGATCCCGATCGCCTCACCCGTCGACTTCATCTCCGGCCCCAGGTACGAATCGACCGCGGGCAGCTTGTTCATGGAGAACACCGGCGCCTTGACCGCGACGAGGTCGTGCGGCGTGACGAGGCCGGTGCTCCAGCCGAGATTGGAAAGCTTCTCGCCGAGCGTGACCCGGGTCGCCATGTCGACCATCGGCACCCCCGTGACCTTGGACAGGAACGGCACCGTCCGAGACGCCCTCGGGTTGACCTCGAGCACGTACACCTTGCCGCGATGGACGACGTACTGCACGTTGACCAATCCGCGCAGGCGAAGGTGGCGGGCGATGCGGACCGTGTAATCGATCACGTCATTCAGCTCCGATGGCTCGAGACCCGGCGCCGGGTAGACGGCATACGAATCGCCCGAGTGCACCCCGGCCCGCTCGACGTGTTTCATGACGCCTGGGATCACGACGGTGTCTCCATCCGTGACCGCGTCGACCTCGACCTCATCGCCCTGCAGGTACTTGTCGACGAGAACAGTGCCGCGCGGCATCGCGCCTATCGCCCACACCATGTAGCGCTGCAGCTCGCGGCGGTCGTGGACGATCTCCATCGCGCGGCCGCCGAGGACGTACGACGGCCGCACGAGCACCGGGTAGCCGGCGCGCTCGGCGATCACCACAGCCTCCTCGACGGATGTCGTCGTGCCGCCTACCGGCTGCGGGATGCCAAGCGCGTCGAGGGCCTTTGCGAACGCCCGCCGGTCCTCGGCGAGATCGATTGCCTCAACGGCCGAGCCGAGTATGCGCACGCCGCGCTCTTCGAGCGGCTCAGCGAGGTTGATCGCGGTCTGGCCCCCGAACTGGACCAAGGCGCCGGCGACGCGCTCCGCCTCCGCAACCTGGGCGGCGCCGTCGACGTCGAGCGGTTCGAAATACAGCCGGTCCGAGGTATCGAAGTCCGTCGACACCGTCTCGGGATTGGAGTTGACGAGCACGGCGCGCACTCCGGACTCGCGCAGCGACCATGCGGCGTGCACCGAGCAGTAGTCGAACTCGATGCCCTGGCCGATGCGGATCGGCCCGGATCCGACGACCAGCGCGGTGCGGGATTCGACAGGCGTGCTTTCGGTCTCATCTTCCCAGCAGGAGTAGTAGTAAGGAGTCGCGGCCTCGAACTCGGCCGCGCAGGTGTCGACGAGCTTGTAAGTCGGCGCCGACCTCTCCACCGTCTCGCCACGGAGCGCGCGGATCATCGTGTCGGAGAACCCTGCCCGGCGAAGCTCGCGGACGTCACCCTCCTTCTCCAGCCGCGTGATGGTCGCCAGCCGGTCCAGGAACCAGCGATCGATTCCGCTTCGCGCGGCGAGGTCGGCCGGCTCTGCTCCGTTCCGGAGCGCGTGGAGCAGCGCGAAGAGTCGCCTGTCGTTGGGCTGGTCGATGAGCTCGGGTCGTTCCAGGTCCGCGGCGGCAGGCGGCTTCTGCTCCAGGGAACGCATGGCCTTCACGAGGGCGGCTTCAAACGTACGCTCGATGGCCATCACCTCACCTGTAGATGCCATCTGCGTGCCGAGCCGCCGATCGCCGGCCGGGAACTTGTCGAACGGCCAGCGAGGAATCTTGACGACGCAGTAGTCGAGCGCCGGTTCGAACGCGGCGAACGTGCGGCCGGTGATCTCGTTAGGAATCTCCTCGAGACGCCGCCCCACCGCGACCTTCGCCGCGACCCGCGCGATCGGATACCCGGTGGCCTTGGAGGCCAGCGCCGACGACCGGCTCACGCGGGGGTTGACCTCGATCACGTAGTAGGTCGAGCTCTTGGGATCCAGCGCGAACTGCACGTTGCACCCGCCTTCGATGCCGAGCGCGCGGATGATTCGGATCGCCGACGAGCGCAGCATCTGGTGGTCGCGATCGGACAGGGTCTGTGCCGGGGCGACCACGATCGAGTCGCCCGTGTGCACCCCCATCGGGTCGAGGTTCTCCATGTTGCACACGGTGATGCACGTGTCGGCGGCGTCCCGCATCACCTCGTACTCGATTTCCTTCCAGCCCCACAGCGAGCGCTCGATGAGGACCTGGTGGATGGGCGACGCGTCGAGCCCGCGCTGCCCGACCGTCCTTAGATCGACCTCGTTGGTGACGAAGCCGCCGCCGGTTCCGCCCAGTGTGTAGGCGGGCCGGATGACGACCGGCAGCCCGATCTCCGCGACGAAGGTCGTGACCTGGTCGATCGACCCGCACACACGCGACAGCGGCACCGGCTCGCCGATCTCCTCGAGCATCTCCTTGAATGCCTGGCGGTCCTCCGCCTTCCGGATCGTTTCGATGTCGGCCCCGAGCAGGCGCACGTGGTGGCGGTCGAGCACCCCGGCATTGGCGAGCTCGGTGGCAAGGTTTAGGCCGGTCTGTCCTCCCAGCGTCGGCAGCAGCGCATCCGGCCGCTCCCGCGCGATCACACGCTCCACCGCGTCCACCGTCAGCGGCTCGAGGTAGACGCGGTCGGCCACCTCTTCGTCGGTCATGATCGTGGCGGGGTTGGAGTTCACCAGCACGGTCGTGATGCCTTCCTCGCGCAGCGCCTTGCACGCCTGCGTGCCGGCGTAGTCGAACTCCGCTGCCTGGCCGATCACGATCGGTCCCGAGCCCAAGATCAGGACCTTCTTCGGCTTCGGCGCCTGGGTGGCGCCGCCAACCGCCTTCAGCACCGGCCGCCGGTCCCGGACCATTTCCACGAACCGGTCGTAGAGGTGCTGGTTGTCCTGCGGGCCGGGGCAGCCCTCGGGGTGGTACTGGACGCTGAACGCGGGCAGGGTGCGGTGGCCGAGGCCCTCGACCGAGCCGTCGTTGAGATTGCGCTGGGACACGAAGAAGTCGCTCCTCGGAAGAAGCGAGGGCGCGTCGACCTGGAACTCGTGGTTCTGGCTCGTGATGTGCACCCTGCCCGTCTCCAGGTCTTTGACCGGGTGGTTGGCGCCGTGGTGGCCGTAGGGCAGCCGCGACGTGGTGGCCCCGGCGGCGCGCCCCATGACCTGGTGGCCGAGGCAGATCCCGAACAGCGGGAGCCGCCCGAGAGCCTGGCGTGCCAGCTCGACCGGTACGCCGAGGACCGCCGGGTCGCCCGGGCCGTTCGACAGGACCAGCCCGTCCACGCCGGCGGCAGCCACGTCGGACCAGGTCGAGGTGTGTGGCAGCACGATCACGCGACATCCGCGCTCGCGGAGCGAGCGGAGGATGTTCTGCTTCACGCCGTAGTCGACGACCGCGATCGCGAGCCCGTGCCCGTCGGCGCTGTGCGCCGGCCGAAGCTCGGACGGAAGCGCGTCGAGCCACTCCTGCCGCTCGGTTCGTGACGTCTCCGCCACCAGGTCCTGGTCGGACAGCGGCGTCACGCGGCGGGCAGCGTCCGCCAGCTCGTCGAGGCGCCGCTGTCCGGGCACCGCCTCTTCGTGCGCGAGGACTGCGCGCAGCGCCCCGTGCGTGCGAATGTGCCGCGTGAGCGCCCTGGTATCTATATCGCTGATCGCCGGGACGCGCCAGCGGGACAGGTACTCGTCGAGCGAAGCCTCGCTCGAGTGGTGGCTCGGAGCCGGGCAGGCCCAGCGCACGACGAGGGCGCGGGCCCAAGGGCGCGCCGACTCGTTGTCGGCCTCGCGAACCCCGTAATTGCCCTGCAGCGGGTAGGTCATGCACACCATCTGCCCGGCATACGAAGGATCGGTGAGCACCTCCTGGTAGCCGGTCATGGCCGTGTTGAAGACGACCTCGCCCTCACCGAGGACGTCCGCGCCCAGCGCCGCACCCACGAAAGCGCGGCCGTCCTCGAGGACCAGCGCCGCGTGGCGCTTTCTAGACGGCAACGATCACCGCCTGGTCGATGCCATCCTCCTCGGCGACGAGGACCTCGATGCGCTCCGTGTCCGACGTGGGCACGTTCTTGCCGACATAGTCGGGACGGATCGGCAGCTCTCGGTGGCCGCGGTCGACGAGCACCGCCAGCTGGATCGCTCGCGGGCGTCCGAAATCCATGAGCGCATCCATCGCGGCGCGCGCCGTCCGCCCGTGGTGGATGACGTCGTCGACGAGCACGACCACCTTGCCGTCGATGTCAGGCACGTCCGACTGGCCGCTATGCGCGGGCACCCGTAGGTGGCGATCGTCGCGATGCTTGCCGATGTCAAGCGCGCCGACGGCCACGGGCGCGCGCTCGAGCTCCATGAGGGCGCCGGCTAATCGGCGCGCTCCAGGATCTCGTGCGCGATGCGCGACAGCGAGCGCCGGATCTGGTCCGAGTCCATGACCGTGGCCTTGAGCCTTCCTTGCTGTATCGCGCTCATCCCAACACCCTGTCCAGCAGCGCCATGCGGATGTAGAGGCCATTTCGGGCCTGGCGGAAGTAGGCCGCGCGAGGATCGGCGTCGACCTCGGGCGCGATCTCATCGACCCTGGGCAGCGGGTGCATCACGATCGCCTCCTTCCTCAAGCGAGCCAGCGTCGATGCGTCGATGCGGTAGACGCCCTTCACGGCGAGGTAGGAGGCCTCATCGGTGAACCGCTCTTTCTGGATGCGCGTCTGGTAGACCACATCGACCTGCGGCAGTACGGAGTCGAGGTCCTCGGTCTCGACCCAGGGCACGTGGTGCTCGT
>WNFG01005872.1_pt1 | contig 11832 bp, 12 predicted proteins | sample 5400431 | NCBI WGS metagenome assembly WNFG01 (sample SAMN13153346, study PRJNA577476) | soil metagenome | isolation source: 120 cm saprolite under Douglas fir tree site 2 hole 3 replicate 2 | place: USA:California | collected 2015-04-18
TCAGGCCCTGGTACATCGCATAGCCCGCCATGCTATAAGGGATGAAAATCATCGCAGGGATGGACGCCCACTGCATGATCTCGCCCTTGGTAGCGTTTTTCGTCCCATGACGGGCGGCCACGTGAGCAATTTCGTGCGCCATCACGCCAGCGAGTTCCGATTCTTCCTGAGCGCGGAGGATTAAACCGCTATTCACGTAGAAGAAGCCGCCTGGCAGAGCGAAGGCGTTGACTTCATCCGAATCGATGACCTTGATTGTGAAGGGAACTTTTGCATCGGAGTTGCGGACCAGGTTTTGGCCAACACGATTGACGTATTCGGTGACCACCGGATCATCGATCAGTTTGGAAGATCGTTCGACTTCCTGAGCCAATCCCTTGCCCAGGGAGATTTCCCGCTCCAGCGAGAAGAGGTTCACGCCTTTACCGACGTTTCGATTACCGATGGCGTCGACGTCTTCCTTGGAATTCTTGGGAGTTACAGTATCTTTCTGCTGCACCGGCTGGGGTCCTGTTTGCTGCTGAGTCTGCTGCTGGGCCGGCGGTGGGGTTTTGGCAGGATCCTGAGCCGGTGGCGGGGGATCTTGACTCTGCGGCGCCGCCAGGGCCGAACCCGCTGCAAGTGCTCCAACCAGCGCCAGCTTCAGGGTATGCCGGAATATCGCTTCCATATGGTGTACCTCCGCCTACCTTGGATTATACACCCGCAATCCCTGGGCAGGCACCTATGTTGCTTCTATGACTACGATGTAAGACGGGGTTTTCTATTCCAGGGAACTCACGCACGAATTCCGGAGGGAACACCATTTCGGGCAGCGTTGGTAGCGATAGCTGCCGTGGGGTGAAGCAAGATCAGGACTTGGCGTACCGAGTGCGTACCCCTGCCTTGAGGGTAGTTGACACACTTCGCGTCGCACTCTACAGTCAAAGTTAGTTCCTTATGACCACCCAAAAGATCCAGATTGGCCAGCTTTGGAAGAAGAACGGCACCAAGGAGATTTACCTGGTGACGCGGCTGTATTCCGAGGCGCTGAATACGATGGTCATCCTCCGCAAGTCCGGCGCCGAGGACGAAGCCCAAATTCGCGTCCGGGTCGAGCGCGCTGGGGCGGGGCAGACCATTCCAGGGTTCTCCCCAGCGCAGGACGACTAAAGTCTGAAGCCTTAGATCGACCGAACCTCCATTTTTACAATATCTTCGACCTTCAGCAGTTCCTTCTGCAGGAATGGCTCGCCGTAGTCCACCCCAATCATGTGGCCATAGTGACGGGCTAATTGATTCATTTCCGCTTCCAGTCGATCGATGGCTAGGCGGACTTTGCTTTTTTTCTCGGTCTTTGGAGGAAGGAACTGCGAGCGGAAAGAGAGGATCGCTTTGTGACGTTGTTTGAATTGAGCGGTAATGTCCACGATAAACGTGGGGCGCACGTCCGCGAACGAAATCGAGTAGAGGATCTTGAAGGGGCGGTAGGCTTCGCCTTGTAGGGGCAATTGCTTCAGCCCCGCCAGGAAGCACGCCTCATAACCCAGCGTCGAGGCGTGGTAGTGGTCGGGGTGACGCGCCTCCCAGTAGGGAAGAATCACGGTTTTGGGGCGGAGTTCGCGGATAACGGCAGCGAGCCGCAGCTTGTGCTGCCGGCTTGGCTGCACGTCGGAATCGGGTACTCCAAGGGTGCCACGCCACTTCACGGCAAGCAGCGTGGCTGCTTTAGCGGCTTCTTTGGCGCGGGTCTCGCGTGTACCTCGTGTTCCCATTTCGCCCGCGGTCAGATCGAGGATTCCGGTTTTGTATCCGCGCTGCGCCATCTTCAGCAGCGTGCCACCGCAGGTCAGTTCCACATCGTCGGGGTGCGCGGCGATTGCCAAAACGTCGAGATTCATTCTTCCTCCTGGGTAGTGGTGATTGTAGGTTAGGACAGACGTTGTTGTCTGCCACCTGTAAGTGGCTTAGGGAAGAAATGCCCGTCGTTCAAGAATGTGCTACGGTTTCAAGCTCGTAGATTATGGAATCCAGCCAAAAACCGGGAGAGTCGCTGCAAGGGCGAGTTGCCCTCGTGACTGGGGGCGCGAAACGACTGGGGCGGGCGGTGGCATTGCGGCTGGCGGAAGAAGGCGCCGACGTCATCATCCACTACCGTTCTTCAGCGCTGGACGCGCAGTCGGCGGTCGCTGAGATCGAAAAATTGGGGCGGCGAGGCCACGCGATCGCCGCCGATTTGAGCAGCGTGGCGGATATCAAGCTGCTTTTTGACGAAGCGGCAAAGGAATTCGGCCGGCTGGACATCCTGGTCAACTGCGCGGCCAATTTTCTTCCTTCGAGCATCGTTTCCACTACCGAGGAAATCTGGGACGCCTCGCTCGATACGAATCTGAAGGCGCACTTTTTCTGCGCGCAAGCAGCGGCGCCGCTGCTGCGTCGAACACGCGGGACAATCATCAATTTTGCGGATACCGGCGGGCTGCTCGGCTGGCCTGGCTACATTGCGCACTCGGTTTCCAAAGCCGGAGTGGTGATGCTGACGAAGGTGCTGGCCAAGGCGCTGGCGCCGGAAGTGCGCGTGAATGCGATCGCCCCGGGCACCATCACCATGCCCGGCGATCCGCCAGAGTGGGAGACTGATTTCATCAAGCTCGCACCGCTTCGCCGAACGGGCGTTCCCTCAGACATTGCCGATGCGGTAGTATTTCTCGTTCAATCGCAATTCATGACTGGCCAGGTTCTTGTACTCGATGGGGGCCGTACGTTGTGAGGAGTCAAGAAACAGTGGCCAAATGTCTGCTGTTTCTCAACACCAATGAAGAAATCTTCCTCCGGGCCGTGCAGAGATAGTCTCCCCGGTGTATTCTATTCTTCTAATCGCTCACATAAATTGGCCGCGCTTGCCGCGGAATCTGCGGAAAATCGAAAGACGAGGAACCGACCGAAGTTATGGATAACGAAATATCGACCCAGCCGCATGGCATGGAAGACGTAGAAATTCAGGAATGGCTTGAATCGCTGGATTCCGTTCTGGAATCCAGTGGTCCGGAAGTCGCTGCGGAAATTCTCGAACGCTTGCGCGCGCATGCCACCGTTAACGGCATTGACCTTCCGTTTACCGCGAACACTCCGTACGCCAACACGATTCCACCGCGCCTCGAACCACTTTTCCCCGGCGACCAGGAACTGGAGCGCCGCATCAAGAGCCTCATCCGCTGGAACGCCTTGGCCATGGTGGTACGTGCGAACCGCGTCGAGCACAACATCGGCGGCCACATTTCCACTTATGCTTCGGCGGCAACGCTCTACGAAGTGGGCTTCAATCATTTTTTCCGGGCGCGCACCGAGGAATTCGAGGGCGACACGGTTTATTTTCAAGGCCATGCCTCACCCGGGATGTATGCCCGCGCGTTCCTGGAAGGGCGCATCAGCGCGCAAAAGCTGGAAAATTTTCGCCGCGAGCTGAAACCCGGCGGCGGGCTTTCCTCGTACCCTCATCCGTGGCTGATGCCTGATTTCTGGGAATTTCCCACGGTTTCCATGGGCTTGAGCCCGCTGATGGCCATTTATCAGGCGCGCTTCAATCGATATCTTGAGGATCGCGGATTGAAGCCCGTCACGGACGCCAAAGTGTGGGCGTTTCTGGGTGACGGTGAAACCGACGAGCCGGAATCGCTCGGCGCAATCACCCTGGCTTCGCGCGAGAAGCTCGACAATCTGGTTTTTGTCATCAACTGCAATTTGCAGCGCCTCGACGGCCCCGTGCGCGGCAATGGACAAATTATTCAGGAACTCGAATCCGCGTTCCGCGGCGCCCGCTGGAACGTGATCAAGGTTTTGTGGGGAAGCGAGTGGGACCCCATCTTCGAACGTGATACCGAGGGCCTGCTGGTCAAGCGCATGGGCGAATTGGTGGACGGGGAATATCAGAAGCTGGTGGTTTCCTCCGGCGCGTACGTCCGCGAACATTTCTTTGGCAGTGATCCGCGTCTGCTTAAGCTTGTCGAACCGATGTCCGATGAGAGCTTGCGCAGGCTGCGCTTGGGCGGGCACGACCCGCGCAAGGTTTATGCCGCGTACAAGGCGGCCGTGGAACACAAGGGTTCGCCGACGGTCATACTCGCGCGCACGATCAAGGGCTACGGCCTAGGCGAAGCCGGCGAAGGGAAAAACGTAACGCACCAGCAAAAGAAACTGAACGAAGACGAGTTGCGCGAATTCCGCTCGCGCTTCGGCATTCCCCTGAATGACGAGGATTGCATCGAAGTTCCGTTTTACCGGCCGCCCGAGGACAGCGTTGAGATTCAGTACCTTCGGGCGCGCCGCGAGGCGCTGGGCGGCTATGTCCCCAAGCGCAGCGTTCGTACAAAGCCATTGGCCGCCGACCACGACGAACTCTTCAAGGAATTTCACGAAGGCAGCGATGGCCGGGAAGTTTCAACGACTATGGCTTTTGTGGGCATGCTTCGCAAGATGCTGAAGGATGAGGAAATCGGCAAGCTCGTCGTGCCCATCGTTCCCGACGAAGCTCGCACCTTCGGCATGGAATCGCTGTTCCGCACTGCGGGCATTTATTCCAGCGTCGGCCAGAAGTATGAACCCGTGGACGTAAATACGTTGCTCTACTACAAAGAAGCGAAGGACGGCCAGATCCTTGAAGAAGGCATCACCGAGGCCGGCTCGATGGGATCGTTCATCGCCGCGGGATCGGCGTACGCCACTCATGGCATCAACACGATTCCGTTCTTCATCTACTACTCGATGTTCGGTTTCCAGCGCATCGCGGATTTCATCTGGGCCGCAGCGGACATGCGCACGCGCGGCTTCATGCTCGGCGGCACATCGGGACGCACCACGCTCTCCGGCGAAGGGCTCCAGCACCAGGATGGCAACAGCCAGATTCTCGCGCTGCCGGTTCCGAACATCAAAGCCTACGATCCTGCGTTTGCTTATGAAATTGCGGTCATCATCCAGGATGGCATTCGCCGCATGTATAAAGACGGCGAAAACGTCTTCTACTACATTACTGTTATGAACGAGCCGTACGCCATGCCGCCGATGCCAGGAGATGTAAAGGACGGCATTTTGCACGGAATGTACTGCTTCCGACCTGCGGCCAACGGGAAAGCAAAGCTGCGCGCGCAATTGTTTGGAAGCGGTGCGATTCTCAACGAAGCGCTTCGGGCGCAGGAAATTCTCGAGACCAAGTATGGCGTGGCTGCTGATGTGTGGAGTGTGACCAGTTACAAGGAACTTTATAATGATGGCATTGAGACCGAACGGTGGAATCGATTGCACCCGGGCGAAAAGCCGCGCGTGCCATACGTCACTAAGTGCCTCTCGGACGCTACCGGCGTGCTGATCGCCGCTTCCGACTACTTGAAGACCTTGCCCAATATGATCAGCAAATGGATGCCACGGCGATTGGCGTCACTCGGCACCGATGGCTTCGGAAGGAGCGAAGGCCGCGCTTCTTTGCGCGATTTCTTCGAAGTCGACTCCCGCTTCATCACGCTGGCTACGCTGCATGAACTTTTCGTCGACGGCAAAGTCGAGCGCTCGGTCCTCGACAAAGCCATCAAGGACCTCGGCATCAATGCCGACAAGCCGAATCCGGTGACCTCGTAACACTGGCCCTTCGATGAAGGGAAGATCGCCCGGTTGCGGGGCCGTGCCTTTAGCCCGTTTCTGCGGCAGCTTCAAGGATTTCTCCGGGCTTGATCCGTCCGGTAGCCAATTGCGCGATAAGTTCGCGGTTCGCCGCTAGAAAATCGTACGTTCCCAATTCTTTCGGAAGGACCCAGGCGATTTGCTCAAATGTGCGCGGCTCTAATTCTGATTCCACGATGGCTGCGGCGAAGAAGCGGATTTCCAATTCATCGGGCGTATCCGCATAACGATGACGCACGCGGCCAATCTCAACGCTTTTCACCAGCGTCACGCTTAGCTCTTCCTGCAATTCCCGTGCTAGGGCAACCTCCGGCGATTCAGCGTCTCGCACTTTACCGCCGGGAAATTCCCATTTCAGCGGGGAAGTATCGTCCTTACGGCGCTGACCGATCAGCAATCGCCGGTCGCTGCGCTCAATCACTGCTGCCACTACCGTGATCATCCCTCTGCGTCCCTTCGCGTTGTCAGCGTCTGTGCGTCATCTTTTTCTTCGGCTTTTCTTCGTGGTCACGTCGATCATGCGAGTGCAGCACATTCCACAATTCTCGCACTCCCTCAATCAGCGGCGGCCCCGGCGTATTCAGCAATTCATCGCTGATCACGTAAACGCTCTTGGTTCGAATCGCTGGCACATCTTTCCAGCCCATGACTTTATACGCCTGCTTTGGATCTGCTTTCGTTCCCGTGGCCGCCCACGCCAGGACAATTACATCAGGACTTGCCGCCGCTACTTGCTCATCGGTGGTTTTTTCCCCGGCGGGAACCACCATCTCGCCGCCGCAAATACTCACCAATTCCGCTACCCAGGGTGGGGAACTGATGCGTGGATTCGGCCAGGCCTCACAATAGACGCGCACCCGCGTCTTGCATCGCCTAGTCTTCATTTCGATCTGCGCGAACGCGCGGCGCATCTTTTTCACCAATGCTTCGGCAGCAGCCGCTCGTTGCGCAATCCCGCCTAACAAGCGAATGTCTGTTTCGATATCAGCGAGTGTCCGCGGGTTCATAGCCAAAAAGGGAAAGGGTTGCTCGAGGAGTTTACCGACCGTCTCTTGCTTGTATGGCACCGAGCCAATCACCAACGTTGGCTTCAGCCGCAGGATTTCATCTACTGAGTCCCCGTGCCAGCAATCGCCAAGCTGCGGGAGTTTGCCGACCGGCGCTACGTCGGCACACCATTTGGTCACGGCAACCAAAGAGTGCTTCGCACCAATGGCGCACAAGATCGAGGTTGCGCTCGGCGCCAGCGAAACAATCCGCAATGGTGGTTTCCGGCTGGCTTTCATAGCTACCCGGAGAGGATATCAGACCGGGCTGGTTCACCTGCTCTCACGCGCGCCGATTGACTCCGCTGCTCGATTGTGTTGCACTTCGTTTCCTAATTCGCGGAGGTTATCGTGCGCGTCCACCTAATCGCTCTCACCTTGATTCTGCCGGTCTCCATTTGGGCTCAGACTCCATCTGCGTCCACCAAATCCGAAGTCGTGAACTATCACGCGACAATCGACAATGTGAAATATGTCTTTGGCGTCGCGCCACCGGTTGCACATCTGGGGCCGGGCAATATCCTTGACGCGAACTCCCTGGACTGTTTTGGCAACGCGCTGCAAAAACCCGGAGATAGTTTTGCGCTCGTCAAAGGCGATAACCCGCTCACCGCTCCTTTCTACATCGAAGGTGCGGAGCCCGGAGACACGCTGGTTGTTCATATTCTTGATCTGCAGGTCGATGGCAAACAGGGTGTGGGAACATTTTCACCGGGATTCGGGGCCATCAACGCCACCCATTACACGCCGATGCTCGAAAAAGAAGCGCTTCCCGAAAAAATCTGGTTTTACCCGATTGACCACGCGGACAAGACAGCCACGTTTCAAGCCCTGGATTCGAACTACAAGGTGAAAATCCCGCTTCATCCGTTTCTTGGCTGTATCGGCGTCGCGCCGGCGAACGGGGAAGCCCGCAGCTCTATCGTGCCGGCGGAATTCGGCGGCAACATGGACGCTCCGGAAGTCTCCGTTGGAAACACGCTCTATCTTCCCGTCAATGTAGCTGGAGCGCTGTTTTATTTTGGGGACGGCCACGCGGCCATGGGCGACGGTGAAATTGCCGGCAGCGCCATCGAAGTCCCCATGAAGGCGCGCCTACAATTCGATCTAGTGAAAGCGAAGCATACCGGTTGGCCGCGTTTCGAGAACGAAAAGGAAATCATGGCCGCTGGCATCTACCGGCCCGTTGACGACGCCGTGCGGATCGCGTTCACCGAGCTGGTGGGCTGGATTCATACGGACTACGGCCTCTCGGATCTTGATGCTTACGAGCTGCTTTCAAAAGTCGGTAAAATCCATCTCACCGAGATGGTGGATCCGAACTACGTAGTAATTGCTTCTATTGAGAAAAAGTATTTGCCACCGAAAAAGTAAGATGCTTTGGTGAACAGGGATCCTTGCCTGTTGCTTCTACTTTCTGCGAACGCTGTGCTCGCATCATTGAGCTGGCTTGATTCTTGCCGCATTGCAGTTGCAGCACAGCCTTGGGATACTTTCATAGATGTTCAGCGAAGCCGTTCTCGATCACTTCCGCAATCCGCGCAACGCCGGTGAATTGGCCGATGCGGCCGTAACTGTGGAGGTAAGCAATCCCGTTTGCGGCGACATTCTGAAACTATCAGCCCGAATCGTGGATGGCCATATCGCCGAAGCACGCTTCCTCTGCCGCGGTTGCACCACCGCCATTGCCTGCGCTTCGTCCCTCACAGAACAAATCTCCGGGCGCACCTTCGCTGAAGCCGGCGGGCTGACTCCGGAATCTCTTTCGAACTCTCTAGGTGGTCTGCCGCCGGCGACATTCCATGGCGCGCAGCTTGCCATTGATGGGCTGAAAGCTCTGATCGACAAATCGCGCTAGGGATTTCGTCCCGCCAGCCGCATCGTGATCAAGCGCCCCCCAACTCTTTGTGCATCGTTTCCGGATCATTCAGGTTCAGCACGCAGCCTTCTTCATTGGTGCGCACCTCATCGATCTCGCCTTTGTGCGCCCATACGACGGCCCGCGCACCCGTTTCGACCGGCGCGTGAAGCAGTTCGTCATACAAAGTTGCGGAAAAAATGACCGGATGCCCACGGCGCCCCTCATAAAGGGGCAAAACGATGAGCCCCTTGGTTTTATAAAACTGTTCGATCAAATCCTGAACCAGTGCGCTGCTGATCAGCGGATGGTCGATCAGGCAGAGCAGCATGCCATCGGTCCCCGGCGGCAAGCTGCGCAGCGCCGCTTGAATCGAGCTCAGTTGCCCGTTCTCCCAGTCTTCATTGATTACGATTTCATCGGCCTTTAGGTTCACTGCTTTCGCGATGGGTTCCGCGTGCGCGCCGAGCACGACGCGGCGCACGCCAATTTGCCGGTGTGCCGTCACTTCCAGCAGATGTTCGAGGAATGGCCGGCCCTGGTAGGGAAGCAGCGCCTTAGGCGAGCCCATTCGGCTCGAGGACCCGCCGGAGAGGATTACGGCGGCGAGCATTGCTCCCTTTCAGCGCTTGCCCGTTTGCAAAATGGGCGCAGCGTGTGCTTCGTATTTCAATTTCTTGTGCGCGGCGGCCAGCGCATTCCGGCGTACCGCCACCAGTTCCGCGGCGACGCTTACGGCAATCTCTTCCGGCGAGAGCGCGCCAATCTCCAGTCCCATCGGCGCGTAGACGCGTTCGAATTCTTCCGGCTTATAGCCGTCGTTCTCCAGCGCTTTGTATACCGACAACACCTTGCGCTTGCTGCCGATCATTCCCAGGTAACGCGCTTCCGTGCGTACCGCCCAGGCCAGCACGCGCATGTCTTCCTTGTGCCCCCGCGTCACAATCACCAGATAGCTCGACGCATTCGGATGAATCTTCTCAAACGCATCCTCATAGCTCGCGTAAATCTCCTGCGCCATCGGGAAACGCTCTTTATTCGCAAACGCCTCGCGGTCGTCCACCACTCCGATGCCAAAGCCTGCCGTGCTGGCTGCTTTCGCTACCGCCATCGAAACGTGCCCGCCGCCAAAGAGATAAAGCATCGGCTGCGGCAGAATCGGCTCGACGAAAATTTCCAGCGTCCCGCCGCAAATCAAACCGTTGTCGTAGCTCGCTTCATTGTTTAAATTGAAGACCATCTTGCGCGGCGCTTCCAATTGCATCACTTCTTTGGCGGCCGCCCAGACTTCTGCCTCGACGCACCCGCCACCAATCGTTCCCGCGATCGTGCCGTCCTCCCGCACCAGCATCCGCGAACTCTCGTAGCTCGGGATCGAGCCATTCGTGTGGACGATGGTAGCCAGCGCCGCCCGCTGCCCGGCCCGCCGCATCCTCACGATTTCTTCAAAAAGGTCCACGCGTTGCCTCTGCCCTCAGCCTACGGCGCAGGTTGCTCAGTGTCAATGCGCCGCTTTCTGGACACTCCTTCCACTGAGTGTTACCTTTCGAAACCTAAATGACAGGCCGGAGGTTTCGTGAAAGCAATCGTCTTTAGTACCCACGGCGGGCCGGACGTTTTGAAATATACCGATGCGCCCGACCCCGCCATTCGCTCGAACGAAGTCCTCGTCCACGTTAAAGCGTGCGCGCTAAACCATCTCGACCTCTGGGTTCGCCGCGGCATTCCCGGCGTCCCGATCCCCCTTCCACACATTCCCGGCAGCGACATCTCCGGCGAAATTGCCCAGATCGGCGCCGACGTCTCCACCGTGCACGTCGGCCAGAAAGTCGTCCTCGCGCCATTGGTTAGCTGCGGCAAGTGCACGGCTTGCATGGCCGGCCTTGATAACCACTGCTGTCAAGCCACTAACTTGGGCTACATGATTGACGGAGGCTGCGCCGAATCCGTGCGCGCGCCCGAAGTAAATTGCTTGCCGTACCCGGAAAATCTTAGCTTCGAAGAGGCCGCTTCGATTCCGCTTGTTTTCCAAACCGCCTGGCACATGCTTCTTGCGCGAGCTGAACTCCAGCCCGGCGAGGATGTTCTTGTTCTCGGAGTAGGCAGCGGCGTCGGCAGCGCCGCCATTCAGATCGCCAAATTTTTCGGCGCCCGTGTCATCGCCACTGCCGGCACCGACGAGAAGCTGCAAAAAGCCAAGCAACTCGGCGCCGACTATTTCATCAATCACAAAACGCAAAAAATCCGCGACGAAGTCCGCCGCATCACCAATAAGCGCGGCGTCGACGTTGTTTTCGAGCACGTCGGCACCGCCACTTGGGATGACAGCCTCGCCAGCCTTGCCGCTGGAGGCCGCCTGGTCACCTGCGGGGCCACCACGGGCTACTGGTCACCTGCGGGGCCACCACGGGCTACGACGCCAGAGTTGATCTTCGTTTCCTTTTCAGCCGCCAGCTCTCGCTCCTCGGCTCCTACATGGGCACCAAATCCGAATTGCAAACGGTGATGAAGCTTGTCGCCGCCGGCAAACTAAAACCGATCGTTGACCGCGTTTTCCCGCTCGCCGAGGCTGCCGCCGCCCACGCCTATCTCGAATCCAGTTCGCAATTCGGCAAAGTCGTCCTCAAGGTCTAGTTTTCGTCAATATCTGCTATTCTCTCGTCCTGTATCTCTCGTAAATCTGAAAGCGGCACGTTATGGCCAGCCTTCAAGCGCGACTTTCGGTCTGGATCGTTAAATGGCGCGTTAAGCGTCGTTTGAAAGGTGTGCGGGATTTTCGCGTCGCGCGCAAGATCCTTCACCCCGATCCCTACAAAGTTCCGCCAACAGTCCAAATCTCTCCCGCTCATCTCGGTGGTGTCCCCGGCGAACGGCTCGAAGGCCCCTCGCCCGGCAACATCGTGCTTCTTTACCTTCACGGTGGCGGCTACTTTGCCTGTTCAGCGGAGACGCACCGGCCCATTACCGCTTTCTTTGCGCTCCACGGGTTCCACGTTTTTGCTCCGGACTATCGTCTTGCCCCCGAAAATCGCTTTCCCGCCGCCGTTGAAGACGCCGTCGCTTTTTACCGTGCCCTCCTGACCGCGGGATATCCACCGCGGAACATCGTCGTCGCCGGTGAGTCCGCTGGCGGCGGTCTTTCACTCTCGCTCATGCTCGCGCTGCGCGACGCTGGCGTTCCGCTCCCCGCTGCCGCCGCGCTTTTTTCTCCATGGACCGATCTTGCCGCCACCGGCGAGTCCATTCGCACTAACACCGACCGCTGTGCCATGTTTCATG
>WNFG01004413.1_pt1 | contig 11831 bp, 10 predicted proteins | sample 5400431 | NCBI WGS metagenome assembly WNFG01 (sample SAMN13153346, study PRJNA577476) | soil metagenome | isolation source: 120 cm saprolite under Douglas fir tree site 2 hole 3 replicate 2 | place: USA:California | collected 2015-04-18
TAGACGCACCCAGTGACGGGCGCCGCGCCCGGGCTGCGGGCACAAGTGCCTGGACGGCCGACACGAGGAAGCGACGGTGGCCGCCGGGCGTGGTGAATGAAGAGATCTGGCCGCGGTCCGCCCAACGACGTAGGGTGTTCGGCGTCACCCCGAGGGTCCGGCTGGCCTCGCCCAGTGTGAGCCAGTCTGTCCCCTCATTTCTGATCAAAACTAGCTAAACCTACCACCATATTTGGTGCGGGTGGGAGCGCCGATGAACGACCGGTACGCGTTGATGTGGTCAGGTGGCAAGGACAGCGCACTTGCGCTGGACAGGGCCAGGAAGGCGGGCATCGAGGTCGCTCGCCTGATCTCGTTCTTCGACTCGGCGACCCGGCGCGTTCGCTTCCACGCCACACGCGTCGAGCTGCTGCAGGCGCAATCGGATGCCGCCGGCATCACATTGCGCGCCATTCCGACTGCCTGGACAGAGATGGAGGAGGCGCTCCGAACCGAGCTGTCATCCCTCCGGGAGGAAGGCTTCGCGGGCGTGGTCTTCGGCGATATCCACCTTGCTGATGTGCGTGCCTGGTATGAGGAACGAGTAGTCGGTGCCGGCCTCGAGCACATCGAACCGATATGGGGAGAGCCGCCTCAGGCGCTGCTCGGTGAATTCATCTCGTCGGGCGGGCGGGCAGTGATCACGTGCGTCGACCTGGCAAGGCTGACCGAGGAATGGTTGGGCCGGGTCATCGACGAGAGCTTCGCGGTCGAAATCGGGAAGACCGGCGTAGACGCTTGCGGCGAGAATGGCGAATTTCATTCGTTTGCATTTGCCGGCCCGGTGTTCACCAGACCGGTGCCCTGGACCGCGCGCGACCGACCCCCTGAGGGCGGCTTTGCCCAACTCGATCTGACCCCGGCATGAGACCGTTCCGCTGACTCGCCGGACCGTTCAGTCCATGCCGGTGGCGACGATTCGGTTCTTGAGCAGGCCCACGCCCTCGACCTCGGTTTCCATCACGTCGCCGGGGTGGAGGAACTCAGGCGGAGTGCGGGCGAACCCCACGCCGTCCGGCGTGCCGGTGGCGATGATCGAGCCGGGGAGCAGCGTCATCCCCTTTGATACCCACTCGATGATCGCGTCGACCGCGTAGATCATGTCCCGCGTGTGCCCGTCCTGCTTCGTCACGCCGTTGACTCGCAACTTGAGGCTGAGCGCCTGAGGGTCCGGCACCTCGTCGGCGGTCACGATCCATGGACCGGTCGGGCACGAGCGATCCAGGCTCTTGCCCTTGAAGTACTGACCGCCCCAGCCGCTCTGGATGTCGCGCGCCGTGACGTCGTTCAGCGCGGTGTAGCCAAACACATGCTGCCTGGCCGCTGAGCGACTGATGTTGGCGCCTGCCTTCCCCACGATCACGCCCAGCTCGACCTCCCAGTCGATCTTGTCGCTCACCGCAGGGTCGATCGCTATGTCGCCGAACGGTTCGACCAGGGACGTGATCGCCTTCGTGAAGACGGTCGGCGGGCTGGGCTCGCGACCTTCGATTCGCGCCGTCTCGGCCGCGTGCTTCTCGTAGTTCCGACCGATGGCGATCACGTTGCCGCGTGGCTGCGGCAGCGGCGGCAGCAGCTCGACCTCGTCGACACCGTGCTCGGGGCCGCCGCCCCTGGCCGCCGCCTCACGCACCTTGTCCAGCCCACGTGCGCCGGCATCGATCAACGCCAGCATGTCGCCCGGCTCGGAAACCTCGGCGATGTGCGAGCCGTCGGAGCGAAGGACACCGAGCCGCGTTCGGCCGCCGGAACGAAAAGTCACAAGCCTCATCTGTCCTGGTTCTCCTCCTCATCAGCCTCTGGTTCGGAGGCGGCCGCCTGGCCGGCTCCGAGAAACAGCTCTTCAAAGTCCTCGCGGGCCAGCAGCTCGCGCGGCCGGCCCTCCAACCGAGTGGTTCCCGAAACGAGCACGCTGGTCCAGCTCGCGATCTGCATGGCGGCTCGTGCGCGCTGTTCGACGAGCAGCACCGCCTTGCCCACGCCGGCCAGCCGGGTCACCTGATCCCGCAGCAAGCCGTCGGCCAGCTTGGGCGACAGGTTGGCGGTGGGCTCGTCGAGGATAAGCACCTTCGGATCGAGCATCAGCACCCGCGCGATCGCCAGCATCTTCCGCTCGCCGCCGCTCAGCTTGTCGGCGCGCCGCTTCAGCAGCGGCGGCAGCGCCGGGAAGACCTTCACGACCTCGGCGACGCGGTCGTGTATGGCGCTCTGGGGCAGCAGGAAGCCGCCCATCTCTAGGTTCTCCTGAGTCGTTAGCGGTTCGAAGATGTCGTTGACCTGCGGCACGTAGCCCACACCTCGCCGCGCCAGCTCTTCCGGCGGGTGGTTCGTGACGTCATCCGCGCCGAGCATCACCTTTCCCTGGGTGATGCGGAGGATTCCGACCAGGGCCTTCAGCAACGTGCTCTTGCCCGCGCCGTTCGGCCCGATGATCGCGACGATCTCGCCCGGCCCGACCGCGATCGAAACGTCGCGAATGACGGGCACGACGCCGTAGCCGGCCGTGATGCGGTCAGCCCGCAGGGTAGGTTCAGGCCGCGCCTCGACCTCGATCGATCTATCCAACAAGGTAAGCGTCGACTATCTCCTGCTGCCGCCTCAGCGTCGCCATGGTGCCGCTACCGATCAGCTTTCCCTGCGCCATCACGAAGACCGAATCGCAGAGCTGCTCGACGAAGTGCAGCTCGTGCTCGACCATCAGGATCGTGAGACCGTCGCGCCGAAGATCCTGCAGGTAGCCCTGGATCTCGTCGGCCACGCGCGGATGCACGCCCGACATCGGCTCGTCAAGCAGCAGGCAGCGAGGATGCAGCATGAGCGCACGCATGATCTCGATCAGGCGCTTCTGCCCGCCGCTCATGTTGCCTGCGTAGTCGGACTCCTTCGCGCTCATGCCGAATCGTTTGAGCAGGCGGCGCGCCTCGCCGACGATCCGGCGCTCGTCGGCGAGCCAGTAACCTGGACCGAGCAGGGCGCCCAGCAGCGATTCGCCGCGGTGCCGCGGCGCCGCGACCAGCAGGTTCTCGAGCACGGTCAGCCGGGCGAACTCGCTTGACAGCTGGAACGTTCGGACGAGTCCCATTCGCGCGCGCCGGTACGCCGGTATTCGCGTCATGTCCCGGCCGTCGAAAACAACCGTCCCTTTCGTCGCCGGCATCGTGCCCGCCAGCACCGCCATGAACGTCGACTTGCCCGCTCCATTCGGCCCGATCAGTCCAGTGATCTGGCCCCGAGGCACTTCGAGCGACACGCCGTCGACCGCGTGCATGCCCTCGAAGTGGCGGTGCACGTCGGTGGCGACCAGCATCGGAGCGGCCTCAGTCGCGGTCGCCAAGCACCCTGACCCCCGACTCGAAACCTTCCGGAAACACCTTGCGTCCCTCCGGCCGCACGCCCTCGGGCCTGAACCACAGGAACCCCAGGATGAAAAGACCGATGAGAACCCACTCCATCGCCGGGATGAAGTTCGGCGGGCCGATGTTGACGTAGTTGTTCAGGAGGCGCGTCACCTCCTCGAGGCCGACAGGCACCAGAAGAGCCCCGAGGACGGCACCCAGGTTGTTGCCGCGGCCGCCAACGATGACTGCCGCGAACAGGATGACGGTCTCGGGATACAGCCAGGTCGAGGGCGCCCAGAAGGTGAGGAAGCCGACGAGGATGGCGCCCGAAAGGCCGGCAATCGCGCCGCCGACGATGAACATCGTCATCTTCAAGGCGACCGGGTTCTTGCCGAGGGCGGTAGCGGCCAGCTCCTGGTCGCGCATGGCACGCAGCGTCCGGCCGAAGGGCGAGTTGACGATTCGCGCAGCGATGAACCACACGAGCGCCACGCAAACCGCGGTCAGACCGATGTAGAAGTAGAGGTACGAGTCTGGCACGGGCTCGATCGGGTTCAGCGGCCGTGGCACCAACGCCAGGCCGGCAGCCCCGTTGAGCCAGGGACGGGCGTTGTTGATGACCGTGTTCGCGATGATCGACGTGACAAGCAGCGCGATCGCCTGGTAGTCGGTGCGCAGGTTGCGCAGAACAATGAGGCCGATCGGCACCGCGAGCAGCGCGCCGGCGACGGCGCCGCCGATCCACGGAATTGGGAACGGCAGGTTGAAGCCGCCGAAGTAGATCTGAAAGCTGTAGTCGGCCGCCGTGTCGGGCGGCATGGAGAGGACCGCCGCGGTGTAGGCGCCGGCCGCCTGGAACACGATGAATGCGAAGTTGACGATCCCTGACACGCCGAACTGCAGGTTCAGGGCGATGCAAGCGATGATGTCGACGCCCGCGAAGATCAGCAGGTTCGCGGCGTAGTAGGTGTTCATCCGGCGGCGGCCGCCGCGCCCCGCTTGGCGAGCAGACCCTGCGGGCGCAAGACCATCACGACGACGAGAATCGCGAACGCCACGACCTGCTTGTAGTCGGGCGACCACACGGCTGCGCTCATTTCCGTGATCAGGCCGATGACGACCGCGCCGATCATCGCGCCGTACGGCTGGCCGGCGCCGCCGAGCACCGCGGCCGCCAGTGCGGTGATCAGAAAGCCGGCCCCACTCGAGATCGTGAAGGAATCGGAGTCGAGGGCGGCGACCACGCCGGCAAGCCCGCACAACGCGCCGGTGATCAACCAGACCGCGTCGATGACGCGCTGGGTCGGGATGCCACAGTTGCGGGCCAGGGTCGGATTGGCGGCGGTGGCTCGCATGGCCTTGCCCAATCGCGTGTAGCGAAGGAGGGCATGGATCGCCACCATGATGGCGCCGGCGAGCGCGAAGATCGCGATCTGGTTCACCGTCAGGGCTATGGCGCCAAATCGCAGCAGGGTGCTGAACCGCTCGTTGTACGACACGGGGAAGTAGCCGACGATCGGCAGCATGATGTTGGCGATCATCAGTGACACGGCCAGCGACACGATCACCATTCCGAGTAGTGAGGTTCCCTTGCGCTGGAACGGCGCATAGATGAGCCGATTGATCAGAAACGAGAAAACCGCACCGAAGGCGGCCCCGATCAACATTGCTATCCAGATGCTGACCCCCCGCTGGTCGACGTAGTACGCAACGTAGGCCGAGGCGATCATGACCTCGCCGTAGGCGAGGTTGATCATGTTGGTGATTCCGAACTGCATGGTGAAGCCCACGGCGGCCAGCGCGATCACGGAAGCGCTGACCAGCCCGAACCCGAACGCGGCGACAAGGATGCTCATGGTCGAGAGCCCGGCGAGCCCGAAGCCGAAGCTTCGAGCTCGCGGGCAACCCTCGAAGTCACCTTAGGCGATCAGATTCCGCCTGCGTCGCTGAGTGCCTTCGTCTGGTCGGTCGTGAGCTTGGCGACTTGGACCTCGCCGCCCTGCGCGTCGTACTTGACCAGGACGTAGCCCGATTGCGAGTTGTTGTACTGGTCGAAGTTGTTCTCACCACCCGCGCCCACGTAGCGAATCGACTTGCCGGCGTTGATCGCGTCCACACCTTCCTTATATGTGTGGACGTCGGTCGCGCCCGAAACGCCGTTGGCGATTTCCTTGATCTTCGAGTTGTACACCTTGGGGTCCGCGCTGTTGGTCGCGAGCATCGCGAGCGCGGTCATGATGATGCCGTCGTACAGGTGCAGGGTCGAGCCGCGCTGCTTGTACTTCGGCGCGTCGGGGAACGTGGCGGCTGCGGCCTGCAGGTTGGCGTTGAACTCGTCGTACGCCGTGCCCGAGAACGTGTAGCCGAGGTCGACGCCCCGGTAGTTGTTGACGACGTCGTCGACTCCAATGGTCGACGTCACGTCCTTGAACCAGGCCGGGTCTATGGTCGCCGATGTGCCGATGAACGGGATCGTCTTCCCGCCGTTCAGCTCCTTCACCTCGCCGAGGTACGTCCCGGCCGAGCCGAGCGCCTCGGTGAAGATCACGTCGGGCTGGAAGGCGAGCATGGAGGTCACCTCGGTGCGGAAAGACGACGCCCCCAGGTGGATTGGGAAGTTCTTGACGGTCTTGCCGAAGTGCTGGAGCGCGTTGGTCGCAGGCTGCACGAAGGACTGGGAGCCGATGTCATCGCCGAAGACCAGCGCCACCTTGTTCCAGCTTGGGTGATTGGGCCCGTACTGGATCCAGCCGACCATCCCATAGGCGTCGTAGATGTCGGCCGGCACCAGCCGGTGGAAGTAAGCCAGCTTGGTCTTGTTGAACTCGCTTTGGCCGGTCATGCAGAACATCGGGATGTGCGCTCGATCGACGATTGGCGCTACGGCAGAAGCCTCGTCCGACGTGCAGCCGACGACCGCCATCAGGTTCGAGTTGCTGGCCACCATCTGGCTCGCCGCCGGCGTCGCGTCCGCGGGTTCGCCACGCGTGTCGAACTTCTGGCAGTTGACCTTGCGGCCGCCCACGCCGCCGTGGTTGTTGATCTCGGGCTGCGCCGCCAGGCAGGCGGCGTAGTAAGCCGGGCCGAGGTTGGCGTCCGGTCCGCTGAAGGGTGCCAGCACCCCGACCAGCAGGTCTCCAGTACCGAGTCCGCTACCTGCGGAGCTCGAGGAACCGCATGCCGCCAGCAGGATTGCTGCTACCGCCGGCAAGGCGATACGGGCTGAATGCAGATGTCTTCGGAAGGTATCCACTGTCTCCTCCCTGTGTGAACGGCCGCCCCCGATTGTCGACATTATTGACGATAATCTGGTCGAGAGCAAGCGATGGGAGTTCGAACCGCCCGGAAGGACGCGTACCACGAGCTGCGCGAGGCAATCGTCACCGGCCGGTTTCACCCCAACGAGAGGCTGGTGGAGGCCTCTGTTGCCGAACTCATCGGGGCTGGGCGGTCCTCGGTTCGGGCGGCCCTTGTCAGGCTTGACCAGGAAGGCCTGGTGGTGCTCGAGCACAATCGGGGCGCCCGCGTCAGGCTCATCGACGGCCGGGAGGCTCTCGAGACGGAGGAGGTCCGGGCTGCCCTCGAGGGCATGCTTGCCCGAAGGGCCGCCGCGCGGATCGGCCCCGACGACGTGGCTGCGCTCGACGCCATGACCGCCGAGATGCGCGATCGGGTGACGCACGGGGATGCGCTGGGCTACTCGGAGCTGAACGCAAAGTTCCACGAACGCATATGGGCGGCGGCCGACCATCGCACGGCGAGCCGCATCGTGCGCGGGCTCAAGTCGCAGAGCATTCGCTTTCAGTTCCAGACCGCGCTTCGTCCCGGCCGGGCGGAACGCTCGCTGCACGAGCACGAGGCGATCGTCAACGCGCTGCGCCGTGGCGACGGCGACGGAGCAGAGTCGGCGATGCGCGGCCACCTGGCCGAGGTGCTCGACACTCTGCGCTGGGCCATCCAGGCGCACGCGCAGAGCGCCAGCTGGTCGCCCGCTTAAGGCCTGCCGGCAGCCGCCTCCGCGAGTTTCGTCAACCGGTAGAGCACGCGCAACCGCGGGACCTCGACCTTCTGCCACTCGGCGATCTCGATCACTGAGCCGAGCAGGGCTTCGATCTCGAGCGGCTTGCGGGCTTCCAGGTCCTGCAGCATCGACGTCTTGTGCTCGCCTACGGCGGCGGCGCCTTCGATTCGCTTGTCAATGCTGACGGGCAGCTCAACGCCAAGCGACCTGGCGACGGCGTCGACCTCCTCCATCAGCGAGCGGATCAGGTCGCGCGCCTCTGGGGAACCCAGCATGCCGGCCACCGTGGCCCTCGTGACCGCGCTCACGGGGTTGAGCGTCGCATTGCCGACCAGTTTCAACCAGATCTCGTTGACGAGACGCGACTGCACCGGGGCCTTGAAGCCGGCGTCCATCAGCATCCGGCTGATTTTCTGGACACGATCGCTGCGCGAGCCGTCAAGCTCGCCGAGCGAGAACCGGTTTCCCTCCTCGTGGTGGATGATCCCCGGCTCTGTCACCGTGGCCGCCGGGTAGACCACGCAACCGATCACCCGCTCGCGCGGAATGCTGCGGGCGATGACGCCACCGGGATCGACCGACTCCAGGTGGCGGTCAGGGAAGTACCACCAGGGAATGCCGTTCATCGCGCCGACGAGGCATGCGTCGGTCCTCAACGCGCGGCCGAGCGCCGGCGCAACGCCCGGGATGCTGTGCGCCTTCAGGGTGATGAAGACGATCTCCGCGCCGGCTATGGCGGCGATGTCATCTGTACAGACGGGATGCGACGTGAACTCGCCGCCGGCGCTTCGCACCGTCACGCCGCGCGACCGCATCGCCTCCAAATGAGGTCCGCGCGCGATCAGGACGACATCCTCGCCCGACCGCGCCAGGTGCGCGCCCAGCAGGCCACCGATGGCGCCGGCGCCGACGACGGCGACGGTCACTTCTGGTTCAGTGCAGCGGCGACCGACCGGCGCTGGATCTTGCCGGTCGCGGTCCGCGGGATCTGGTCGACTATGAAAAGCCGTCGCGGCACCTTGTAGTCGGCCAGCCGCTCGCGCGCGAACGCCAGCAGGTCCTTCTCGGTTGCCTCTCCCTTCAGCACCACCGCGGCCGCAACCTCCTCCCCCCACTTCTCGTGCGGCGTGCCGAACGCAACTGCCTCGCCGACCGCCGGGTGCTGGAGCAGGACCTCGTCGATCTCGCGCGGCGCGATCTTCTCGCCACCACGGTTGATCATCTCTTTGAGCCGTCCGACGAGTGACAGGTAACCATCGGCGGCCATATGCCCCTGGTCCCCGGTGCGGAACCACCCCGACGCGAAGGACTTCGCGTTGGCCTCCGCGTTGTTCGCATATCCGTCGATGACACTCGAGCCGCGGATCACGACTTCGCCATCTTGACCGGCACCCAGAAGCGCGTTGTCCTCGGCCATGATGGCGATGTCGATTCCGGTCTGCCGGCCGACAGTGCCGGCGCGGCGCTCGGCGGGCGGGAGCGGGTTCGACGCCATCTGGTGCGACGCCTCGGTCATTCCGTACGCCTCCAGGACTGGGGATCCGAAGCGAGATTCGAGGCGGTGCATTGTCTCGGGCGAAAGCGCTGACGAGCTCGAGCGGATGAATCGCAACCGCTTGGCTCCCGCCGGTCGCTCGCCCCGATTGCGCATCAGCAGCATCTGGTGGATTGTCGGCACCGCCGAGTACCACGTCGCGCGGTGGTGTTCGACCTCTGCCCAGAAGGTCAGCGGGTCGAACTTCGGCGGCACGACCACCGTGCCTCCCGAGCTAAGGGTCGCCATGGTGGACGCCATCAGGCCGTGAATGTGGAAGAGCGGCATCACGCAGAACGCCACATCCGATGGCGAGAGCCCATAGGTCGCGGCGATGTTGAGCGCCGAGAAGTGGAGGTTGCGATGGCGAAGCGGGACCTGCTTCGGCCGGCTGGTCGTGCCGCTCGTGTGCAGCACCAGCGCCACATCGTCGGGATCCGGGACGCTCGCCGACGCGGATCCGGCATGCCGGCCGGTCGCGGAGAGGTGGACACCACCGTCGGGCGCGACGTCGGCCTCAATCAGCGCTACGCCGTCCGGCAGCGCACGCCGCGCCGGCTCAGACATGCCCTTAAGCACCACGAGCGCGCTAGCGCCGGTGTCGTCGAGGTAGAAGCGAAACTCCTCTTCCTTATATGCAGGGTTCAGCGGCGCCGCCGTTCCCACGCTCGCCGCAGCGAGAAACAGCACCACCGTTTCCACACTGTTCGGCAGGACGAACGCGATCGTGTCACCACGCCGCAGGCCCAGCTCGGTGAGCTGGTCCGCGGTCTGCTCGACCACCTCGCGAAGACGGCGGTAGGTGAGCTCGGGTCCATCGGGTGTCGCAATTGCGACTGAATCAGGTGCGCCGTATGCAAGCAGTCCGTTCAGGGTCTCGCCGGGCGCCACGCGAATAACGTAGCGGGTCGGAACGGCTACTCTCAGACAGCAATGCAAACGCTGACTCCAGGCTCGATTCTCGGCCACGCAGTGCGAAGGCGCGAGGATCCTCGCCTCGTGACCGGCGCCGGTCACTACGTCGACGACATGCAGCCGGAAGGCTGCCTCCACATCGCCTTCGTGAGGTCGACGCTGGCTCACGCCAAGATTCGGTCGTTGCACGTGCAGGCGGCCGCGGCCGCGCCGGGTGTGGTGGCCGTGTTGACGGGCGCCGACCTCGGGCTGCCGGATCGCGTTGGCTTTCCAATGGTGGCGGCCACACTGGCGCGAGCGCCGCTCGCCATGGAGCGCGTTCGCTTTGTCGGCGAGCCGGTGGCACTGGTCATAGCTGAAAGTTCTGGCCAGGCCGAGGATGCCGCCCAGCTGGTCGGTCTCGACCTCGAGCCGCTGCCGGTCGTGGTCGATCCGGAAACAGCCCGCCGGCCTGATGCAACGCTGCTGTTCCCCGCCCATGGCTCCAACCTCGCCGGCCATTTCGACTCGAGTCGCGAAGAGGATGTCCTGGCCGGCGCCGACGTCAAGATTCGCGGTCGATTCGTCAATCAACGGCTGGCGCCGGTGCCGATGGAACCCGAGGCGATCCTGGTGGTGCCTGAAGGAAAGCGCCTGCTGGTCTGGGCGACCAGCCAGGTCCCATTCGGGCTGCGAGCGGAGATGGCGTCGTCACTCGGCATGGCGCCGGCCGACATCCGCGTGGTCGTCGGCGACATGGGCGGCGGGTTCGGCGCGAAGGCCGGCGCCCGCTCCGAGCTGATCGTCGTCGCGGCTGCCGCGCGAAAGCTCGGTCGCCCTGTGAAATGGATCGAGACCCGCTCCGAGAACATGGTCGCGATGACGCATGGGCGCGGGCAAATACAGGAGGTCGAGCTGGGGGCCACGCGCGACGGCCGCCTGGTGGGCCTGCGCGCGCGGGTCCTGGCCGACGTCGGCGCCTACCCGGGAATCGCGATGCTGCTTCCGATGCTGACGGGGCAGATGTCATCGGGTGTGTACGCAATTCCGGCGATCGACTACGAGGCGCAATGCGTCGTCACCAACACCACACCTCTTGGTGCCTATCGCGGCGCCGGCCGGCCCGAAGCGGCGGCGATGGTCGAGCGGGCGATGGACATGCTCGCGGTCGAGCTCGAGATGGACCCTGCCGATCTGCGGCGCCGCAACTTGATCGCGCCAGATCGCTTCCCTTACACCACCGCCGGCGGGGCCACGTACGACTCGGGGGACTACGAGAAGGCGCTCGACAAGATGCTCGAGGTCTCGTCCTACAAGGAGCTGCGGGCCGACCAGGCGCAGCGGCGAAAACGAGGTGACCGCCACCAGCTGGGCATCGGCCTGTCGATCTATGTCGAGGTGACCGCGATGGGGATCGGACCCGAATGGGGAGCGGTTCGCATCGAGGCCGACGGAACGGCAACCGTGCGTTGCGGCACGACCTCCTTCGGTCAGGGCCACGAGACGTCGCTGGCACAGATCGCGGCCGAAGAGCTGGGCATGCCGATGGAGACCGTGCGCGTCATCCATTCCGACACCGACGCGATCGAGCGTGGGACCGGCACCGTTGGCTCGCGCTCGATGCAGCACGGCGGCTCGGCTGTGCACCAGGCCGCACAGCAGGTGCGCCACAAAGCACGCGACCTCGCGTCGCACCTGCTCGAGGCCGATCCGGCGGACATCGTCTTCGTCAGGGGCACTGTCGGCGTGGCCGGCGTCCCCGACCGATCGATCTCCTGGTCGTCACTGGTCGCCGCCGCGAGCGAGCGCAAGAACCTGCCCGATGGAATGGAGCCCGGCCTTGCCGCGGAGTCCGACTTCGCGGGAGACGGCAGCTTCCCGTTCGGGGCCCACTGCGCTGTCGTCGAGGTCGACCTGGAGACGGGCGACGCCCGCACGGTCGGCTTCTTCGCGGTGGACGACTGCGGACGCATCATCAATCCGCTGCTCGCCGAGGGACAGGTGC
>WNFG01004416.1_pt1 | contig 11825 bp, 14 predicted proteins | sample 5400431 | NCBI WGS metagenome assembly WNFG01 (sample SAMN13153346, study PRJNA577476) | soil metagenome | isolation source: 120 cm saprolite under Douglas fir tree site 2 hole 3 replicate 2 | place: USA:California | collected 2015-04-18
CAAAGAAGACCTCGACCCACCGGCGGGCCCGAACGTGGCTGGTGCTCAAATTGCCGCGTTCCGCGAGTGGGAAACACCGATTGGTCAACGATTCGCCGAACTGAAGACCATCCCTCATCCCGCGCTCGTCGTAAATGGGGTGAACGACGAAATGATTCCCGTCTCCAATTCCTACCGATTGGCCGAGAACATGGCGAATGCCGTGTTGCTCACTTACCCCGACGCGGGGCACGGTTCCCTATTCCAGTACCCGGAGTCTTTTGCCAGACAGGCGGCGGCGTTCCTGTCCTCCGACTCCCAGTCGGCCACCTTCTAAATTGAGTGAACAGCGACGCGTCGCTCATGCACACAGCCAGGCCGAGCGAAGGCCGAGGCGGTCATCCGTCTGATTCGGCAGCATTACACTTGCGACTCGACCTCCTGCCGCCGCGCGGGTGCCGCAATCTCGCTCATACGCGGGAATCGACCCTGACGGTACTCCTGGTACGATCGCTTGATGTCGTCCACGGTGTCACCGATGAACGGCCCCTGCGCCACAATCGGCGTGCCTTGGGGCTGGCCGGCATAGAGCACGAGGCGCGCGCCTCCCTCTTGTGCGGTGAGGCGGACGACGCTCACACCCTCACCGTGAGGTCGATCGAGCCATCCCACTTGATTGCGCTCGATCGGCGTCGCGTCTTCACCAACGCGCACGGAACCATCGACGACGAACACGAATCCGTTGTACGTCACAGGCAGGTCCTGCTCGATCGCTGCGCCCGGCTTCATCGTCATCTCGACGATCGTGGCGGGGACCTGGTTGCGCGTCGGCGCGTGCACACCGCCTGACGCGCCGCTGTAGACGCGCACGTCGACTCCCGGTTCGCGTCGTACGGGAACACGATCCACATGGAGATCCTGGAAGCCCGGCGCCGTCCAGCGGCTCGCTTTCGGCAACGTCAGCCACAACTGCAGCAACCGCACGTTGCCCAGGGCTCGTGCGTTCTCGCCGTGAATGATGCCGCTGCCCGCCGTCATCCACTGCACCTCGCCGGCGTGAATCAGCCCGCCTTCGTCCGGATCGTGAATGGTGCCGTCGAGCAGCAGCGTGACCGTTTCAAAGCCGGCGTGTGGATGTGCTCCACCCACTTGCCGCTCGCCCATGTCGAGATGGTCATCCATCAATGCGATGAACGGATCGGTTCGCGCGAACTCCTCCATCGATATCACCGGCGCTGCCGTATGTCCGGGCCCGGCAAAGCCGGGCACCAGCGCAGGCACGTCTTCGATGCGCGCGATTCGACGTTGCGTTGTCATGATCCCTCCTCTCTATTTCTCAGGCTGCAGTGCTCACGTGGCTGGCCACGGCCGACGGGTGTCGTTGCGCGAGCTGCACCAGAGCACCGACTACGGCCACGACGATCGCACCGATGCCCCAGAGAGTTCCCGCGAACGAATAGCCGAGCAGCGCATCGATCGAGAGCACTCCAGGTCCGCTGAACGCGACACTCAGCGCGGCGGCCGCGAGCACGAGGTTGTATTCGTACCCGCCGCCCGCCGCAAAGAAGCCGTTCTTCAGATGCACCGTGATCGTCGCGACGAGCATGACGGACGCGACGAACGCTGCGCCGAGCGGCGTGAGCAAGCCCAGCGCGAGCAGCACGCCGCCGCCAGCTTCGGTGAGGCCTGCCAGCGCCGCATGGCGACGACCGGGATGGAAGCCGAGCGTCTCCATGAATTGACCCGTGCCGTCGAGACCGTAGCCGCCGAACCATCCAAACAACTTCTGCGCGCCGTGCGCAGCGAGGGTGAGACCAACAACGAATCGCAGGATCAACAGTCCGAGGTCCATAACACCTTCTCCTTCTGTATCAATCGACTCTTCAGTGACGAACGATCTGATGCCGGCGAACCCAGACGACGGCGACTGCCCCGAGCAACAGAACCGCCGGCGGAATGGCCGAGTCTCCGACGATGAAGAGTTCCGTTGCGACGGCGCCGATCATCGTCGGGACGAGTACCAACGCACCGAACACGGCGATGGAGGGCACGAGCAACGCAATCGCAGAACCGACTTCGATGAGACCGGTCACGTAGCGGAACCACTGACCGACGCCGATGGTGTTGAACAACGTCACCATGGCGGGCGCGCCCACTAGCTTCGAGCCGCCGGCGAGCAGGAACATGCCGGCCAGCGCGATCTGGACGACCCAGAGCGCGATGACTCCCGAGCGACCGCGACGGACCGACGTTGGCTGCGTGAATGACAGTGCGTGAGACATGATCAACCTCCTCAGTAGTTAGAAATCTAACTATCGACGCAAATTTTTTTGAGACTCCGGTCTCAGTCCTCTTCCGTGCTGCGTTCTCCCGATGCGCGGCGTGCGTGCGCTCTCAGGGTCCGAAGCAGTCGAATCACGTCGCGCTTTTGCGACACCGACAGTCCACCCATCGCCTGCTGGAGCAGATCGGCGTGCGCGGGAAACACCTCCTCGATCAACGCCCGGCCCTTCGCCGTCAGCTCGCCGAACACCACGCGCGAATCCTCGCCGCATGCCCGCCGTCGCATCAACCCGCGCTCTTCGAGCTTCTTGACGACATACGTCGTGCTCGCGCCGGTGAGGAGAATGCGATCGCGGATCTCGCCGAGCCGCAGCGGTCCCTTGTGATGCAGCACCTCCAGGACCGCAAACTCGGTCAGGCTCAACCCGTGCTGAACCAGATGCGGTCCGACAACCTGCTCGAGCGCCTGAAGCGCGCGGCCCAATGCGATGATGAGCTGCAGCGTCGCGGCGCGGTCGGGATCAGCGGCGGATGCGGGCTCGTGGTCGGCTCTCGACGTCACTATAGTTAGAATTCTAACTAATGTCGCGGCGCCTGTCAACTGCCGGCATGCGGCTTGAGCGGCCTAGTTCTTTATGGCGAAACGTTCGGTCGAGAGCTGCCGTCGTACGCTCGAAACAGGATCTTCTTGCGGAGGATAAACGGCTCAATGGTTATGCGGGTGAACTCGAAGTGCGCCCACCAGGTGCGCCCACCACTCGCGCCTCTGCCATGGGTCGCGAGAGGGGCGCCCTGGATTCACACGGCAGGTACACGTGTGTAGGCGACCTGGCTCGACGCGTCAGCAGATCCCAGTGCGGGCGTAAACGGCTGCAACGGTCGGGATTGAAACCCGTTGTCCGTCAATGTGGTCGCTTCATGCAACCATCAGGACTTTATACTCCTTGATCGGGTCACTCGGATGCATCAGGTCACCACCGCCGATCCCACCGCCAACGCGCTCTCGCGAGCCGCCGAACACGTCCTCGTCGACAAGACGACGAGGAGGCGATTCTCGCCGGCGTCGAGTGACTCACTGCTGCTCACCAGTGCTCCCCTCGGCTGGAGCGGCATCGTCGTGGAGCAACACCGCCTCCCACCAGCGGAGATGCCGGAACACTCCGCCACCGGCCATGCCATCTCTGTCAACGTCGGTACGAAGCCCACCTCGTTCGCCTGGTCACGAGGGCGGGGCGGATGGGATGACAGGCCGACCAACCCTGGCCACTGCCGGATCCTGACGTATGGTGAATCCAACCCGTCGCGCTGGCTTCAGACCTACAACGACGTGATGCTGATCATCGACCCACTATTTGTGGCCGATGTTGTCGGGGACGGGCTGGCCGCCGATCGAATTGAATTTATCAACCGGCACTCGATCGTCGATTCTGTGATCGCTGATTTCGCCACGACGTTCCGTGCAGAACTCGCCGCTGATGCGCCGAACGGCGTGATGTACGCGGAGTCGCTGACCGTAGCTCTTGTGCTCCACTTGCTCGCGAATTACGGTGTCGCGAAGCCGAAGGTACCGTCGCCCCGCGGCAAGTTGAATGCATTTCAGCTTCGCGCCGTCCTGGAGTGCATCGAATCGCAACTTGATGAGGATGTGTCGCTGTTGACGCTCGCTCGACAAGCGCACATCAGTCCCTTCCATTTCGCACGTCTGTTCCGCGCGACCGTCGGCGTCTCCCCGCACCAATTCGTGTTGCGGCTTCGCCTTGAGAGAGCCGCCCGTTTCATGAAGGCCGGGAAGATGCCGCTCGCGCAAATTGCCGTGGAATGCGGCTTCCATGATCAGCCACACTTCACGCGCGCGTTTCAGCGAGTATTTCGCATCACGCCAGCGATGTACCTTCCTCGCCGTTAGCGGTCGATTGAGCACGTTTTTACAATAGCGGCCCGCACCGGCGGCGTTACCGTCGGCCTGTGAACAGCCGACAAGGGCTCGGGATCGGCGTGGCTCTGACCCTCCTCATCGCGATGGAAGGGCGACTCACCGCCGGCGCATCGTCTCGCCGCGAAGGCCTCGCCGCGTGGCACCAGATGTATTCGGTGCTCACGCATCCCCGCTGCATCAATTGCCACACGGCCACGAACTATCCAGAGCAGGGCGATGACCGGCATCCCCACTTGTTCAATGTGGTACGCGGACAGCAAGACCACGGCGTCCCTGCAATCACCTGCGCGGCGCGTCATCAGCGAACGAATGCCCCGACGCTGATGAAGCTGGCGATATGGGCGGCAAACCACGTAAGGCAAAAGAACCCATCATGAAACGCCTCGACAATAAGGTTGCGATCGTGACAGGTGCTTCAAAAGGAATCGGAGCGGGCATAGCACAAGCGTTCGGCGCGGAAGGCGCGGCGGTGGTTGTGAACTATGCGCGCGATCATGAAGGCGCGGAACGGGTGGTGCGCGAGATCACCGGCAAAGGCGGGCGAGCCATCGCCGTGCAAGGCGACGTGGCGCAGAGGTCCGACGCACAACGCCTCGTCGCGGAGGCGAAAAAAGCCTTCAGCCGCCTGGATGTACTCGTGAACAACGCGGGCGTCTTCTCGTTTGCGCCCTTCGAGCAGTTCAGCGAGCAGGAATTTCACCGTCAGTTCAACACGAATGTGCTGGGCATGTTCCTCATGATCGAAGCCGCTTTGCCGGCCTTCGGGGCGGAAGGCGGCAGCATAATCAACATCGGATCGGAGGCCAGTGTCACTGCCTACCCGACCCTTTCGATCTACGTGGCGTCAAAGAGCGCTGTCAATGGCTTGACGCGCGTGCTCTCAAAAGAGTTCGGCCCCAGAAAAATCCGCGTTAACGCTCTCAATCCCGGTGGAACCGAAACGGAGGGCACGCACGCGGCGGGCGTCATGGGAACGGAGTTCAAGAAGCAGATAATCGCGAGTACGTCGTTGGGCCGCGTCGGCCAACCCGAGGACATCGCGCGCGTGGCCGTATTTCTTGCCTCGGATGATGCGGGGTGGCTCACGGGAGAAATCATCTTCGCGAACGGCGGCAACAAGTAAAACGACAACAAGTAGAACGCCTTCAGAAGAACAACACCATGAGCGCTTAGATGGTAAGCATTGGAGTCGACGGTGGCACGATGCCCACGACTTGATGCCCTCGTATCACGGGCGGTAGATTAGGTCCGCAGGCTTACGGATGTTTTCTCGTAGCTGCTCGGGCCGAGTCGGCTAGTGTGGAGCTATTCAAGGTCTTGAGCCCACTTGGCCGGAAAACGCGCTTTTCGTTGAAGTGCGCGTCTCGATTCGCGCTGCCGCCCGAAGAGGCGACGGTTTTCCGAACCGCTGGCCGGGCAAAAAGAGCATTCGGTCTAGTGCCGAATGCTCGTGAATTTCTCGCAGAACATTACGTCTATGTCTTTGAGAATCAGTCGGCCGATTTCTTGGTTTCACGAAAAGTATTCGAAAAATCCGAGGTTGGAACCAAGGTGGAACCAGCCGTTCAAGTGGCGTGATTTCGATGGCTGTATTAGAATGAATGAAAACATATGTGTTGTGTAGTTCCCCGGTAGCTCAACGGTAGAGCATTCGGCTGTTAACCGAAGGGTTGCTAGTTCGAATCTAGCCCGGGGAGCCAAACCCTAATGTGTCAGGCAGTTACGGACGGCTCTCTGTCCTTATTACTTCGGTTTTTCCAAGACGTAGCAAAAACGTAGTAGCAGTATACGATCGCCCAAGCCACTATCATCCTTATAGTGCCTCATCACGATGTCTTGCGCTGCCATCGAAACTTCCGTTAGCGGAACTTTTTCACCATCATCAGCGCGTCAAAATCCGCGCCCTGAACCCGCAGGGCACGCGGCATCACGCCGTACGACTCGAAGCCGAACTTCCGGTAAAACTTGCTGCCCCGTGGATTGTCGACTGCGACATATAATTCCACTTGATCCACTTTCAGACTGGCCGCTTCGAGGACGTACTTGAAAAGCATGTCGGCGAGCCCTGTTCCTCGTCGTTCCTCCGATACGTACATGTTCCATATCATTCCGACGTGCCGCCGCTTTGGGGAGGTTTGCTGCAAGAACGTTGCAATACCGTGCAGGCCACCGTCTACAAATGCTCCGAAGATGACCTCCCGTCGAAACCGCCCGGCGATTTGATCGGAGCTGCGCGCTGACTCTTCACTATAGTCTGCGGCGAAGGCGGCCGGAGCCGACTGCAATGCTCCCAGAAAGAGGGCTTGATATTCAGCGGCGTCTTCAGCGTTTAGTTGTCGGATTTCAGTTCCGTTCATGAATGCAGGTCTCCCTTCAAACAGCCTTCTGAACTTTTTGGTCAAACGCGGTGTTGACAGAACGCGTCGCCTTAGCGATTCTATTAGATGCTAGACGACATCTAAATGCAAGGGCTATGCTTTGGGCCGACGAAAGGGAGAGCTTGCATGACTACTGACCAACTCATGATTGACACTGCGCTAGCCTCGTGGCGTCAAGCCGTCGCTCAGGCCAGCGAGACGTTCAACTCGCTGACCGACGACCAATTCCAGCGCGAGGTCGCGCCCGGCAAGAATCGAGTCCTTTACCTCTTGGGCCATCTGACTGCCGTGAATGACGCCATGCTGACCATTCTGGGGCTAGGTGACCGCCTTCACCCGGAACTCGATGCGATGTTCATCAAGAACCCTGACAAAGCCATCGAGGAGCTGCCGACCGCGGCGGACCTTAAGAAATACTGGGCTGAAGTGAACGAGAGCGTGCTTCGCAGGATGGAATCTCTGTCGCCACAGGAATGGTTGCAGCGCCACGCCGCCATGACCGACGAGGATCTCGTGAAAAACCCAACTCGAAATCGGTTGGCCATCCTGCTCAGCCGGGCCAGACATGTCTCTTACCATGTGGGGCAAGTCGTTCTAGCGCGCAACTAGCGACATACGAAAACGTAACGTTCGGAGATAAAGGACCATGCGTAAGTCAAAAGTGGAGACCGCCAAGACACGGGAACGCATTCTCAAAGCGGCAGGCGCCGAGTTCGCTGCCAATGGAATCACCGAGGCGGCGCTCGCACGAGTGATGGCTGCTGCGGGACTTACTCACGGGGGCTTCTATCGTCATTTTGCTTCCAAAGATCAGCTCGTCGCGGAAGCATGCAGCAAGACTCTCTTGTCGCTCATTGCCAGCCTCGAATCGCGCATCAGCGGAAGATCCCCCAAGAAGGCGCTTCCGCTCCTTTTAGATATCTACGTATCTCGCGCTCATCGCGACCAACCGAGAACTGGCTGCCCATTGGCTGCCTTGGGGAGCGAACTCGCGCGCAAAGACAAGAAGACTCGTGACACAGCCACGGAAGGATTCCTACGACTGTCTCGACTGATTGCCAGCCAGCTAGAGAACGTCCCGTTCCGCGATCGCGAAGCACGGTCGATGGCGATCGTCGCCGCCATGGTGGGCGCCGTCACGCTGGCCCGCATTGTGCCCGACTCGCGAATTTCAGATTCTGTCCTGGCTGGGACGCGCGATTATATCGTCCAATCCGTGCGGCGGTAGCGATAGCAATTTCGGCTGGCATATTGGTCTCATGTGAATAGTCCTCGAAAGGTAGTTTTGCACAGCCAGTCTTTAGGGCCGATTCACTCCCACTACGTGATAGTTTACGACTAAGACTTTATCCTTTAACGAAGTCAAAGGAGCGGGGAGGAATCCAGTGAAGCAGTCGCGGGTTTCTAATGGTTTTCCGTTAATGGTGCCACTTGTCGCAATCGCACTGTTGTGGGGTCATGGCATGGCCTCGGCGAAACGCGCGCGCCCGCAGTCCGAAACTTCCGCGAAATCCGCCGCGCCGCCTCAACAGCTCAGCCCTGAAGGCCAAGCTTCGTTGCGCGTCATCCTCCAGGCGGGAAATCTCCCGGACCTGCGCTGGCCCGATTTTAGCGACTACGACAAGCACTTGCAGAAATTTTACGAGTCGTACAACTATTCCCTGCCGTGGGTCAGTGGAATGGAGCCAACCGCACAGGCGCAGCAAGTAATTTCTCTTCTGTTGCAAGCGGAGCAAAAGGGATTGTCCGCTGAAGACTACGACGGGCCGCGTTGGGGCGAGCGATTGGCAAAACTCAAACCCGCCGCGTCGCAGCCATCAGAAGCAGATGCCGCGCGCTTCGATGTCGCGCTCACCGTTTGCGTGATGAGATACATCTCGGACCTCCACATCGGCAAGGTGAATCCGAAACATTTTGAGTTTGGTTTGGACGTCGAGGCCAAGAAATACAATTTGCCCGAATTCCTGAAAGACAATGTTGTGGATGCTTCCGATGTTGCTGGCGTCCTGGCGCAAGTGGAACCTCCATACCCAGGTTACCGGCGTACGATCCAAGCCCTGCGTACTTACTTGGAGATCGCGAAGGAATATGACGGGAAACCGCTTCCGGCCATAGAAAAAACGATCGCACCCGGCGACTCTTATCCGGGCGTCCCTCAACTGAGCCGATTGCTTCTGCTGGTGGGCGACCTTCCAGCCGGCACGAATGTTGCGGCTGATGGAACTGTGTATCAAGGTCCGCTTGTGGAAGCGGTCAAGAATTTTCAGCGCCGGCGTGGCCGGGATCCGGATGGACGAATCAGCGCGCAAACATTGGCCGATCTCAACGTGCCTCTCAGCAGCCGGGTGCGGCAGATGCAACTCACTCTCGAGCGCTGGCGGTGGTTGCCCCTTGATTATCAAAAGTCGCCCGTTGTCGCGAACATCCCCGAGTTTCATCTGCGCGCTTACGACGAAAACTTCAAAATCGCTTTGCAGATGAACGTAGTAGTAGGCAAAGCCTACGGGCACGATACCCCGGTATTTAGCGACACCATGGAATATGTCATATTCCGGCCCTATTGGAGTGTCCCCTATTCCATCGCAAAAGCTGAATTCTTTTCACACATCGCTATCGATCCGGACTACTTGGCGAAGAAGGGCTTCGAGGTGGTGAACGACCGCCAGGAGGTCGTCACGTCCGGAACAGTGGCGAGCGAGGTGCTCGAGCAGCTCCGGGCAGGCAAGCTTTTCATCCGGCAAACGCCGGGTCCCAAGAACTCGCTCGGACTGGTGAAATTTATCTTTCCGAATAACTACGACGTGTACATGCACGACACTCCAGAGCAGGTGTTCTTTTCGAAGTCCCGGCGCGACTTCAGCCATGGTTGCATTCGGCTGGAAAAGCCCGCCGATCTGGCGGTTTGGGTCCTGCGCGATAATCCGGGCTGGAACATGGATCGCGTCCGCGCGGCCATGAATGGGGACACTACGCAACAGGTGAATCTTGCGCATCCGATTCCGGTTTTAATCGTTTATGCCACCGTGATCGTGACCGAGGATGGCATCGTTCACTTTTACGATGACATCTACGGGCACGACGCCGCGCTCGAGAAAGTCCTTGAGAAAGGTTATCCGTATCCGGGTTAGTCGCCGGCGATCAGGCTGGCAGGGCAGTCGAAACACCACTGGCGGACACGGCCGGTGTCGACATGGATGAAGTCAGAGTGAGGATAGTAGCCTACGCCGCCGCGACGCAGGGCGAGAGCCGCCTTGCGCAGCTTGAGCGTGTCGATACCGGGCATGCGCAGGTCGATCGCTTCCGCTTGAATGTGAAGGCTGTTCTTGGCGACTCCGGTGGTGTGAGCGCGAAGAGATTCGTTCGTCGAGGAAGTGCGGTAGCCGCAGACGATGTCGATCTCGCCGCCGGGTTTCCCAATCGACGACGCGAGATCGGAGAGGATATCGTACAAGCGCGGATCGAAATGGCGAACGTCGCCCGTCCGATGATCGCGGAGGAAATAATCGAGCTTGGCGAGCGCGCCCGGAATGAACTGGTCACCACGGCGGTAAACAAGTTCAATCCGCTCACCGGTGTGCGTGTTGTAAAGCAGCAGGAGGTGATCTTGGCCCTTCTGGGAGAACGACTGCGGAGAGGACGCCCCGCGCGATTGGGCACGCGGGCTGCTCGGCGCAATCAGGAACAGCATTGCCCCCGCAACCGATAGACGCCGCGAAATGCTTCTACATGCGCGCATACTCTCTCATTCCACCCAATTTTAACAGGGTTTCTTGGCACGAATAAAGGCGCTTGCAAATTTACCTTCCACATGGGGCGCGATTGCCCCCACATCAATGCCCTTCTCCGAGAGAAAATGCCGCGTGTCCTCGATCGTGTAAACGCGCGTTGGCTCGATTTCGACTTCTGCGAATCCCGCGGCGCCGAGCTTCACGCGATACTCCGATTCATCCAAAGCTCCCGCCACGCATCCCACCCACAGTTCTACATTCCTGCGGATATCCGCGGGCACGGGGCCGCGCACGACCACATCCGAGACCGCAAATCGCCCGCCCGGCCGCAGCACGCGGAATGCCTCGCGAAAAACGCGATCCTTGTCTGCGGAAAGATTGATCACGCAATTCGAAATCACCACGTCAACGGAATTATCCGGCAGCGGAATATTCTCGATTTCCCCTTTTAGGAATTCCACATTTTCGACGCCCGCTTTGCGCTGGTTCTCGCGTGCGAGCGCCAGCATCTCGTCCGTCATGTCCAGCCCATAGGCTTTTCCGGCGGGTCCAACCCTCTTCGCTGACAAGAGGACGTCAATCCCCCCGCCCGAACCTAGATCGAGCACATGCTCTCCGGCATGCAGTTGTGCCAGGGCCGTTGGATTGCCGCAGCCGAGTGATGCGAACACTGCTTCTCGCGGCAGCCCGGCCGTTTCACTCGCATCATAGAGGTTCGAAGATATCGGATCGCAGCACGGAATCAAACTGTTCCCGCTTCCGCAACCCGCTTCTTTGCCCGCCTTCACGCGTCGCGCCGCTTCCCCGTACTTGCTCTTGACCACTTCCCGGATATCGCTACCCGCCATGCTTGCCTCCGATGTCATATCTGCACTGCGAATATATTTAAAGACTACGCCAGCTCTAACATATACGTCAAGACGAATATGATGTATACTCTGGGCATGCCAAAATCGCAGGGGCGTTTCTCGATCGACCTTCTGTTCCACGCGCTCGCCGATCCCACGCGGCTTCGTCTGCTGAACCTTATTGCCGATCGCGAAATGTGTGTTTGTTATTTCGTGGAAGTCCTGCGCACGAGCCAGCCGAAGATCTCTCGTCACCTGGCCTATCTGCGCAAGGCAGGCATTGTGGCTGCAAGACGCGACGGCAAATGGATGCACTATCGGCTCGCGATTCCGAGAGACGAAGTCGCGGCGCGTATTCTTCGTGAAACGCTAAAGCATTTGAGAGAAAAGCCGGAGATGCAACGGGACATTCTGCGGCTACGTTCCGCTTGCTGCGCACCACAAAAGTATGCAGTGCTTCAGGGAGCGCCTCTGCCGGCATTAGTGCACGCAAGCAATCGCTAACCCCTCTTCTTGCGAGCAGCTTTTTCTGGTCCCCCAAGAAAGTAATTTGCGCTCGCGGAGGAATGTATCAACGAGCCGTATCCGGAGTCTTGCGCTGCCCCATGGCGATTTGCAGGGCTTCAGCCAAATGCACGGGTCGCCGCCCGGTGGCCTGGAAAATCTGTTCGCG
>WNFG01004417.1_pt1 | contig 11825 bp, 13 predicted proteins | sample 5400431 | NCBI WGS metagenome assembly WNFG01 (sample SAMN13153346, study PRJNA577476) | soil metagenome | isolation source: 120 cm saprolite under Douglas fir tree site 2 hole 3 replicate 2 | place: USA:California | collected 2015-04-18
ATGTATTATCTCGCCAACTCGCGGACCAACGATGTCGTCATGTTTGGTCCCTTCAAGCTGTTCGTCACTAAGAGATTGCTGAAGAAGGGTGACGAGGCGATTTCGATCGGCGGTCGCGCACTCGATGTTCTGATCACGCTGGTAGAGCGCGCCGGCGAAGTTATCAGCCACAAAGAACTAATCGCACGGGTCTGGCCTGACATCACGGTGGAGGAAGCAAACCTCCGGGTGCATATCGCTGCTCTTCGCAAAGTGCTAGGCGATGGCCTGGATGGCGCTCGGTACGTTTCAAATGTCGCAGGCCGAGGCTATTGCTTCGTTGCTGCTGTCGTGCGTTACGATGTGGAGCGAGCTCTCGCGCAGACGCACGATGCTGATATCGCAAGCCCAACTCAGAAGCTACCCGCTCGGCTCTCTAGAATGGTCGGCCGAGACGAGACGGTCTGCACGCTGATGGCCAAATTGATGGCTTGCCGGTTCGTCAGCATTGTCGGACCGGGGGGCGTCGGAAAAACAACAGTTGCCGTCGCGGTCGCCCACGCATTAACCGAGGACTTCCATGGCGCCGTCTTCTTCGTCGACCTGGGTGCCTTGGCCGATTCGCGGCTGGTCCCGACTGCGGTCGCGTCGGCGCTGGGTTTCGTGACGCAGGCAGAAGATCCAATGCTCGGCCTGCTCGGTGTTCTTGGCGACAGAAAAGTTCTTCTCGTGCTCGACAACTGCGAGCACGTCGTCGACGCGGCGGCGGAAGTGGCCGAGCGCGTTGTGAATGAAGCACCACAAGCCCACATTCTCGCGACCACCCGCGAGGCGCTGCGGGCCGAAGGCGAGCATGTGCACATGCTTCATTCGCTCGAGACTCCGCCGGATGATCCCGGGCTGTCTGCGGCCGAGGCGCTCAGATATCCCGCTGTGCAGCTTTTCATGGAGCGCGCGCTGGTCGGCGGCCACCGTTCGGAGTTGTCCGACGCCGAAGCGCCTATCGTCGCAAATATTTGTCGCAGGCTCGACGGTATGGCGCTCGCCATCGAGCTCGCGGCAAGTCGGGTTGGATCGCTTGGGATCGGCGGCACTGCAGAACTACTCGACAACAGGTTCAAGGTCATCTGGCAGGGCCGACGGACGGCTCTTCCGAGACATCAGACGCTGAAATCCATGCTGGACTGGAGCTACAACCTGCTGTCGGATCTCGAGAAGCGGGTTCTTTGCAGACTTTCCATCTTCGTTGGAGACTTTACGATAAAGGCGGCCTGCGAGGTCGCGGCCGAGGAAGAAGTCGATGAGGCCCTCGTCACTCTTGCGGTCACGAGATTACTTGAAAAATCGCTGATCTCGACGACGCACTTCAAACGATCAACCTATTACCGGCTACTCGACACGACCAGGGCCTACGCACTGATCAAGCTTGCAAGCCGTGGAGAGACGGATCGAGCAGCTCAGCGGCATGCGACGGCGTTTTGCAGATATCTTAAGGAGGACCAGTCTCATCAATCCGGAGCCGGCGAGGGCGATTCGGGTGAGTATGCTCTACACATTGGCAACGTGCGAGCGGCCCTGGATTGGGCGCTCTCCGATCATGGAGATGGAGCCCTCGCCGTAGAATTGACCACCTGCGCAGCACCGCTGTTCATCCGATTGTCGTTGCTCGACGAATGCCGGCGTTATTGCAAGCGTGCTCTTGCCGCGATTGGCGAGACGTCGCGCGGCACAAGGACGGAGATGATCCTGCTGAGGGCGCTGGCGCTATCCTCGATGTTCACCAAGGGCAACACCGACGAGGTTCGTGCCGCAATCGAACGAGGACTTTCTCTGGCTGAGAATTTGAACGACAGGACGCATCAACTAGAGCTTCTGGCCGGGTTGAACATCTTTCTTACCAGGATCGGCGACTTCCATGGCGCCCTGGCAGTTGCGGAGCGAGCAAACGCCGTCGCGCAAGCCAGCAATAATGCTGCTGGCCTCGTCGCGACCGAGTGGATGCTCGGGGTTTCACATCATCTTGCGGAAAACCAGTCAGCCGCGCAACGCCATCGCGAACGTGGCATGATCCAGGCCGTCGAGCTTGGCGCGTTCAATCCGAATTTTTTCGGATATGATCATCGGATCCGCGCTCTGGTCGCATTGGCCTGCGCTCTATGGCTTCGAGGACACGCGGGACACGCGCTCAGAACCGCGCAACAGACTATCGATGAAGCGGCAGCCCGAGGGCAACCGGTTTCGGTCTGCATTTCCCTCATTTACAGCGCGCCGGTCTTCCTCTGGGCCGGCGATTTGGATCACGCAGCCAGCCTTGTCGATCGACTCATCGAGTGCGCGGAACGACATGCGCTGGCACCGTATCGAGCCGTCGGCGTTGGGCTGAAAGGCGCGATCGCAGTAGCACGCGGACAGGCAGAAGTCGGTCTTGAATTGCTGCGAGAAGCGCTCGCCTTGCATTCCGAACAGCACAACATCCTGTTGACTGTATTTGCGGGTGCTCTGACGCAAGGGCTATTGAAAACTGGTCAAATCGATGAAGCTCTATTGACTATTAACGGAGCAATAGGTCGAGCCGCAGGCTTTGGGGCGACCTTCCACATAGCCGAACTGCTGCGCTTAAAAGCGGAGGTGCTCGCGGCCGCCCCACAAAAGGACGGCGCGGCTGTCGTGGATTGCCTCAGGGAGTCGCTAAGGTTTGCGCGTGAGCAATCCGCTCTTGCTTACGAGCTGCGTTCGGCAACAACGCTCGCGCGGTTGCTTTCCGAGAGCGGCCGGCAAGAGGAGGCGAAAAACATACTAGACCCAGTTTGCGGCCGCTTTACGGAGGGGGTCGATACACGAGACCTCCAGCTGGCGCGCGGGATCCTTGAGGATCTGAAATTGGTAAGGTTCCAGCGCCCCCGCGCAATAGCCATCCAATCCTTGAAGAAGTCGTAGCTCTCGTCGATCGTCAGCTAGAGGCCAATCGGAAAGCAAAGTCCGCAGCAGCATGGAAACGCATCTAGTGCCAAGGATCTCCCGCAAGCGCGGGCATTGTGATTCCAACACCGGCCAAGCGCCGCAAGCGCGGTTCGCCAATGGCGCAAAGTCAGGGCGACGCGAAAGTAGATGAGGCACTGCTGTCTCTTCTCCCCGGGACGAAAACATTCGTTCTGGCGCATCCAGCGTCAGCTGCCGTCGATTTGGTCGGCCGAACAGGTGGGCAGCGTGCGTAATCGCACCGCCTGCGCGAATGGCGGCAGCCACAAGCGCTGCTTCCGAAGTTGCTTGTCGGTAGCCCCCGCCTTCCGCGCCTGTCTCGTTGTGGGCATCGGGCTCGCGGCGGCGGGTAAGCTGGGGCATGCAACCATGATGTCGCCGATGTGACCAATCGTGAAGCCGCTACAGATTGGGGCGGCGCAGTCCGCGCATCACATAAGAGTCGGCGGTGGGTCGATTGGAGCAAATATAATGCGTTATGTTTTGGGCTTAGGCTTGTTGATCACCCTGTGTGCTTCTGCCAACGCCGCAACGGCGCATCACTCCCACACGCACCATCATGTCATCATTCGTCCCGGGGTGATCTCAAGCTTCGCCGCCATTCCGGGTCGGGCCTACGCGCCGCCTCGGCCGCCAGTCCACTACGACGACACCCCTAGCTACGACGATCCGTCCAAGTTTGGCGGCTAATCGCAGGGATGCTTCTGCAGGAAGAAAGGCCAAGTGACGTTGGGATGCCTGGCGCCCGGTCCAGTCACGAGCGTTTTCCATTGATCGGTTGCCGTCGGCTTGCAGGCGGATCGCGATCGTACTGACGTGCATGTCGCCATAATAAATCAGGCAAGCATCATGGCGGGCATCGGTATCGCGACGGCGGGTGAGGGCGGGCACACGCCCTAATTGATTCCGCCAATTTGATCGATCGTGAAGTCGCTACAGCATTATGGCCCGAGCAACACATAATCGGCCTGACGAAAAGGTGGTAGGTCGACCGGTGTAACCCCGATGCGTCCGTTTTGACCTTGGGTCTGTTGATCGTTCTGTGTGCCTCTGCCGACGCCGCGACGTTGCGTCGCTCCAAACCGCCGACGGTACAATTACGCAAGCGCCAACATGTCATCGTTCGTCCCAGCCAAGGTGTGAGGGCTCCCGCGCGGTTCGCCGCCCCGGGTTGGACAGACGAACAGACCCGGTATTGGTTGGATAACGCCACCTCCTGCGCTGGCTGCGGATAGCGCGCGGCGTGCCCGCGGATGCGTCTTCGTGCCGCCTGTTACTCCTGCATGGCGTCACCTCAAGGATGCGCGTCGCCTCAACCTTGTTCCCTCTAGAGTTCAAGCGTTGCCCTCGACGTACGAGTGGCCTTCACGATGATCCGCTGATCGGCGGGACTAAGTGTCTGGGAAAGACGGGCCAACGCGGCCTCGACGAGCCACGGTTCGAGGGCGATCCGAGCAGTCTCGCGGTAGGGATCAAGCTTTCTAACCATTCGCAGCGGCTCCAGTGCAGATGTGACGCTCCCGGGCGCGACAAGTGTAAAGACGATGTTCAGAGGACCACCTGGGCTTTGTCGTTTCCTGCTTGGAAAACGTGCGCCGATATCGGGCAATTGCTTCGTTGTCTCGCCAGACCGCGGCGATCCGGTCTCTTCAAAATGGTCTCTCTTGGACCAAGCCGAGGAGGGGGAGCGTCTCGCCGTGACAGAGCTTGAAACCTACTTCAGCATCTGTGACGGCTAAGCGCGTGATCTGCAGCCATCGGCCAACCGCCACGCCGACGCGCCATGGGAGATGCTTGTTGCCGCGTGAGTGCCGCCAGCCGGTTCTGATCGGCGGAAACCCTCATGACACACATCTCCATGGCGGCGGTCCGTGGATAGTTCGCTCAGAATGGTCGTGTGTACCGAAAACTCTATCCGTGCTGATGACGTGATAGAATCGCCTAAGCTGACGGAATGATCGGGCTTCTGTGTTTTGTCCTGGCCGTCCTGGCCTCGCCGTTCAAGTCGAAGATGCGGCTTGAGGCTGAGAATGCGGTGCTTCGACATCAATTGATTGTCTTGAGGCGTAGGCTGCATGGTCGCGTCCGTCTGACGAACCATGATCGCTGGTTCTTTATCCAGCTGTATCGCTGGTTTCCGTCGATCCTGCAGGTTCTCACAATCATTCGGCCCGAGACCCTCGTGCGGTGGCACAGGGCCGGCTTTCGCTGCTACTGGCGTTGGAAGTCGCGCCCACGGGGAGGGCGACCGCAGATCGACACGGAGCTGCGCGAGTTGATCTGGCGAATGAGCATGGAGAATCCGCTTTTGGGGCGCGCCACGCACCCACGGCGAACTGCTCAAGCTCGGGTTTGAGATCGCGCAGTCGAGTGTCGCCAAATACATGGTGAAGCGACGCGGGCCGCCAAGCCAGGGATGGCGCACTTTTCTGCGTAATCATGCTCAAGATATCGCCGCTATGGACCTGTTCGTTGTCCCGACCATTGGCTTCGACCTGCTCTACGCCTACATCATAGTACGACTGGATCGCAGAGAGCTGGTCTGGATCAGCGTCACAACACATCCGACCGCAGATGGGTTGCGCGCCAAATCACGGAAGCATTCCCGTCGAATCGACCGGGATCGCATCTGTGGTGCGGTCGTCACACGCCGATCGCGCGCCATGGGCATACGCGATAGGCCATTACACCAGCCTCGCCTTGGCAGAATGGTTTCGCCGAGCGGCTGATCGGATCGATCCGGCGTGAGTGTGTGGACCACATCATTGTCCTGGGCGAGGCACATCTGCGCCGGAGTCTAATTTCCTATGCCGCTTACTACAACTCCGTCAGAACGCATCGGTCGTTGCACAAGGATGCGCCGATTGTTCGTCCGAGTCGCCAGATCGGAATCGTTCGTTCACACCCGATCCTCGGCGGGCTTCACCATCATTACGTCCGGGTTTGAGTTTTCGGTACACACAGCCGAAGATCGCCCGCACCTAGCCGATCTTCGGCCAATAGCTGAACGCAATCAGCGGCCTAAGAGATCGGGCGCGATCTTCCTGCAGGCATCGACCAAGCCCTGCACCGCGCCGACCGACTTGTCGAACGCTTCGCGATCCCTGCCGGCCAGCTCGATCTCGACAATGCGCTCGACGCCCTTCGATCCGATGACGACGGGCACGCCGACATACATGTCCTTCACGCCGTACTCGCCATTGAGATAGGCGGCACACGGCAGCACCCGCTTCTTGTCCCTCAGATAGCTCTCGGCCATCGCGATCGCCGAGGCCGCCGGCGCATAGAACGCCGAGCCGGTCTTCAACAGGTTGACGATCTCGGCGCCGCCATTGCGGGTGCGGTCGACGATCTCATCGATCCGCGCCTGCGAGGTCCAGCCCATCTTGACAAGGTCGGGCAGCGGGATGCCGGCCACCGTGGAATAGCGCACCAGCGGCACCATGGTGTCGCCATGGCCGCCGAGCACAAAGGCGGTGACGTCTTCGACCGAGACGTTGAACTCGTCGGCGAGGAAAAAGCGGAAGCGCGAGGAATCCAGCACCCCCGCCATGCCCACCACCTTCTTGTGCGGCAGGCTGGATGCCTTCTGCAGCGCCCAGACCATGGCATCGAGCGGGTTGGTGATGCAGATGACGAAGGCGTCGGGGGCGTATTTCTTGATGCCGGCCCGGACCTGCTCCATCACCTTGAGATTGATCGAGAGGAGATCGTCGCGGCTCATGCCCGGCTTGCGCGGCACGCCGGCGGTGACGATGCAGACCTTGGCGTTGTCGAGCGCGTCATAGGAATTGGCGCCGGTGAAGGCAGCGTCGAACCCATCGACCGGCGAGGACTGCGCGATGTCGAGCGATTTGCCCTGCGCACGCCCTCGGCGATGTCGAACATCACGACGTCGCCGAGTTCCTTCAAGCCGATCAGATGAGCCAATGTTCCGCCGATCTGACCAGAGCCAATCAAAGCAATCTTGTCGCGCTCATGGGAATCTGTCCTTTGAACCCGAGCCGGGAGGGAGGTTAGGAAAGCTGAATCTGGTTATCCATTTCGACCGACGCGACCTTGACGATGGCACGTCCTTACCTCGTTGATGCATGACTTCTCGACTTATCTACTGCTCAGTCTTTGAAGCAAAAACTGCGATTCCGATCGGGTCGGTTCCAACAGGCAGCGCGTTCTTCAGCGCCACCTGGTACTCGGCCTCGGTCTTGGCCTTCACCTCGTCGAGCGTAACGCCGTCGGCGAGTTCGATCAGCGCCATGCCGTCGTTGCCGTGCTTGTCGATGGTGAAGACGGCCAAGTCCGTCACCACCATGTCGACCACCCGCTCGCCGGTCAGCGGCAAGTTGCACTTCTTCAGAAGCTTCGGGCCGTCCTTGGCGGAATGCTCCATCACCACCACGACGCGCTTGACGCCGGCGACCAGGTCCATCGCGCCACCCATGCCCTTCACCATCTTGCCCGGGATCATCCAGTTGGCGAGGTCGCCGTTCTGCGCGACCTGCATCGCGCCGAGGATGGAGAGATCGATATGGCCGCCGCGCACCATGCCGAAGGATTCGGCGCTTGAAAAATAGCTCGTCGTCGGCAATTCCGTGACGGTCTGTTTTCCGGCGTTGATCAGGTCCGGGTCTTCCTCGCCCTCATAGGGAAACGGCCCCATCCCGAGCATGCCATTCTCGCTCTGCAGATTAACGTCGATGCCGTCGGGGATGTAGTTCGACACCAGGGTCGGAATGCCAATGCCGAGATTGACGTAGTAGCCGTCGCACAATTCCTTTGCTGGGCAGCCATTTGTTCGCGGGTCCAGGCCATCAGATTTCTACTCACGTTGCTGCCGCGGTCAGCGACTCGGGGCGCTTGCGCGTGGTGCGCTGCTCGATGCGTTTGAGGGCGGTTCCAACGTCGACGATCCGCTTCACGAAAATGGCGGGCGTGTGAATGTGGTCCGGATCGATTTCGCCGGCCGGCACCAGATGCTCGACCTCAGCGACGGTGAAACGCCAAACTGCACATCGTCGGCGGCTTTAGATACCGTGAGATCGTCAGGCTCAAACTATGTTGGAAGGTAGCTCCGGTGGACCGGCTCGTACATTTGGCTTCTGATGTGTGCCGGCAAATCTTCCGGCGCCGGTACTGTTGCGAGGCCGCCTCATAGGCTACTCTGGCCACATTTACTGCGATATGAGCCGAAACATCGCGAATTCGTGGCAGTGCCGGATAGAGGCTGCCTTGTTCACGGTCCGAGTCTTCAATTAGAGTCGCCAGCGTGCGCGCAGCACTCATGAACATCTCATCTGTAACGCGCCTCGCACCGCTTGCAATTGCACCCCCGACTCCTGGGAAAATATAAGAGTTGTTTCCCTGACGCGGTACGAACACTTGGCCATTGAACCGCACCGGCTCAAATGGACTTCCACATGCGAAAAGTGATCTCCCACCTGTATGCTTGTATTCTTCCTCGGCCGTGCATTCCGACTCGAGGTAGAATTTGAGAGCGCGAACACGATTGGCCGTGCATTGAGGTCGGCCATTGACCGCAGAGACACCACGGGCACAATCTCTCCGCGGTAGCACGCGTAATCGCAATACCGCATCTTGGATGGCAGTTTTCGCAAATAACCTATTCCTATCGAGCTCGAACGATACGCGCATCTCGATGGTGCGCGAGGCGCTCGGTCATTCACCAATACGAATTTCATGGCTGCGCTCCAAATATCGTTTCCCGGGACTGCCTTGCTTGGCGCGATTACGTAGCTACTCCCCGCTCTCGTTGCGAAGATGGAAAACCGTGACCCTTGTGAGGGCGCTGCCTCTTGTCGTTTCGACCGAGGCTTCTGTCTCGTGCATGAGGTGCCCTCTCCGGTGCGTGCCGAGAGCAGCTTCGCGCAATCGTTTCGAGCAGGCGAGTTCAACGTTGTAAGATTATGTTAATCGTGCCGCCGAGATCGCGTCCGGCACGAGCCAGCCTCGAATTCCTGGATGAGAGGGTCATCGATTGCGTAAGTCGAAATGACCGTAGCGACAGCGGTACTCCATTCTCAAGCGTCGTATCGATTGCGGTGAATGATCAGCTGAACGATCAGATTGCCCAGAATGGTGGAATGGAAGGCGAGCACCAGGCTCATGCTAGATGACGTGTCGTACGGAATTGTCAGCCGGATCGTTGGCCGGACGTAGGTAGCTCGACGTAGGCTGAGGTTCGCTGACAGGGAAGACCTTGACTTGGGTTATGCCGCGCTAGCCCGGCCCGTTCTGATTTTTCATCTTTTTGCAGAATACAACGCGCCAAGGCGTCGGCCATCGGGCATGTTGTTTGCGTGCAATGATCCAGCGCCTTCTGTGGGCTCGAGAATATCAGAAATTGAATGTCAGTCGTGCTCATCAGGGCGCCCGTGCGGGTGCGCAACGAAACTCAACTATATGGAGAAACCTGGCGATGAACAAATTTCCTAACTGTAAATCAAGGAGTGGATCTATGTCGCGCGAACTGGCCATTACAATTGCTGTTGTGTCTTCATTGATGGCGGTCACCTCGTCCGCAGTGGCCGGACAGACTATTTCCGACAGAAACTACTGGCCGAGCGAGGTTGCCGCGCACAGATCGCAGCCGAAAGCCGCCGCGGCCGGGCCGTTGTCTTCGTTCGCCTTGGACCTGTCTGGGCCGCAACCAGTGGATGTCGCAAAAAGCAGGGAAGCCAATGGGTCATACCGGGGTGGACCTCATCCCAGGTGAAACCGTCAATCGATTGAACGCCTGAATGCACTAACAGGCGCCCGAATGAAAACCGGAAGCCAATGACCGCAAGGCAGCTTCGCGTGTCCCGTCAGTCGATCGTCATCGCCGCCGCTCTGACAGGCGTGCTGTCGCTGGCGATCGGCGCCCATGCTGCTCTGAATCGAGGGGTCCTGGATGTCGGCAAGGCAATCGCAACTGAGAACAACGGCAATGCGGTGAAGAAAACCTCAAGGATCGCGTTAGTGATCGGCAACGGTCATTATCCCGATGCCGACGCGCCGCTGACTCAATCGATCAACGATGCGCTGGATTTGACGGCTTCGCTGCGCAGCAACGGGTTCAACGTCGACGTCCTCGAAGACGCCAGCAAGGACGGTCATGCATCGCGCCATTGAGCGTCTAAAATCGAAGATCGGGCCGGATTCCGTGGAGATGCTGTTTTTCGGAGGCTACGGCGTTCAGGCTGGCGGCGAGAGCTACATGATCCCGGTCGCTGGTGCCGACGTTGCGATCCTGGGTCTCAAGGACGCCGTCGCGCCCGAGAACAAGCAGACCCGGACCAAGGCTCTCGGTTCGAGCGTGGCGGCTTGCGGTGCAGTCGTGATCGCAATTCTGACGGGATTCGGCATCGAGGCGAGGGGTATCCGCTTCGTTCCCCGGGAAGCTGTACCGCGCCGGGTTGAGGAGCGTAGGCGATGAACGGCGCCGAACTACTCGTATCCGCACTGGAGAAAGAGGGCGTGCAGCAGGATCTTCGCATCGACCGGAATCATATAGCTTTGTCCACCAGACTGAATACCGAAGCCTCCGAAGTAAACCATTACAATCGAATCGGGCCGTACTTTCGTTTTGAGACGTGCGATCGCGCGTGTCATGTCGTCGCGCGTAGCGTTCTGAACGAGGTAAATGTCGAAACCGTCTTTACGAAGGGTGCTCGCTAACGCGCTTGCGTCGTTGACGGTTTGCGTCAGAGGAGCATCGGCGTCGGGATAGCTGGAATTCCCGATCACGAGGCCAAGACGATTGGCATCGCTGTGAATCGATTGCTTCGATACTTCAGTCGCGCAACATGTGCTCGACGCGCGGGAACGCAGCTTCTCCGCTCTTTGCGCTTCGCCCAGGCTAGTCGGTAAATTGCCTGCAAGCGCCATCGCGGCCAATATCGCTTTCAAGCCGGTCATGTGTGGCCTCATGGTGTTCTGCTTCGAATCGTCGAAGCGCCATAAATGCCGAATACGTGAACTTCGCGAGATTGTCGTGTAGGTTCACCTTACGTCGAACAAATAGGTCTTACATTTGGGCTGCCAATGGAATGACATACATCATACAAAAGTATGACGGAAATCGACACCAACGAAGACCGACGCTGCCGGGGTCGCCCACAGGTCCGCCGCGACGATGAAACCCGCCAGGTCATTTACAAGGCCGCGCGCAACGAGTTCGCCGCCGGCGGCTATGCCGCGACCAGCATTGAGGCTGTGGCGCGTCGCGCCGGCGTCTCCACCAAGACCCTGTATCGTTTGATTCCGAACAAGGCCGCCTTGTTGAAAAGCATGGTGTCGGATCGCCTCGACCACCTCGTTTCCGAGGTCAACCTGCGCGCCGCGGATCACACAGACATCCAGAAGGCACTATGTGAGGCGCTGATGGTCTGTGCGGATCTCGCGCTTGACGCGGAAGTGATCGCGCTTCAGCGCATGGTGCTGCAGGAGCCCGCCAAGTGCTCCGAAATCGCCGGGATGTACTATGTGAACGGTATTGAGCGCACGGCAGGGGCGCTCGCGGATTGGCTGCGGGCCCAGCAGAGGCGTGGGTTGATTGCGCTCGACGACGTCGACGAGGCCGCGGGAATGCTGCTGGGCATGGTTGCCGCTGCGCCGCGGCGCGCCGCGATTTTCGGCGGCCTGCCGCTACCGTCGCGTTCGCAGATCGAAGCGCGAGTGCGCACCTGTGCGGCGCTGTTCTTGCGGGGCTGCCAAATTAAGCGATTTGCCTAGCACTACAGTTGCTTTTTATGCAGGTTTCTGAATCCATGGGCAACCATGATTCGAAGATCGTGGACGCGGCCAGCGTCGATTGAAGAGACGCTTGCGCTGTGGGCGGCGTCGCTTCGTGATATCAAGAAACGGAT
>WNFG01011631.1_pt1 | contig 11820 bp, 12 predicted proteins | sample 5400431 | NCBI WGS metagenome assembly WNFG01 (sample SAMN13153346, study PRJNA577476) | soil metagenome | isolation source: 120 cm saprolite under Douglas fir tree site 2 hole 3 replicate 2 | place: USA:California | collected 2015-04-18
GCCCTCTCCACAATGTGGAGAGGGGGTGTGGGAGTGTGCGGTCATGTGGATTCACAACTCCACATCGTGTGGATGGGCTGCGGAAGGGAAGACGGCGGCGTCGGTTAGCATCCACAGTCCGTGCACATTGATGTGAGCTAACCCGAAGAAACATCGGCACTTGCGCGGTTTTCCCATGGGCGTATATTGCTCCCACGCGTCTTGAAGGGAAGGGTTGGGGCTAACGCTCTGGCAACGCCTTCGAGACGGGCTCGAGCGGAAATTCCGGGGAGGGCGCCGACGCAACCAAGGGCTCAGGCGCCTGCTGATCCGGGAGAGTCTCTCCGGCTCGGGCAGATGGGGCCAGTCGCGTGCTCCATCCGCGTCGATTTGGTGCCTCGATGCGCAGTGCGGAAGGTCGGTCCGCGACCCGATCTGACCCGCAGCACTCACATCGGTGAACCTTGCGGCCTGGCCAGGCTGCTTGGGGATGGAAGCCGGAGCTCCTGTCTGCCCTACCGAGCGACGCAACAGTCAACCGGCGGCGGCGGGAAGAAGAACGGTGGGAGGAATCCCCCGGCTCCGGGTAGCCGGTGTGCGAAGCCCCCGGGCGGCCTATCGTGCCGTCCCGGGGGCTTCGGCTTTCCCTGACCCCCCCTCCCGGGTAGCTTTGACCTCCTTGGCACGGGTTTCTCCTTGTAACGGAGTCGGCATGCGTATTGCGTTGGTGACGGAGTTCTACTACCCACACTTGGGTGGCGTCACAGAGCACGTGCACAACCTGGCGCTGGAATTCAGCAGCCGGGGGCACGAGGTCACAGTCGTGACGGCGAACATGGCCGGTCAGGGTAGGGATCCGGAGTTCGTGAGGCGAGTGGGTACCAGCCGGATCGTCTACAGCAACGGCTCGTTCGCCCGCGTCACCACCGGGTGGGGGCTCGCGCGCCGGGTCCGGGACCTGCTGCGGGAGCGCCGCATCGACGTCGTCCACGTCCAGGACGTGATCGCGCCGACGCTGGGTCTCCTGGCGTCCTCCGCCGCGTGGCGGCTCGGCCTTCCCGTCGTCGCCACCTCCCACACCTGGTTCACCCGCTCCCTCGCCTACCGTTTCTTCCGCCCGTTGCTGCAGCGCCGCCTCGACCGGGTCGCCGCGCGCATCGCCGTCAGCGAACCTGTGGTGCGGGCAATGTCCATGTACTTTCGCGCCGACTGGGAGATCATCCCCAACGGCGTCAACGTGGGGTACTTCCACCCCAACGGCCGTCGCCCGAGCGACTATCTCGTCCGTGGTCCCCGGCTGCTCTTCCTGGGCCGCCTCGACCCGCGCAACGGGCTCGACACCGTCCTGACGGCGATGCCGCTGATCCTGGCGCGTTACCCCGATACCCGGTTGGTCGTCGTGGGCGACGGGCCGCTGCGGGCGCACTACGAGCGCCGGGCGCAGCCACTGGGATCGAGCGTCCAGTTCGTAGGCCAGATCAACGACGAGCGGCCTGAGTTCTACGGCACGGCGGACCTCTATTTGTGTCCCACGACCAAGGCCTCCTTCGGCATCACGTTGCTGGAAGCGATGGCGTGCGGCACGCCGATGATCGTCTCCGACATCACCGGGTTCCGGGAGCTGATCGCCGGGGGCGGGGAGGCCGTCCTGGTGCCCAAGGATGACCCCGCCGCCTGGGCCCGGGCGGCCGTGAAGCTGATGGGCGATCCTGACAGGCGCGAGGCGATGTCCGCCGCCGGGCTAGCCAAAGCGGCACGCTTCGCTTGGCCGCGCGTCGCCGACCGTGTGCTTGCCGTCTACGAGCGCGTGACGCGGTGATCGATGTGCTGCTTGCCGGGGCGGGTGGGGCCGCCCTCGGCGCCCTCGCGACCGGCGTGTACTATCCGAACAGCTGGCTCTTCGGCCGCGCGATCGGCTGGGGTTCGCGGGGTCTCTATCTCACCTTCGACGACGGGCCCAACCCCGTCGCCACCGAGGCCATTCTCGACACCCTCGCTGCCGAGGGCGTGCCGGCCGCCTTCTTCATGGTGGGGGAGCACGTGCGGCGCTTCCCGGCGACCGCTCGTCGCGTGGCGAGGGCTGGCCACGAGATCGGCAACCACACCCAGCACCACGTGAAGCTTCATACGCTGGGTCCGGCGCGGATTCGCGACGAGCTGGAGCGCGCCCACGCGACCATCGCCGAGACCACCGGCCGCTTGCCTCGCAGCTTCCGCGCACCCCACGGCTACCGCAATCCGTTCGTCGCGTCGGCCGTGCGCCGACTCGGGTACACACTTTTCGGCTGGAGCTTCGGCGTCTGGGACTCCGACCGGCCACCTGCTGAGGAGATCCGCCGTCGCGTTCGGGCAAAACGCGCCCCTGGCGCCATCGTGCTCCTGCACGACGGGGACGGCTACGACCCGGCGGGGGACCGCCGTCCCACGGCGGAGGCCTTGCCAGGGATTATCCGTGATGCCCGCGCGGCGGGCTGTGAGTTTCGGTCGCTGGCGGAGCTTGTGGCGTGAAGCGCTGGATGTGGTGGCTGCTAGGGCTCGCCGGGGTGGCGCTGGCGCTGCGCGTCGTGCTGCACTTCCCCTGGCGCGATACGGGAGCGGCGCTGGTTGGCGTGAACGGTTGGCTGCTCCTCGCCGCCCTCGTCGTGAACCTCGTCTCGCCGGTCGCTAAGGCGTGGGGCTGGCACGTGCTGCTCGGCGCCGTCGCGCCCAACCGCTGGTGGGTGGCCCAGGAGGCGAACCTGGTCGGCACCGCGGTAAACATCGTGGGGGTGGGGGTGAGCGGCGAGGCGGCGCGCGTTTCGCTCCTGGTGCGACGCGACCACGTTCCGATGCGGGCCGCCGTGCTCTCGGTGGTGGGCGCGCGCGTCGTCGAAGCCCTCGGCCTGGGGCTGTTCGTGGTACTGGCACCCCTGGCGCTTGACCTACCGCCGGCCTTGCGCGGCCTGCAAATGGGCGGCGGCGCGCTGCTGCTCACGATCGTGGTAATGGCGCGGTTCCGCGTCTGGGGCCGGCTGGTCGCCCGCCTGCCGCGCTCCCTGCGCTCGAGCGCCATGGAGCTTGCCCAGATGGGATGGGGGGGCCGCCTCATCGTCCCGACGGCCCTCGCGATGGTGAACTGGGTCGCGCAGTGGGGCTGCTACTATCTCGTGCTGCGCGCTGCGCACATCGACGCGCCACCGGCGGCCGCGTTCACGGCGCTGATCGCCGTCAATCTCGGCGGCATCGTTCGCTTCACGCCCGCCAACGTCGGCGTGACGCAGGCCGCGATGGCCGGCGCGCTGCTGCCGTTCGGCGTCGCCGCCGAACAGGGTGTGGCTGCGGGACTTGCCCTACAGGGGATCCAGGTCCTGCCGATCCTCGCCTTCGGGCTTGCGATTGCCGGGCGCTCTGGGCTGAAGCGGCTCTTGGCCGAAGAGCACGACCTGGCCCAGGCGGCCTGAGTCGAGCTGCCGCACTGCGGCGCGAGCGCAAGACGGTTCCCTCGTCTTCGCTGAGCGCGCGAGCTCTGAGGCCTTTCCCACCCTAGGGCCCTGGGCGGAGCCGGGGTAGGTCCGTCTCCCGGTCGTGCTCTTTGTGGAACGGGCGGCGCGGCCCGCGAATCGGCAGCAGGTGAGCGATCGAGTTGGCGTAGTACTCGAGGAGCGGCCGGCCGCGCGGCAACACGACTAGCGTCTCCCCGTCCATCACCACCAACCGCCGCAGCCGCAGCATGCGCCACGCCCGGTCCCAGATATCGAGGATCCGGGCCCCGCCGCGTACCACCTTGGCGTTCACCGCTCGCAGGCGGTCGCGCAGCTCGTCCATCCGCTCGAGCAGGGCGGGCCGGGGGATCGCCGTCTGCTCGAAGGAGAGTAAGGCTGCCGCGGCGAGAGGGACGGGGGTGACCGGGATGATCGCGCCGATGCGATCCAGCAGCTCCCGCGCCAGGCGCTCGAGCGCAGGCAGCCGGCGCTCTCGCGGCCAATCCAGCACTCCCCGCGGCGCCTCGCGCAGCCAGCCGCGGAGCGAGAGCGGTGTCCCGAAGTTCACGGCCGCACGGCCGTAGCGCTGCAGCCGCCCCGTGAGCAGCCGCAGGGTGTTGCCGGTCAGGTAGCTCGCGACCGTCGTGAGCTGGGCCAGGCGTCCGGGCCGGTCGCGCTCGTGCAGGAGCTCGCGGATCAGCGAACGGTCTTCCAACACCCGGTCGTAGTTGATCGCCACGGGGACGAACCAGATGTCCCGCGTGAACGCCGGATCGAGCACGGTGCGGCAGAGGTAGTCGAGCAGGCCGAGCTTCGGCGGGCGCAGCCGGCCGTCACGCGTGAGGCCGCCCTCGAGGAAGATGCCCTGCGTTACGCGGTTGCGAGTGATGAGCTGGATGTACCGCTCGAGCACGGCGTGATACAGCGGCTCGCGGAAGCGGCGTCGCACGAAGTAGGCGCCGAAGGATTTGAAGACGTATTCGAGGGGCCAGGCACGGGCCCACTCGCCCACCGCGTAGCTCAGGTGCACCCCGCGGGCCAACACGTAGGCGACCACGACATAGTCAGCGTTGGAGCGGTGGTTCATCAGATACACGACGACGTCCTGCTTCGGAAGGGCCTCGAGCGCCGCTACGTCCTGATAATCGACGCTGACCTTGTAAAGCAGGTTGACGAGCAGCTTGGCGAGGTTGTAGCCGATCTTGTAGTAGGACAGGACGTTGAGATACGGCACGATCTCGTCCACGTAGGCGACGACGCGGCGTCGGACGGCGGCCTCCGAGAGCGCGTGCGAGCGGGCGTGGGCGGAGACGGCCGCTGCGACCATCGGATCGCGCGATAGGGCGTCTTTGACGAGCCGGCGGTCCTGCAGCTGGTAGCGGGCGAGGTGGGTGCGGAAGTCGTGGAGTGAGCGCAGCGCGGCGCGGCGCAAGCGCGCTCGAAGCGCGGCGGTGGCGGCGCGCGTAAGCCAGAGCCCGATTCCGGCGGCCAACAGCGCGGCGAGCCCGAGCGCGATCCAGTCGCGCTCACGCGACAGTCTTGCCCTCCCGCTTCAGCTGCGCGTAGCCCATTCCCTTGAGGCGGACGATCCGCATGGCCATCGGTGGGTGCGTCGCGAGCAGGTCGCCGAGGAAGCCCTCGTGATTGGTGAAGTGCCGGGCGAGCGGGTCGCAGATGCAGAGGTGCGCGGTGCCGCGACTGATCACGGTCGAGGGCGTCTCGGCGGCCTCGATCTTCTGCAGCGCGCTGGCGAGCGCGAGCGGATTGCGGGTGAATTGCGCGCCCATCGCGTCGGCGAGATACTCGCGCTTGCGGTTCACGGCGATCACTAGCAGCTGCGTCACGATGGGTGCGAAGATCCAGGAGATGATCCACACCACAAGCAGGATCAGGGCGAGCTGGCCCAGGTCCTTGCCGCCCCTGCGACCGCCCCCCCCTCCCCCTCCCCCTCCTCCTCCTCCCCCGCCGAACCGCAGGCCACCGCGCATCACGCGACTAGTGCCGTCGTGCAGCAGTGCGACCGCCCCGACGAGGGCCGCCAGCATCGTCATCAGGCGCACGTCGAAGTTCTTGATGTGCCCGAGCTCGTGCCCCACGACCCCCTGCAGCTCGTCGCGGGAGCAGAGGTCGAGGATCCCCTGGGTCACGGCCACGTGGGCGTGGAGGGGGTCCGTGCCGGTGGCGAAGGCGTTGGGATCGGGGTCGGGGACGATCCAGATGCGCGGCCGCGGCACGCCCGCGGCGATGGCCATCTCCTCGACCACGTTGACGAGCTGTTGCTGTTTGTCGTCCGCCGGGGTGATCACCTCCCACGCGCCGGTGGACCACAACACCTTCTCCGGCCCGGTCTTGTAGGCGTACCAGGCGAGGCCGGCCGCGATCGCGGTCAGCAGGAGGCCGAACCAGGGGAAGACGTGGTGGTAGGCCTGGGGCGGCCCGTCGGCGGTGGCGAGATACGCGATATAGTCGCCGCCGAACCCCAGCCACGCGAAGAACAGAATGAAGCCGGTCACCAGCCAGGTGGTGCGCCGGCGATTGGCTGCCTGCTGCTCAAACAGATTCAGGGTGGTGTCGTCGCTCACGCCTTGGGCTTCATCGAGAGGTCGACCTGAGGCACCGCCCGGTCGGCCTGGTCCTCGGTCTCCCACAGCTCCGCCGTCTGGGCCTTGGCCAGGCCCGCGACCAGCGTGGTCGGGAACTGCTGCTGTTTGGTGTTGTACTGTGTCGCCGTGTCGTTGTACAGCTGGCGGGCGAACGCGATGCGGTTCTCGGTGGACGTGAGCTCCTCCTGCAGCTGCCCGATGTTGCCGGTCGCTTTGAGCTGCGGGTACTGCTCCACCACCACCATGAGCCGCGAAAGGGCTCCAGACAGGGCATTCTCGGCTTGGCTGACCTGCTTCATGGCTTCGGGTCCGGGTGCCCCAGCGTTGATCTTCACCGCCTGGTTGCGCGCCTGGATGACGGCTTCGAGCGTCGACTTCTCGAAGTCCATCGCGCCCTTGACCGCGTTCACGAGGTTCGGAATCAAGTCGTGCCGCCGCTTGAGCTGGACGTCGATCTGTTTGAAGGCGTTCAGTGTCTGGTTCTTGAGGGAGATTAGCCCGTTGTACGCGCCGATCATCCAAATCACGATGACGGCGACCAGAATCAGCAGGATCACAGAGCCCATCGGTGCTCCGGGTTGAGGGGAAGGCGGAGGACCTTACGCCGGCAGATGCGGCAGCAGTTTCGCGAGCGCCTGTCGGATGACTTCGGCGACGCCCGCCTCCTCGGGCCCCACGCGGGCGAGCGGATGGTCGGCGTCGACGTGCAGCTCCACGCCGTGGGCTACCGGAATGCGTCGCCACGTGGACGGCCCGCTGTTGTCTTTGGTCGCGTCGCGGGCTAGCCAGCCGGTCAGCGCGCGGCCAGAGCGCCCGCGCGGCATACCTTGGGCGCCGCGCAGCGGCAGCCGGTCGGGCAGAGGGAGCGAGGCGCCCAGGGTCTGCGCCGCGCGCCGCTCCAGCACGTCGCCCGTCTGCTCCTGCATGTCCTTCGTGATCGCGGAGAGTGTGGCGCCCTCCATCTGCCGCAGCTTAATCCACAAGAGCTGGAGGAAGTGCCGGTACGAATAGGTCGCGGCGGTGCCGCGTCCCTCTGGCGGGCTCACCAGTCCCTTGGTGACATAGAAGCGGATCGTCCGCTCGCTCGGCTGAGCCCGCGCGGCAGCGTTGATCGGCGTCACCGCCGACGCGTCGAGGATCGCGCCGACAAGGACGGCGAGGTCACGCAGGTTCCACGGCGCCAGATTCCGGTATTCCCGCAGGACGTGCAACGGCTCGTGCTGGGGCGCGCCCGTCATGACTCAGCCGTTCCCCGCCTGCTCTCCCCGCCACCGGAGCACCGACGCGATCCAGCCCGTGATCTGCCGCAAGTCGAACGGCTTGCGGATCAGTGGGCAGGGATTGTGCGCCAGCCAGGCCGACACTTCCTGGGCCTCCGCGTCCCCGGTCATGATCGCAATCCGGCCGGTGAGCGCGGGCCAGCGGGCCAAGACGGCGAGGTAGAGGGAAAGGCCCGACATCGTAGGCCGCCTCAGCGGAAGCGGCGGTCAGCACGCGGAACCCATCGCGCGCCAGCGCGCGCTCCAGCACACGCCGCAGCGGCGCCTCGTCGTCCACCACGAGCACGGTGACGACGGGATGCTTTGTCCCTGACGCACTAACCCCGCTCACGAGGCGACCCCCAGAGACACCCGCAGCGATTCCCGCGGCTGAAGGAAGCGCCGCACGACCACCTCGAGCGCTTCTACCGGCGCCAGCGAGAGGCGCATCTCTCCTGCAGTGAGGCCCAGATACGTCCGGGCGTGCTGCTGCAGCGTCTTCACTTGCATGTACCCTAGCCGCTGGGCCACGTCTTCGATCGTGAAGCCCGGGTCCTGTAGCAGCCGGTGGGCGTAGAGGACGCGCGCCGCGGCGAGGAATTGCCGTGGGCTCGGCAGGCCGACGCGGCTGAACCAACGCTCGCAGGTCCGCCGGTCCACCCGCGCGCGGGCAGCCAGGTGCTGTACGGTCTGGACCTGGCCGGGTGCGCGCAGTGCTTCCTCCAGTACCCAGCGCAGCTCGGTGGGCAGCGGAGCGAGGTGGCTGCCCAGCTGGTCGAGCAGCTGCCGCGACGCGGCGCTGGCGGATTCCGCTTCGAGCACCTGGCGCAGCCGGGTCGGGTGGTCGTCGAATCGGGAGAAGACGACGTGCCGGATGCCGCACTGGCCGAGCACCAGGAGCACGCTCGCGAGCTGCGGGGTCAGCGACGTGTACAGGATCAGGGGGAGCGACGGGAACAGCAGCCGCAGCCGCTCGATCTCCAGAGCGCGAGCTTCGCCTGAGAGCAGCGGGTCCACGACGGCGATCTCGACGGGGCGGCTGCGGATGACCGCCAGGGTCTCCCCCCAGTTGGATGCGTGCACGAAGGTGAACCGCGCCGCCGCAGCGCGGCGCAGCCGTTGGAGCTGCACGTCGGGGATCGCTGCTAGTACGAGCATGAATGTCGCAAAAGCGCCCTATGATGCCGCAAAATCGCCCTAATGCACGCCCTATCGCGTGCTCATGTTGTGACGTCCCTGACAGCAGACCATTCCACAGCTTCGCCTCGGAGGCACCATGCCCCGCCGCATCCGTCTCGTCTTCAGCCTATTGTTCGTCGCTGTTGCTCTCTCCGCCGCCGCATGCGCGGACAGTACCGCGCCCCGGAACTGCGATACACAGTCGCAGAACACCTGCCTGCAGCACTAGACTGCTGACTTTGCGAGCTGGGCGAGGGAGTCCGACACCTCCCTCACCGCCTCGCTCCAAACGGGCTCCGCGGCTGCCTGCGTGCCGGCTTTCACCTCGGCCTCGCAGTCGCGGAGCCCGTTCTTGATCCGCTCGACCTTGAACTCAAGTGCGTGCAACCGATGCAGACCTGCAATCCCTAGCGCCTCTTCCATCAGCCGCTCGGCCCTCTGGAAGAGCCCGAATCGAGCCAGACCGATGCCGGCCTTCAGGAGATAGTCAGCGCGCATGTTGGGCGCCATTGTGTCGAGCGTCGCCTCGCACTTCTCTCGCCAACGCTCGAAGCTGACTCGGTCACGGCGATAAGAAGCACAGTGCATGAGCTCCATATATGCGTTGTTGAGATTGTCGGCCGTGGAGGCACGTCGGGTCACCTCTAGCAATGCGCACTCTGCACCCTCGACCTCCCCTAGACTTAGCATGGCGAGGCCTAGATCATGCAGCGCCCTAAACTTCGAGGACTGATCGTTGTAGAGCTCGAATCCGTTCCATATGTGTGGCACGGCTTCCGCCGACTGGCCCCGGGCCGTCAGGACTGAGCCCAGGCCATGCTCGGTTCGCGCCTCGGCCTCTTGGTAATTGCCCGCGCGCGCATCTTTCAGGATCTCCCAGTAGTGACGCTCTGCTTCCGCCAGGTTGCCGCCGAAGTGCAGCACGTTCACGTGCCCCAGCCGGCTGAGCAGCGCCGAGAACCCGTCGCCGGCCTCGCGCGCGAGCCGACCGCCTTCGGCATACGCCGCCTCGGCCTCCTCCCAGCGCATCACCTTGCGGCGCACCCGGCCCAGCCGCAGCTGCGCCGCGATCCGGTCCGTCATGCTCAGCCGTGTGTCCCCGATCCGCAGCATCGTGAGTACGACGTCGGCCGCCTCGTCGTAGTGTCCGTCATCCTCGAGCGCGTGTGCGTAGGCCATCAGACCGGGCGCGAGCATCCGCACGTCGGCTTTGAGCTGAACATCGCGTGCGGTGCGCACTAGCCCCTGAAGGTGCGCCGCTTCCGGGATCCCCAGGCCCAGCTCGCGGCAATAACGCTCCGTGGCCGCCCATTGGTAGCGGAACGCGTCCGCAGTCACGGGCGGCTCGTGATCCTCCGCCAGGAGGTCCAGGAGGCGCAGCACCAGGAATGCTCCCTGGCCCAGGCGCACCATCGGAGTGGTCGACGGGTGCAGCTCCGCTCGTTCCAGAAACACGGCATGTGGCATGCTCGTCGGACGCGTGACGGCGTCAGGCATCTGATCATTTCTCCCGTTTCGGCCCCTGAGCAGGCCTCGACTGCCTGCTGCAGGCAGTAGCTGTGCCTCAACCGCAACGTCCTCAGGCACTTCAACATAGCGTTTCCGAGCCAGGCGCGTTAGACCGCAAAAGCTGCGCTTTCTGGCTTTCCACCGCACGAGATTAGTGACGCTGCAGGCTGGCGGGGGGCTTTTTTGGACCCCATCCCGCGCGCCTTTGCCCTCGCCGTTTTCGCACCTGCGCCACGGGACCTCACGGCTCGGGCGCCTGAAGCACTGGTAGCCTGCAACCCTTTTGGTGGGGTTCGCATCTAACGGAGTGCAGAGCGAAACAATCGTCCGTGGGCAAGCGTACTCAGCCCAGGACTAGAGATAGATTGGTCGCGGCCGGAGTGTGACGGCCACTTCGCCCGACCGCCAACCCGGGGAGTTTTCGGCCCCGGGTTTGGTTTTTTGCTAGGCCGGTCCGCCCCCGCCCTCGTCGAGGTAGATCAAGGTGCCGCGCCGGGCCACGACGCTGGAGAGCGCCTCGAATACTTTTGGGTCGAGTACGCTGCCTGAGAGCTGGCTCATGCGCTCGACCGCCTGTTCCGGGGTGAGCTTCTCCTGGTAGGGGCGCGAGCTGCTGAGGGCGTCGTAGACCTCGGCGGCGCCGATGATGCGCGCGCCGATGGGGATCTCCTCCCCCCGCAGGCCCTCCGGGTACCCCGTGCCGTCCCAGCGCTCGTGGTGGTGACGCACGGCCCCGATGATCGGGCCGAGGTGGCTTAAGGGCGTAAGGATCTGGTAGCCGATGATTACGTGCTGCTTGATGTGCTCGTACTCCTCGGGCGTGAGCGGACCCTGCTTCTCCATGACCGACTCGCGAGTGCCGATCTTCCCAATGTCGTGGAGACGACCGGCTACCCGTACCTGTTCGACTTCCTCGTCGGAGAGCCCGTACTGGCTGGCGACGGTAGCCGAGAGGTCGGCCACACGGGCGGAGTGGCCCCGCAGATAGGGGTCCTTCGCCTCCAGGGCGTTGATCAGCGCTTCGAGGGTCGCCACCGAGATGCGCTCCAGCTTATTCCGCTCGCGCTGCAACTCAGCGGTCCGCGTGGTGACTTCTTCCTTAAGCCACTGGTTCAGCTGCCGGTTCTCGAGCAGCATCTCGCGCCGCTTGAGCGCGCGCTGCACCGCACGTCCGAGGTCGGCGAGCTCGATCGGTTTGGTGAGGTAATCCATGGCCCCGCGCTGCATGCACAAGGCGGCGCTGGTCGCGTCGTTGATCGCCGTGAGCATGAGGATGGCGAGGTCGGGCTCGACTTCCAGGGCCAGGGGCACCAGGTCGACTCCGCTGGTGCCGGGCATCCGGATGTCGCATAGCATCAGCGCCACTTTGTGACGCCTGAGCTGCTGCAACGCCTCCTCCCCCGATGCCGCGGCGTACACCTCGAACTGCTGCTGGGCGAGGAACTTCTTTAGTGCGTTGCGAATGGGCTCCTCGTCGTCCACTACCAGCACGGACACGGGACCCGAGGTATCGACCACGCGGTACTCCTTGCCAACCTGCCGGGAAAATGGCGCTCCCCAGCGGGTCTGGATAGCCCCGGCGCGCCGGCCGGGGGGGGGCGCCGCAGCGCGGGTTTACCCCGCCGACAGAAAGACGAGATTCCCCGGCGCCGGCACCAGGCCAGCGCTGTGCGCCCGCGTGAGCAACTCGGTGACCGCCTGCCGGCCGGTAGCACCATAGTCGACGGTGTAGGCGTTGACATACATGCTGATGAACCGGTCGGTCTGCGCCGGGTCGAGGCCGCGGCTGAAGCGCTGGGCATGTCGCAGCGCTTCGGGCCGGTGGGCGAG
>WNFG01004424.1_pt1 | contig 11816 bp, 17 predicted proteins | sample 5400431 | NCBI WGS metagenome assembly WNFG01 (sample SAMN13153346, study PRJNA577476) | soil metagenome | isolation source: 120 cm saprolite under Douglas fir tree site 2 hole 3 replicate 2 | place: USA:California | collected 2015-04-18
GAGTCGCCTCCAACCGTGCCAACGCGCCGGAGAGGTCGTGGTTCCCACGGATCTCGATGATGAGACAAGGATGAGACGCCCGATGACAAGGTGCCAACTCCGCCTCGTCAGCCGGGCTTCGTGCGTTGAAGAGGTGAAGGGGACGTGGCATCGAGGAGGTGCCCTATGATCCGCAAGCTGATGCTCGCACTGGCCATCCTGACTCTGACAACGACGCCCGCTCTCGCCCGCGGCGGTGGCGGCGGGTTCCACGGCAGCGGTGGGGGCGCGGGAGGGTTCCACGGCGGCACTGGGGGCGGCTTCCACGGCGGCGGTGGGGCCGGGTTCCGGGGCGGCGGGTTCCGCGGGGGCGAGTTCCACCGTCGCGGGTTCCGCGGCGGACGGGAGCGGTTCGAGCGCTTCCACCGGTTCGGCTTCTTCGGCGACTTCGGATTCGTAGGGTCTGCATTCGGCTTCGGGGTCTATCCCTTCTTCTGGGATCCCTTCTGGTTCCCGTCGCCGTACCCGGCCTACACCTACGCGCCACCGGTCGTCATCCAGCCGGAGCCCCAGGTGTCCGGACCGCAGCCGTCCTCCCCAGCGACCCCGACGTACTGGTATTACTGCGTCGACGCCAAGGCGTACTACCCCTACACCCGACAGTGCCCGGGCGGGTGGCTCAAGGTGGTCCCCTCCCCGGTCGGTTGATGGCTCCAATGTTCAGCTGCGTCGTTGGTGCCACACCGGACCCGGCTGGCCCCGGCACCAAGTTGAACTGCCGCGAGAAAGGAATCCCCATGCGCACGCTCGTGATCTGGTCGACTCTCCTCATCCTCGCCACCGCGGTCAACGCGGGGGCGGATGAACCCACGCTCGAGACGGACGACCAAAGGACCCTCTACGCGCTCGGTCTGACCATCAATCGCAGCCTGAGCCCGTTCAATCTGAGCCCGTCGGAACTGGAACTGGTCGAAGCGGGCCTCGCCGATGGGAGCCTCCACAAGACACCGAAGGTCGACCTCGAGACCTATGGCCCGAAGATCAAACAGTTCCAGGAGGCTCGCGCAGCCGCCGTGGCGGCCGCCGAGAGGAAGACGAGCCAGGTCGTTGTCGACCAGGCGGCTCGGGAGCCGGGCGCGACAAAAACCGCCTCGGGCCTCGTCATGATCCCGAGCACCCCGGGGACCGGGGCCTCGCCCAAGGGCACCGATACGGTGACGGTCAACTACGAAGGACGGCTGACTGACGGCACGGTCTTCGACAGCTCCAGGCAGCATGGCGGGCCCGCGACGGTGCCGCTGAACGGCGTGATCAAGTGCTGGACCGAAGCCCTCCAGCTCGTCAAGGTGGGAGGCAAGAGCCGGCTCGTCTGCCCCGCCGACCTTGCGTACGGCGACCAGGGCTGGCCGCCGCTCATCAAGCCGGGCGCGACCCTCGTCTTCGAGGTCGAGCTGCTGGGGATCTCCCAGGGATCGGCTCAGACCGCGACGCAGTCTGAGCCAGCGTCCTCCTGGTACTACTGCAACGACACCAAGGCCTACTACCCCTACGTGCGTGATTGTCCCTCGGGCTGGCTACGAATCCCGCAGACGGCACCACCTGGGCAATAGGAATGCCGAGCCGTTGGAAAAGACTGCACGAAGCGTGACGTCCGCTCCATAGCCGAGCGGAGGATGCTCTCGAGAACCGGTTGGGACCGCCGAATCCCCTTGACGGTCGACTGGTGCTATAGCAGTGTACCCACTCGTCAGGGAGGGAAACCTGAATGCGCTCTCGGGTTCTTCGCCGCGTTGCTCCCACCCGGCTCCGAACCCACCCGCCCCGGAGGCGGGCCTCGATTGCCAACTCCGCCGTGACCCGCATGATCTGTCCCAGCGAGATACTGATTGCGTGAAGCGCGCGGGTGAGGCCATCCGGGCCGCCGGAATGTCCTTCGCGGCAAGATCGCGGATCAGACGCGCCTGATCACGCTGGAGGCAGACGTGGAGGATCGCAGGGAGCCTGAGGCGGACGGGCCTCTCGACCAGACGGACCGCGGACAGACCCAGGAGCGGCCCATTCCGGGTCTTCGCGAGCCTCTTCGGCAGTACAGCACGTTGTTAGAAATCAACAATGCGATCATCTCGAACCTCACCCAGGAGTCACTCTTCCACGCAATCACCGAGGCCCTGCGCAAGGTGGTCCCGTTTGATCGCGCATTGCTCTACGTTGCGGAGAAGGGTGTCCTTCGCACGATCGCGTTGGAGGGTCGGGAGCTGGAAGGGCACTCGCATGGTACACATAGGGAGGTCAGCCCTCACGGCACGGCCGTCGGCTGGGCGTTCGAACACCATCAGCCGCGCCTCAGCCACAACCTCGCGCTAGAGCCTCGGCTCCCGGGGGACGAGATCCTGTTCGCCGGAGGAGCGCGCTCGTACCTCGTTCTTCCACTCATCGCGCGGGAACGGGCTATCGGAGCCGTATTGCTAGCGAGTTTCACACCAGATCGATACGCGCTCGAGGACGTCCCATTCCTGGAAGGCGTGGCGAAGCAGATTGCCCTCGCGGTCGAGAACATGCGGGCGTATGAGGAGATCGCGCGGCTTCGCGCTCTCTTGGAAGAGGAGAACCGCTATCTGCAGGAGGAGATCAAGACCGAGCACAACTTCGAGGAAATCACCGGACAGAGTCCCGAAATGAAGCGGGTGTTCAAGCTGATCGAGACCGTCGCCCCCACCGATGCGACGGTCTTGCTCGTCGGCGAAACGGGAACCGGCAAGGAGCTGGTGGCCCGGGCGCTGCACAATCTGAGCTCGCGACGTCACCGGACGCTGGTCAAGGTCAACTGTGCCGCCTTGCCCGCCGGCCTGATCGAGAGTGAACTGTTTGGACACGAGAAGGGCGCGTTCACGGGCGCCCTGACCCGCCGCGCTGGGCGGTTTGAGCTCGCCCACGGGGGCACGCTCTTCCTGGACGAGATCGGGGACTTGCCGTTAGAGCTGCAACCGAAGTTGCTCCGCGTGCTCCAGGAGGGCGAGTTCGAGCGGGTCGGCGGGCATCAGACTATCCGAGTGGACGTTCGGGTGATCGCCGCAACAAACCGGGACCTAGAGCAAGCCATTCGAGGAAGTACGTTCCGTGCCGATCTCTACTACCGATTGAGCGTCGTCCCGATTCGCCTGCCACCGCTTCGGGAACGCGGGGGGGACATTCCGCTCCTGGCCGGATACTTTGCGCAGAAGCATGGCACGCGGCTGGGGAAGCGCGTCCCAAGCCTCCTACCGGCGACGCTCCGCGTGTTGGAGGCCTATCCCTGGCCCGGGAATGTCCGGGAACTTGAAAATGTCGTCGAGCGAGCCTTGATTCTCAGCGAGGGCGCGCAGTTGGACCTCGGCGGGTGGCTTCCGCGCCCGAGCCCGCCCCCTCACGAGGAGGGTACCCAGACCCTCGAAGAGATTGAACGCGAACACATTCTGACGGTGCTCGAGGGGACGGGTTGGCGAGTCAGCGGGGAGCGCGGCGCGGCCAGGCTCTTGGGCATGAAACCGACCACCTTGGAAGCCCGCATGAAAAAGCTCGGAATTGCGCGCCGGGGGTGAGGAGACGTTCCAATATGTTGGGTCTCGCGTGATTCAGCCTCGCCCGCTAGCTCCGCCCCAGCGCTGAACAGCTTCTAGGTCGCTTCGATCTAGCCGTCCTTTCGGACGGTCCAGGCCCCGGATCTTCACTGCCGTACGGGATTCATCCCGCCCACCAAACGGATCACGGAACGCGAGTAACGAGCAGTCCGCACCGGAACCAATCCAGCAGAGGGACGTTCGCAGCAGTGAGTAGAGGCGTTCACAAAAGGAGCGTGACCCATGCTGGACTGGATTGCGGGACGTGCCACTAGGTTCCTGCTCGGCCGAATGCCATGGACGACGTGAAGCTGGTGACGCGTCTCCAGGCCGGGGACGTGAGCGCACTAGACACGTTGATGGAGCGCCATGCGTCTCGCGCCTACCGCCTGGCCTATGCGATCACCCGCAACCACGCGGATGCTGAGGAGGTGGTGCAGGACGTGTTTCTGAATGTCTTCCGCAAGATCGCGACATTCGAGGGTCGGGCCGCCCTCGGAAGCTGGATCTACCGCGTCACGGCCAATGTCGCGCTGACGCGGCGCCGGGAACGGCGACTACCCAGAGCGGAGCACGAGGCCCTGCATCACGTCAAGGGATCGTCGACCCCAGAGGACTACCTACTCTCGCGAGAGAGGCGAACGCTCGCGCTCCGGCTCCTTGACGGCCTCCCGGCCTCCTACCGCGCCGTGGTCGTCCTGCGGGATGTCGAGGGGCTCTCCACGAGGGAGGCAGCCAACGCGGTGGGGGCCTCGCTGTCATCTGTGAAATGCCGGCTGCACCGGGGCCGGGCGTGGCTCCGCCAGCAGCTAGCCGGGGACGGGATCAGCCTCGATCTCGTACCGACCGGGGGCGGTCGGCGATTGGGATGACGAACGGCTCACCACCATGTTCTCACTCGCGTGTGGCCAAGAGTCGAAGCAGCGCCTACACCCGGGCCGCCTAGACGGAGCATGAGTCGACGTGTGATGCGGCGGCTGGGACATTCTCTCCACGGTCCGGAGCTGACTCACATGGTCGCGCTGGTCATCGTGCTATGCCTCGCACTTCCCGACCTCGTGGAGGCCGAGCTGCGCAAGGCGCGGAACCCGGCTGGCTCCGTGTCGGAGACCGAACCGAGTGATGCCATTCCCGCGATCGTCACCGACCGACCGGACGTGACGGATGCTGCCACCGTCGTGCCGCGGGAAAGTCTCCTGGTCGAAAATGGCGCAACGTTCACCCGGGATCACGGCAAATCCCTACTCGATGGCACGCAATCTCTGATCCGATTTGGCGTGACCCCGCGAACGGAATTACGCCTCGAGGTCCCAGACTACGTCGCCGCCCTCGGGTCAACGCCCGACGCGAGTGGCTTCGGCGATAGCTCGATGGGTTTCAAGCAGCAACTCGGCCCGTTGCTTGGGCAGGTCGAGCTAGCCGTCATCGCCGGGGTGAGCTTGCCGACCGGCGCACGGGGCCTTTCCAGCGGGGGCTACGATCCCTTCGTCAAACTGCCGTGGTCACTGGAGCTGGATCGATCGTGGTCCATTGGAGGTATGCTGTCCTTCTTCTGGCTGACCGAGGCGGGTCGTCGGAACTCCACGGGGCAACCGACGTTCTACATCGAGCGTCAACTCACGAAGGCCTGGGACGTATTTATCGAGTACGCGGCTGACTATCCTGTGCATGGCGGCCCGCGGCCAATCCTCCACACGGGCACCGCGTATCGCATCACGCCAAGGAATCAGGTTGACCTCCACATCGGGGTGGGCGTGTCGCGCGCCGCGCCTGACTTCTTCGTCGGCATCGGCTACTCCTTTCGGCTCGACCATATCCTCGACGCGGCGGCTGGCCGGATGCGCTGAGGGCACGCACCGTGCTGCACGGTCCGCGTCGCACACCCTGCTACGAGGCCATCCCGCTGCTAGCAGGACACTGATGCGATGCGCTCGCGGTAACGCGCACTCGGGCTCACCCATGCCGGCTCTCCCCTCGCTTTTTCTGCCTCCTGCTAGAGGGCGCGCAGGTACGCCACGAGGTCCTTCTTCTCCTGGATAGTCAACTGGGCCCCGAGGACCAGATTGAAGAACTCCACCGTATCATCTAGGGTCAAGAGCCGGCCGTCGTGCAAGTGAGGCGGCGTATCCTTGATCCCCCGAAGTGGGAACGTCTTGATGGGCCCGTCGGCCGAGGCCATCATCCCGTTGATCGTCAGCGGCGTATCGCGAATCTCGTCCGGGCTCATCTGGGCGAGCGCCTCCCACGTCGTCCCGCCAGGCAGCTTGACGCGGACGCCGTCTTGCACCTGCTTCCCCCCGCTGCCATGACCAACCATCCTCGACGCATGCCGTCCCTTCTCGTTCTGCCGCGCGTCTACCGTCCGTCTGCCTGGCCGACGAATGGCGCGCGAGTTCGATCCCGTTCTGCTCTCACGATGATGGCTTCGTTGAACACGGGGCGGTCGGTCCTGGTGTCCTGGTCTTTCCGTAGTCGGCGAGCTGGTGACGGAGCGCCATTCGCGCCCGCGACAGCCGCGATTTTACGGTGCCCACGGGACACCCCACCACGCTGGCGACCTCGTGCTCGCTCAGGCCCTCGAGGTCGAGCAGGACCACGGTGCGCGCCTCTTCGGACAAACTCATCAGCGCCCGTTCGATCTCCTCGCCCACGACCGTGCGGAGGTGTTCCAGCTCGAGATCGCCTCGGAGCCATCCGCCGTCGGGCGCATCGTGCTGACTCGGGTTTACGGTATCGAGCCCTCCCACGGTCGGGTCACGACGTTGCCGACGGTAGAGGCTGATGAAGGTATTCCGAAGAATCCGGAAGAGCCAGGCTTTGAGGTTGGTGCCGGGCGTGAACTGCGCGGCTGCTCGCAACGCGCGCGTGTAGGTCTCCTGGACGAGATCCTCGGCATCCGTCGCGTTCCGCGTCAGGTAGCGGGCCAGGTTGTGGAGGGTATCGGCGTAGGCGAGGGCCTCGCGTCCCAGCTCCGCCGCCTGCCAGCGCGCCTCGCCTGTCACGGGGCTCACGACGTGCCATCGCCCTTCAGCAGGGTGTCGATGAAGTCCGGGGCGTGGACGATCGCGACGCGGTCCTTCGGGAGCGACCGCAGTGCCCGCACGCCGCTCGCATCGATAAACGTCACCCCCGTCAGGTCCAGCCGGAGTCGTCGGCTCGGCTCCTGCAGCGCCCGCCCGCACTCCTCCCACAACACCCCCACCCACTCCGACACGATGCGCCCCTCCACGTGGAGTGTGGTCTCGCGGTGGCTATCCACGATCTCGCGAATGCGCAACATGGTCTGGTAAAGGGCAAAGGCCGTACCATGGCGAGGTGGCTCGGGCGCGAGCGACCGCAACTGGTCGTCAACCCGAAGGAAAATCAGAGGGCCGGTGGGAGGGACCGCAGGCGACGCAGGCCGAAGTCGGCCCAAAATCTTGGGACTTTCACGTTATGTTGTGAATGCTCACTCCCCTCGAGGACCTCCCGCGGCCACATGCAAGGAGCTTCGGATATCCTGCACGCGCGCCGGGTCGCCCAGGTCGCTCCACTCCACATCGCTCACGGGCAGCACCGCCAGGTTTCCAGGGCGCGCCTCCAGCACGGACCGCGAAAGATCGATCGTCGGCAGTCCGCAGTAGACCACGTCGACCGCGGCCGCCTCTCCCACGGTGCCGAGACACCGCCGGACCGGCTCGAACGCCCGGTACAGGTCGGGGAGCGCCAGCTTGATCAACGCCAGCAGCGCGGATACACGCGCGACCATGACGAAGCTGTTCCAGAGCCACCCGCACGCCCGGTACCGCTCACTATCGGGCCGGGAGGGCTTCTCGTGGAAGCCCCGCACGCGCCGGAGAGGTCTCGTCGAGCTCCAGGCGAGCGGCTCACCCGGCTCGATCCAGCCGTAGCCGCCGCGGTCCAGACCATCGGGCACGATCCCGAGCAGCATCACCAGGTCCGGCCGTTCGGCGCTCGCCTCGAAGGCCGCCTCCACATGGCTCATGAACGCCCGATCATCGGACACATGGTGGTCGGCCGGGAAGAACGCCACGCGGTCCCGAGGAGCCAGCGTGGTGAGCCGGAGAAGCGCGTACAGCACCGCTGGCGCGGTCCCGCGGTTCTCCGGCTGGACAACCACCGCCCCGGTCCGCATGGACGCCAGGGCGGGCACATAGAACCGTTCCTGCGTCCGCGTCACCACGACCAGAGTCCGCTGCGGCGCGACGCCCAGCACCACGCGCCGACGGGTCCCCTCCAGCAAGGAGGTGTCGCCGAGAATCGCGCAGAACTGCTTGGGTCGGTCGTCGCCAGCCAGGGTCCGAGTGAGCGGGCGAAGGCGAGCGCCCTCTCCCCCGGCCAGGATGACCCCCCACCGGTGCGGGACCGAGGGTCGGCTCATTCCACCACCACCTGGCCCTTCATCCCGAGATCGCGGTGCAGCCGACCTCCTTGTTTCATGTCACACCCAATGTCGAACGTCCCTCTCGCCTCGGGCGTGAACTTGATCTCGGCGCTCTTGCCCGGCCGCAGCTTCACGTACTTGACACCGTTCGGCGCATCGACTTCCATCTCCCCTCCTTCGACTTCGAGATCCCGGGAGGCCAGATACGGGGACGTGAACATGTGCGTCATCCGCCCTCGGTTGACCACCTGGAGGGTGACCGGCTTGCCCACCGGAAGAATCACTCGCGCCGGGGTGAACGCATACTCCTTGAGCACGATACGGACGACGGTCGACGGCTCGCCGTGAGCCGGCCCGGGACCGGCGACCCCGAGCCCGATGACCGCCGTGGCCACCGAGGCGACCGCGAGACCGCGCGTGATCCTCATGCTCACTTCACCACGACCTTCCCGACCATCAACGGATGGAGGGTGCAGAAGTACTGGTAGACGCCGGGCTTCGTGAACTTGTAGGCGTAGGTTTCGTCCGTCTCGATCCCGGGCGACCGGAAGGCCCCGGCTGTCGACACCACGGTGTGCACATCCTCGTCGTGATTCACCCAGGTGACGGTCCCCCCGATCGGGACTGTCACTGTCGGGAGACTGAACTTGTGCTTGGCGATCTCGATCCGCGGACTACTGGGGCTTCCGGTGCCCGCGGCGATGACGCCCGCTGTCGCATCCCCTCCATCGTGGTGCGGCCCGGCCATCACCCCCCCAGGCGAGGCCACCAGACCGAACAGGGCGACCCCTATGGTCGCCGACTTCCACACGACTCCAGTTGGAAACAGTCGATGCTGCGTCTTCATTGGATGGTCTCCTTTGGGGCCCCGTTGTTGATCTTGGTCGCCGGTCCTAACGCGTCGGGCCCCTCCGCGCTCCGGCCTTCGTGCTACGGAAATCGATACGCGTAGACCTCGACTGACACCCGGCTCGGGGGCGCCGGCGTCGGCACGCTGACGACGAACGGCCGTGAGGCCTTCGGGGCGAGGGCTCCGGCGAGCGTCATCCGTTGCTGCGTGAGGGGCGTCTCCCCGCTGGTCCACAAGACGATCTGCAGGACGACGTCTGCGACCTCCGGCCCCTCGCGATTCTCCAGCCGGCCGTCGATACGCACCCCATCACCCGAGTCTTCCGCCTTCCACGCCAGCGAAAAGACCTGATCGCGCGCGGAATCCGTGAACACCGCCGCCGCGCTGCCGCCGGCACGGCTGGACGCCGCGTCGACGACCGACGCTGCGGTCCCGCGGGTGACGAGGCCTCCCTGGTCGGAGAGCGGAGTGAGTCCGGCGCACCCCGCGACGGCCAATCCGGCCACGATGGACGCCGCCCCGCCGAAGAAATCGATGCAGCGATCGATCGGTCGCGGCCGGTCGCGCTTGAAGAGGGATACGGGCATGGGCGGCTCCCCTCACCCGACAATCTTGTGATACGGGGCTCGGCCCTCTGGACCCGACACGGTGGCGACGCCGGCGGCTTCAGGATGCGCCGCGGTGTACGCCGCCAACCCGACCGACGCGACAAGCGCGAAGCAGAGACTGCTGATGCTGACCAGCACGAGGCGTCCCATCGTCGTCCTCCCTTGAGTGACTGCCTTCACCGATGCGAACGCCCTCGCACGCACGGCGTTCCCGGCGTCGGAATACGACACTCCCGGAACGATTCATCGAGCTCGGCGTTGACATCCCAGCGAAGCCCGCCGCGCAGGCAACGATGCGGCAGGCATTGCGTTGGTACATGTGAGGACGATGCCAACCCTGACAGGAGGACTCACATGGCTCGTGACACAGATCGACGCCACCAGTGCTCACGGATTCGCAGAATCATCTTGCCGGCTCTCGCGCTGAGCGGAGCGCTGGCGCTAGCCGGGTGCGCTATTCAGACCAGCAGCGATCTCGGCTCGACTTCCGCATGCGGTGACTTCAACCCGGCCACAGAACCGTGCCCGCTCTCGCCCTGATGGGAGCACCAGCGCCTGGCCGGGTGCACAAGCGGTGAAAGGACAGGATGCGACGGGATGATCGCCATCACATCCTCTCCCTCGTCGTGGAACGATCCGGGGGCTACGGCGTTCTCAACAATGAAGCTCACATGATAAAGACTACGCGGCAGCGAACGTTGAAGGCAGGGACCTGGATCTGGTCTGCTGTCCTCCTAGCAGTCTTCGCGGTGTCTTTCGTGACTATCCAAGTACTGGCCGCCAGGACCGCTGGAGGATACCCGACACCTCCGTTCTTCCACTTCTTTTTCAGCGACACGATTCATATGAAGGCCTGGCTAGCGACAGGAGCTATCGTGCTCGCCCTCTTTCAGGCCCTGACCGGGGCTCGGTTATTCGAGATCGTCCGCTTTGCTCCATATGGACGATTCTGGAGCCGCATTCATCGAGGGTCCGGGTATCTGGCCATTCTCCTTACGCTGCCGGTCGCCTATCACTGCATCTTCCTGCTGGGGTTTGAAACCACGACCGTGCGGGTTGCCGTCCACTCACTCCTGGGCTCGGCGTTCTACGGCGCATTCCTCGGCAAAGTGATCGTCGTGCGCTCGGGCGCATTCCCCGGCTGGGCATTACCCGTCGCCGGGGCTCTCTTGTTCGCGATCTTGTTTGGGCTCTGGGCCACTTCGTCTCTCTATCTCTTCAGCCGCAATCCCCTCACGCTATAACAAGGACTCGGGCAAGCTTCGGTGCCCGGAGTAGTGCCTCGGCCGATCCTTGATCTCAACCGAGAACCCGTCGGCTCTAAGGTTCTTCGTCGACGGTATCGGTAATTGCTAACCACACCGAGCCGACGAACGACAGCGCCAAACCAACCACCATCAGCAGCTTCCAGCAGGGCATTTACGCCGCCTCCCACTTCCGCTTCACGAGCCAGACGATGAAGAACAGGCCCGCCAGACCGAGCACAAGGAAGACGACGGTTGGCTTCGGACTTCGGTAGTCAGCCACCGGCTTCGGCGAGACGGGTGGTCGGCGGGGGACAGTTGTCCCTGGTTGGCCTGAGCTAACCGCCGGAGAAGAACGAGGCGGCGCGGGAAGTGCTCGATTTCCCGCGCCGTCCAGTGGACCTCCCGGGCCACTTCGGAAGCGTGGGTTGGCTGCTCGCGGGGCCGCATCTTTCCTGTCGCCGGGTTCCACCTCGGGCATCTGACCTCGCGCGGCCCGCGCCAGGCCACCTCGACGGCTTCGACCTGCACGCCAACCTCTGGGTCCCCCCCCAACGATCGCGCCCGCCTCGAGCAACTCTCCCGCTATCTCCTCCGCCCCCCCTCGCTCAGGATCGCCTCCGCCTCCGCCCCGACGGGCGCGTCCTCGTCGAACTCCCAGACGGTGTGGCGCGACGGCACCTCCCACTTTCTCTTCGAGCCCATCGAATTCCTCGAGAAGCTGGCGGCCCGCGGTGAACTTGCTTCTCTACCACGGCGTCCTCGCCTCGCGCGGGCGCTGGCGCTCCCAGGTCGTCCGCTACGGCCGCCCCGCCCCAGACGCTGCCGCCCTCACGCGCGAGACCCACCCCGACATCCCCGGCCCCGCCCCCAGCCCGACCACACCGCCGCCACCCCGTAACCCGCGGCAGGCCGCTCACAGGCGCTGCCCGATCACCGGCAGCGCCCAGCCGCCAGGGCCCGCGGTCTGCCCCACTCCCGCCGCCCTTGACCACCGCCGGGTTCCGAGGGGGCCATCCCCGCAAGGAGTCGTGAGGTTCTCTGGCTTGACTCCGCCCCCCTCGCCCTGCCCTCTCCCCTCCGGGGGCGCATAGGAAACTTTAGCGGCAGGCGGCGCGGCGCGGGGCGGGCGGCGGACGGCAGGGCGGCGGGGGA
>WNFG01013406.1_pt1 | contig 11814 bp, 11 predicted proteins | sample 5400431 | NCBI WGS metagenome assembly WNFG01 (sample SAMN13153346, study PRJNA577476) | soil metagenome | isolation source: 120 cm saprolite under Douglas fir tree site 2 hole 3 replicate 2 | place: USA:California | collected 2015-04-18
CGCCGCCATCGCCCTGATTCGAATGCACGCCTTCACCGGCGACGACCGCTACCACGCCTTCGCCCAAAAAACGCTCGAAGCCTTCGCCGGCATCGCCCCGCAGTACGGCCTCTTCGCCGCCACCTACGGCCTCGCCGCCACGCTTTTCGCGAATCACCCGCTGCAGGTCGTCATCACCGGCCATTCGAACGACCCTACAGCGCAAGCCCTCGAAGCCGCCGCCCACCGCATCTTCCGTCTAGGCATGTCCGTCCTCCGCGTCACCCCGGAAACACCGCAACTCCACCTCGCTGGCGCCCTAAAAGAAACCTTGCCGCATCTCCCCGCCGGCAAACCCCTCGCCGTAGTCTGCTCCGGCCAAACTTGCCTCCCCCCAACCAGCGACCCCGCGCAACTCATCGCCCTCCTAGAAAACGGCATCGCCGGCGCCGCCACCTCCTAGCCGATTCGAACATCGCGCTTGTAGTGGCGCAGCATGCTGCGCCACTCCGACGGAGCGTTCCACGCAGGCTGCGACTTGAATTCCGCCGCAAATGAAAAACGGGCGCGATGCCCGCGCACCGCGCCCGTCAATTCATGAGAGTCCCGTTTTTGCTTAGCTTCCTTTACGTCCTTTACTTCCTTTACCTCATTATTTCTTCGGCCTCGACTCCGGCGGCACCAATCCCGACGCCCGGTAGTACACCACCAGCTGCCCATAGTGCTCTCCCGAGTGCTCCACGAACCCATAAGCCATGTCAATCACGCGCACCTGCTGATTCGCGTACGGATTGACCACCAGCGAATTCAGCCCTGCATCGCCTTTCGCCTTGATCGCCGCCGCGCCATCCGCAAAAGATTTCTTCACGTAAGCGGCCACTTCCGCCTTGGTCTTGAGTTTGTCTTTCGAGAAATCTTCCTGGGCCGGCGGCTTCTCTCCCTTCACCGGGTTGGTGAAGAAATAATTCACATCCGCAACGTGCAGGAGTCCTTCCCGGAAGCTGCGCTGCGCCGGATTCGGTTTGAACTCGTACTTGTCCTCGGGGAAGTCCTCTGCCATAGCGATCAACTTGCGCCCGATGTCATTCCATTGTTCCAGCACGGCTTGTGTCGGACTTAACGCTGCCTTCGGTGGTTCTGTCTTCTTCGCCGCATCTTGCGCCACAGCCGGAAGCGCGGCCAAACCAACCCCCAGCACAAGACTTGCCACCACATTCCACTTCTTCATAAGTTTTCTCCTCCGTTTCGCCCGGAAGCCGGACGTTCTCTCCTTCAGACGCACCACTCTGCCAGGTGTTTCCCCCAAACCATCGTTCACTTGGCTTGCGGTACCCGGCCCTCCGCGGGGGTTCATCTTACGCAGTAAAACCGCCTGCGTCATGCATATTCCCAAGCCCCGCATGGTAAACTTGTACTTTAGACTTGGGGGCGCCATCACCGTGAATTGGGGCTTTCTGCTGTTGCGCATTGCCATCGGTTTGAGCATCCTGACGCTTCTATATCTCTCGCAGCGTTTCTGGTACCGCGCTCTCTGGCGCGTCACCTCGCATTGGGGTCGGGTACCTCTACGAGTCGGCGCCCGGCTGGCCTACATTGTTCTTCTCCTGCTGGTAATCGTTACCATGGCTCAAATTCTGGTCTTCGGCCACGGAGTTTTCACCCGCCAAAGCTCCGTGGTGAGTGTTTTCACCGGCCTCTGGGTTTTCAGCGCCCTGTTTGCGTTTCTCGCGGTCAAGGCGGTTCATGGGCTGGAACACCTCTGGCGAAGGTTGCACTCCGCAACGTCGAAAAAACCCGTCACCCAGCCAACTGCCGCGCTGTCCACCTCCGCCTATGCGGAGACCGTAGCTGACCCGGGCCGCCGTTACTTTTTCCGCGCCGCCACCGCCGCTGCCGGCGCCGCTCCTTTCCTCGGTGCCATGTACGGTTTCGCCGCCGAGCGCCTCAACTACCAGGTCCGGCGCGTTGAAATTCCGCTGCCCAATTTGCCGGCCGCTCTCGACGGCATGCAGATCGTCCAACTCAGCGACATTCACCTCAGCAGCTACATGTCCCGCGCGGAGGTACACCGTGCCGTGGATATGGCCAATGAACTCGGCGCCGATCTCGCCGTGGTCACCGGTGATCTCATCACCGGGAGCGGTGATTCGATCGCCGATTGTATCGACGAGATTCGCCGTCTCCGCGCTCCGCTGGGTATCTGGGGCTGCAACGGCAACCACGAAATCTACGCGCGCGCGGAAGACGAAGCCTCTTATTACTACGCGCAGGCCGGCATGAAACTGCTGCGCCACGAAAACGCTCAGATTGCTTTCAAGGGCGCCTCCTTCAATCTCATCGGCGTCGATTACCAGCGCGAGCGCAGGCGCAACGGCCAGCGACAGCAGTCCCTGTCGAATGTCGAGCCGCTGGTCCGCCGCGACATGCCGAACATTTTGCTTTCGCACAATCCAAACTCGTTCAATCGCGCCGCCGAACTCGGCATCGAGCTTTCACTTGCCGGTCACACGCACGGCGGACAGATCCAAGTCGAAATCCTCGACCATCGCCTGAGCCCCGCGCGATTCATCTCCGACTACATCGCCGGCCTTTATCAGCGCCCGCTCTTCGCGCCCGCTCTCAATGAACGTGCCGCTTCGAACGCGGGCGCCACCCGGCCGTTCAGTCCATCGCTCCTCGCCTCGCAATCGTCCCCCATGGCGCATATCTACGTGAACCGTGGCCTGGGTACGGTCGGCGCTCCCGTACGCCTCGGCGTGCCTCCCGAAATCAGTCTCATCGTCCTCCGTCGCGCTTAGCCCCCCGCTTCATCGCCACATTTCTTCGAGGGTTCTGTTCGAATCTGCAATGCATTCCCGTAAGAGCGGATGAATGTTAAGATTTTTCGCGTTCCATTTCTCACATCATGACGATCAAAGAAAAAAACTATTGGCTCGAAACCGTCACCAAGCCACCCGCGCAATCGGCGCGCGACTTGCCGGACAGCATCGACGTCGCCGTAGTTGGCGCGGGTTTCTGCGGACTTTCCGCTGCGCGCATGCTCGCGAAACGCGGCGTGAACGTCGCCGTGTTCGAATCGGAAACATTTGGCTGGGGCGCCAGTTCGCGCAACGGCGGCATGGTTCTCACCGGCATGAAGCTGCCGGTGCCGACGCTGATCAAGCGCTACGGCAGGGAAGCCGTGCGCAAAATGTACGCCGCGTCACTCGATACCATCGACTGCGTCGAGCAGATCGTCCGCGAAGAGAATATCGACTGCAACTTCTCGCGCTGCGGCCACCTCGAAGTGGCGTGCAAGCAGGCGCACTTCGATGGCTACGAGGAATCCGCCGCGCTGGTCAAGCGCGAATTCAATCATGAATTGCGCATCATCCCGAAAAGCGAGCTGCGCGCCGAAATCGGATCGGACATTTATTTCGGCGGCATGGTGGACGAAACCAGCGCGGGGCTGAATCCCGCGCAATACGTTGCCGGCCTCGCGCATGCGGCGCAGCGCGCCGGCGCGTGTCTTTACGCTCACACGCGCGTTGCAGCCATCGAGCAGGAAACCAACAACGGCGCGCGCAAATTTCGCGTGCAAACTTCAAAAGGCGCCACCACCGCGCGCGAACTGATTCTCGCCAGCGGTGCGTACACGACCGAAGCCACTCCAGCGCTGCGAAAGAAAATCATTCCCATCGGCTCCTACATCATCGCGACGGAAGTTCTGCCCGCCGGTCTCGCGCGTGAACTCAGCCCGCGCAACCGCATGATCTACGACTCGAAACATTTTCTCTACTACTACCGCCTCACGCCGGACCATCGCATGCTCTTCGGCGGCCGCGCCGCCTTCTTTCCGGAAACCGAAAACACCGTGCGACAAAGCGCGGAAATTCTCCGCCGCGGCATGATCGCCGTCTATCCCCAGCTCCGCGACGCCAAAGTCGAATTCGTCTGGGGTGGCACGCTCGATTTCACGCTGGACGTCATGCCGCACGCGGGAAAACTTGATGATATGTATTTTGCTGCGGGCTTCGCCGGCCACGGTGTCGCCGCCGCCACCTGGTTCGGCGCGAAGCTCGCCGGGCTCATTTGCGGCGATCCCAACGACATTCCCTTCGATGGCATACCGTTTCGCGGTGCGCCACTTGGCCTGCGCAGCGGCCACACCTGGGCGCTTCCTCTCGCCGGCGCGTGGTACAAGATTCTCGATTTCCTTACCTGATTATTTCTCTCCTGCAGGGGCGCAGCTTGCGGCGCCCCTGCACGGCGAGATCGATCAGCTCGTTGAGGCGGCCTTTACGCCGCCATCTTGCCTTGCTCTTTTCCCTTGATCCCTGCGTCCCCTGGGTTCTCTGTGTCCCCAGTGTTCAATTCTTTCCTTCCGCTTTTCCTTATCTCCTTACTTCGTTACTTCCTTACTTCCTTACTTCCTTTCCTCATCATCTTCATTCCTCCATACATCACCGGCCCCAGCAATACCGGCACCGGCCCCCACTTCCGCGCAAACGGGTCGCTGGCCACCAGCGCGACCACGCTCATCATCAGCGGCGCAACGATCACGTAGAGCAATCCGGCGCGGCCCCAGGGAATCCGGAACGGCCGCGCCAAATCCGGCTTCGTCTTGCGCAGCTGCCACGACGAAAGCACCGTCAGTATCGTTACGCCGATGCGCAGCCACACGTACACGGTCAGAAGCTGCACCATCGTCTGCTGCGCCAGCAGCGCGTAAATAAGGGAAGACGCGATGATGGCGATCCACGGCGTGCCATAGCGCGGGTGCCGCGCCGAAAAAGCCGCCGGAAGGTATCCATCTTCGGCCATCGTCGACGGCATGCGCGTGCTGGTCAGCACCGTGGCGTTCAGCAGAGAAAGATTGGTGATCAGCGCCGCGATGGTCATTGCGAAACCCAGCCAGGGCCCGCCGATCAGCCGCGCGGCGTCGGAAAAATATCCGGTATGCCAGTTCTGCCAATCGCCGAGCGCGGCGAGCGAAAACATCGTCGGCAGAAAATACGTCGCCATGGACAGCGGCACGACAATGGTCAGCGCGATCGGATAACTCCGCTGCGGGTTTTCCACTTCTTCCGCCACGCTGGACACTTGCTCGTAGCCGGAGTAAAGCCAGATTCCCAGCGCCAGCCCCGCGCCGAAAACCTGGAACGGCGGCACATGCGGAGGCACCAGCGGCGTAAATGGATTGTGGTGCCACTTCGTGGCCGCGATCGCGCACAGCGCCACGATCGGCACGAGAATGGATATTTCTAAAACGGTCGCCACCGCGCCAACCACCTGGATGCCGCGCACGTTGATGTATCCGATCAGCGCAATCACCGCGACGGCAATCGCGTAATGCTTCCACCCGGCTAGCCCGGGAAAGAAAAACGTGAAATAGTCCGCGGTCAGAACGCCATACGAGGCGCCCAAAAGGAACGAAGCGCTCCAGTTCCACCAGCCGGCCTGAAATCCCCAGAAGTCGCCGAACGCCGCGCGCACCCAGCGGTAGAATCCGCCCTCCACGGGAATCGCCGTGGTGAGTTCCGCGGCGACGAGCGAAACCGGAATGCACCAGAAAAACGGAATAAACAGGTGATAGAGCAGCGTAAGCCCCGGCCCGCTGGTGGTCACCATGTCCTCGAGCCCAAACGGCCCGCCCGTAGCGTACGCGTACATCACAAACACAAACGGCAGCAGAGTGGCTTTCCGCGCCACCGCGCGTGCCCCTTCGCTCTTCATTTCTTTCTTCCCAACTGCCGCCCGCTCAGGCACAATTCCTCTTTCCAACTCTCTTCCTCATCGAGGTTCGCATGCCGCAGCCATCTCCGTCCGCAGCTTCGCCGTCCCACAGCACCTTCATGGACCGCGTCCCTCGTCCGCCCGTCTTTGCCACTCCCGCCGAAGAGCGCCGCCATCGCAAAGAGCGCCTCGCCGCCGCTTTTCGCCTCTTCTCGCGCTTCGGCTTTGATGAGGGCGTCGCCGGCCACATCACTGCGCGCGATCCCGAGCGGCTCGATCATTTTTGGGTGAATCCCTTTGGCATGCACTTCGGCCAGATTCGCGCTTCCGATCTTATTCTCGTGGATCACGCTGGCAATGTCGTCGAAGGCCGCGCGGAAGTCAATCTCGCAGCCTTCGCCATCCACTCGCGCATACACGCCGCGCGCCCCGATGTCGTCGCCGCCGCGCACGCGCATTCTCTGTACGGCAAATCGTGGTCCGCTCTGGGCCGCCCGCTCGATCCGCTCACGCAGGACGCTTGCGCGTTTTATGAAGATCACGTCGTCTTCGACGACTATACGGGGATTGTCGAGGAAACTTCCGAAGGCGACCGCATTGCCCGCGCCCTCGGTGCGAAGAAAGCCGCCATCCTTCGCAATCACGGCCTGCTCACCGTCGGCCACTCTGTCGACGAGGCCGCCTGGTGGTTCATCACCATGGACCGCTCCTGCCAGGCCCAATTGCTCGCCGAAGCCGCCGGCCAGCCCCATAAAATTCCCGACGCCACGGCCAAAAGCACTTACGCCCTCGTGGGCTCGCACCTCGCCGGCTGGTTCCAGTTCCAACCCCTCTTCCAGCGCATCTCCCACGAGCAGCCCGGCCTCTTCGACTAGCCCAGACGTCGGAGCTTCAGCTCCGAGATAAACGCCGCCCGGCCTAACTGTCATTCCGAACGGAGCAGGCCGATTTTTTCTTTCCGCTTCGCTCCTGCGAAGCGGTCGGCCTGCGGATGTGAGGAATCTCTCTTCCTCGTGCGCCAGCCCTCTGATTTAGGGGTGTGCATCTTGACGAGAATCCACAGTCGCGTCAACACGTGATCTGCAACTCTCTAAAAGGACAGAGAAACGCGCGCGCCTTTCCCCTAGAAAGCGCCCGCCACGCGGCGTAGAATCACATTCAGGGCCCGAAAATTTGGAGATCTTATGAGTATTGCCATTCATCCCGATCTCGAATCGAAAATCCGCTCCCGAGCGGAGGCCCAGGGACTTAGCGTCGAAGCCTACTTGGAGAGCCTTGTCCGTGCCGATCAGCAGGGAACAGAGGAACTGGAATCTCTCGCCGGGGCGCCGATTGAAGTTGGGCCTTCTTACTGGCAAGAGAAGCATCTCCGGCTCGACGAACGCCTATAATCGTGTAGCGACCAAGTGAAATAGTTAGCCTGTCATTCTGAGGGCATCCGACGAGGATGCCCGAAGAATCTCACCTCCAACATTTTCAGTCACCTGATGTTTGGATGCGTTTCCTGTCCAACCGCAAATCTCCTCCCACTATCTTTCCGCACTCGCCCATAAAGTGCCGCCCCAGTGAGCACTACCCCTTTGTTTTCTTCTCTTTGCGCGGTCATTCGATCAAATGTACTTGCTCTGCAACGCCTGTGATGCTAAAATGCATCACATGAAGAAAGCCTCTGTCCGCGATCTTCGTTATCGATTCTCCGTTGTCGAAGACCTTCTCCGCGACGGTGAGGAAATCCAGATCACCAAGCGCAAGCGCGTCATCGCCCGCCTCCTTCCCCCGAAGCCTGCTGCGCGGGTCCGCCGCCCCGATTTCCTGGCACGCCTGAAAAAAATCTTCGGCAAAAAGCGCATGAAGGTTTCCGGTGCGGAAATCATCGCTCTGGACCGTGAGGAGCGCTTCTGACTTCCTGCGTCGACGCCAGTTTTTTGTTCTCCCTCTACGTTCTTGATGTGAATTCCGCCGCGGCCTCTGCCAAGATGAGGCGGGCGGTCCTGCCTCTGCTCCTTACCGACACGGGGAAAATCGAGATCCTCAACGCCGTCGCGTTGAGGCTATTCCGAAAAGAACTGATGCCCACCGAAGCAACGAAAGTCTACGGTTTGTTCCGCGAAGATGTCGAGCAGGGCGTTGTGCAGATCGTCCCCCTTCCCGCCGCCGCTTACCAACTGGCGGAGCAAATAGCTCGAAAGCACACCCCTCTTTTAGGCACCCGCACGCTTGACGTCCTGCACGTCGCTGGTGCCCTCGCTCTCAAAGCCCGTGCCTTCTACACCTTCGATAACAAGCAAGCCAGGCTCGCCGCTACTCTCGGTCTGACGATTCCGTAGCTCTTCAGCGGTTGTGCCGCCCCCAGTGAGATCTACCCCTTTGTTTTCTTCTCTTTGCGCGATGATTCGAACAAATGTGTCCATTCTCCAAATACTAGTACTATATTTATAATTGACAAGCTAAATATTCCACGGTATCATAAGTCGTGAATTCTCGGCGCCACCGTCGTCAAACTAGCTTCCGGTACTCTCCCCTCGTGTATTCTTTGCCTTCAGCTCCCAACTTTGAGCCCTCAACCTCCTTTTCGTTAACGTCCCAACGGTCAAACCTTCAAACGTGCCAACATGTTTTCACCTATCCCCTTTTGTTTCACTCTCTTGCGCACTCTTTTGCACTATCGAAAATCGCAACTCTTTTGTTTTCAGGCGTTTCCGCGCTCTTTGTCAAAAACCACCCGGGGTGGGGGTGCCCCCTCCGGCATCAAGAGTGCCGAGCGCTAGGGAGGCGAGGGTCAAAGAGGAAAGGGACGGGACTGCCGAGCCGCAGCTTTCGGAAATGCGGATGGGCGGGATTGAGGAGGAAGTTGGATTCGGAGGGGATGACGACACTGGGGACCTGGAGGACGGGAGAGGACGCACGAGCGAGCCAGGCGTCGCCTATGGCGTGAGTGCTTCGTGGTGCGGGATAGGCGCGCCAGTTCTTCGGAAGATACGAGGGGGAGAGGTGTTCGATGAGGTGCGGCGCGATGGTGACGGGGATTGCGAGATAGTGGCGGAGGAGTCTTTCGGAATCGAGATGGACAAGAATCTCGAGGGCTGCGAGCGCCTGGGATTGCGCGGTGTAGACGACGGGGCGGCCCGGAGAGTTCCAGCGGCCGCCGAAGCGGCGTGCGCCTTCACCAGTGAAGGCGATCTCGGCGAATCGGCGGTGGACGATTCGCCAGGCGACCGTGTTCATAGAAAGACGGCCACGCTCACGGAAAGACGCCGTGCTCGAGCTGGCCGATGAGAGTTTCGACTTCGCGAGCGCCGAGTTCGGTGGCGGAGTAGGCCAGTGGAGTGGAACCGGCCAGAGTGCGGCGCGGAGTGCGGAGCCAGGCGACGGCCTCGGCTACGACGCCCTTGAACAAGCCAACGGCAAGTTCAAAGATCCGGGAGATACGCAGCAGCCGCTCGGATTCCGCGGGAGCCAGCCTGCCGGAAACCTTGCGGCGGGCCAAAGTGCGCGCGGGAATCCCGACGAAGGCCGCGATTTCGCCGACGGGAATGCCGCTTTCGGAGGAAAGGAATTCAAGCGCACGAAAAGAAAGGCCCCTACGCAACTCACGAATGAGATGGGGCGTCGAGGCTGCAGCCAGGCCAAGACTCGAGCCGGCGGCTCTGTCGTTGACCGACCGGGCGGACGCCGAATGTCCCTGTTTGCGTGCGAAGCGCCTTTCCATACAAATAGACTATGCGCATGTTGCCAGTGTGTCAATTTGTTTCTGCCAAATGGCATGCGAGAAGAAAAGGGCGTAGGAATCCAGATGGACATGTCCTCCAAGGCCACACAGAATGCACAGCCAGGAGTGGCTGGGCCACGAGGAGCAGTTCACGCAGTGGGCCGAGCCGCCGGGTTAGTCTACTTTCGAGGCGGTTGCGGTGCGGAGGCTGGCTATGACGAGGCGAATCTCTTCGTAGGGGATTTCTGGCGGGAGGGCTTCTTTGAGGGGCTTCAGGCGGTCCATGCCCAACTCGCGGCAGGCGGCAGCGATTTGGTTGTAGCGTTCCGTAGGCAACCACTTGGGCTGAAACTCGGCGTCGCCTCTTTCGATCAAGTCGGCGACGAGGGAGACGACGGCGCGCAGGGTTCTCTGGCGAATTTGAGCAATCTCAACAAACGTGCGCCCCTCTTCCAACAACTTGAGGGTCTCCTCGGCCGGGCGAGATGGTTTTGCCCTCCAACCTTCATCCGCGCGTTGCCCTTGCCGGAAATTTTGAATCGCCTCGAGGACTTGTTTCCCGTACATTTCTACCTTCTTATCGCCGAAGCCGGACACCCGCCGCAACTCCCGCAAATTCGATGGCTCCACGAGGCACAAATCCTCCAGCGCAGAATCGTGCAGGACGACGAACGCGGGAATCCCATTTTCCTTCGCGGTGTTCCGCCGCCACTCGCGCAAGAATTCATTCAATTCTCTATCGACCGACGGTTTAGCGATCGTGCTGGAGACCCGCGGTTGCGCCGGACGTGTGGGCTGTGTCACGCGCGGTCTGGCGCGGCTGCGTTTGCCCTGATCCGTTTCGATTTCGAGCCAGTCGGGCGTGGCAGCGCAGGCATCGCAATTGCCGCACGAGTCCCACTTGGGAGTCTCGCCGAAGTGGCGGCAGACGTGGCGCTGGCGGCACTCGCTGGATTGCACGAAACGCTCGACTTCGTGGTAGCGCTGCCAGGCGCGGGCCTTTTCACCCGGGTCTTCGATTTTGCCGATAAAAAAGGCGTGCAAACCGGTGTCTTTTTTTTGCCAAAACAAAAAGCAATCGGCGGGGAGGGCGTCGCGCCCGGCGCGCCCCGCTTCCTGGTAATACTGCTCGACGCTCTTCGGGAGCGAGAGATGAATCACCGCGCGCACGGCCGCTTTATTGATGCCCAGCCCGAAAGCCATGGTGCCCACCATGACGTGCACTTCATCGGCCATCCATTTTTCCTGGTTCTCGCGCCTTGCCGAGCTCTCCATCTGTCCGTGATAACCGATGGCGGCGATGCCGTTTTCCTCCAGGAAATCGACGGTGTCTCCCACGCGCGCGATCGTCGGGGCGTAGACGATGATGCTGCCGTCCGAGACCTGGCGTACGGCGCGAAGCAGGAGTTCATTTTGCGTTCGGGCGTCGGACTGCCGGACGATGTAGCGCAGATTGGGGCGGCGAAAGCTGGCGATGTGTTTGTAGGGATCGCGGAGGCGGAGCTGCTCGATGATGTCGTGGCGGACGCGCTGCGTGGCGCTGGCGGTGAAGGCAGCGATGGGGCGCTCGGGAAAGAGTTCGCGAAGACGGCTGAGCTGGCGATACTCGGGGCGGAAGTCATGGCCCCATTCGGAGATGCAATGGGCTTCGTCGATGGCAAAGAAAGAGACCGGCATGCGCCCGAGCCACGCGGGCGTGCCATCGAGAGCGATACGTTCGGGCGAGAGATAGAGAAGCCGGTAGTGGCCCTCGCTTGCGCGGCGAAGGACGGCGTTCCGCTGCTCGCTTGAAAGCGAACTATTCAGGAAACCAGCGGGGATGCCCATTTGCTCGAGTTGCGCCACTTGGTCCTGCATCAGCGCGATCAGCGGGGAGACCACCACCACCGTGCGTTGCGCGTTGAGCACTGCGGGCAATTGGTAGCAGAGCGATTTGCCCCCGCCAGTGGGCATGACGATGCAAGCATCGCGTCCTGCCGCGATACTCCGGACGATGTTCTCCTGGCCCGGGCGGAACGACTCGTAGCCCCAGTGGCAATGCAGGGCCTCAAAGAAGCGGTCAGGCTCCTCTATGGGTGGGTTCTTGTCGGGTACCGATGGGACCAAGGTTGCCAATATTCAGTCTCATTCTTCCGGCCGCTCTCGTTCTGTGATCGGAAGGACGGGCGAGGCGCCTTGCAGTATTCGCTTTTGTTTCGCCATATGTCAAGTACAATTTCTGCTATGCGAACGCCCTGTCTCCGATCGCCAGTTCGCTCCCATGTATAATCCTGCCGCGCCATGAGCGAGTCAAAGAAGCCGCAGGCGATGCCGACTGGTCCGGAGCGCGAGCTGCAACTTTATGCGCAGGGTCTCGTGGGCGGAAAACCATCCGTTCCGGTGCCGCTGCATTTGCTGGAGGCCAAGGCGAA
>WNFG01004425.1_pt1 | contig 11813 bp, 10 predicted proteins | sample 5400431 | NCBI WGS metagenome assembly WNFG01 (sample SAMN13153346, study PRJNA577476) | soil metagenome | isolation source: 120 cm saprolite under Douglas fir tree site 2 hole 3 replicate 2 | place: USA:California | collected 2015-04-18
CCGCCCTGATGGCGCTTGCGAATTGGTATCGCCGGCCCGTGCGTGGATACGCCTGGACGATTGCAGGGGCCGCGTTTGCAATGGCCCTGGCGCTACTGGTCATTCATCTGACCGTTGGCGTGGCCAATTATTGGTACTGGACCGTGCAATACGCCGCTACCCGGCGCCTGCCTCCGCTCTCCGACTTGGTGGCGATCTACGAAGATCCCCAACTCCTCTGGCGAATAGGAGCCTTCCTGGGTGGAGCGCTTCTGCTGTCTTGGAACCGAAAGGCTCGCCCGGCGTTGGCGTTGCTGTCTACCTGTCTGCTGTCTCTGCCGTTTGCCTGGACATTGCTGGCGCTCTTGATCGAGACCGATCCATCGGACCGCGCGGATCAGCTCCTCGCGCTGTGGCCGTTCCTCGTGGTGGTCTCCTTGGTGTCCGCCTTGTGGAATTTCCGCCGCCCTGCCGGCGTCGCCCCAACCGGCGTAGCACTCCTCCTGCCATTTATACTGATCGCCACCGTGCACGGCGCTTTCCTTTCGCAACAAGTGTGGGGCTCCACATACGCACTGTGGCCCCTGTTCATGCTTCTTTGCGCCTGTACATTCTCCACCGTGTTCCCTGCAAGCACGCCGTTTGCATCGCACACCTTGCCGTTCATCGGCCGGGTTCCGGCATCGCTGGTGACCGTATCGCTGGTGAGCGTATCGCTGCTGGTCTCTGGCGGGTATTACGCGTGGAGCCACGAGCGGCTGAGCTACGCCAAACTTTCCGAAGGGGGGATGGTCCACTCTACCCTGCCGGAACTCGCCGGGTTGTCGGTTCGCGGCCCCTGGGTTCCCGAATTCGAACGCTTGGTGGCCTTCACCCGGCAGGAAATCCCCGTTGATGACGGCCTGATGTTGATTCCAGGCGAGGACCTCTTTTATTACGCTACTGGCAGGCGCCCGCAATTCCCCGTCCTCATGTTCGACCACACGGTCAATCCGTTCTCCCCGGAAGAAATCCAGCAGATCGCCCGCGCCCGCAATATCCGGTGGCTCATCGTCAAGAAAGACCTTCAGGTCAACGGAGAGCCGGTAGAGGACAAGGCCAGACTGCTTGCCTTGCTCCGCCAGGACTTCCAGCTCGTGCAGAATCTTGGCATATACGACGTCTACCGCAGAGAGGGATCGTTGTAGTTCACTCACTGGCTTTGCCCATTGCGCGGGCCGAAACGGATTCACTTCGAAGTGTGCGGCAGGCCCGGGCGGCGTCAGGCGCCGATCAAGCGGTACGATGGTCCGCGGTAGAATGGCGGACGTCGCTTCCGGCGACCATGTAGATCACATCTTCCGCGATATTGGTGGCGTGGTCGGCAACGCGTTCCAGATTCTTCGCCACCAGGATCAGCTCGAAGGCGGGGAACACGACCGCGGAGTCGCCCATCATGTAAGTTAACAGCTCGCGGAAGAGCTGGTCGCGGAGCTGGTCCACTTGGTCGTCGCGCGCGAGCACCGAGCGCGCCAACTCGACATCGCGTCGCACCAGCGAATCGAGGCTGTCGCGCATCATTTTTTCCGCAAGCTCGCCCATTCGCGGCAGGTCCACGTAGGGCTTTACGCGCGGATGACGCAGGATACGCTGCGCCGACTGCGCGATGTTGACCGCCTGGTCGCCAATGCGTTCCAGATCGTTATTGATGCGCGCTATGGCCAGCACGAAGCGAAGGTCCGCGGCCATGAGTTGCTGCAAGGCCAGCAACTGCACCACGCGGTCGTCGACCTCAATCTGTAGCTCGTTGATGGCGTTTTCTTCATCGAGCACGGCGAGAGCGAGCTTTTCATCCGCTTCAAGCACGGCGTGGACGCCCTGGTGTACGGAGCGCTCGGCAAGGCTCCCCATCCAGAGCAACCGCTCCTTCAATTCTTCGAGGTCGCGCTCAAAATGTCGTTCCATTCTTTACATCCTCTCCGCAACTGCAATGCGCACGCCCAACGTCCTCATCCGAACCGGCCGGTGATGTACGCCTCCGTGCGCGGGTCGGAAGGCGTGGTAAACATTTGCCCGGTCGGCGAGAACTCGATCAAGTCGCCGTTCAGCATGAACGCGGTGGAATCGCTGACACGCGCCGCCTGCTGCATGTTATGCGTAACGATCACCAGCGTGCAGGACGGTTTCAATTCGAACAGCAGCTCTTCAATCTTCGCCGTATTCACGGGGTCCAGCGCCGAGCATGGCTCGTCCAGAAGCAACACCTCGGGATCCACCGCCAGCGCCCGTGCGATACACAGCCGCTGCTGCTGCCCGCCTGACAGCGCATACGCTGATTTGTGCAGTTTGTCCTTCACTTCGTCCCAGAGCGCGGCGCGGCGCAGGCTCTTCTCGACAGCCTCGTCGAGGCGCCCTTTGTGCCCGTTGATGCGCAGGCCATAGGCCACGTTCTCAAAAATCGACTTCGGGAAGGGATTCGGCTTCTGGAAGACCATTCCCACCAGGCGCCGCAGTTTCGTGACGTCCAACGTGAGAATGTTCACTTCGTCCAGCGCAATTTCCCCTTCCAAGCGCGTATGCCGGAGGGTTTCGTGCATCCGGTTGAGCGTGCGCAGGAGTGTCGATTTTCCGCAGCCCGACGGCCCGATCAGCGCCGTCACGCGATTCGTGGCTACATCGAGGGAAACATTGTGGAGGGCGTGGTTCTTGCCATAGTAAAAATTAATCTTCGTGACTTTCATTCGCAGTGTGCCGGCGCCCGGCGCGGAGGTGGCCGAGCTTTCAGCCGCGATCCTGGATTTGGACGCGGCAGTCGAGGCCCCTGAGCCCGTATTGCCCATCAGTGGAAAAGCGGCATTCATCGCTCACGACCTCTCAAACGAAGTCCCGCCGGACAGAAAAGTACGAACCAGGATATTGGTCACCAAAACCAAACCGAGAAGGACTAGTCCCGCGGCCCACGCTTGGCGATGCCAGTCTTCATATGGCCCGGTGGCGTACGTGTAAATTATTACTGGAAGCGACGATGTCGGCTGCATCCAGCCGGGACTCCAGTAACGATTGCCGAACGCGGTGAATATGAGCGGCGCCGTCTCTCCGGCCACGCGCGCCAAGGCCAGCAGGACACCGGTCAGAATACCACGCGAAGCGGCAGGCAGCACGACCGTCGCGACCATCCGCCACTTGTTCGCGCCCAACGCGAACGATCCCTCGCGCAGCGAACTCGGCACGTCTCGCAGAAAACTTTCCGTGTTCCGCAGTACCGTTGGGATGACCATGATCCCCAGTGCGAATCCGCCGGCCAGGGTCGAAAAATGATGCATGGGCATGACCACGAGAGCGTATGCGAAAATACCGATCACGATCGATGGCACGCCGTTCAGCAGGTCCGCCGTGTACCGCACCAGAAACGGGACCGTCCGCCCGCCGAATTCCGCCAGGTACACGCCGCCGAGCAAACCGATCGGAACCCCAATGAGCGCCGCCAGGAGCAACAACTTCAGGCTGCCCAGGATGGCATTGGCCATTCCACCACCGAGTTCGCCCACCGGAGCGGGAAGCCGCGTGAAAAAATTCCAGGAAAGGTCTTTTCCGCCGTTCCACATGAGATAGCCAAGAATAAAAAACAGAGCTGACACCGTGAGCAATGCGCAAAGCCCCGTGAGCGAGAGCATCGTCACGTTCAGCGACTTTCGCCAGATCAAGCGGGCGCTCATGTCGGCAGCACCCCGCTGCCCCGCGCCGTTGTAACCAGAATCAGGAGCCGCGCAAGACCATTCAGAACAAACGTCAGCAGAAACAGAACCAAACCCAGTTCAATCAAGGCGCTCAGATACAAGTTGCCCGTGGCTTCGGAAAATTCGTTCGCAAGCACTGCCGCGATCGAATACCCGGGCGAAAATAGAGATGCCGCAATCTTGGGATTGTTGCCCACGACCATGGTTACCGCCATCGTCTCGCCCAGCGCACGCGCCAGCGCCAGAAACACCGATCCGAAAATGCCGATCCGCGCCGCGGGCACGACCACTTTCCAGGTGGATTCCCATTTCGTCGCGCCCAGGGCCAGGGCAGCCTCCCTTTGGTCGCGCGCCACAGCCAGCAGGACTTCGCGGGACACCGACAGGACAAATGGCACAATCATGATTGCCAGGACGATTCCCGCCGTCAGGAATCCAATGCCATATGCGGGCCCTTGAAATAGCGGCAAGAATCCCAAAGTGTTTTTTAATGCTGGCTGGACCGTCGTCCGCATGATCGGCACCAGCAGGAACACGCCCAGCAATCCGTAAATCACACTGGGGACCGCCGCAAGCAAATCGCTCACGAAAGTGAGAGAAGAGGAAAGTTTGGGCGGCGCAAGCTCTGCTAGAAAAATGGCCCCGCCCACGCCCAGCGGAACCGCCAGCGCCAGCGCCACGAAAGAAGTCACCAAAGTTCCATAGATGAAGGGCAGAGCTCCGAAATCGCCGGCGACCGGGTCCCAGGTTTTTGTAACAAAAAAGCTCCAGCCAAATTTGGTACGTGCCTCCGCCGAAAGGACCCAAAGCTGATACACAAGCAATACGGTGATTAGCAGAAGAGTTGCCGCGGCGATGAGTGTGATCAAATGAGCTATCTCATCGGCCCCTCGCATACGGCGCAGCAGCGCCCGCGGATTCCATGCGAGATCCGCGGGCGCTGCTGCATTAGGTGTTGTGGCCATCTAAGTGGACTCGCCCTTGACCGCCGGCAATATTACTGGATCTGCGCGATCGCCTTCATTTCCTTGGCAACGACTTCCTTCGGCAGTTTTGCGTACGACAGCGCTTCGCAGGACTGCTGGCCGTCGGTCATCATCCATTTCAGGAAGTCTTTCACGACATCCCGCTTCGCGCCGTCCGTGAATTTCGCCGGGATCAGCAGCCAGGTGAAGCTCGCGATCGGATACGCCGCCTTCCCTTCGGGATTGGTAATGGAAACCCGGAAATCATCGGGCATGAATTTCGCGGTGGCCGCGGCGGCCGCGGAAACACTCGCCAAGTCCGCTTTCACGAAGGCGCCGGAGGAATTCTTCACCTTTCCGTAGGGCAGATGGTTTTGAATCGCGTAAATCAGCTCGATATAGCCGAGCGAGCCCGGTGTCTGCTGGATGAGCGCGGAAACGCCTTCGTTGCCCTTCCCGCCCAAGCCAACGGGCCAGTTCACCGAAGTCGCCTTGCCCACCTTCTGCTGCCATTCGGGGCTCACCTTGGAAAGATAGTCGGTCCAGATGTAGGAGGTCCCGCTGCCATCGGAGCGATGCACGACTACGATGTCGTCACCGGGCAATTTCACGCCCGGGTTCGCCGAGACGATGGCAGGATCGTTCCACTTCGTGATCTTCCCGAGGAAAATTCCAGAAAGCGCTTCGGGAGTAAAATTCAAGTCACCCTGCACGCCGGCCACATTGTAGCTGGGGATTGCCGCGCCCAATACCGTTGGGAAATGAAGTATCGGCACGCTGGCCGTCTTGAGTTGATCGTCCGACATCGGTCCGTCGGATGCGCCAAAATCAACCGTCTTATCGAGCAATTGGCGTATGCCGCCGCCAGACCCAATCGACTGGTAGTTAATCTGCACGTTCGCGTGCGCCTGGTGATATTGATCGAACCACTTGGAATAAATCGGATAGGGGAAGGTCGCGCCAGCGGCGTTCAATAAAACCTGTCCGCCCTCGGCCAGTGCAACCGTTCCAATCACGAGCAGAACTGCCAATACACTAAGTAACTTTACGATTCGCATTTTGTCTCCTGGATTTCCTAATGGATTCTGACCTTTGATTGTTACAGCCATGTTACAAGTTCTTGAGGACGCCATAAAATCGCAAACGTCCTCATAACTCATTCATTTTATATGGCTTAATGAAGAAAAAAGGATGGGCCGACGCCAGGGGAGTGCCGGCCCGAGGTGGGGTTACCACGAGGAGATTATTGTCCCGCGCACGAAATTACCGCCGCGTTCAGGACCGCTTTTCCGGATAATTCATCTCTTCCACGTTGAAGCGCGCGCGTCCGTGCCGCACGTCCAAACCACGCACCCAAAAAATGATGTCCTCGGCGATATTGGTGGCATGGTCCGCTATGCGCTCCAGATATCGTGTGGCCAGCACGAATTGCAGATGCGGCGCCGCCTGCGACGGCTCCTGGATCATCCCCGCGAGCAGGTATTCAAAAATCTGGTCCCAGTAGCGGTCCACCACATCGTCCGACTCCAGCACCTCGCCGGCGAGCACGACGTTGCGAAAGATCAGCGCGCCGAGGCTGCGTCCGAGCATCCCGCGCACGGCGCCGCTCATCGGCTCCAGTTCCCGCGGCATCTCCGTCACATTCATTCCCGAGAGCGAAATCACGCGCTCGGAGATATTGACGGCGAGGTCGCCAATGCGCTCCAGGTCGTTGGCTATTTTCTGCGACGCCACAACGCGCCGGATTTCTTCATCATCCAGCAACCCTGTGCGCAGCATCCGCACCGCGTGGTCGTCGATCAGCATTTCCATCTCGTTCACGCGCGGCTCAACCAAAAACACTTGGCTCGAGAGCGCCGCGGCCCGTTCCGGGTTTGGACGCAATAATGCATCCAGGGCGTACCCCACGCTGTTCTCGACCGTGCGGGCCATCGAGATCAAGTAGTTCGCCAGTACATCTTCATAGATCGTTTGTATGTTGCTTACAGGGGCCTCCATCGCTCCACCCTCGCCCGGGCCCAGCCCGGCCCCATGAGGCTAACCGGACTGTGTAAAAATAAAATGAAGGGGGCATGAATATCCTGCGAAGCGCTTAACAGGCAGCGGAAAAAATCGTAGGGTTTGTGGGTCGTGCCTTCAGGCACGACAAAATACGTCTGTTTTCTTCAGGGGTTTTAACCCCTTGCTTCCTGAAAACGCATATTCACGCGGTCTGTTTGGGTGCGGTCCCGCAAGGCGGGATTGGAATCCGCCGGAATTACGCTGCGGAATCTATACTGAAACGGAACCTCGAACCTTGCCCTACGGCGCTCTCCACCCAGATGCGTCCGCCGTGCGCATCGACGATATGCCGCGCGATCGATAACCCAAGTCCCGTGCCGCCCGCCTCGCGTGACCTGGCCGCATCGACCCGGTAAAACCGTTCGAAGATGCGCTCGAGGTCAGCCTCCGGAATCCCGATGCCCGTATCAGCCACCGTAAAGATGACTTCATGCCCATTCGAATAGGCGGTCACATCAATGCGCCCGCCTGGCGGTGTATATTGCAGCGCGTTGTCGATGAGATTTTGCAGAACCTCGCCCAACTGTACGGCATCCCCCCGCACCGCCGGGAGGTCCTCCGGCAGCCCAACAGTGAGGCGCAACCCTTTCGACTCGGCTTTGAGGCGCGCCGTCTCCACACACCCGTTCACCAGCGCGGCCACGCTGACCGGGCGTGACTCGAGTTCGAGCCGTCCCGCCTCAATCCGCGAGAGCTTCAGCAGGTCATCGGTAAGCCGCGCCAGCCGCTGCGCGTGCTCCCGGATAATTTCCATGAATCGCTTTCTGTTGGCTTTGTCGTCGAGCGCGCCGCCGAGCAACGTCTCGGCAAATCCCTGGATCGCTGTCAGCGGCGTCTTGAATTCATGCGACACGTTGGCCACGAAATCCCGGCGCACGCGCTCCAGACGCCGCAACTCCGTGATGTCGTGCAGCACCAGCACCGCGCTGCTTGCTCCGGCGGCCCGCACCGGCGCTGCGGTCACACTGAAGCTGCGGCGGCGTACCGTGCCGACCTCTACTTCGCCAGTGACCTCATCGCCCCCGGGAAGGACCTGGCGCACGGCAGTGACTAGCTCGGCCTGCCGCAGTCCCTCCACGAGCTTTTTCCCCTGGGAGCTTCCCTGCGGCAGTTCGAGAATTTGTTCGAACGCCTGGTTGCAGTAGAGAATACGCTCGTCGCCACTGACCACAGCTACTCCCTCCACCATGCTCCCAAGTATGGCCGCCGACCGATTGCGCTCGTCGGTGAGGGTGTGAATCGTCCGTCCCAGCTCAGCGACCATCCCACCCACCGCATCGGCGAGGTCCGTGAGCTCATCGCGGGCGGCGCCCTCCAGCGGCGTGAAATCCCCCGCCGCGGCGCGCTGCGCAAACCGCTTCACCCGGTTGATCCGCGAGGAAAACAGAAGAGAGAAGATGAGGGACGCCACAGCAGTGGCGACAAGTATGCCGAGCGCGCCGAGCCAAAGCGAATGCCGCACCACCACCGCCGAGTCTGAGGAAATGCCACGCGCGATGATCCAATAGACGCCGGCGAGGACAGCCAGCACCAGCGCCAGGTAGGTCAGTCCCAGCCGCCAGAACAGGCTCACGCGCACGGGCAGTTCAATCCTCTTCCTTGGATTGCGCGGCGCTTTCGAACATGTAGCCCGCGCCACGCACGGTTTTCAGGAACGAAGGGTGATCGGCGTCACTTTCAACTTTTTCGCGCAGCCGGCGAATGTAGACATCCACGCTGCGCGGCGTGACAAACCTTTCGGTGCCCCACACGGCGTCCAGCAATTGGTCGCGCGTGAAGACTCGATTCGGCCGCGTCGCCAGGTAGTACAGCAAGCGGAACTCCAGCGTCGAGAGCGTCACCGGTTTGCTGTCGTGCGTCACGCGGTACGAAGACGGGTCGATCATCAATCCGTGCGATTCGACCACGCGCGGCGTCTCTCCGGGCGGCTCGGCGCGCCGCAGCAGCGCTTTCACGCGCGCCACCAGCTCGCGCGGGCTGAACGGCTTGGTCACGTAGTCGTCCGCGCCCATTTCCAGCCCCACCACGCGGTCCGCTTCCTCGCCCCGGGCGGTCAGCATCAGAATCGGCAGGCGGTTCAGCGCCTGGTCGCGCCGGATGTCCCTGCAGATTTCGAGGCCCGAAAGTTTCGGTAGCATTAGGTCGAGCAGCAGCATGTCCGGTGGTGTTTTCCGCACCTGCACCAGGCCCGTCGCTCCATCGGTGGCAGCCGCGACCTGGAACCCTTCGCGTTCGAGATTGTAACGCACCAACTCGACGATATCCCGGTCGTCTTCAATCAATAGGACGCGTTTCATTTCTTCGTTTCTTTCATGCGAACTTTGCACCCCAGTCTTTCGGGCAATAAACACACTATATTACATGGGCAGGTCGAAAGCCTATGTTACGGCAAGGTTAAAAATGGGGCCGGCGAGAATTCCGGCAACCGGGTATACAATGCGATCCGTCTGCAAGTCCGAAGCGAATATCCCGGTTAAGCTGCGGGTGCGAGCTCCACGCGCCGTCGCCATAGCCCGCCATCTTGCCAGGCGGGCGTCGGCGACTTGTTTACCCTGAATCCTGAAGGGGAGTCCGCCAGAACATTGTCAAACATCTAGAACGAGGTGAAACCATGAAGCACTTCGCGCTGTCGGTTCTGCTGTTCCTCGGAACTTCACTCTCTGCGCAGGACATGCCTAAGGCCCCGGAAATTCCTTTCCGCGTCGTCGAGGATTATCTGAAAATTCCCAGCGACATGATCATGGCCGAAGCCGTGGGCGTGGCCATCAATTCCAAGGGCCACATTTTTATCTTGAACCGGGGAAATCACCCCCTCCTCGAATTCTCGGCGGATGGCGACTTCATCGGCTCTTTCGGCGAAGGCTCTCCGATATTCCGCGTACCTCACAGCATACGGTTCGATTCTCAGGACAATATGTGGTACGTCAATTCGGCGGACAATCTTGTCGTAAAATTCGATCCTAAACGCCGGGTCCAACAGGCTCTGGGCCGGCGCGAGGAACCGTGGGTCTACTTGACTCACGGGATCGAACGCGCCATTCCTCCTCCCGCGAACTTCTATCAGCCAACCGATACCGTCGTGGGTCCTGATGGCAGCACCTACGTGACAGATGGCTACGGGAACTCGCGTGTCGTGAAATTCAGCAGGGAAGGTAATCTCGTGAAGTATTGGGGAGACCGGGGCACGCGGCCGGGCCAGTTCAACACGCCGCACAACATCGTGATCGACGCAAAGTCGAATCTCTATGTAGCCGACCGTCAGAACAACCGCGTCCAGGTCTTTGATACCGACGGCGCATTCAAGGAAGAATGGCGCCTGGACGGTCCGGCATGGTCGCTCTGTATCACTCCTGGAGCCAATCAGGTGATCTTCGTGGGGAGCATCGGCCGAGTCTACAAGCTCGATCTAAGCGGCAAGGTCCTCGGAAAATTCGGCAAGCTCGGCAGATTGCCAGGATGGTTCGACTCCGTGCATGCCCTGACGTGCCCCGATGAAAAAACGTTGTATCTGGCCGAAGAGTTCAGCTACCGCTTCGACAAAGTGCTGCTGCAATAAGTTTGCTGACTCGGGGCCAAGCGGACGGGGCGTCAAGATTCCGTGCGAGAACCAGGGTTTGGCCCATGTAGCGCCCGCCTTCAGGCGGGCATGCGCTTGAATGTACAGTGTCGGCCTAAAGGCCGATGCTACAGTAGCGTTTCACCGTTGGCTTCTCACACAAACTCGTCGCGCCGCATCTTTGCTTCAGATGCGTACAAATATCCTTCTGCGGTAGAACGGCCACAAGAGCGCGAGGATCAGGACGACAAAAAACAAGGCGAAGGCGAGCGACGCGTTCTTCGGATTCGCGTAGGGAATAAAATAATTGTTGTAGAGCCAGCCGTGCAAGGTTTGCGCGTGGCCGCCGGAGCCGCGGAATTCAAAGTCGATGCTGATCTCCGCGACGAGCGCCGCGAGCGCATAGGCCAGGATCGCGTTCATGCCGAAAACCAGGAACGGCGCCGCCCATTTCCTGAAACCGCGCAAATCCACAAGCCAGTAGCAGGGCGCGAGCAGCAGCATGGCGAAGCCGCCGGTGAAAAGTACGTACGTGCTGGTCCATAAATTTTTGTTGATCGGGAAATAGGGATGAAGCAACCATCCCGCCAGCATCAAAATAGCCCCGGCGATCACCATGCCGGCGACTTTGCGCGGACCTTTACGTTCGGAACGCAGCCATTCGCCGGCGAGAATGCCGATGAGCGCGGTCGCGATGGCGGGAAGCGTGGAAAGCAAGCCTTCGGGGTCCCACGTCTTTGACTCGGACCACAAATGGCCGCCCAGCAGCGCGCGGTCAATGTATGCGCCGAGATTTTCGTCCTTGCCCAGGTGCCCCGCGCCGTAGCCCGGCACGGGAACGAACGTCATGAGCGCCCAGTAGCCCACCAGCAAAATGAGTGCAACTCCCGCGATCGCGCCAATATTTGCGCGTACGCGCACCTTGCCGTCCGCGGCAGCGCCCCGCCGGCACGTCGCTAGATACAACAGTCCGGCCGCGAGGTAGCACAGCGCGATGCGCTGCAGCACGCCCATGATGCGGATCGTCCGGAAATCAAAGTACGGGAAGCCATTCAAGAAAATCCCAATCGCGAAGATCAGCACACTGCGGCGCACCACGTGGATCGCCAGAGACCCGCGCGCTACGCCACTTGCGGCGCGGGACGCGAACGACAGCGTCATGGAAACGCCGGCGATGAACAAGAAAAACGGGAAGATCAGGTCGGTCGGCGTCCAGCCATTCCATTCCGCGTGTTCGAGCGGAGCGTAGATATGACTCCACGAGCCGGGATCATTCACCAAGATCATCGCCGCGATCGTAATGCCCCGGAAGACGTCGAGCGAAACCATCCGCCCGCCTGGCACTACATTTGTAGCGGCCAGCGCGGCCGAAATAGGCGCCGCGATCGTTTCCGCCGTAGCGATGAGAGGTCCCTCCGTTGGCCGCGATACTACAGCAGCGCCGAAAATGCCGCAACGCCGGGGCGCTCTGTACTACTACCCATCGAAATATTTGCATGGCGCGCACATTTTCGTTGCGCTTTTCGGAATTTAACA
>WNFG01004426.1_pt1 | contig 11810 bp, 8 predicted proteins | sample 5400431 | NCBI WGS metagenome assembly WNFG01 (sample SAMN13153346, study PRJNA577476) | soil metagenome | isolation source: 120 cm saprolite under Douglas fir tree site 2 hole 3 replicate 2 | place: USA:California | collected 2015-04-18
ATCTTTTTTGGCAGTTTGCCAGCGCGGCGCGCCGCTTCGATTTCCGATTTTCGTTTGTCGGAAAAATCGGAGGCCTCCTGAAGATTGAACCACGCGCCGACCGCGCGGCCATTCTCATCGTGGGGCGGATGGCGCAGGTCGGCATCGACAAAGCCGAGTGCCCTGGCGTAAGCGCCATGCGATGAGCGCGGATGGCCGTCACGCCACTTGATATAGGGAAATTTCGGATCGGCCATAGAAACCCTCGGTGCCGGAGTAAGTGAAGGCACCCATTGGAATCTATCACGATCTCGAGTGTCAAGCACCATGGTGCCCGTAGGCCGTTCTCAGCCGCTCGCGATGTTCTTCATCGCTTGCTGCCGGCGGTGGCGCGAATGTGTCATTGGCGATCGTCTTCGGGCGCATGGGATGATGCCGAGTCAGCCAAGCGTCGAAGCCGGTACGTTCCCATTTAAGCGGCCCGCGTTCGCTGATCGGCGCTGGCAAGCCGTCGCGCTCGTGCCGGATTTGGCGCGTGCGATAGAAAGTATCCAGTGAGACGCCTATCGCAGTCGCAACCTCGGTCGAAGAATAGGGCGGCACCATCCTCTGTGGACTATTCGGCAGGCGCAAATGCATAAGTCCGCAACGCCTCGTCACTCTTCCCTCCTTTGACCGAAGTCGATGGAACATAGGAGCAGACAAAAACGAAGGTGAAAAGCGCACGCACCAGACGTAGGGAATTCGGCTAATTTGGAGTGCAAACAGGATGCAAGCGACGCTATCACGTCGCGCATTCGCGCGCCGCGTTTACCGCAGGAATAGAACCTGCAAGAAGACTGTTATGAGCGGGAGGATACGGGGACCCGCTGACTACGAATCTGGGATCGAGAGTTCGAATCTCTTCGGGCGCGCCACTCAACCGCTTCACGGTTTGAACACGGAACGACGAAGCGCCTTCCATCCGGAGGCGCAAAAAGTTGGAAATACAAAGAATTACGATTGGGGGCTGACGCTAAAATTCGGCCGTGTCATTCGGACCGGAGGCGTCCCCTGTCTGCGAATTCGTCCAACAAAACGTACAACAAAACGTCCAACAGGGGGGTGGGTCATGCCTGACTTCCTCACCCGTCGGAACGGGACCTGGCACTTTGTTCGTCGCGTGCCGGTTGAGTTTGCAGTCCTCGATCCGCGCAGGGTCGTCCGCCACTCGACCAAAGTCCGCGTGGCCTCCGACCCGGACGGGACGTAGAGCGGCGTCCGTGGCCGACAAGCTGAACGAGCAGTTGCAAGGATACTGGCAGGAACTCGCCGAGAGACGTTCGCTCCACGCGACAAGTGGTTACGAGCAAGCCCGTCGGCGCGCGCGCTCGTTAGGATTTGAATACATGGAGAATGAACAGCTTCTTATGCTGCCGGCCGAGAGACGGCTCGAGCGGCTTGAAGCTCTCGTTCTAAAAGGCATTGCCGGCGATGCCGGTGCCCGCACCGCGCTGCTCGGCACTGAAAAGCGGCCTCCCTTCCTTCTGTCGAATCTGTTCGTGGAATACGAGGCGGCCACGAAAGACGAAACGAAGGACTTTTCGCCGAACCAACTCCGCGTTTGGCGCACCGGACGAATGCGAGCCGTGCGAGGATTTGTCGAGGTGATTGGTGACAAGCAGGTGACCGAGCTTACGGTCGACGATGGCATCGACTATTGCGAGTGGTGGCGAGGGCGGGTGGTCGCGGGCGAGACGAACGCGAAAACCGCCAATAAGGCCGTCGGCCAGCTCAGCCGTATGCTCAAGGAAATGAACATCCGGCGACGGCTTAATCTGCCGGACGTTTTCAAGGGTCTGCGTCTTAGGGGCGAGATCGAAAAATCGCGCAGTCTCTTTGAGCCGGACTTCATTCAAAACAGGCTTCTCGCTGCAGGAGCGCTCGACGGGCTCAACGAGGATGCGCGCTTCGGCCTGTACGTTGTTGCTGAAACCGGCCTCCGGCTTTAGGAGGTCGTCAATCTTCAGCGCGATGCCATCCATCTCGACTGCAAAATCCCCTACGTAGAGATCTTGCCGGACGGTCGGCGGCTAAAGACCGAGGACCCCCCGGCGAGAGGTTCCGCTGGTTGGCGTTGCGCTCGCGGCTAAGCGTAGGGACGTGGGCTGCCCTGGCCCCGCCGTGCGGTCTTCTTTGTCATCTCAACCTGCAGTATAAGTCGGCTTTGCAGGATTGAGAATCATGTCTGATTATCCTCCCAGCCAGAAGCTCTGGCGGTATATGTCGTTCTCGCGGTTCATGTGGCTGCTACAGCGAAAACTGCTATGGATTGGCCGTTCCGATACACTGGATGACCCTTGGGAATTAGCCATCACACCGACACATCTTGAGGAAGTGCGGCTTCGCGCCCCGATCACACCGATTGGGCAGGAGCATCGCGAGACCGCCGACGAGCACGCGGCAAAGGTTTATGGACACTGGCGACGAACGACCTTCATCAGTTGCTGGTGCGCCTCGGAGCATGAGTCTCACGCACTATGGCGGGTGTTTTGCGGGGTTAAAGAAGGGGTAGCGATTCAAACCACAGTGGGCAGGCTTGAAGCGCATTTTGGTAATGTCGCTCTTCAAAAGGTTCGTTATGCGGAACCAAAGGCGTTGGGCCGCACTCTAACCTTGGACGATGTGGCGATATTGAAACGGCCCTTCTTCGACTTCGAGAAAGAGGCGCGGGCGATCTTCCGGGATGACACTCCGAACCCAAAGTTAGACAAAGGCGAGTTTGGCTTTCGATTTCCTTTCGACCCAGCAGAGATTTTGGAGAGTGTTGCTATCCACCCCGAGGCCGACATTTCGTTCTATGAAACCGTCCTGTGGGCAATCGACGATCACGTCAAACCACTCCGCAATAGCGTCTCATGGTCATCCATGAGGGAGCGTCCGCCCTTTCAGAAGCCACTTCCGTACCCGAAATAACAGTTATGTCCGATCCAGATGAAAACGCGCCGTATATGAGAGCGCTCCGCGCCTACGAGACGGAGCGGCAAGAGCAGTTTGCTGCCGAAGTAGACGCGATCCCGTTTGACGTTTCGGATTTGCAGCGCGCCATGAGTCAGCTTGCGCGCGAGGACATCCGGTTCATTCCCGTGATTGCCTGCGCCTTTGCCGACACTGAATTGGAGAAGATGTTCAAACAGTTTCTCCCCGACAATATCCCGGGCGGGAAAAGCAGCATGTTGGGACGCTTTGGACCGATATCGAACCTGTTTGCGCGCATCCAATTCGCCTTTGCGTTCGATATGGTTGACCCCGACGTCTTGATGGCCCTGGATAAGCTGCGAGGCTATCGGAACAAGATCGCCCACACGTGGGACCAAGAAACACTGCCCGATTTCGTGGAAACACCTCTTCCGAACATGGACGATTTGGAAGGTGCATTCCTTCACATTGACATCAAAGACGGCGGCGACGGCGACCTGTCGGCTGAAGGATCGCTCCGCATACGAACGGTATGGCTTCTCGGCAGACTGTTTTATGAACGACGGTTCTACAGTCTGGCCAAAGCGGCCCACATTGACCCGTACAAAGCCTTGTATGGTGCAGGTTGCCCTAAGGCTTATTCGACGGTTTCAGGAGCCGCTACACTCTACACGCAGCTCGTCTTCGGCCGTGAATGAGCGGTCATTTATCGTCATTGGCGTATCTGAAAACGAACTGCCGCCGCTCATCCGCATTGCCGATGAGGATTTCGATGATATCGCTCATCAAAGCCTTCGCTTCCAACGCCTTTGGTGTTCGACGAGTTGCTCCTCGCTAAGGGCGAGGCCAGAGCGTTCACCGGCGTCTTCGCTCAATGAAGCAGCGAGCGCGGATGCCACCATGATGATGTGTCCCATGGTGTACTGTTATAGTGGATAAAGACGTGGGTACCAATGCGCTAGAAACACCAAGGGAGAGCAACCACGCGGAACGGGCCTACGGGGCAGGTCGGCCCGCCCGCGTAGTCAACGCCCGTTTCGCAAGCCATTAATAATTGCTAACCAGGCCATCCAAGACGAGGTCTGCGGCGCAGCTCGTAGGGTGCGTTCATCGGTGCCAGCCATCAGGCCTCCTCGATTAAATATGAACCTAGCCGATCCCAAGGCCTCGTCGGCGAACTCGGCCTGCGCGAAGCTAAAGATAGAGGGCAATACCGGGCCTGGGGATTCCTATAGAGTAATACGCGCGAGCGCTGACCGTGGTGAACGACGAAAGGTTCGCCTGAGGCGGGCGAACGAAAAGGAGCCAAATGCAAATTCACACGGTCGTTGTAGACGGCCCTCTGGCGTTGCGGATGCGACGCCTCGATGCAGCACGGGAAGGCGCGACAGGCCGCCAGATCCTGACCTTCCCGCTTCTGGCTGCGCGGCTAGCCGGAGGATTCATCGTTCCGGCGACGCAGGAAATTTTGTACCCCGCCATAAGGCAGGCTTTGGAAGTCGGCGGATACGAGGACATCGCGAAAGTGTCCCGATTACCGGGTATGCCAGCCGCGGTGCTGTCTGCGCTTCGGGACTGGTGGGATGCCGGAACTTCGGCGGCTCTGCCCGACAACTCCCGTCTCCGGGACATTGCGCTCATCGAGAATCGCGTGCGAAGCGCACTGCCGCCCGGAATCCTGGCGCCGCCCGACCTAGCCGAGGCAGCCATGAAGCGGCTTCGGTTCGCCTCGAGGGTTTTCGGCTCTATCACCATCCAAGACGCTCCCGACATCAAACCCGTCTGGCGGCCGTTGGTTCTAGCGCTATGCGAAATCGTTCCCACGCGCTGGATTGCACCGCGGCAAAGCCGGCAGCACTGGTTCACCCGTGAATTTGTCACATCTGCTGACGCCGCAGCCTCATTGGCATCGGCCGACCTCTGTGCCGACCCGCGAAACGAGGTGAGGCAAGCCCTGCGGTGGGCGCGCGCGTTGGTCACGGACGGGAAAGCAGCGCCCCAAGAGATTGCAATCACCGCAGCCTCGCCGGCGGTGTGGGATGATGCGTTTCTGGTTTTCTCGCGCGAGGCGAGCCTCCCCGTGCACTTCAGTCACGGCATTCCAGCACTGGGGACCCGTGAAGGTCAGGTTTGCGCTGCCCTGGCGGACATCCTACTTCGGGGCCTGACACAGGAACGAGTGCGGCGCCTACTGGCTCGTCTGCCGCGAACCGCGGCGAATGAAAAGCTGCCCGGCGACTGGGCAAGAGGACTTAGGCGGCGCGCCGCGTTGACGAACCCGCAGATGTGGCGACACGCCCTCGAGAGTGCCCGCGCCGAGCGTGCTGACGGGGCCCTCGCGGAGCACGTCCTGCTTCCGATACTTGAAGACCTTGTTGGTGGTATCGCATCGGCCGATCCAGTGGGCCGCCGCTTGTTGAAAGGTGCGGCGCTCGCATTGTGGCAGGAAGCGTTGCGCATGGCGCCACCGCAAGCGATCGAGCTATCATTGCAAGCTCTGCGTGTCGATGATGGACGCGAGCCTGGAAACTCTATGGTCTGGGGGCCATCCCGCCATGTGGCGGCAGCGCCACGAAAATACGTCCGCCTCCTCGGACTCAACGCGAACGCATGGCCGAGACAGGCAAGCGAGAATCCGTTGCTACCTGACCATCTTCTGGGAGGCCTCCGCCTGCCGTCCGCGAATGTAGCCGACGACGACTTGATGATGCATGACATCATCACAAGGCAGTCGGAGGGCTACGCGCTTTCGCGCGGCCATCGGAGTGCGACTGGCTCAATGCAGGCAGCCAGTGTCTTGTGGCGGCACGACCACGAGCGCGTCGTGGGGCGCAGCGCGATTCCGGCACACGCCTTTAGTGAAAGCGACCGGCTTTACGCCCGTCCAGCCGACGCGGGCAAGGCTCCCCAGGTGCGCGCAAGTCGTGCCTGCTGGCGCGCTTGGAACAGCGAGGAGCATACCGCGCACGATGGCTTGGTGCGCTCCAATCATCCACTCATTCTGGACGCCCTGGCAGAGGTTCAATCCTCGACCTCTCTCCATCGGCTCCTCTGCGATCCGCTGGGATTCGCTTGGGTGTACGCACTTCACTGGCGCGAACCCAACCTCGACGCCGAGCCGCTAGCGCTCGATCACCGCGCCTTTGGCGAACTCGTCCACGCGCTCATCGGGGGAGTTTTACGGGAAGGCGCACCGAAGAATGCGGAAGATATCGACATCGCACTCAACCGCGAGGCCAAACATCTAGCAGACAGTTGGCCGATCACGAGGGCCGTGCCGCCCGATCTTCTTTGGCGCCATACAGTGACGATCGCCCAGGAGCGCGCGCGACGGGGCCTTACAGATGCGTTGGGTGAAGCCCGGGGCACAAGCTGGACGGAACTGCCCTTCGGGGAACCCACTGATGCGAAGCACCCGTGGACGAGCCTCGCGCCGGTCTCGATCGGGCAGACTGGAATTACCTTCCGCGGGCGAATCGATCGCCTTGACGAGGATACCGCCCGTGGTACTGCAGTCATCACCGACTACAAGGCCGGAGCGGCGCCCGAGCGAAAGAAACAGGTCGTCTTCGATCGCGGTGTCGAGCTCCAGCGGGTATTCTATGCCCTCGCGGTCCAGTCGCTTCTCCGAGACGTCCGCAGTGTGAGCGCGCGACTGACCTACTTGAAAGATGAACCTGCCCGAACGCTGAGCTTGACCCAGGACGAGCTGGAAAAGGCGATGGGCGAGGTGATCTCCTTCACCGCGGCGGGCGCGCAGCTGCAGCGCAGTGGACAGATCGCGCCGGGACCGACACCCGTCTTTTTTGATGCGCTTTCCATTGCCATGCCGGCAGACTTAGAAGCATACCGGCGCATTAAGCGTCGTCCATTTGCCCGTGTGAATGCGCCGCTCGACAAGCTCTGGAGCAGCTCATGAGCGTGCCAGACCTAGAGGCCCGCAAGAGGGCACTGACGGATTTTCAGTCCAACGTCTTGGTCGAAGCGGCGGCGGGCACTGGCAAGACATCGCTGATGGCGGCCCGTGTGGCGATGATGATCGCAAACGGAACCGATCCTGCGAAGATCGCCGCAATCACTTTCACTGAGCTTGCTGCGAGCGAGCTTGAGGGGCGAATACGCTGGACCATCGATGAGCTTCGCGCTCGCCGACTTCCACCTGCGCTCCGCGGCGTAATTCAACTGCCGCTTGGCGCAACCGAGCGTGAACGACTTGATACAGCAGCACCGCGTGTCAGTGAGATCACCACCACCACTATTCACGGCTTCTGCCAAAACATTCTCCGCTCCCACGGTCTTGATGCCGGTCTCGATCCCGGATCGCGTGTGGTCGACGAAACCATTGCTGAAGCCCTATTCGACGAGGTTCTGGCGGCGTGGCTTACGGAAAAGCTGAGCGGGGGCGAGGCCGCGGACGACCCGGTGGCCGTGCTCGCCAAAGACGACCCACTCGGTATTGTCCAGCGCATCCGCGAACTCGCAAATCTGCGTCGCAAGCATCGCCGTGCGGCAGCACCGACGTCGAGTTTTGCCGATCGGCCAGATCGCACGTTCGGTGAAGCTGTCACCGCCTTTGCCCGCTGGCACGCCAGCGGGGCGCGAGACGACTGGACAGAAGAGTTAATCCTTGAACTGGAGTGCCTTGCTGTCTTTTTCGACGGTGACTATGCCAATGCCGGGTTTGGCGCACTGTGGCGGCTTACCCAACCGCCGCGCGTAAAGGCGATGCGGCAGAAGAGCATTGACCTTCAGCCCTATGCCAGGATGGGTGCATGGAAGAAGCAGCTCGGCGAGGCGGAAGGAAGCCGCCGTGGACAGGAAGCTGCGGAACACTTTGAGAATGTAAGTGCGGCGTATCGTACGCTGATTGGCGCGATCGCGCAGAGCCTCGTTCATGACCTCGCCACGACCTTGACCGATGTCATCGAAATGTACGACCGCCGCAAACGCGAAGCCGCCGTTCTGGATTTCGACGACCTACTTCGGGAGGCGCACAGATTGGTGCGCGAGCATCCGTCAATTCGAGATTGGCTCGCCGGCCGTTACGAACACTTGCTGGTGGATGAGTTCCAGGACACTGATCCCGTCCAAGCGGAGATAGTGTTTTGCATAGCCGCTCGAGAGCAGCCCGCAATCTGGAGCCAGGCAGCCCTGCGACCTGGTGCGCTGTTCTTGGTGGGTGACCCCAAACAGGCGATTTATCGCTTTCGCGGCGCAGACATCGAGGCCTACGCGCTCGCGAAACGCGCTGTCGCCAATGCCGCGAATGGCTGTCTCCTTGTGGTTACTGCCAACTTTAGGTCGCGGCATGAGGTCATCGCGCACGTCAACCGCGTGTTCCAGGAAGTGCTTGGAAAATCGGGGCAGCCAGGCTTCGTTCCGTTGGCTCCAACCCTTGCTCCGCCAGCCTTGCCTTTTGCTGCAGCAACGAAGCTAACGATCGATGTGCCTCGCGATGCAACCGCCGACGAACAGCGCGAGGCTGAAGCAGCCGTTGTTGCCGATCTTTGCGCGCGGCTGATCGGCGCCCTCACTATAACTGGATCAGATGGGACTGAGCGCCTCCTGCGAGCAGGCGACATTGCCTTGCTCGCGCCCACACACACCGATCTCTGGCGCTATGAGCGGGCGCTCGAAGAGCGCCGCATCGCGGTGGCGTCCCAAGCCGGACACGCGCTGTTCCGACGCCAGGAACTACAGGACATTCTCGCCCTAGTTCGTACACTTGCAGACCCGCTTGATACCCTCGCATTCGGTGCCCTCATGCGCGGCCCCCTCGTCGGACTGCGGGACGAAGACCTGTTGGACATCACGGCGGCTCTCTCTGCTGATCAGGACGGTCGCCGACGTTTCCAATTGCGCACGTCGCCAGACGAGATCATCGACCCCCTCGCAAAAGATATTCTGGTCAAGCTCCAGGCCTTGCATCGCCTTTCCGCCGAACTCACGCCGATGCAGCTCATCGCGTTTGCGATCGAGAGGCTCAACCTCCGCGTGGTCATGGCGGCTCGCCACGGTCAACGCAACGCTCGCGCCCTCGCGAACCTCGACGCAATCGTTGAGCTTGCTCGCCCTTACAACGTTGCTGGCCTACGGGCCTTTGCCCTCGATCTTCAGAGAGGGTGGGAGCGCAAGCGCCGACATTCGGAAGGAAGGGTCGACGCGTCCGAAGACTCGGTCGAGATCGTCACCATGCACAGTGCAAAGGGTCTCGAATGGCCTGTGGTCATCACGGTCAACTCGTCAACCCGATTCAAGCCCCAGGATCAATTCGTATACCGGCAATCCGACGACACAATCCACTGGATCATCGGAGGCATCGAGCCTCCCGCCCTTGCGGCGGCTCGTGAAGAGGAGGAGTTCCGCGAGGCGCGGCAGCGCGAACGGCTATGGTATGTCGCAACCACGCGGGCTCGAGATCTGCTAGTGATCCCTGATCTGCCGGGCGCTCCATCCAGATCTTGGTCGCGGGTGATGGACCTCGGGCAGAATCAGCTTCCCGAGATACCAACTGACCTGTTACCGGAACCATCTCTTCACACTCCGCAGCTCGATACCAACAGTCAGACCGACATGGTATTCGCCGATGAGCGCGCGCGACTGGATGCCGCCTCTCCGCCCATTGTATGGGACCGCCCGAGTGAACGTGATGCTGACCGCAGCGCCGACATTGTTGACACGTTTGTAGTCGACGCGGCGTCTGATGGACCGCAGCGCATTCTTGGGGCCGGCGCACTCCGCGGCACCATCCTACACAAGATAATGGAAGAGGTCCTCACCGGGGAGCTTAGACCTATCCAGGCTGAGGTCACCGCGCGGGCAACCGAGCTACTGATGCAGCTGCAAGCTACCGCCAATGGCGACGCGGACGCCGGAGGGCCCGACGCAACCGAGATGGCGGAAACGGCCCTGCGTACCTATGCCCTGCCAGAACTCGCACCCTTCCTCGAGCATCTTGAGCCTGAAATCCCGCTTTGGGCGGCAAACCCACCGCATTTCCTCGTCGGTCGTGCGGACGCGGCCGCTGTCCAGGACAACCGCATTGTCCTCGTCATCGATTGGAAGTCAGACGTGAATCCGAGCGCGGCGGCACACAGTGGACATACGGCGCAGCTCCGCGATTATCTGCGCGTCACAAGCGCCGAACGCGGCGCTGTCGTCTACATGTCTTCGGGGCAGGTGATCTGGGTTACTCCCGCGTAGCACGCTCACCAGGCCGGATTGAGGATCGGTGAGGGTGAGCAGATAATGACGCGGCGCGAGCCGCGCGTCATGGCGACGTAGAGATTGCGTGCGTTTAGAGCGACAGGATTGAGAATCACTGAGATGTCGGCTTCGAGGCCTTTCAGGAGTAGAGTGCTTCCTACGGACCGCCTCGCGAGTGGTCTGCCGATGAGCCGGCCTTGCTCGCGAATGGTCACAGTGGCTTCGCGCAGGGATGGTCCGTCAGGTGAGGCGCTCAACTGCAAGGCCCGCTGTGCTGCCGCCAGCACGGCAGGACGATAGCAGCGCTCGCCTCCAGCACGACTAATGGCGGCGAGAAGATCAGCCACTCCGGCCGGCGACCGCGAACCGTCGAATCTCATCGCCAGCTGCTCGACGTCTGAAGGGGCCCGCCCAAGCGTGCCTGCACGAGCCGATGCGACCGACCGCACCAGGTCGTCTGCAGAGAACGCGCTCATAAGGTTCTCGGCAAACCCCGCAACAACGGAGAGCGCCGCTGGGTCAGCGAGGTCCAGGGCACTTCCAAAATCGGTTAGATCGCGTAGGTCCACTGCTTCCACGGTAACGGCGCCATCGACCTGTCGGGCAAATCGTTGTTGCCCGCGCGGATCGGTGCTGTCGCCGATAATAAGCACCTTGGTTTCGCCAGGCGCGTTTACGGCGGCTGCGGCACACCTCAAGGCCTCATCTTGCCGGCCATCGAGTGCTATCCACTCCACCCCGGCAGGTGCCGCACGTAGATCGATAGGCACGCCCCTAGCGAGGTTGTCCCGTATCGCCAGCAACCAGTAAAGCTCGGGTGCCCCGGCATTGATCCACCGCCATGGAGTCTTGAGCTCGCCCACCACCGGGAAGAATGGAACGACCTGGGTCTGCCAATCGGCTGGCGGATCTGTACCGAACCCAAAGATCGACTGGAATGGGTCTCCAACGATGGCGGTGGGCAAGCTCTGGGCGAGCCAAGTTACCAATGCGTGCTGGCGGATCGAACAGTCCTGGTACTCGTCGACAAACAAGCGGTCATAGCTGGCGGCGAGAATGTCGTGGAGATGCCCTGCGGCAACGAGCCGAGCCGCGGTGTCGCGTATCGCGTCGTAGTTCGGCCGCCGCTCAGTTACGATCCGTGGATCGTGACCGGCCCTCTGCGGAAATGTCGAAATCAGCCGAATTGCAAAGCCGTCCAGCGTTGTCGCACGGTAGCCCCCTGACTTCACACCTACCTTTTCCAGGCGACCGCGGAGCGCGGCGACGCCTGCGTTGGTATGGGTCAACGCCAGGGTCGGCTTTGGTCCGTCATGCCGGGCAAGGGCGTCCGTGATCAGCTGGGTCTTCCCGCAGCCGGCTGGTGCGATTACCAGCCCACGGGATATCGTGCGTAGGTCGATTTCAACGGCCGCCATCTTCAACCCAGTCCAAGACGCCGTCCATAACGTCAGTCAGACTGTCATCGGCGTCGCCATAGGCCGGCCCCACAATAGTTCGCCCGGCCAATTCCATTGTCGTGATGGTCTTGAGCCAGCCGAAGCGCGCCGCCGCGTTTCCGAGAAGAGTACGGCTGTCGAGGCCGAATCCGTCAAACAGCGCCTCGGTCTCCAGGTCATTCAGCGTCTTCGTGCCATTCGAGATTGTTCGTATGTGCGCCTCAATCA
>WNFG01004709.1_pt1 | contig 11808 bp, 10 predicted proteins | sample 5400431 | NCBI WGS metagenome assembly WNFG01 (sample SAMN13153346, study PRJNA577476) | soil metagenome | isolation source: 120 cm saprolite under Douglas fir tree site 2 hole 3 replicate 2 | place: USA:California | collected 2015-04-18
GTCCTTCTAAAGGAGCCCGAATACCGCGAGATTCAGCGCGCTGCGCGCTCGCGCAACATGTCGGTTGCCGAATGGGTCCGGCAGGCTCTCAGCCTGGTTCGCCGCAGCGAGCCTTCCGGCAGCGTTGGCAAAAAGCTGGAAGCCATCCGCGCAGCGGCACGAGCCGAATTTCCGACCGCGGACATTGACCGCATGCTGAGGGAGATTGAGGTCGGATATCGCGCGGGCACGAACCCGTGATTCTGGTTGACTCGAATGTACCAATGTACCTGGTGGGCGCTCCTCACGTTCACAAGGGCGATGCACAGCGATTACTTGAAAAGTTCGTCAGCGAGCGGCAACGCCTCGTCACAGACGCTGAGGTTTTGCAAGAGATCTTGCACCGGTACGCAGCCATTCAGAGGCGCGACGCCATCCAGCCAGCGTTCAACGCTTTGCTTGGTGTCGTCGATCAGGTCTTGCCCATTGACCAGGTTGCGGTGGAGCGCGCCAAACAGATTGTATTGGGGCACATAGAGTTGTCTGCGCGTGATGCGGTCCATCTAGCCGTAATGGAACATCACGGAATCGATCGAATCTTGAGTTTTGACTCAGGCTTCGACCAATTTCCCGGTATTATCCGCTTATCCTAAAGCTAGCTAACTCACTGACGTTCATTGACCTTCCCTACCGCTTAATGCGATAAAAACCTGATAGGGTGTTTTCCATTGCAACATGAGCTGATGCCACTGGTTGCATTGCTCTGGTTGGTCTAGGATAAAGCATGTCTTGGGTGGTATCGCGCGCGTGACTCTGTCCAGACGCGCGCCGGATTCAAAATCACAACGGCCGGGAGAGCTGATGGAAATCGAACTGAGTCTGGAATTTTTGCGCGTCGTCGAAAAAGCGGCGATTGCCTCTGCAAAGACGATGGGGCTTGGCGACGGGCACAAGGCCGATCAGGCCGCCGTCGAGTCCATGCGTAGGGTTATGGACGAAGTGCCGATGGACGGAACCATCGTGATCGGCGAGGGCGAGCGCGACGAAGCGCCCATGCTCTTTATCGGAGAAAGAATCGGCGCCGCACAGCACGTCCGCGGTTTTAATTTCCCTGCCGTGGACATCGCCGTCGATCCCCTCGAGGGCACCAATCTTTGTGCTACGGGAGCGCCGGGCTCGATTACAGTTTTGGCCGCGAGCGAAAAAGGCGGCTTGCTCCACGCTCCCGACCTGTATATGGAAAAGATCATCGTGGGGCCTCGTGCAAGGGCGCCGTGGACCTGGACGCTCCTGTGGCCGAAAATCTGCGCTCCCTTGCCAAGCGCCTCGACCGCGACGTTGAGGACCTTGTGGTGATCGTGCTCGATCGTCCGCGGCATGAAAAGCTCATTGCGGACATTCGCGCGACCGGCGCACGCATACGTCTGATCAGCGATGGCGACCTGTCGGCGGGCATTTCCGCGGCTGTGCTCGGGACGGGAGTACACGCCGTGATGGGAACCGGAGGCGCACCCGAAGGCGTACTGACCGCGGCCGCGCTCCGCTGCCTCAACGGCGAGATTCTAGCGCGTCTGGTTGTGTCAAAACCCGAGCATGAGGAGCGTCTGGCAAAAATGGGAATAAAGGACGGCAAGCGCGTCTATAAAACCGAAGACCTTGCGCCGGGAAAGAAGATTATCTTCGCGTGCACGGGCGTAACCGACGGAAACCTGCTACGTGGGGTGCGTTTTTTCGGCGAAGGCATCCGCACGCAGTCGCTTATCGTCACGCTCGAGGAGCGGCAGGTGCGCTTCGTCGACACCGTAACCCTCGAAAACCGTCCCGACGTCAAAGTGCGCTTCGCATAGAGGTATTGGCCCTGAATCTGAAATTCGAGGCGCCGCAGGAGCTTCGATGCTTCCTGCATTGCCGAGTTCAATCTGGTTGCATCCGGCCGCGGCGAAGTTAGATGTTGCATTCCGCCGCTCACGCCGCGAGACCGAATGGAACTGCGCGTTGCAAGAAATCGCTAATCAACGCAGGTTTTTTCACGAGTCACCAGTCACGAGTCACCAGTCACCTCGTCGCTCCTGGCCGCGATTGCGGAATTCAGGCATATGACTGCCCCGCGGGAATTGCGGACCCATCGTCTGCTGCTACGTTCGTTCGAACGCGGAGACATCCCCACAATCGTGCGTCTCGCAGGGGCGCGCGAGATCGCCGCCACAACCACAAACATTCCGCATCCCTACACGGAGGACGACGCGCGGAGTTTCCTCATACATTCGGATGAGGATTTCCGCGCGGGGCGCTCGGTTTCCTTTGCCGTCGCGATTTCGCCGGGCGGCGAACTCTGCGGCGCCGTCGGGCTCACCGTTACGCCTGCGCATGAGCGCGCGGAACTCGGCTACTGGATTGGCGTCCCCTACTGGGGCCAGGGGTTCGCTACAGAGGCGGCAGGTGCCGTGATGGCGTTTGGTTTCGAGACACTGCGGCTGCATAGGATCCACGCGTCCCACTTTGCGGGAAACATTGCCTCGCAGCGCGTCCTTGAAAAAATCGGAATGCGGTATGAAGGGCCGTCCCGGCAACACATCCGAAAGTGGAATCGGTTTATCGACCTGGAAAATTACGGCTTGCTGGCGAGTGAATCCCGCGGTGAAAAAACACGCTCGTGAGGGCGCGGACTCTCCCTGCCGGGAAAGTTCGCGCCATCTCGCGCAGATTTTCTTTCGATTTCTACCTGTGGCCCATTGCGGCTGGGTGAATTCGTCGCGTCAACTGCTCCATTCGCGCCGACTGAGGCGGCGCCAGAGGGCGCACCTGTCCGTTGCCGCTGGAGACGTGGTCGCTGATCGCGGCCAGACGCTTCAGAATCGATTGCCACTGTTCCCAGTCCAACTGCCGCAGGAACGGCCGCAACCCCTGGATGAATGGATCCTCCAGCAGAGCTTCGCCGTTTGATTCCGGAACGAAGAAGCGGTTCAAGCCAACACCAAGCGCTTCGGAAATTTTTTCCAGCGTTCCGAGGCTCGGCGTCATCTGCCCGCTTTCGATCCGCGACAGATAAGACCGGGAAACGCGCGAGCGCGCCTGGAGCTGGCTCTGCGTCATCCCGCGCGATTCGCGCAACTGCCGGATTCGCTGCCCTATATTCTCCACCGTCTCGCGGTTTGGCCACTTCTCGAAGAGTTGCCGGTCGTCGCCCGGAAGCTCCTGCGGCTCCGGGGGCGGAATAAGAAACTCCACCTTCGGCGGCAGCAGGCGTAAGCACCGGCGGCAATTCCCCGTGCGGGTGCGATACTGCACGAGCCCGCAGGTTTTGCAACGGATTACTTCGCGGTCGAGGTCTATCTCCATGGCAACCTTGTTCCCGTTTGTCCCGTTCATATCATTCGTTTGTTCCGACACCGGTGCTCCTCGCAGACTATTCCGGCATGCGGATGAGAGGAACTACGATCGGGGGGAAGGCAGAAGCTGGCGCGACCGCCATATTGGGGGTTCCCGCGTCCGGTGTCAAGAACTTTCTCCATCCTAAGAACAAATCGGTCAAATCTGGAATTCCATTAGAGTTTCCGTGTGGAAATCGGCTGCGGGCTCTACGCGCCGTCCAACCTAGGCGTGCTGGCTTCCCGCTCGCCGTGCGCCTAGCAAAATGGCGGACTTTGGCGGGCGAGTGGCACGTCGGCGACCTAGAGCCCGCGAGCAATAGGTCACACGGGTAGTGGACATCTGACGACAGACACACGCTGCGGACGCGCGAGGAACGAAACGCGCACGCCCGGTGTCTATCGAAGCGGGAGGTAGTGCGTCAAAATCCCTATGAGGCGATCCCTTTTGCATATTTCTTTGCGTTCCCTTTTTCTTGCGGCGCTGGCGGCCGGTGGAGCCCTCAGTTGGGGCGCCCCTCATCCGGAGGCGGATTCAGGCGTGCTGCTCGCAACCATGCAGGCAGAGCTGGAACGAGCCAAGTACTCCCTGGCGAAGTCGGACCCTGCACCTTACTTCATCAGTTACGAGGTGTACGACCAGCATTCTCTGCAGGTCGCGGGCACCTACGGAACGATCGTAACCTCTGTCGCGTCGAATCGCCGCTGGGCCGATGTGACCATGCGTGTTGGCAGCCCTGTGCTCGACAATACGCACAACGAGAATCGTTCCTCGGGAATTACCTCCGGCCCTCTTCCCCTGGCTGACGACCGCGATGCCATCTCGAGTACATTGTGGGAAATGACCAATCGCGAGTATCGGCGCGCGTCACCCGCCTATGCGAAGGTCATGAGCAATACGGCGGTCCAGGCGGAGGAAGAGGACAAGTCGCCGGACTTTTCACGGGAAGCGTCCCAGACCCAGATCGACCGTCCCGGCGCTCCCCTCACATTCAATCAAAAAGAGTGGGAAGACAAGATCCGCAAATATTCGTCCGCGTTCCGGAAATATCCCGAAGTCTACAGTTCGACGGTGACGCTGCAGATCCAACAGTCAACCTCATATTTCGTTTCCAGCGAAGGAAGCAAAGTGGAAACGCCGGGGATCATGGCGCGCCTGGTCGTGGAAGCCAACACACGCGCCGACGACGGAATGGATCTGGTGCGCGTCGAAACTTTTGATTCCACGAGGCCCGAGGGTCTCCCGTCCGAACAGGAACTCGCCGCGAAGGAAGAAAAGATGGCCGCTGACCTGAAGGCGCTTCGCGCCGCGCCGCTGGCAGAGCCATTCGACGGGCCCGCGCTTCTTTCAGGGCGCGCGGCAGCCGTATTTTTCCACGAGGTCCTCGGGCACCGCCTGGAAGGACATCGCCAACGAGGAGAAACCGAAGGACAAACGTTCACCAAGAAGGTGAATCAGAGCGTGCTTCCCGATTTTCTGAGCGTCTACGATGACCCGACGCTGCACACCCTGAACGGCGTGCCGCTTGCCGGCTCGTATTCGTATGATGACGAAGGCGTGCCCGCGCAGCGCGTATCGCTGATCCAGAACGGAATCTTGAAGAATTTCCTGATGTCGCGCATGCCGATTGCGAATTTTTCCAGATCGAATGGCCATGGAAGGCGCCAGGCGGGACTCATGCCCACCGGGCGCCAGGGAAACTTGGTTATCGAATCCTCGAAAACTGTGAAGGATTCCGAGCTGCGGGGAAAACTACTTGAAGAGATCAAAAAGGCCGGGAAACCCTATGGTCTTTACTTTGAGGACGTGCAAGGCGGATTCACGCTAACCACCCGGGAACTCCCGCAGGCGTTCCAGGTGCTTCCGGTGATCGTGTGGCGCGTGTACGCTGACGGGCGCCCGGACCAGCTCGTGCGAGGCGTGGATATTGTGGGCACTCCGCTTGCCTCGCTGAACCGGATTCTGGTCACGGGGAATACCACGCAGATATTTAATGGCGTTTGCGGGGCTGAATCCGGCAGCGTGCCGGTCTCGGCTTCAGCGCCGGCCATGTTGTTCAGCGAAATGGAAGTGCAAAAACGGGCAGCATCGCGCGAACGGCCTCCCATCCTTTCGCCTCCGGGTTTCGAAGATTCTGCAGGCGGGGCGGCCACATTGAAATCCAGCGGCGGGGTGCAGTGATGCGGCTACGAACGATGCGATCAGGCTTCGCAATTGCGGTGGTGGCCGTACTCCTCTCGACTTTGGTCCTCACTTGCGCGTTCACCCTGCGCGCACAGGAAAAGCGCGCCGGAGCGGAAGCTGCAACAGACCCTGTCCTGCGGGCCCTCCAGGCGGAACTCTCACGATCGAAGACGCAACTCAAGATGGATAATGTCGGCGCTCCGTTTTATATCGAGTATCGAGTATTCGACGTGGAGCAATTTGAGGCCAGTGCCGCGTTTGGAGCGCTGCGGGAACAGAACCGCACGCGCCTCCGTTTACTTCGCGCCCTGGTACGCATCGGCGATTACAAGGTCGACAGCTACTATGGTTCCGGCCAGGGAGTCAGCGACATCCTTCCGCTCGACGGCGACGAACTGGCGCTCCGGCACCAGATTTGGCTCGCGACCGACCAGGCATACAAAGGCGCCGGGGAGGCGCTCTCAGGAAAACAATCCCTGCTGAAGCAGTTCAACGTCGAGGAGCCCGTGGACGATTTCGCGAAGGCTGAGGCTGTTCAATCCATCGGCCCTCTCGCGAAACTGGATGTCGAGCCCGGAAAATGGATCAAGATGCTCGAATCCGCGACCTCGGTTTACAAAACCGATCCGCAGATTCAATCCCTTGGCGCCACATTAAGTTTTGTTACCTTGAACGAATATTTTGTAAACACCGAAGGAACCGTCACGCGCCAGGGTTCAACGCATTACTTGATGACGCTAGGCGCCAGCGAGCAGGCTCAGGACGGGATGCGCCTCGATCGGTCGCCGCAATACGCATCGAACCGCATCGAAGAAATGCCCTCGCCCGAAGTATTCCAATCCGACGCCGTCAAGCTCGTCGATCAGATGAAGAAATTGCGCGAATCTCCGGTCGTGGATGAAGACTATCGCGGTCCGGTCCTTTTTTCGAATGACGCCGCCGCCGATATGTTTTTCGATTTGATCGCTCCCAACGTGCTCGGGAAAAGGCCCGCGCCGGGGCGCCCCGCGCGGACAACCGGAGCCTTCGCGAGCAGTCTGAAGGGTCGCGTGCTGCCCGACTTCATTTCGGTCGTCGACGATCCAACTGTGGAGAAGTTCGGAGGTCAAAGCCTGGGCGGGAGCTACAGGGTGGACGATGAAGGCGTACAAGTCGCTCCCGTAACCGTGGTGAACAACGGCGAACTGATGAATTTCCTGATCGGGCGGCAGCCGATTCGCGATTTCCCTGCTTCGAATGGACACGGACGCGCCGCGGGCAGCGGGACCACGGCGCCTGCTCCCGGCAACCTCTTCATTCGCGCGGCGAAGACGAGCACGCGTGAGGAGCTCAAGAAGCAGATGCTCGACAAATGCCGCGATCGCGGACTGAAATATGGTTATTTTGTCGATACGCTCGGTCCGCGACTGACACCACGCGTGCTCTACCGGGTCTGGACCGCCGACGGACACGAAGAGATGGTCCGGGGGGCCATCTTCAATGAACTCGACACACGCGCGCTACGCAGCGATCTGACCGCCGCCGGGAGCGATCCTCTCGTCAGCAACCGTTCCGGCATCCCCTTCTCGTCCATCGTGAGCCCTTCGGTCCTGTTCGATGAGCTGGAGGTGAAACGAGCGGACAATACCAAGGAAAAGCTGCCGGATTATCCCCCGCCGCCTCTCAGTTCCGGACATAACTGAGCTCACGAACACTCCGAGATCGCGAAAAGCAATTGCAGGACCTTGCGGAACTGCTACTATTGTGCTGTCCAGTGGCACAAGCGAGTCGGTCGATGGCAGCCTCGAATGGTGCGGCTTGTGCTGAGGGGGTACCTGAATTCACGCTCATCAGGCGCCTGCTAACTCGGCGCGGACGAATCGCGCCGCCCGGGAACAAGCCACGTCGACTTGTCAACCGAAGTGAAGCCGCCAGCGCGGGCATGGTCCGATGTACGCACGGTTGAGCGGACGCAATTTTTTGTATCTCACCAAATCGTCTCGGGTGCGGGCTCCGGTTGTTTACCCTGAATCCAGAAGGGGAGCCCGCCATGGTAAAGGCAGAGGCAAGACATGACGGATAACAGTTCTGTCGCGAGAGTCCCGGGCATCGACCCCCAGGAAATGCAGGAATGGATTGAATCCTTTGATGCGGTGCTGAGAGAAGAAGGCCAGGAAGCCGCGACGCTCCTGCTCGACCGGCTTCGCGCGCGCGCGCAACTGTTGGGTGCCGGACCTGCCTTCACCGCGAATACTCCGTACGTGAACACCATTTCCGCGGAAAAGCAGGGAGTATTTCCTGGCGACCAGGAAATCGAACGCAGGATCAAGAGCCTGATCCGCTGGAACGCCCTCGCCATGGTGGTTCGCGCCAATCGAGTCGACCACAGCATAGGCGGCCACATTTCCACATATGCCTCCGCCGCCACGCTCTTCGAAGTGGGCTTCAATCATTTTTTCCGGGGACGCACGGAAGAGTTCGAGGGCGATACGGTTTATCTTCAGGGCCATGCCTCTCCTGGTGTTTACGCACGCGCATTTCTCGAGGGGCGCCTTTCCGCAAAGAAGCTGGAAAACTTTCGCCGGGAATTGAGGCCGGACGGCGGCCTGTCGTCCTACCCGCACCCGTGGCTTATGCCCGACTTCTGGGAATATCCCACGGTATCGATGGGCCTCAGCCCGCTCATGGCCATCTATCAAGCCCGCTTCAATCGCTACTTGGAAGACCGAGGCATCAAACCCAAGACGAATGCCAAGGTCTGGGCGTTCTTGGGCGACGGCGAGACAGACGAACCCGAATCACTGGGCGCGATCACCCTTGCGTCGCGCGAAAATCTTGACAACCTCATTTTTGTCATCAATTGCAACCTGCAACGGCTGGACGGCCCCGTTCGCGGAAATGGAAAGATCGTGCAGGAACTCGAGGCGGCGTTCCGTGGCGCGGGCTGGAACGTCATAAAAGCCCTCTGGGGAAGCGACTGGGACCCTCTGTTTGAACGCGACGTCGATGGTCTTTTGGTCAAGCGCTTGGGAGAAATGGTGGACGGCGAGATGCAGAAACTCGTCGTCGAGTCTGGCGCTTACCTTCGCCAGCACGTCTTTGGGACCGATCCGCGCCTGCTGAAAATGGTCAAGGATATTCCGGATGAAGCATTGCGCACGTTGCGGCAGGGCGGCCACGACCCGCGAAAAGTCTACGCCGCTTATAAAGCGGCCGTCGAGCATACGGGTTCGCCCACCGTCATCCTCGCGCGCACGATCAAGGGCTACGGCCTCGGGGAGAGCGGTGAGGGAAGAAACATCACTCACCAGCAGAAAAAACTCAATGAGGAAGAGCTGCGCGAATTCCGATCGCGTTTTGGCATTCCTATTAACGACGATCAGCTGGCCGACACGCCGTTTTATCGTCCGCCTGAAGACAGCCGCGAAATCCAGTACCTTCGCGCGCGCCGGCAGGAACTGGGTGGCTACGTGCCGAGCCGTAAAGTGCGCTCCAAGCCGCTCGTGGCGGACCATGACGCATTGTTCCGGGAGTTCTTGACGGGAAGCGACGGGCGCGAAGTCTCCACGACAATGGCGTTCGTCGGGATGTTGAGGCAGATGTTGCGTGATCCCGAGATCGGCAAGCTCGTTGTTCCGATCGTGCCGGATGAAGCCCGTACGTTCGGTATGGAATCGCTATTCCGGCAGGTCGGCATTTACAGCAGCCGGGGGCAGCTCTATGAGCCCGTCGACGTGCACACGCTGCTCTACTACAAGGAAGCGAAGGACGGGCAGATTCTCGAGGAAGGAATCACCGAAGCGGGTTCGATGACATCGTTCATCGCCGCGGGTTCCGCCTATGCCACGCACGGAATCAATACGATTCCGTTTTTTATCTATTACTCGATGTTCGGACTGCAGCGGATCAGCGATTTTATCTGGGCCGCGGCCGACATGCGGTGTCGCGGGTTCCTTCTCGGCGGAACGGCTGGCCGCACGACTCTGGCGGGCGAAGGCCTCCAGCATCAGGACGGCAACAGCCACATTCTCGCGCTCCCGATTCCCACTTTGTGGGCTTATGACCCGGCGTTTGCCTATGAGATTGCCGTGATCATCCAGGACGGCATCCGGCGCATGTACAAGGACGGCGAGAACATCTTCTACTACATTACCGTGATGAATGAAGCTTACGCGATGCCTCCCATGCCGCCGGGACCCGAAATCCGTGACGGAATTCTGAAGGGCATGTACAAGTATCGCGCCTCCCAAAATAAGAAATCCAAACTCCGCGCGCAGATTTTCGGCAGCGGCGCGATTCTCCGCGAAGCGCTAAAGGCCCAGGAAATTCTCGATGAGAAATACGGCCTCGCGGCCGACGTCTGGAGCGTCACCAGCTACAAGGCCCTTTACAATGACGGCATCAACACTGAACGCTGGAATCTGCTGCATCCCACGGAGAAACCTCGCGTGCCCTATGTTTCTCAATGCCTCGGCGATGCGCCGGGCGTTCTCATTGCCGCCACGGACTACCTGAAGGCGCTGCCCAATCTCGTCAGCAAATGGGTGCCGCGCCGTCTGGCCGCTCTCGGAACCGACGGGTTTGGACGGAGCGACGGCCGCGAGGCGCTGCGTAACTTCTTCGAGGTGGACGCGCGCTTCATCACGCTGGCCACGCTGTATGAGTTGCTCCAGGACGGCAAGATTGAGCCTTCTGTCGTGGAAAAGGCCATCAAGGATCTCGGAATCGATACCGAAAAGGCGAACCCGCTGCTGGCATGATGACTTGCCGGTCTCGTGCGGACCACCCCTCGTGCGAACTGTCGTCGCAGCCCTCATCACCCGCGATTCCAAGCTGCTGGTCTGCCAGCGAAAGCGCAACGACTCCCACCCATTGCGGTGGGAGTTTCCGGGTGGCAAGGTCGAAGTGGGAGAGTCACCCGCGGAGGCCCTTGCGCGCGAATTGCGCGAGGAACTCGGCGTTGCGGCCACCATCGGCGCTGAGGCCTTCCGCACCCGGCACCAGTACAAAGAACTTCCCGATGAACTTCTCTTGATTTTCTTTTGGGCCGATGTCGGCAACTCTGTCTCGCTGCAGAACCTGGCTTTTGAGCGATTCGAGTGGGCGGCTCCCTCCGCGCTATCTCGCTACGATTTTCTTCCAGCCGACAAGGAACTGATCGCCTTGCTTACTTCGGGGTCTATCCACGTAGATTGATTGGCCCGTCTTCCTCGCGAACGAGTATTGGTTGGTTGTTTGTTAGATTTATTGCACCGCTATTCGAGGCGATGCGGGTTTTGGTAGCACAGACTTGAGTCTGTGTGCTCTTCTGCGTTTGTGAAAATCAAAACCACACAGGCTGAAGCCTGCGTTACTCGATCGCGCCAGATCTGCTCTCCGTCCTGCAAGTATTGAAATCACCAACGGGTGCGACAAATTGATTGTTGGAACTTCGTCTGAGAATCTTGTGCTATGTAAGGGTGCGGCCGCCGTCGACTATGATGACCTGTCCGGTGATGAACGGCGATTGTGCCAGGAAGATGACGGCGTCATCGATATCTTCGGGGCCGCCGGTGCGGCGCAGCGGCGTGCGCCGGATGAAGTCTTCGGCGATTTCAGGGGCGTCGCCGGGAAACGAAATCGTGCCGGGAGCGACGGCGTTCACGGTAATTTCCGGAGCTAAAGCACGGGCCAGGCAGCGCGTCAGCATGATCACGCCGGCCTTCGAGACGCAGTAATGCGTGTAGGCGGGCCAGGCCAGCAGGCCGCCGAGCGACGCAAAATTGATGATCCGGCCCTGCCCGCTGCGGCGAAGCATCGGCGCCGCCGTCTGCGAGCATAGAAACTGCGATTTGAGATTCGAGTCAAGGATCGTGTCCCACTGTTCTTCGGTCAGCTCTTCGAATTTTGCAGGGAAAAACATCCCGGCATTGTTGACCAGGATATCGAGGCGGCCGAATTCCCTTTCGCGCGACGACTTCGCCGGCCTCCGCTTTCGAACTGCGGTAATTAACGATGACGTCCGCGCCCTCCGAAGCCAGCCGCAACGCCACGCTCCGGCCAATCCGTTTCGCTGCCCCCGTAACCAACGCTACCTTTCCAGCGAGTGGTGATTCGGACACGAGCTCCCTCTCCTTCGCAGGCTGCCAGACATCCTACACTTTCCGCCACCTATTCCCCTCATTCTCCGTTGCGTCCTCGGTGCCCTCTGTGGCTTTTCTCCGCGTTCTCTGTGTAAAATTCCGAAAAGCTCAACACAGAGCGCGCAAAGACGCACGGAGGGTCACAGAGACAAGCGTAAACGTTGAGCCCGCACCA
>WNFG01007644.1_pt1 | contig 11807 bp, 7 predicted proteins | sample 5400431 | NCBI WGS metagenome assembly WNFG01 (sample SAMN13153346, study PRJNA577476) | soil metagenome | isolation source: 120 cm saprolite under Douglas fir tree site 2 hole 3 replicate 2 | place: USA:California | collected 2015-04-18
GGGCAGCATGGCTTCATAGATGTGGGCGCGCTGGGTTTGGTTTCTGCGCACCAGGCGTTTTTCCGCCATGATTTGCATGAGTTTCAGCACCGTGGTGTAACCCATGGCCCTCTTTTGGTTGAGCTGCTCGCAGACCTCGCGGACAGTACAGGGACCGCCGGCCCAGAGCACACGCAGGATTTCCAGTTCGGAATCGGTGGGCCGGGGCTGTGTGATATGTGCCATGACGGGACTTTAATACGAAGAGCTTCGTATTGTCAACGAAAATCTTCGTAGATCGAAAAATCAAAAGCAAAACCAGAAAGCTTGAAACACGGAGGGAACGGAGGAAAAAGACGAGAGGGAACGGAGGAAAGCTTTTAATGGGTTCCTCGTCTGATTGAAGTGCCTTGCCATCCGGAACATTATCGATTCAGCGACATGCATCTTTTACTCCTCCGTGCCCTCCGGTTTTCTCTCCGTTCCCTCCGTGTTTCAGGATTTCTGGTTTTGCTTTGGGTTTTACTTCTCCATAAACTCCGGCCCGCTTCTGCCGATGAAATGGTCATGAATATTTCAGCAGCGCCGAGGTGGAAGCGCTTTATCCACCGCATCCGGCTGACGGCATTGTTAGCGGTGGTGGCGGCAGTTTTGCCTCTGCCCTCCCGGGGGCAGCAGGGAACGGAAGCCAAGGATATTCCGGACAATAAAGCGGCGCAGGAAGCCAAGGATGCGGCGGGCCTCGATCTCGAACAACTGGCCAGTATGAACGTCAAGGTCACGTCGGCCTCCAAAACGGAGCAGAGCATGTCGCAGGTGGCGGCGGCGATTTTTGTGATCACGCAGGAAGACATCCGCCGGTCGGGGGCGACGAACATCCCCGATCTGCTGCGCATGGTTCCGGGCATGGATGTGGCGCAGATCAATGCCAACAACTGGGCCATTTCGGCGCGAGGTTTCAATTCGCAGTTCGCCAACAAACAGACATCGAGCGTATCGAAGTGATCCGCGGACCGGGCGCGACCTTATGGGGATCGAACGCGGTGAACGGCGTAATCAACGTGATCACTAAAAAAGCATCGGAGACGCAGGGCGGCCTGATCACGGCCGGAGGGGGAACACAGCAGCAGGCCATGGCACTGGCCCAGTATGGCGGAAAAATAAGTAAAGACGCCAGTTACCGGGTCTTCACAAAATACCTGGACGATGGTCATTTACCCGACCTCAATGGAGAGAATGCGCGGGATGGATGGCACCTTCTGCACGGCGGGTTCCGCGTGGACGATACTCTTTCAAAGAAAGATGCCCTTACCGTACAGGGGGACCTCTATACCGGACGTGAAGGCGCTTCGATCATCCATATCTTCTCCGTGGATCCTCCCGATACAGACGTGTTGTTTACCAGCTCACGCCTTGCAGGCGGAAACGTTCTGGGGCGCTGGAGCCACGAGCAATCGAACCGTTCAAACACCACATTGCAGCTTTATTTTGACAACTATACCCGGTCAGGCCCGGAGGCCTTCGAGAGCCGCGATACCTTCGATATCGACTTAGACCATCACCTGACGCTCAGCAGGCGTCACGATCTGATCTGGGGCGCGGGCTATCGCCGCAGCTCCGATCATACCGTGGGCACGATCGACCAGGCTTTTATTCCGGCTGACCGAACATTGCAGTTCGTCAGCTTCTTTGCCCAGGATGAGATTACGCTGAAACCCGATCGCCTTCTTTGTCGAGGGCCAGCCGGACCCCGGCGCGGCGGGACACCGACCTGGATGTGGGGCTGGCGGCATTTCCCGACCCCGCGGGCTCAAGCACTCCGGTCGAGGCCGTTTTATTCGGGGCTCCGAAAATCAAATCGGAGCATGTTGTGGCCTGGGAGGCCGGGTATCGTGCCCAGCCAGGCGGGCGAGTTTCTCTCGACCTTGCGGCATTTTTCAACGTCTATGACCACTTGTTCTCGGTGGAACCGCAAGCTCCGTTTACTGACCCGGGCCCTCCGATCCACATTGTTTTCCCACTTACGTTCGCAAACAAACTGCACGGGGAAACCGCCGGAGCGGAAGCGTCCGCGAACTGGAAGGTGACGCGTCGCTGGACTCTCAGCCCCGGCTACGCGCTCCTGACCATGCACCTTCATGCCGATCCGTCGAGCCTGGATACGAGTTCCGCGCCCGACATCGAGGGCTCAAGCCCGCGGCATCAGGCCCAGCTCCGTTCGCATTTGGAACTGGGCCGCGGTATTGCCTGGGATGCAGCCGCTTATTTCACTGACCGTCTTCCAATTCAGCAGGTTTCCGGTTATACCCGGGTGGACACGCAGTTAACCTGGCAGATCAGGGAAAAATTGACTCTGAGTGTCGCAGGACAGAACCTGGTTCAGGACCATCACGTGGAATCACTGGACAATCTGACCCTGGTGAATGCTTCCCTGATCAAGCGCAGCGCGGCTACGGCAGGATTACCTGGCGCTTCCGGTAAGGCCGACCAGACCGGCTTTAAGAATGTCCTTCTTTTAGCCGATATACTCTCCATGAATACTCTCTCGACATCACATCGCCGCTTACCTTCCTGGCGAGCCCTGTTGAGAACGCGATCCGTGATTCTGCCCCTGCTGCTCGCGGTTCCGCTTCTTTTCCCGGCCCGGCCGCAAGCCCAGGAGAACAGTAAAGATCAAGCCGCAGGCAGCACCAGCCAGGATGACAAGGCGGCCCAGGAAGCCCGTCAGGCCGCCGGACTCGATCTGGACCAACTGGCAAACATGTCTATGAACGTGACCTCTGTCACCAGGAAAAGTGCGCATGGTCCCAGGCCTCTATGTAGCCCAGATCACACCTCACGACTGGAACATCAGCGCGCGCGGGTTCACTGACGTTGCCAACGACAAGATGCTGGTGCTGGTGGATGGAAGGAGCGCCTATACGCCTCTTCATGGCGGAGTGAACTGGGACACGATCGATCTGCCGCTGGAAGATATCGACCGGATCGAGGTTATTCGCGGGCCGGGCGGCACGTTGTGGGGCGCCAACGCCGTGAATGGCGTCATCAACATCGTGACTAAATCTTCCAAGGAGACCCAGGGCGCAACTGTTTCCACCACCGCCGATGTTCAGGAAGGCTACACAAATCTGACGCAGTACGGGGGACGGGCCGGCGATACACTCACATACCGCGCTTTCGGCAAATCCTCGTACTTTGAGCCTCTTACTTCAGCTTCGGGTATCGGCCTGCCTGACCGGTCGCGGATGTTCCGAGGGGGAATCCGCACGGACTGGGAGCCGTCCAAAAAGGATTCGATCACGCTGGAAGGAGGAACCTATGACGGAAGGTTTCGCGAGACGCCGCTCGGCTCTTCCATCGACACGATTGCGCTTTCCAAAGGCAGCGATGTCGCGATGCGCTGGAAGCATTCCGTGTCCGATCGTTCCCGGTTCGACATAAGCGGCTATTGCGACTGGTATACGCGCGGGGGCGTCGCCGCTGAAATGCGGAACACCTGCGCGCTCGAATTCCAGCACGATTATGATTTCTCCAAAAGGAGTTCGCTGATCTGGGGCGGCAGTCTTCTCAGCGCCGCGGATGTGACGCAGTCGGTGGTTCCGGGGCATCGCCGTGACGAGACCGTGAGCGGGTTTCTCCAATATGAATTTGTGCTGATTCCCGACCGCCTGCGCGTTCTCGCCGGCTCGAAATTCGAGCACAATGGTTTTTCAGGGTTTGAATATCAGCCGCAGGCCCGCGCCGAGTGGACACCGAACAAGGCGAATGCTTTCTGGGCCGCCATCTCCCGCGCCGTGCGTGTCCCGTCTCGCACCGAGGACGATCTGCTGGTTACGCTCGTTCTGCCGGTACCGAACCAGAACCCGGTTGCTTTAAGCTTCACCGGAAGCGAGGAACTGCGATCCGAGCGTCTGAAGGCCTATGAGACCGGCTACCGTTATCAGGCGGGGAAAAAGGCGTCCTTCGACCTCTCCGTCTTTTACAACGATTACAGCCGATTGATCACAGCGGCCACCCCCGTGATAGAAGTGCTTCCCACCCTGACCGTGATCAGGAGCAGCCTGGTCAACGGAGGCGCAGCTCAAACTCACGGAGCCGAACTCAATATGAGCTGGCGACCTCTCCATCGCTGGACGTTGTCGTCGGGAATTACCGAGTTGCGGGGCAGTTCGATCGCGACGGCAGCCAGCCCCGCTCATATTTTTGCAATACAATCCAGACTGGATCTGCCCCGCCACATCGAATTCGATTCCGCGCTCTATCATGCAAGCGCTCTGCGGCCTTTGTCGAATGTGCTCTCGGTGGTGCCGACCCAGGGTGTTGACACGCTCAATCGGGTGGATGCCGGGTTGTCGTGGCGTCCGGTGAAGCAATGGACCATGTCGGTTTGGGGGCGCAACCTGCAATCCGCGAGGCACAGAGAAAGCCCGGATGCGACCTTTGCCGGCGCGGCGGGAGAAGTGCCGCGCTCGCTGACCGTGAAGCTTTCATGGCAGTCGCAACCCGCGGCAACTTCGTCACACTAAAGGGGAGAATTGTTGACCGGCAAACATTACGGCGGCAGCGGAACGGGGAAGACGGCGGCTCAGCGCATGCTCCGCCTGGTCCTGATGCCGGCGTGCGTGTTTCTGCTTTCCGCGATCCCCGCAACCGCACAAATGGACGAATACAGCATCAAGGCCGGCTATCTTTATAACCTCACAAGGTATGTGACCTGGCCGGAAGGAACGTTCTCTTCGGCTTCGGCTCCGCTGGTGATTTGCATTGTCGGAAAAGATCCTTTTGAAGGCCGGTTGGAGCAGGCGGTCGCGGGCAAGACCGCCGGCGACGGAAGGCCCCTGGAGATTCGGCGTTTGAAGGGCGACAACGCGGGAGCGTTGCGCGCCTGTCAGATCGCTTTCATCGGAAAATCCGAGAAGCGAGGCGCCTCGGCCATTGTGAATGCCGTGAAAGACGCACCGGTGTTCACGGTTGCGGACTTCGATTCCTTCGCGCAGGAAGGCGGCGTGGCCGATCTCCGCATTGAAGACGTGAGGGTCAAAATCGATTTGAACATGGGGGCCGCCGGAAGGGCGAAACTCAAGATCAGCGGGAAGCTGCAGCAGGTCTCCAATCTGGTGGGTGAGGAATCGTAGCTCAAAAATCCACAGCGGGGGCACAGCGCGGCGCTGCCGCAACCAAAACCCTGCCACTGATGAACACTGATAAAAGCACTGATTCACACGGATAAAGATCAGGGAGATTACCGACTGCGACCTGCGTTCATCGGCACAAAATCCGCGCGGCGGCTTTTTGATCTTTATCAGTGGTGAGGTTTTTGACCAAACTCACAGCCGGCTTTCCATCTCAGCGATGCTGTTGGTGGCCGTGACAATCTCGGCGTTGAGCATTTGCACCTGCCGATCGGTCACCGGATTTCCCTCACGCGCCGCCATTTCTATTTCAAAAGCGATCCTGGCGGCTTCGTTGGCTTCGAACATGCGGCACATGCTCTTGAGGGTGTGCGCTGAGGTTTCAAGGCCGGGCAGATCTCCGGCTTCACGGGCCTTATCGATCGAGGAGAGCGCCAGCCGGCATTCCTGGGGAAACATTCCGGCGGCCCTGCGGGCCAGGCGCGTGTTTCCGCCGAACCGCTTCAGTACCACATCCATATCCAGATCCGGCGGTGGCGCCGATTCCTGAGGGGAATTTTCGGCGCAAACGCCGGGGGTTGAGGCTGCGGCGGGCACTGCGGTCTCCACCGCTGGTGTTGTCCCGGATTGCGCCTGCGCGCCGTTTCTGCCCGGGGAGACGTGCGCGATGATGGCGGCCAGCCGGTCCTGGCTGATGGGTTTGGAGATGTAGTCATCCATTCCGGCAGCGAGGCAGCGTTCCCGATCTCCATGCATGGCGTGCGCGGTCATGGCAACCACCGGGATATAAGTCCCGGTCGCACGCTGCCGTTCTTTGATCAGGGCGGTAGCCTGGTATCCGTTCATTTCGGGCATCTGGATGTCCATGAACACCAGGTCGAACCGTTCGACGGCGAACCTCTCCGTCGCCTGACGTCCGTTGGAGACAGTGACCACGGAATGACCAAGGTTGGAAAGCATGCCGAGCGCCACTACCTGGTTGACGGAGTTGTCTTCGGCAAGAAGAATGTGCAACGGACCGGCGGAAACCGGGGCGACGGAAGAGAGCGTCGCGGGCGGCTCGGGCTTCGCTCCGGGATCGTCTTCCTTCGCCAGGATTTCGAGGGTGGCCTGCAAAAGGCCGGCCTGGCTCACGGGTTTGACCAGATAAGCGGAAATCCCAAGTTCGCGGCACCGATTCTGGTCGTCGGAATAGTCGGCGGAGGTCAGCATCATGACACAGGCGCCACACAGACCCGGAGCCTGGTGAATATGTTCCAGAACGGAGAATCCATTCATTCCGGGCATCTGGCTGTCGAGGATAATCAGATCGAAGGACTGGCCGGTTTCGGCGCGCTGTTCGAGGAGAAGCAGCGCCAACGGGCCACTTTCCACAAGAACAGGCTGCATTTTCCACTGGATGAGCATGTCGCGCAGGATGCGCCGATTGGTGGCGTTGTCATCGACAACCAGCACGTTCTTTCCCGCCAGTTCGCCGATATCGAGCCGGGGGCGAGCGGCCATCGAGTCAGAGGTTCCGAACGACGCGGTAAAGTGAAATTCGCTGCCCCGCCCGAGCTGACTGCTGACCCAGATGCGCCCCTGCATCATGCGAACCAGCTGAGTCGAGATGGTGAGTCCCAGCCCCGTTCCGCCAAAATGGCGAGTGGAGGAGTTATCGGCCTGCTCGAACGCCTGGAAGATTCTGTCCAGGCTTTCCGGGGCGATGCCGACGCCGGTATCGCGCACGGTGAAGTGCAGAACCGCCTGTTCCGGTTCAATGACTTCGCACCTGACGGTCAGCAGGACTTCTCCGCGCTCGGTAAACTTGATGGCGTTCCCGATCAGGTTCAGGACGATCTGCCGCAGGCGGCCGGAATCGCCCACCAGGTGTTCGGGAGCCTGGGGATCGACTTCAAAGATGAGTTCCAGCCCCTTCTCGTGGGCCCGCAAAGATACCGCCTTCAGGGCGTCGGCGAGGGTTCCTCTCAGATTGAAGGTGGCGGTATTGAGCGAAAGCTTGCCCGCTTCGATCTTGGAAAAGTCGAGGATGTCGTTGATCACCGACAACAGCGCATCGGCCGAAGATTTCACCAGTGAAAGGTTTTCACGCTGCACCGGATTGAGGGCGGTGGCCAGCGTGACCTCGGTCATGCCCAGAATGCCGTTCATGGGGGTGCGGATTTCGTGGCTCATGTTGGCGAGAAATTCGCTCTTGGCGCGGCTGGCCGCTTCCGCCGCCTCTTTGGCCTTTTCGAGGTTGGCATTGACCGACCGCAGCTGAAGGGTCTGGACCGCGACTTCCGCCTCCAGGTTTTCACGGTGTTCGCGCAGTTGCGAATCCCGGTCGGCAAGACTGCGCAGCATGTCGTTGAAGCTTTCAATCAGCAGCACGATCTCACGATAGCTGCCTTTCACCTCGCCCAGCGTGTAGTCGGCGTTCAGGGGAATGGAACGAGCCCTCTGGGCCAGGGCAAAAATGGGCAGGGAAATGGCGCGCTGCAATCCGGTGGCCAGCAGAAAAGCGGTTAGCAGAGAAAGCAGCAGGACCGCGCCGGCAATGCCGGTATATCGGCGGCGGCGCGTGGCGAGTTCCCCTAAATCCATTTCAAGAAAGATGGAGCCGATAAAATCGCCTTTCCGGAAAATGCCGCGAAAGATGGTCAGCGTGTCGCCGAAGCTGGTTTTTTCACCACCGGCCGCGGCAGGAAGGCGCGAGGCCGTCACATCCTGGCGGACATAGGTGGCGAAGGGCACGCCGTTGGCCAGATAGATTCGCGCCGACATGACATGGGGCTGCGAGCGGAGTGCGCTGAGCGTCTCCAGGGCAATCTGAGGGTCGTTGAAGGAGATGGCGGCGGTGCTGTTGGAGCCGATCACGTCCGCCAGCAGGGAAGCCTCAACGATTTTGTTGTTGCGGAACGTGAACATATCGTAAAGAAAGAAGGTCCCGCAGGCCAGCAACAGCACTACGCTGCTGGTGAACATCATGATCGAAATCAGTCTCCGCTTGATCGGAGGAGTGTTGTTTGCACTCATATCAGGCTGTGTCTCCTGGTACTGGCGGCCGGGGCGCGCCTTCCAGGGTATATCGGCCGAACGGGGTGCGGGCTTAAAAGGAATCGGGAGATCGGGAGATCGGGACATCGGGAGATCGGAAACCCAGTATTTCTCGATCCCCCGGCGTTTTCGATTTTCCAATGTCCCGATGTCCCGATTTCCCGATGTCCCGATTCCTTTTGGTTGCCGGTCGGCGCTTAAGACCTTGCGGATTCATGCCGATAAAGACAGATGATGGAATGCCTTAACGTATCCGGAGAGCATGTCTTGCTCGAGAACGACACGGGAAAGCCCTGTCTGAAACGCGATATCCTGGTCGCCGACGACGATGCGATTTTTCGTGAGGTGGCCTCTGAACTGGTGCGGTCCTGGGGCTATAACTGCATCACCGCCGTGGACGGGAGCGAGGCCCTTCAGATTCTGGAGCAGGAGAACCCGCCCACCATCGCCGTGATCGACTGGCTGATGCCGGGGATCAACGGTACGGAGATCTGCCGCCGCATACGCGCGGGACGTCCCCGGCAATATATCTATTTCATCCTGGTCTCAGGCCGCGGCGGACGCGAAGACTCGGTCGAAGGACTGCGTTCCGGCGCGGACACTTACATCACCAAGCCTCTGGACGCGGAGGAATTGCGCGCCAAACTGGAAATCGCCATCAGAATTCTGCGGATGGAGGAATCGCTTCGCGATCTGAACGCGGAAACCGAGCTGTTCATCAACTCCGTGCCCTCAATCCTCGTCGGAACCGACGTTGAAGGCCGGATCTCGCGATGGAACAGCGGGGCGACCGAAGCTTTCGGTCTGAGCCGGGAGAGCGTGGTCGGTCATATGCTGGACCAGTGCGGAGTCTGGGCGAATGAGAGCAACTTTGAACAGAATGTCCAGGAAGTCATGAGGACCGGGATTGTCAGGCAACTGACTGTGCCATTTACCAGAGAGGGAGTGCCGCGGCTTGCGGGGCTGACCGTCCATCCGATTCGTTCGCACGTGGGGGCCACCGCGGGCAGTGTAATTGTGGGGGCCGATATTACGGAAAGGCGGCTGCAAGAGGACCACCTCCGGCAGGCGCAGAAACTTGAAGCGATCGGCCAACTGGCCGCGGGCATCGCGCACGAAATCAATACGCCGACCCAGTTTGTCGCCGACAATATCGCCTTTCTGAAGGATTCATGGAGCACAGTCCGGGAGATGCTGGATTTTATTCGCGGGCTGAGTCACGACGGAAATCCCGGCGCGAAAGGCCCGACGGAAAAGGACCTCAGGGAGTTCCAGGAGCTGGAAGCAAAGCTGGATCTCGATTACTTAATCCGCGAAGTTCCGCAGGCGATCGATGACGCACAGGCCGGGCTGCGGCGCACCGGCAACATTGTGCGGGCCATGAAGGAATTCTCTCATCCGGGGTCCGATCAAAAGGCGCCTGCCGATATCAACGCGGCCATTGAGACCACTATCACGGTCTCGCGAAGTGAATGGAAATATGTGGCCGAGGTGGATACGGATTTCGATCCGGAACTGCCGCCGGTCACCTGCGTCATCGGCCAGTTGAATCAGGTGGTGCTCAACATCATCGTCAACGCCGCCCATGCAATTGCGGAAGGGGCCGCGGGCGGCGCTATGGGGCAGATCAAAGTCCGGACACGGCGATCGGATGACGGAGTGGAAATCGCGATCTCCGACACAGGGAAGGGAATTCCCGAAGAAATTCGCGCGCGCGTATTCGAGCCGTTTTTCACGACCAAGGATGTCGGCAAAGGCACAGGCCAGGGACTGGCCCTGGCGCATACCGCCATCGTGAAAGAGCATCAGGGCAGAATCTGGTTTGAGTCGGTTGTGGGAGCGGGGACTACTTTCTTTCTTTGGCTGCCGATTTAAAAAGCTTCCCACGGAGACACAGAGAAAAACAAAACATTTGCCGCTGATTACGCAGATAAACGCAGATAAAAACCAGATCTTTAACGCAATTTTTTTTAATCAGGGTTTATCTGCGTAATCAGCGGCAAATATTTTTGCTCGCAAAAAGCGCGAAGGGTGGGGCACCCATCGCGGCGCCCCACCCAATTGCCGGCTCCTCCTTTCTTCGTTTCGAGTTGTCTCTTTGTCAGGCAGCCACGTCCGTGTCCCGGGGCCGCTTACCGAAGGTGGTTGTGATCAGCGCGGCGACCTTGATTGTGGCTTCCTTGCGCATGGTTTCCGAAACATGCTCCAGCGATGACGCCAGTTTGTGCAGCTCGGGCTGTATTTTTTGCATCACGGTGTGGTAGTCCGATACCGACATCGCGTTGTAGTGGGGGCGAAGGGCTTCGACCAGAATCGGATACCAGCCGAATACACGAAATTCCTGGCCGAGGGTAATGTCGCCACCGGCTTCCGAACTCTCGTTAAATACCGGAGAATCGCGCGGATCGCGAACGAAGTTGGCATAGGCAAACGCTTCTTCGGCCTGGATACGGCCGTCGCTGTCGGCGTCGGGATTGAAGGCCAGCATTCCGCCGAAGGGAGTGTGGCGCGCCTGGGCGGCGATCCAGTCCCGCGCGAAGGGGTCCCAGTTGCCGTCGGCGGAAACGTAGGAACTCTTCGACTCGATGGCCGCCGCCGCGATGCTGGTGGCGGCCGCGGTACTGTGCGTAAGAATGGGAGCATTGAATCCGCCCGCGTGGCACTGTTCCATCATGACAATCAGCTTGTTGTACCGGGGCAGGCTGGCCAGTTTGGTGGCCAGTTCCGTGGCGTAGTACTGCGACCATGAGGGATAGGTGCAGAGGAAGGATGACCCGGACACGTTGTCCCATCCGCCGTGGTTATTGGTGTGGATCAGGAGTTCGTCGCGGGTTTTGAGTCTGCCCCGAAGTTCGTCGAACGCGGATTGCAGCGCGCTGCGGCTGCCCTGGTGTTTGATATTGATTCGGTAGGGAGTGTTGTCGCCGGGCCACAGGGTTTGCACGCCATCCTGGGTGTTGAGAGTTCCGTCGAACGACAGAGAGAAGATGTTTTCTTTTTTGAAGCCGTAAGTGTCGACCATGGTCCGGAAGAGAAACTCCATGTCGTTGAGATGCCGCTTGTTCGACATGCCGGAAAACAGGATGGCGTAGCGTTCTCCGTCGGGCAGAATGACGGGGCCCTGGAACGGCGGTTTCACCGGGAAATGTTTCGACTCGATGAAGTTCACGGGCTCGTGGAACGCCCTCAGCGTGGAGGGGTGGGTGGCTGTATACGGAGGAAACTGTGCGGGAATTTCACGGTCAAATTCCCCGGTGACGCCGTCATAGAGCATGTACCGGCAATCGTGAGAAAAATTGGCCAGGGGGTCGTCATCCGCGAACACCAGAATGGTGGGGCCTTCGGCGACAATCTTCTGAAATTCGGGCCCGATGATTTCCTCGGCGGAATAGATGCGCTCATCCAGATGCAGATTGGTGGTGTGCTGCTGAATGTGCGACAAATGCCGGACAGCATGACGGCGGACGTTTTCAAAGATGCGGGTAGTTTCGTTTTCAGACATGATTTTCCTCTGTGTGGTTACGGGCGCGGGTGCGCCAAAACGGCCTCGGGTATCGAGGCGGATTTATAGGCGACACGCCAGGTCAATCCCCTCTCGGCGAAGGGAGGGTATCGGGCTTCCGTCGACCGGACCTCACCCGTAGCATGGTTGATGAG
>WNFG01005690.1_pt1 | contig 11805 bp, 14 predicted proteins | sample 5400431 | NCBI WGS metagenome assembly WNFG01 (sample SAMN13153346, study PRJNA577476) | soil metagenome | isolation source: 120 cm saprolite under Douglas fir tree site 2 hole 3 replicate 2 | place: USA:California | collected 2015-04-18
GAGATAGTGCGTCTCGGGCGAGGTATCGGGGTACGGCTCGAGCCAGTTGATCTCGGTGGCGGGTGTGCCGGGATCGACGTCGCCGGGTAGCTCGCGGCGGCCGCGCCGCTCGATCGCGGTGAGGCAGCGGTTGGTCGCGATCTTGTATAGCCACGCCCGGACGAAGCCGCGGTCGTCGAGATGGCCGACGCTGCGCCACGCGCGCACGAGCGATTCCTGCACCACGTCCTCGGCGTCGTGCAGCGAGCCGAGCATCCGGTAGCAGTGTGCCTGCAGCTCGCTTCGGTACGGCGCGACCAGCTGTTCGAACGCGTCGGCGTCGCCACTGCGAGCGGCCTCGACGAGCTCGGCGGGCGCGGTCACTAGCCCATCTTGCAAGGTTGCCGCCGCCGCCGCGATGAATTCCTGCGACGCCCTGGGTTCCACCCGTACAGAGCATCGACGAGGAGGAACCAACCATGACCGACGAACAGCAGGTCCGCGAGCTCATCGAACGCTGGGCCATCGCCGTCCACGACGGCGACCTGCCCGCCGTGCTGGCCGACCATGCGCCCGACATCGTCATGTTCGACGTGCCGCCACCCGAGCAGGGCGTGCGCGGCATCGAGGTCTACCGCGAGACCTGGCCGGGCTTCTTCGCGTGGCAGGCGTCCGGCGCGGTGTTCGAGATCGAGTCGCTTGACGTCACGGCGGGCGCGGACGTCGCGTTCGCCTTCGCCTTGCTGCGGTGCGGCGCGCCCGCGGACTTCGATCGCGACCCCGGGCACCGGCTGCGGCTGACCATCGGCCTGGCCAAGGTGGAGGACCGGTGGATCGTCACGCACGAGCACCACTCGTTCGTGGACGCGACCAGGTCACCGGATGTTTCTGCCGCAGAGGTCCGGGCGGTGCACGAGCAGTGGTTCGATCGCACCGCGGCGAAGGACCTGGACGGGCTGATGAAGCACATCGCGCCGGACATCGTGTCGTACGAGCACGCCGGGCCGCTGCAGTACGTCGGCATCGACGACGTCCGCGAGGTGTGTCGGCGCGGCCTCGAGTCGTCACCTGGGCGGATCGACTTCGACGTCCCCGACCTCACCATCCGCGCGTACGGCGACCTCGCTGTTGCGTGGGGACTCGACCGCACCGTCACCGGCGGTGTCGAGGCCAGGTCCCGCGCCACCCGCGTTTTTGAGCGGCGCGGCGGCGACTGGCAGATGATCCACCAGCACCTGTCCGTCCCGGCGGCGGGCGACTGAAGTCACATTCCGGGCCGGGCCGCGTGATTACCTGGACACGGCGGCCCGCCCTGGAGCGTGATTGGCCCGGATGTTCACCGCCGCGAGGTTGACCGTTTGATTGATCCGGCGCCGCCTGGTGTCCAGCCTTTTCGCTGTCGCCACCCACTCCAGGATCAACCGTTTCGAGGATGGCGGAAAATTCTGGAAGTTCTTGCGGGCAGCCTCATTGTCGTCAAGCAATTCCCGTAAATCACCGGGTATGGCTGAGCTCCCCGCGTCGGGCCGGACCTGCCAGGTCCCGGTGGCCCGGGCCAGGCCGATCAGGGCCTGACCGTGCTCGGTCATCAGGCCCAGCTCGATCATTTTCGCGGCGCGCTGCCGGTTCACCCGGCTCCACGTGCTGCGCGGGGTGCGCGGGGTGAACCGGAGGCAAGAGCTGTCTGCGTCGTGCTTGCGGGCCTGGCTGTCAATCCACCCGTAGCACAGCGCATGCTCGATCGCCTCGTGATACCGCACGCTCGGCGTGCCGCTGCCGGAGTGGTAGATGACCAGCCATACTTCCTTTTCGGACCAGCAATTCTGCGCCAGCCATGCGCGCCAGTCGGCGGCAGTGCCCGCGGAAAAGGTGCTCACGTTACTCCCCCGCCGGCGACGCGGAAACATCCAGGTAGTGCTGGTTGTACATCACGCCCAGGATGTTCCCGAATGGATCGACCACGGATGCGGTGACGAATCCGGGTCCGCGCTCGACCGGCTTGTCGTGCACCGTGGCGCCCATGGACACCAGCCGCTCGAAGCTGGCCTGGACATCGTCCACGTGCCAGTAGATCACCGCACCCCCGGCCGTGTCCGGCCGGCCGTGGGCAGCGAATCGGCTGTCGACGATGCCGAGCTCGTGCTGGTGGTCGCCGATGCGGAACTCGACATACACGGGCGTCCCCTCGGTCGGGCGCACGAAGTACGGCTCGATGCCGAGTAGCTCGGTGTACCAGACCTGGGCGGCCGCGACGTCGTCGGCGAAAAAGCTGACGGTGGTAAGTCCTCGCAACATGGGTGGTTCCTTCCTTCGGTTAGTGACATCTACCATCCTCCGGCACAAAGTGCTCACCAACTGAGCACTTTGTTTGAGAAGCTGGGGACATGCGCGCTGACCGCCTCGTCGCCGCCCTCCTGCTCATGCAGGCCCGTGGCCGGGTGACCGCGGCCGAGCTGGCCGACGAGCTCGAGGTATCTGTTGCCACCGCTCGCCGCGATCTGGAGGCGCTGTCCACAGCGGGCATCCCGGTATACCCGCAGCCCGGACGCGGCGGCGGCTGGTCGCTCGTCGGTGGCGCCCGCACCGACCTCAGCGGCCTGTCGGCAACCGAGGCGCAGGCGCTGTTTCTGCTCGTCGGCCCGGCCGCGGCCGTCTCGGGTGAGGCCAAAGCGGCGCTGCGCAAACTCGTGCGGGCGCTGCCGCAGACCTTCCGGGCCGACGCCGAGGCCGCCGCCAGCGCCACAATGATCGACCCGACCCGGTGGGGCGAGCGTGATCGCCGCCGGCCCGAGATGGTCGACCTGCTGCAGGCCGCTGTGGTCCGCCGGCGGAAAGTCCGCCTGACCTACGCCAACAGCGCCCGGGAGCGGACCGAACGGCTGGTCGACCCGTGGGGCCTGGTCGATAAGGACGACATCTGGTACCTGCTCGCCGGGACCGAACGAGGGCAGCGAACCTTCCGCGTCGACCGGATCATCGGGGCCGAGCCAACCGACCAGCCCGCCGAGCGCCCAGACGACTTCACGCTCGCCGCCGCGTGGCAACAGATCGTCGGCGAGGTGGAACAGCGGCGCTCACGCACCTGGGCGACCGTGTTCATCGAAGCCAGGTTCGTGCCGGTCCTGCGAAGCCAGTTCGGGCGGCACTGCCACACCGACGGCGAACTCGACCACGGGCGGGCCCGGGTCCGCCTCGCCGCACCGACCGCGTTGGACATCGCCCGGCACCTGGCCGGCTGGGGCGCGATGATCGAGGTACTCGAACCGCCATCCGTCCAGGCCGAACTGGCGCGGATCGGCGCCGAGCTGGCCGGCCGCTACACGAGCGGACCTGCAGCTCAGCGGTGACCCGGAGGAGGCAGCCAGTGCGCGGGGCGGGTAAGCGACGGTGGCAACTTCGTGCCGCTGTCGCCCTTCGCCGCGTCGAGCTGGGATTGAGTGAGGAAGATACTGCCGCTGAGGTCGGCTCCGCTGAGGTCAGCACCCCTGAAATCAGCCCCGGTGAGGTCGGCTGCTGTCAGGTCGGCGCCGCCGAGGTCGGCCCCGATGAGGTATGCCCCTCTCAAGTTGGCGCCGCTCAGATCGGCGCCGCTGAGATCGGCCCCGATGAGGTCGGCTCCGCTGCGGTCGATCTGGCGGCGCCGTGCGCCGCTGCGCACGAGTTCGCTCGCGCGTACCAGCAGGACATTGACGTCCTTCCGGTGTGCTGCCACGTCGAGTTCCGTGACAGCGCCGGGACGTAGGTACGTGAGACGTTCGGTCTCCTCGAACGCGGCCCTGAGCTCGCCCCGCAGCGGGCGGGCCGGCTGCAGCGTCAGCGCTTCGGCCAGATACCAGAGCAGCTCATGGAGCTGCCGCATGATAGTGAACACGTCGAACATCTGCTGTGCGGTGGCCGGCGCCTGCCGCCAGTCCCGGCCGGCGAAGGTAACCTGGGCGACCTTTTGCCCCGCGCCGAAGCAGTCGTAAGCGGTGCAGCCCGGAAAGCCCCGCTGCCTGAGGTGCGCGTGAATGCCGCAGCGGAAGTCGGATTGCAGATGGGGACAGGCCTGCCCTGCGTCCTTGTCGATCGCGAAGTCGGCCGAGGCGGAGAAGGCCGGCGCGACACAGCACAGCCCGAAGCAGCGCTCGCAGTCAGCTCGCAGGCTGAGGCGGCCCCGGTCGGGGAAGGGCTCCGCAGGTTCGCGTTCCTCGGGCAATATGCGTGGCTCCAGTCGCCCGGCACACCGTTTGAGCGGCGGGTATCCCGAATGTACCCGGCCCTCGCCAGCTCCTGCCCTATGCGGTGCGCGTCCACGACCGGGCGGGCCGGGCGGGCCCCCACGCCGGGCCGGAAAAGGCGTTGACTCCTCCGCGGCCCCGGCCTACTGTCGGCCGCACGACAGGGACGGACAGCGGGCCCATGGAAGGGAGGCGCCGAGATGCTCACCGACTCGCTGGCGCTTCCAGGCCTCCCGACACCATTCCGCTGACCGGGCCGGTCGCGCCTCCCAGCGCTTTCCGGAGGCACCATGCTGCTGCGCCCCACCACCGAGGGTGAGCTTGACCGCGTCCTCGCGTGGACGCCCGCCGGCTCGGTCCCCGCCGATCACTACCTCGAGGGCCTCGCCGCCCGCCATTACCGTCCCGAATGGACGTGGGTGGCCGATGAGGGTGGCCAGCTCCTCGCCTGCGCCATCTGGTGGGGACGGAGCGACGCCGATCATCCGCTGGCGCTCGACAGCCTCGACGTCCGCGCATCTGTGCCAGGCCGGACGGCTCTGGCCGCCAGGCTGCTGGCCGCCGGGCATGACGCGTTCCGCGCCGGCGGCATGCCGCGGCCACCCCGATTTGGGCTTAATTTGCCGAACGACTGGCGTACCGACCCGGCCGGCGCACGATCACTTGGCTGGCGGCGCAGGGCGGCCGCCGTGGCCGGGCTCACCGATGAGCTGGAACGGCTCCGCTATGAATGGACTCCAGGGGCGGGCGTTCCCCGCCTGTCCAGGGGGCTGACGTTCCGGGCCGAGCCTGACGACGGGGCGGTCCTTGAGGCGTTCCGCCGGATCGCGGTGGGCAGCCTGGACGTGACCACCCGCAGGGAAGTGGCCGCGCTGGGGGCCGACCGCCAGGCCTGCGAGGATATGCAGACCTACCTGAGCCTGCCGGGCGGCCGTGACTGGTGGCGGCTCGCGTACACCCCCGATGGCGCGCTCGCCGGGCTCGCCATCCCGTCCCGGAACGAGTCCGGGCCGGTGGTTGGCTATCTCGGCGTGGTGCCGGAACTGCGCGGCCGGGGTTACATCGATGACATTCTGGCTGAGATCACCGGCTTCCACGCGGCCGCAGGCGCGCACCGGATCGTGGCCACCACCGATATCACCAATGTGCCGATGGCCGCCGCGTTCGAACGGGCCGGGTACCGCAACTACGGGATCCAGCTGGTCCTGTCCGCGCCCTACCCTGACGTCTCCTGCCGGTGATGGCCTACTCGCAGCGCTCTCGGGTCATGGTGCCAGCAGGGCGTGGAAGCGCCGGGCGAACAGGTAGGCATCACCAGGCCAGCGCGCCGACAGGTACTGGCCGTCTTGGACGACGAAGGCAGGCGCGTCATCGGCTGCGGTACCGCGGGCGGTAGCCAGCGGGCCGCGCTGGAACTGCCACCGCGTGCGCAGCGCGGCGGTCACCTCGTCCTGCACGTATGCCGGGTAGGTCCGGTAGTAGCGGCCCAGCCGCCACGCCGTCGCGTAGTAGGCGCCACGCTCCAGGTATTTGGGCAGGCATGTCGTCTGCTTATCCAGCAGGACACTGCGCCCGGTGGCCGGATCGCGCGTGCGGGCCAGGACGAGGACCCCGTGGCAGATCGCCCCCACCGGGCGTCCCAGGACCCAGAACTGGCCGACCTGCTCGCGCAGTTCGGCCGAGTCCAGGTACTGGCGCATGCCGGGAGCATGGCCGCCGGGCAGGAGCAGCCCGTCGTAGACCGCCGGTTCCAGCGTCCGCCAGCTGACCGGCGAGCGGAATTCGGCCGCCGCCGTGAGCTGGCCGTAGAACGCGCGCGGCTCCGGGTCGGCGCCGAGTTTCCCGAAGATAACCCCGGCGAGGAGCCGTGGATCGCACCGCGGCGCGGCGCCCCCGCTCTCGGTGGCGAAGACGACCTCATGGCCGAGACTGGTCAGCACCCGCCAGGGAACGGCCACCTCGGTCGTGTCGAAGTCGGTGTCCGGCACCGGCATGAGCAGCTTCACGCTGGTCCCCTGGCTTCTCGTAACATCATTGCGTGCCGAGCCACTTCTATCACCTTGTCATTGACTGCCACGAACCCCGCGCTCTGGCCCGGTTCTGATCGGCCGCGCTGGACCAGCAGATCCTGTTCGGGGTCGCGGCACCATCCAGCGCCAAACAACGATTAGCATCACGGCCAGGTAACGGTCCGGTCTGCTACGGGCTACTACCTCGTAGCCGGTAGCGTCCCCCGACCAGCGGTCAGCGGCAGGGTGGCCAGGTCCCGGATCTCGTAGTGCCAGCGCCCGGCCCATCACGGGCTGGTCATGGCCGGCGGCGGCGGGCGGCGGGGTCGGTGGAGGCGACGTGGCGGGCGACGGCCTCGGGTCCGGGGCGGGCGTAGCGCTCGAGGGACCGGACGGAGACGTGCCGGGACCGGGCGAGCAGCATCGGGGTGCTGGTGCCGTCCTCGGTACTCGTGGGTGAGGAGGCTGTGCCGGAGCTGGTGGAGGGTCCAGCCGTGCAGCTCGCCTAGCTCGTCGTCGCCGACTCCGGGGTTGGCCAGCGGCCGGGTCGCGAGCTCGAACGACTCCTCGGCACGGCGATATGACAGCCGGGCGTGTACAGCAGCGTGTGGAGGTCATCGCGATCCCGCGCCTGGGCGTAGCTGCGGCGCCAGCGGCTGAGCATCGGCTCGAGTTCGTCCCAGTGGGCGTACTGCCGGGCCGAGAGGGTCTTGCCGACGCCCGGCTGGCCGTAGCACAGGCCGATGTAGCGGTCGTGCCTGCAGGCGTCGGCGAACTCGGTGAAGCGCCGGTGAGCTGTTGGACACGCCGACTTCTCAACACGTTTTCCGGGCAGTCGCCGCCTGCCGGAGGTCAGGATCGGGGCCCGTCCGGGCGGGTGCCTGAGAATCGTTCGATTTACAACAGGCGGAGCAGGCCCGGGGGATCAGCCCAGATCGCTTGCTGCATGCTTCCTCCGGCTCTCCGGCATGCTGGCGGCCTCCCGGGGGCAGCACGAATGCCGAGCGGGGCACTACTAAGGGTGCTGCCGCGCCGCGGCGAGGTTGCCGCGCACGATCTTGGTGTGGGGGTGGTCGGCGCCCAGCACCCGCAGCCGGTCGGCCAGGGTCTGCTCGTACAGCGGGATGGCCCGGCCCAGGTCCCCCGGCGCCGGGCAGATCGAAGCGCCGAGCGCTCAGCTAGCGACGCTTGACCGCGTTGCTAGACCGTGCCGCAGAGCGTGACCCAGCTCGCTGAGGGTGATCGCCTTATCTGGCCTCCCCCAAGGTGCAGTGACGTTACGGATACCCAGCCGAAACTGCGCCGACCATCGTTGAAGTCATCGGCGGCCACGGTAGCCCCGCCATCACGCAGGGCCGACCTCAGCTGGCAGCTGTCCTGGCCGGCCAATGGATAAGGACACGACATGGAGAAGCCATCGGCAAGGAGCAGTTAATGACAAGTAAGACAACGCTCACCTATCAGGTCTACGTGGCGCCGATCATCGCGGCGTCGGTCGACCCGCTGGATTGGCATTTCATGAGGGGTACGCCGTACGTGGTCCGCGCGGCGGGGGGGCTGTCCCGGCCCAAGGCCAAGGGCCTTGGTGCTGACATGGCCGGGCAGGTGGAGGCGGTGGGCAAGGACGTCACCGAGTTCCGGCCGGGGGACGAGGTCTTCGGCAGCCGCAGCGGCACGTTCGCCGAGTACGTCAGCATCCCGGAAGTATGTCTTCGAGGATCGGCGGGCCGCGCCATGCACCACGGCGACGGACCGCGGTGTCGCACGTCAACAGTCAGTGAGGAAATGGCATGCCCATCATGTTCACGATGAAAGCTGCCGTGGCCGCAGCCGCGGTCGCCGTTGTTGCGGCGACGGCTGTCACGGCATCCGCGGCTACGGAACCGGTCTCGAACCCACGTATCCTGGTCCACTACGACTTGGCCGCAGGCCAGCAGCCGGAGAACGTCGCGTTGGAGCCTGATGGCAACCTGGATGTGACGCTGTCCATAGCAGGCCAGGTCGAAAGGGTCACCCCCGCCGGGCAGCGGCAGCTTCTCGCAACTCTGCCCGCCCCCTCCGATGGTGGCGCCAACACCCCTGTCCTTGGACACTCCCTGGCGACCGGCCTCGTGCGAACCGCGGACGGAACGCTCTACATCGGCTACGCCGCAGGCCATGACGACCTGACCGGGATCTGGCGGGTGCGGCCCGGCGGGACGCCAACCCGCATCGTCCCGCTGACAGCGGCGAGCTTCCCCAACGGCATGGCCCTGGACGAGCGCACCGGAACTCTCTACATCGCGGATTCGACCCGCGAGACCATCTGGCGTGTGCCCATCACCGGCGGTACGCCAACCGCGTGGCTGTCCGGGCCGGAGCTGAAGCGGTCCAATGGGCTCGGCCCCAACGGGCTCAGGATCCACAACGCAGCCGTGTGGTTGTCAAACTCGGACCAGGGGACCCTGCTCCGCGTGCCGATCGAAGGCAACGGCCGCGCCGGCGCAGTCGAGACGAAGGCGACGGGTCTCATCTTCCCCGACGACTTCACCTTCATCGGCCACACCGACAAGATCATCGTGGCGCTGAACCTCGCCAACGAAGTCGCCCTGGTCCAGCCGAACGGCTCCGACACCATCGTGCTCACCGGCGCCGACGGCCTGGAAGGCCCCACCTCCGTCGCGATCCGACAGGGCGAGTTGTACGTGCTCAGCGCCGCCTTCATCCTGAAGGACCCCAACATTCTCGTCGCCGACCTCGCCACCGGACACTGACGACCAAGGCACGCGACACGCGGCCGGCCGGCCGCGTGTCGCGGTCACCCGGCAAGGCCACCCACCGATACCACGAGGTCTCCGGTAGAGGGCTGATCGACCAAGAAGAACCGCGGTCGGCTGAGGTCGCATTCCACGTCAGTCATTTCAAACGACTAACCGGAGAAGGAGGGATCACCGTGAAGGCGATCCGCTACTACAGGTATGGCCCGCCTGATGTCCTTGCGCTCCAGGACGTCGACGTGCCCGCGGTGGGCGCCCGCGACGTGCTGGTGCGGGCGGCGTCGGTCAACCCGCTGGATTGGCATTTCATGAGGGGTACGCCGTACGTGGTCCGCGCGGCGGCCGGGCTGTCCCGGCCCAAGGCCAAGGGCCTTGGTGCTGACATGGCAGGGCAGGTGGAGGCGGTGGGCAAGGACGTCACCGAGTTCCGGCCGGGGGACGAGGTCTTCGGCAGCCGCAGCGGGACGTTCGCCGAGTACGTCAGCATGCCGGAAGACGGAGTGGTGCTGGCAAAGCCGGCCAACCGAGGCTGGCACCCCGGCAGCTCCTCGCGGGCCACACCACGCTGACCGAGAACTTCACCATCGAGGCCCTGACGGGCCTGGAGCCGGCTCTCACCGAGCTGCACGAGTTCGCGCTGGCCGGTCGAGTCCCTGTCCGTCTGGCTGCCAGTATCCGGTGCGCTGGTGATAGAGCCTGGCGACGAAGTCATCACGGCTGACCAGGTACGGCACCACCGCGGCGGGATGATCGCGCAGCAAGGCTTGCAGGTAGCCGAGGTCCAGGATGTTCGGTAGCGGCATGTTCTCGCCGATCCTCCGCGCAGCGCCGAAGAAACAGCGGCGGCCCTCGACCTGCTCGCCGGGGGAAAGGCGGACGCCTTCGTCACCGCCGCTTCCACCCTGGCCGGCCAGGGCGACCTGGCCCTCGCGCTGGACATCCTCGCCCCGGGCCTGCTCCGGCATCCCGGCGGCCGCAGCCATCCTGGTCGCGTGCCGCGTCGCCGCGTCCTGGACCGCGTTCGCGCTGGCCGGGACCGCGAAACCGGACGCGGCCGGCGGATGGGAGATCCCGGCGCTGTACTCGGCGGCCAGCGATCAGCCGGTACCTGTCACCCAGGACTGCACGTCCTCGTCCGGGTTCCAGGTGTGCGTCCACCCAGCGTTCAGCTTCTATCTGGACGACCTGGCCGCGGCGTTCGATCCGGTGGCCGCCGAGATCGCGGGCCTGCCCGGAGCGCCGGTCGGCGCCAAGGAAGTGGCGAGCATGAGCGGCGGCCAGGATGTCCAGAGTGGCATCTCAGTGAATCCCCCGGTGTTCGAGTTCACCGCGGAGCATGTGGGAACCATGTTCGGTGAGTTCTATGGCATCCCCGACGCGGCGGGGTGGGGCGAGGGGTTCCAGCAGGGGCTGCTTGACGCGTTCCTCACGGGGCGGCCGCCTCATGCGGGTCCTGTCCCGATTCTGCTGGGACCGGCGCAGCAGGCGGTGGAGGACGCGCTGCTGACCGCAGTCGGCTCGCAGCCGCTGGAGGACGCGCTGCTGACCGCAGTCGGCTCGCAGCCGCTCAGTCCCAGCGTGACGTCGGCCGGCGTCTCCGCCGCCGCACAACGGTTCGCCGCGCTGTCCGCCAGCGCGCGGCACGCCTGGCTGGCGGCGCACCTGGCCGCCCTGCGGGCCGGCAAGATCACCCTGGCGCAGATCCCGTGACCGCCGCCGAGGTACTGAAGCCTCCGGCCGCCCCAGCCGGGGCTGCCTGGCGTGGCCCGTCTGGCGTGCGCCTGGTGTGGCTTCACCTGCGCAGCCGACGTGTCCCTGCCGGGATCCTCGCGCTCGCCGTCTGCGGCGCTCTGTTGCACGCGGCGCTGCACTGGCACTGGGCGTTCAACTCCGGCCCCTACGCGCAGCAAGTCCCGCTGATCATCGAGGCGGGCGCGGCGACGGTGATCGCGGTGACGGCGCACAGCCCGTTCGGCGAGACGGAACGGTCCGCCGGGCGCTGGCTGCCGTACCTGCGCCTGCTCGCCGCCGCCGGGATGTGCGGGCTGGCGATCGCGCTGCTTCAGCTGGGCGCCGCCGGCGAGAGCCTCAACGAGGGCGTTCTGATGCTCGCCAGGAACGTCATCGGGATCACCGGCATCGGGCTGCTGTGCTCGCTGGTCACCGGCGGCCTGCTCGCCTGGACGCTCCCGATGGGATACATGGCGTTCTGCCAGTACGCCCTGCTCGAAGCCTGGACCGCCCCGTGGACCTGGCCGGTCCGCCCGCCCGCCGACCACGGCGCCTGGATCTGCGCCTGCGCGGTCTTCGCGGCAGGCCTGCTCCCGTTCACCATCCGCGGCCCCCGCACCCGCCTCAGCGACCCCAGTTAGGGGAACCCACTGCAGAAACCCGCGCTACAGCCATCTCAGCCGACTCGTCACGGTGCGGGTTCCCGTCGATAGGCATCTGGGAATAACGGAACCCGCGCGCTTCGGGCACGGTTCATCCCCAAGGAGTTCTACCCGGTCGGCGTACGGCCCGCGACCGCCAGCATGCCATGCCCGGAGGTGAGCCGAAGCTCGCCCTCGCCGTCGGCGCGTATGCCCGCGAGCATCCCGTCGTCGCAGCTCCCGCCCCCGGCGAAGTCATCGACCTGGGAGCTCCGGAAGTTCCCGCTCCCGGTGAGGCGCTGCATGACGCCGACGGCTACCGGTCGCCACGGACGGCGGCGGCGGTGGCGCGCAGCGGCCGGTAGCCGTCGGAGTCGAGCTTGGCGAGCTCGCCGTCGACGTCGACCGAGTGGGTGCCGTAGAAGTGGACGTTCTCGTGGTGGGTGGGCCAGATGTGCGCCAGCACGGC
>WNFG01016734.1_pt1 | contig 11805 bp, 8 predicted proteins | sample 5400431 | NCBI WGS metagenome assembly WNFG01 (sample SAMN13153346, study PRJNA577476) | soil metagenome | isolation source: 120 cm saprolite under Douglas fir tree site 2 hole 3 replicate 2 | place: USA:California | collected 2015-04-18
GTGTCCATGCCCTGCACCCGTCCGCGACGCGAATTGAGATCGCCCATGATATCGCCGCTGCATTCCTGGGGCGCATCGATCTCGACATCCATGATCGGTTCCAGCAAAGCGGGTTTCACTTTTTCCATCGCGGCGCGAAAAGCTTTGCGGCCCGCCGCGCGGAAGCTGTGCTCGTCTGAATCAACGTTGTGATACGAGCCGTCGATTAGCTGCACCTTGAAATCGACCAGCGGATAGCCGGCGATAGCGCCGTGGCCTGCGGCTTCGACAATGCCTTTCTCGATTGCCGGACGGTACTGCTGCGGCACCGAGCCGCCGAAAATCTTGTCTTCGAAGATAAATCCTTCACCGCGCGGCAGCGGTTCAAAGACGCATTTGCAATCGCCAAACTGGCCCCGGCCGCCGGTCTGTTTCTTGTGCCGGCCCTGCACTTCGGCGCGCTGCGTGATCGTTTCCTTGTAAGGAACCTTTGGCGGATGCAGCATCACTTCTACCGTGTACCGCTTCTTTAGTTTCTCGACTACACTTTCGACATGAACCTGGCCTGATCCGGCCAGCAGAAACTCTTTCGTCTGCGCGTCACGCGTGAACGTCAGCGCCGGATCTTCCTCGAGAATCTTGTGAATGGCCACACTGATCTTCTCTTCATCCTGGCGCGATTTCGGTTCAATTGCGAAGGCAATCGCGGCTTCGGGATACTGCACGGGGTCGTAGATGATCGGCCGGGCTTTGTCACAGACAGTGTCGCCGGTTTGCGTCTCTTTTAACTTCACGCACGCAATGATGTCGCCCGCATGTGCTTCGGGAACCTTGTCGAGCTGCTTGCCCTGCATTGCATGCAACGCGCCGAGCCGTTCCGAGGTGCTGCGCGTCGAGTTGTAAACGTTCGCGTCCGTGCCGATCTTGCCGCTCATGATTTTGAAGACATTGATGCGGCCGGCAAACGGATCGGCGATCGTGCGGAAGCAGTAGGCGGAAAATGGTTCGCTGTCGGAATATTTGCGCGAGGCCGGCTCGCCTCTTTCGTCCTTGCCGTGTTCGGCTTCGTGGTGCGCCGGGTCCGGGGCGAACTCGATGATGTGATCGAGCAGAGTTGCCAGGCCAACCAAATTGATGGTGGAAACGGCGAATACGGGACAGAGCTTGCTGTTGGCGATTGCCGCGCCGATGTTCGGCAGAACGTCCGCGTCGTCCAGCGTGCCCTGATCAAAATACTTTTCCATCAAAGCGTCGTCTGATTCGGCCACCAGTTCGACCAATCTCTCGCGAGTCTTGTCGACAACATCACGGCCTTCTGTGGGGATATCGATCTCTTTGGCTTTGCCGTTTTCGTCGAACTCGTACGCCTTCATGTGCACGACGTCGACGACGCCTTTGAAGTTATGTTCTTTTCCGATAGGCAGGGTGAAGGGAACGATGGCCCGCTTGAAAACGTTGTGGGCGCCGTCCAGCGCGATGCCAAGATCTGAATGTTCTTTGTCTAACTTAGTCACAACCATCATGCGCGGCAGCATGAATTCATTCGCATAGTTCCAAACCTTTTCCGTCTGCACTTCAACGCCCTTGACGCCGTCCACCACCACGATGCCGCAATCGGCGACGCGACAGGCCGGGCGCGCGTGGGAAACGAACGCGGCGTATCCCGGGGTGTCGATAAAATTGATTTTGGTTTCGCGATGTTCGGCGTGGGCGAGGGCGGTGTTTAGCGTGATCTTGCGGGCAATGGAGTCTTCGTCGTGATCAGTAACGGTCGTGCCCTCATCGACCTTGCCCCAGCGGGGCGTGGCGCCTGCGACGTAGAGAAGAGAACTAACCAGTTGCGTCTTCCCTGCGTCGCCGTGTCCAATGACCGCAAGGTTGCGAATTGCTTCGGTGGCGTAAACTTTCATAAACGCGAAACGGTCCTTTCAGAGATCGAGTTTCCTTTAACTCATGGTGACAGACATCCCTCATTTTCATCGCGAATGAAAAAGACGGAATGTGGCTGCGGGTTGAGTCGGTAATTTAGCTGAGGGGTGAGGGGAATGGCAAGTTGGGTGACTTTGGCCGGCTTCGCCTCTTGGTCTTAGCACAAGGCTTGAAACCGCAGAGGTCGCAAAGGCTTTCGCAGAGGAACGCAGAGAAAGATAAGAGGCCTCGGTAGACTCCTTTGCGCCCTCTGCGAGATCCTCTGCGTCCTCTGCGGTTAAATGCTCTTGTTTTTATTCCGTCAGTAGAGTCTTAATCACCCTCTCTGTCTCTTCATAGCGCCCTTCGCCAACATGCAGCCAGCGAATGCGGCCCTGCTTATCCAGGACCAAAATCGTGGGCCAGGCTTCGACGCCGTAGGCCTTCCAGGTGGTGTAATCATTGTCCGTAACGACCGGATACTTGATTCCCAGGCCGGGAACTTCGCGGCGCACGTTGTCGATTACGTATTCGCTCTGAGTCTCGGGCGTATGCACACCGACGACCGTCAAGCCGCGTTCACGATAACGCGCGTCCCACTCTCTGACTGAAGGCAGAGTGTTGCGACAGTTGTAGCAACCGAACGTCCAGAACTCGACCAGCACGACGCGGCCGTGCAGCTTGTCCAGGGTCAATGGGTCAGAGTTGAGCCAGTCGCCTTTAGCGAACTCGGGCGCGGCCGGGGCTTTCGCCGCAACAATCAACTCGTCAGGCTGAAGATCGGAAACAGCAACCGCGACGTTCACCTTCGCCGCCGGCGCGCGTTCGCTCGCAATTGAGTGGAGCCCTCGACCTCGGAGTTTGGCGATCCGCACGACCGCCACGCTAGCGATGACGACGACAATGACGGTTAGGATTAAGGTGCGCTTGAACATAGTTTCCCGCCGACGTTGGGCGCCTGCTGATTGCGCGATTGAGCAATTGTATCTTGCCGATTGCTGAAAAGAGAAATTCATTTTCCGAGCTTCGTTTCCGTTCGTGTGATTTCGTGGATCGATTTTCCTTTCTCGGTCCAAGGCACGATCCACGAAGAAACACGAAGCAACGCGAGATAAATCCGGCACATAGCAATATGAAAGAAGGACGACGGGGGAAAATGATCCGTTTGTCTTCACAACCTTAATGCGCCCCAAAGCATCCTAAAACTGACCCAGACAGTCATTGAAAACAAGCTACTGGCGAAGCGTTTCGCCGGTTTTTGGGGTGGAAGTATGTTTAGAAAAGTTTCTGCATTCTTAATCGCGTCAGTGCTGGTCACGATGAGTCTTGCCGCGTTCTCGGTGACCAGCGCGAAGACAAATGAAGCCGAAGCGCTGCGCGTGCGCAATCCGCTTAACATCGCAATTCTGATTCAGGACGATCTGACTTCACAGGTGGGCAACGAACTGGGCGTGACGCGTGATTTCATTCGCGCGCTGCCGGCGGGTTCGCGCGTGATGGTGGGCTATATCACCGCGGGCACGTTGCAAGTGCGACAGCCGTTCACAACCGATTTGAATCTCGCGGCCAAATCGCTGCGCATGCCGATCGCCAGCACTTCCGCATCGGCGTTCAATCCCTACGTCGAAGTAATCGAAGGGCTGAAGAAATTTGATTCAAGTTGGAAAGGTCCCAACGCCGTGCTATTGATCTCCGACGGACTCGATGACTCTCGCGGATTCGATGTGACCTCTGCGGGCCACACGCTCGACATCGACCGCACCATCAAGGAAGCGAACAAACGTGACGTCGCAATCTTTTCTTTCTATGCGCCGTCGGTTGGCTTGACCGGTCACAGCTATCTCGCCGCGAGTTACGGCCAAAGCTCTCTGAATCGCGTGTCGCATGAAACCGGCGGGCGGGCCTTCTTTCAGGGCACGACCGGCTTTGTCACGTTCGATTCATACTTCAATCGTCTGCGCGCAGAGCTTAACCGGCAATACGGCAACGCTTCGTAAGGTATATGCCCCAACAAGCAAAGACGCCGCAGGAGCGAACGCTTCCGCGGCGTTTTTGTCTGAACAGGTGTTTAGAGTACCAACTTTAGTTGGGGTCTCTTCTCGCCTAACAAAGACCCGACTAAAGTCGGTACTCTGAACACCGCTTATCAAAATAGCACACCTCCAAAAAGCTCTGGCGCTGGGCGTCGGTCCGGTGGTAAAGTTACCCTTCACAAACCAGGCCGGTCGGCGCTAGTCGTTGCCTCGGCCTTCGTGATGACCGCCAATCAAACCGCAATCGCTTATTCATTGGAAACCGCGGACGCTCTGCCCGCCGCTGTGACTATTCCGCTTCCCAACAATGGCTGAGAATAAAGTCCGCGAGTATTGCCTCATCGTCGAAGGCGCCTATCTCAACGAGGGCGAGGCCGAGCACGCCCTGCGCGATCCGTTCATCGAGGATTGGGTCGAACAAACCGGTCACTTCAAGATTCACAACATTGACGACATCCAGGTTACTTCAGGTGTGACGCTCGGGTCGCTCGGAGTCGTCTGTATCGACGAACGTATTTTTGAAATAGCCAGCGTCGATCCCGAACACCCTTTGACTGAGCACAAGGCCAAAGGCGTTGCCGAGACGCTGCGGCGACAGGACATGTTTGACGAGATTAATGTCCAGCCCCGCGATGAAGAGGTTCGCCGGCATCCGAGTGACGATGAAATTGACGTCGAGTCGCAAGAGGAACAGTAACGTTGAAGTGGAATTGGGATTCGCCCGGTTGGAAGAAGTCCAACAAGATTCTGTTGCTGCTGGCGACTATTTGGCCCGTCATTTACATGGTGCTGTTCTTTGCGATCGTTTTTTCGATGATATCGCTGACCTCGCTTGCCGGAAGCCCTGGTCACCGCAATTGTGGATATCTCGACGCTCTTCAACTCGATCGGAAGATTAAGGATGGTGAAATCAAGCAGCTAACCGTCCAGGGAGATACGTTCGTTGCTACTAGTCGTCTCGGCGATTGTGAGTACGAGGTTTTTGTTAATAACGAAAGTTCACGCGAACAGATTCTGAAAGATGCGCGAGAGCCAGTCAATAACCGGCCGCGCGTCGATAGGATAGACGAGAACACCTCACGCCCGGCAATTCCTTCGGCTTTCGCTCCTCTCGGGTTCCTCGGGTTTCTCGTGCTTATGGTTCTTCATCTGGGGACTATTCTCTTGATGATGGCCCAAATGCCTTTTTACATCGTGCTCGCGGTCAAGAACGATCGGCTGGATCAAACAAAGAAGATAATCTGGGTGGTGCTGTTTGCGGTAGTGGCCATGTTCGCCACTCCGGTCTACTGGTATTTGCATATTTGGCGGGCTCCGAAAACGAATGGAGATAGCGAATCGTTACCCCCAGGGCTTAGTAATCCGACAGCGATTTAGCATGATGCCCGATATGAAGGAGCGACTTTTTCTCGACGGCCGCGTGAGCGTCGTAGTTGGTGACATCACCAAACAAGACGTTGAGGCAATTGTGAACGCGGCTAATTCATCGCTGCTCGGCGGCGGCGGCGTTGACGGCGCGATTCATCGCGCGGGCGGACCTGAGATTCTCGCCGAGTGCCGGGAGATTCGGCGCACGCGTTTTCCCGAAGGACTGCCGACCGGCGAAGCTGTGATCACGACTGGCGGCAAGCTGTCTGCGCTTTATGTGATTCACACGGTCGGACCAATCTATGGCGAACATGGCGGCAGGGAAGCCGAGCTGCTGGCTAACTGCTATCACAATTCTTTGACGCTGGCAGTCGAAAAGAATTTGACTTCGATCGCGTTTCCCGCGATCTCAACCGGCGTCTTCGGTTATCCGCTGGCGGAAGCAGCCGAGGTTTCATCGAAGACAATCGAGAACTTTCTGACCACCGATATGCAATTGAAGGAAGTGCGTCTCGTCTTTTTCCAGGCGCGGGATGCGGAAGTGTTTTTGCAGCATCAGAAGTTCAGCGAGTAGGCGCGGGGCAGTAGCCCGACCGTGAGGGAGGGCGCGTTTTGAACGCGCATTGGACCCCTCCCTGACGGTCGGGCTACTGCCCCGCCACGCAACTCGCGTCTTGAGCTGACACTTCCGAGTTGACGTAAGTTCGGCACTTCTGCTAAACCACTCATTCTTTTTCCGGCGGCGTACGCCGCTTTCTCTATGCTCTGAATGTCAGATCGCAAAACCCCATTGTCGAATCCCCTAATGATTGCCGACATAGAAATCGCACAGTCAACGGCGGCGCACGGACGCGAATTGCCTCCCAATCTCCAACCGCTCGAATGTCTGGCCTGGAATTACTGGTGGAGCTGGGCGCCCGATGGCGCCGAAACTTTTCGCGACCTCGACGCGGAAGTTTGGGAACAGTGCCAGCACAATGCGCGAGCTCTGCTGGCGCAAGCGTCCGATCTTCGCATTGCCGAAACATGCGCGACGCGCGCCCATCGCCCAATCTTCATCTCGCTGGATCGATCACGGCCGCGGCCCCGGTCGCTTACTTCTGCGCTGAATACGGAATCCACAATTCGCTGCCGCTTTATTCCGGCGGGCTCGGCGTCCTGGCGGGTGACCATTTGAAGTCAGCCAGCGACCTCAATTTGCCGCTGGTCGCTGTCGGTTTGTTTTATCGCTTTGGTTATTTTCATCAGAGCCTGCGCAGCGATGGTTGGCAGGAAGAATCGTACCGCGAAACCGATGCCGGCACGTTACCGCTGCGCAGCGTGAACGACGAGGAAGGCCGGCCGCTCAGAATTGAAGTCGCGATGCGCGGTCGCGCGGTGCGCGCCCGCGTGTGGCGCGCCGACATCGGCCGCGTGCGGCTGTACCTGCTGGATACCAATGTGGCCGAGAACGAAGAAACTGATCGTCTGGTGACGGGTCATCTGTACGGTGGCGATCGCGAAACGCGGATGGTGCAGGAAAAGATGCTCGGCATTGGCGGGGCGCGACTGCTGCGCAGATTGAACATCGAACCGAGCGTGTTCCATCTCAATGAAGGGCACTCGGCCTTTCTAACTCTGGAACTGGCGCGCGAGTTGATCGAAACAGATGGCGTGGACTTCGCATCGGCCGCGAATCGCGTGCGCGAACGCTGTGTATTCACGACGCACACGCCGGTGGCCGCAGGTCACGATGAGTTCAGCGCGGAACTGATTGATAAAGGCTTTGGTAGTTGGTACGAAACCGCCCTTGGCCTTTCACGCGAAGAGTTTCTGGCACTTGGTCGAGTGAACGGCGATTCGCGCGAAGGCTTTGGCTTGACGCCCCTGGCGTTGCGCATGTGCCGTTCAACGAACGGTGTCAGCCGGAAGCATGGCGAAGTCTCCCGCGAGCTCTGGCAGAAGATGTGGCCCGATCGCAGCGTGAGCGACGTGCCCATCACTTCCGTTACAAACGGCGTGCACACCTCTACCTGGGCCGCGCCGATGATCCGCGCGCTCTATGAAAAGCACCTCGGCGCTGATTGGAACGAGAAAACCTGTGACACCGCGGCGTGGGCGAGCGGCATTGAAAGAATTTCGGACCCGGAATTGTGGCAGGCTCACTGTCTTTTGAAAGGTCGCTTGATGGCGTCCCTACGTCATCGTTCGATCGGAGCGAGTACGGCCGGCGGCGAAAGCGTCAACGTACTCGATTCCAAGACCTTGACTATCGGTTTCGCGCGGCGCGTCGCGGGTTACAAGCGTTGGGATTTGTTGTTGAGAGATCCGGAGAGATTGCTGCGTCTGATCAATAATTCCGGGCGGCCGGTGCAATTTGTCTTCGCCGGCAAAGCCCATCCGCAGGATCAGGGAGCTAAACTCGTGCTTCAGAAACTGGCAAAATGGCAGCACGATTCAGCCGCGGGGAATCGTCTGGCTTTCTTTGAGGACTATGATGAGGAGATCGCGTGCCTGTTGGTGCAAGGCGTCGACGTCTGGATGAACGTACCGCGCCGGCCGCAGGAAGCCTCAGGCACCAGCGGCATGAAGGCCGCGGTTAACGGTGGCTTGAACTTCTCCGTGCTCGACGGCTGGTGGCTCGAAGGCTACGACGGCGACAACGGTTTCGCGATTGGCGACCTCAGCGAAGTGTCCGACGATGAAGGGGACGCCACAGACGCTGAATCAATGTATCGCACGCTGGAGCAAGAGATCGTGCCGCGCTTTTACGACCGTGATGACGAAAACATTCCGCGCCGCTGGATAGCGATGATGAAACGTTCGCTTGAGACTCTGGTGCCGCGCTTTAACAGCGATCGAATGGTGGCGGAGTATGCCAACCGAATCTACCAGCGCGAATCAGGCTGAACGATCAGGGAGATTTCCCTGGCGCGTCCTTTGGCTGCTCCTGTTTGCGTCTCTCGGCGGCGCTGGCGCAGCGATTCCGCTGGCCCTGGAAATATTTCGGCCCTTAATCCAAAGTGCTCCCCCGCCGACGGTCCCGCTTCCTCTGCTCGTCGTGGTCGGCGTAGCGCAGAATCTCGTATTGTTTGGGTTGTTAATCGGCGTCGGTCTGTTGCTGGCGCGAAAGCTGGGGCTGGGCGCGCCTCTACTTGAACGTTGGCTTTGTCATGAAGAGTCGCCGGTCAGGCTGCGCGATTCATTCAAGTATGGCGCGCTTGTAGGCGTTGCTGTTGGCATAGTCTTACTCGTCATCATCATCCCCGCTGCCTCGCACCTGCCGGGCCTGCCTTTTGTGAGTGCATCTCGAGCTGCCCTCTGGAAGAGAGTTCTGGTTTGTTTCTATGGCGGTATTGATGAAGAGGTTTTGAGTCGATTGTTCCTGCTGACTTTATTCGCCTGGCTAGGATCCAAAGTTTTTCAAAAGCAGAAAGCCGGTCTGTCCCCGCTGACTTTCTGGGTCGCAAACATCACCGTGGCCATTCTATTTGGCTTGGGTCACCTGCCGAACGCCGCCATGGTCATGCACATTACGCCAACTGTGGTAGTCCTCGCGCTGGCGCTAAACGGCATCGCGGCAATCTCGTTCGGATACCTTTATTGGAAGCGAGGCCTGGAATCGGCGATGATTGCCCACTTCTGCGCGGACTTTGTTATCTACGTTGTCGGCGTTACGTTCCTGCGAGTCTAATCGAACAGTTATTCGCCCCTCAATAGCCCTTCGTTGTAAACTAATTCCCGCATGAAGTACTGCCCGGTCTGCCAGGAAAAGTTTGACGACAGCCTGAGCTTTTGTCTCAAGGACGGCGCCGTTCTCGAAGAAGATTCTGAGTCGTTCGTCGGCACCGTGCTCGACGGCCAGTATCAGATCGAGGCCTTGCTGGGCAAAGGCGGGATGGGCGCGGTCTATCGCGCGCGCCACATCCTGCTCGGCGATCGCGTGGCGATCAAGCTGCTGCCGCCAGAGATGCGCAGCAACACGGAATGGCTGCGTCGTTTTCAGCGCGAAGGCCAGGCGGCGCGACGCTTTCGTCATCACAACGCGGTCACGGTTTACGATCTGCGCACTTCGAGCGACGGGGCGATCTATCTCGTCATGGAATACGTCGAGGGCAACACGCTCGACGCCGAAATGAAGAAGCACGGACGCTTCGCGCCGGCGGAAGCGCTGGCCATGCTGGAGCCGATCATGAGCGTGCTGAACGCGGCGCACGCAATGGGCGTTGTGCATCGCGATCTCAAACCCGAAAACATCATGATCGGACAGGCGACCACCGACGGCGAACGCGTGGTGAAGTTGCTCGATCTGGGAATTGCCAAGTTGAAAGAAGTTGCGGGCGCAGAGAAGACCGGGAATACAAATCTCACGATCGCAGGACAGATGCTCGGCACTCCTTATTACATGTCGCCCGAGCAGTGGGGCGAACTGCCACGCGACGGCAGTTCGGAAATCGACGGCCGCGCGGACATTTACAGTCTCGGTCTCGTATTTTATGAATTGATCGCCGGCAAGAAACCGTTTGGCGGCCTGACGCTGTCTGAGCTGCGCCGCGAACACGTCAGCGTTAAGCCCGCTCCGCTAAGCGAGGTCGTGGCGAACGTGCCGCCGGCTTTTAGCGACGCGATCGCGCGCTCGATTGCCAAAGATCGCAGCGAGCGCCAGGAAACCGCGGGCGAGCTGGCGAACGAACTGAAAGCGGCCCTGGCGGCGGAAGGAGTTTCGCCTGCGATGCCATTGCTGAGCGTTTCACCGGCCGATTCTGCGGTCGCCGGATCGCGGGGAGCGCTGACGGGAGCGGAGCGCACGGCGCCGACCGTGGTTGGCGAAGCGATAGTGACGGGAGTTGAAAGCAAAGATGGAATCGAATCTTCAGCGGGCGTACCAAGTCAGGCGGCAACGATGCCGACCGTGATCGCCGCTCCCCAACAAAACGCCGAATCTGCTTTAGCGGAGGCAGGGCACCCAGCCCCAACGACGGCCAGTCTTCCAGCCGGATTCCCGCCAAGAGTTGCTCCGGTTGCTGAGCCGCGCAAACGCTCGCCGCTGCTGTTCATTGGTGCTGCCGTTGTTGTGTTGCTGCTGATCGCCGGCGCCGGCGGGTTTGCGGTGATGCATTTCATGAGTGGCTCAACGGCGAACGCAAACACCAACGGAAGTGGCAGCAGCTCAGGTTCGTCTGCGAATAACTCGGCGACGGATGTGTCAGCCGGCGGACATGAAGTTACCCGCTACTGGCTCGAAGTCGACACGACTGACAAAGCAGATGCTATACGCGCGGGTGATTCGGTGACGATGCACTCGGGCCAGTCGTTCAAATTTCATTTCAATCCGAGTGAGAACGGCTTTGTCTATATCGTTGGTCCCGGCCCTGACAATAAACCGACGACGTTTCTGACGGCGCAGCCAAGCGCCGAGTCAGGTTTGAAGACGAACGAGGCGCGGAGTGGGTTGGACTTTGCTTTCCCGGCTGACCGTGGGAATAGTGCTAACTTCATCAAGCTCGACAAGACGCCGGGCACCGACGAATTCACGGTCGTCTTCTCCTCAAACGCCATTTCCACTCCGGCATTTTTCGCGGGCCCTTCAGAACATCAATTGACTGCGGAAGAGCAAAGGCAGTGGAATGACTTTCGCGCCCAATTCAAGGCAAACGCGGTGGGAACGGAAGTCATCAAAACCGGCGCCACGCCGTTTGTTTCGGTGAAGGTGCCGCAAACCGCTGAAGGGGGCGCGCCCGTAATGTTCCAGGTGAAGATCGAGCACAAGTGAGAACTGTCAGAACCCGGAGCGGTAGCGACGGGATCGCACACTCAAGTTGCAGCTATGATCCGGTCGCTACCGCTCCCGGTTCTGACACTTGCTTCGGAGGATTCAAAATGAGATCGAAAATTGTCGGCATGCTGGCATTCGCGGTACTGGTGTTAGGAGTCTTGATTGTATTCGCGCAACAGCCTGGAGACGATGAAGTGCGCGGCGCGTTTCTGAGTTCGCGGCCGAAGACTACAAACAACAACGCGCCATCGCGCCGGCACCGGCCGCGCCGCACGAACAGCAATTCAAGCAACACTTCGTCTGGCGCAGCGAAGAACACGAATACGAGCACCGCCGCAACTAACACGAACACTACGCGCAACAAGAACAGCTCAAAGAACGAGTCGCAGGCGATCGGGCTTGGCTATACCCTATTCATGAAGGACGCGAACGGCCGCGGCGTGCGCGTCGAGCCGTCTCGCGAATTTCACAATGGCGACAGCGTGCGGCTTGCGCTTGAGCCGAACGTTGACGGCTACCTATATATTTTTGATGCCGAGAACGAGAGCGCGCCGCAGATGATCTATCCCGACCCGCGCCTGGATGCGGGCGACAATTCAGTTGAAGCGCACGTACCGATCGAAATTCCGTCCAGCGAAGAGACGGACGAGCGTTTGCGCTGGTTTACCTTCTACGGCAACAGTGGGAATGAACATCTTTACGTCGTGGTAACGCGCGAGCCTTTGAACGGAGTGCCGGCCGGAGACGATCTGGTTGGATTGT
>WNFG01012069.1_pt1 | contig 11802 bp, 10 predicted proteins | sample 5400431 | NCBI WGS metagenome assembly WNFG01 (sample SAMN13153346, study PRJNA577476) | soil metagenome | isolation source: 120 cm saprolite under Douglas fir tree site 2 hole 3 replicate 2 | place: USA:California | collected 2015-04-18
AGCTGCGCCGCCAGCTGGCCTACAAGACCCGATGGTCCGGGTCCAGGCTGGTGGTCGCCGACCGATGGTATCCGTCATCGAAGACCTGTTCGGCGTGCGGGGCAGTGAAAACCAAACTGCCCCTGGCCGAGCGCACCCACAACTGCGAGCAATGTGGCCTGGTCATCGACCGGGACCACAACGCGAGCATCAACCTGGCCGCTCTCGCGGCCAGGACAGGTACCGCCAGTGGGGCGGGAACCGGCCAGAGTGACCTGGCTACCGGACGGGGAGAGGACAAGTCCATGCCTGCGGGCAGGTGGTCCTCGCAGAACCGTCAAGACAGCACCGCACCCGCGGGTCAGACTGCCACCGCCGCCGAGCAATCGACGGCAGCATGAGAGTGCAACCACCGCACACTCACCTGCAACGGTAGCGGGCCGCCGCACGCTCAGCCAGCCCCGCCCGGGGTGGTGCCGCTCAGCCGGGCCAGCAGGGCGGTGCCGTCGGGGGCGCCCAGCCCGGTGCACGCGTCCCAGCCTGCCGCGGCCGCGTACGCCCCGTTGTTGCCGCTGGTGATGTCGCGGAATCCCGGGGCCGGCGCGCCGGCGGCCACGCCCGCATAAATCAAAGGCTGCATCAATCCAAACGATTTGTGTGCTGCCTGTGCCAGCCTGCACACCAGAGCCGACCACAGCGGGGCGACGGCACTCGTGCCGCCCACGACCATGTGCTGCCCGTCGACCAGGACCTGGTACCCGGTAGCGGGGTCGGCGTTGCCGGCCACGTCGGGCACCCCGCGGCCGGGGGAACCGGAACCGGCCCGTACTGGCACCCCCGCCGCCGCCTGCCACGGCGGCACCGGGTAGACGTCGCTGACACCGCCGCCGGTGGCGCCTCGGCCTGGCCCGTCATTCCACACGGTCTCCGAGGTGATGGCGCTGGTCGCCGGATCGCCTCGCAGGCTGGTCCCGCCGCAGGCCAGCACGTGAGGGCTCGATGCGGGGAAGTCGGCGTGGCTCGCGCCGTCCTGCTGGCCATCGCTGCTGCCGTTGTCGCCCGAGGCGGCGCACACGGTGGCCCCCATCGCCGCCGCGTCCGCGATGGCCTGGTCGAGTGCCGACCGGGCCTGCGCAGTCCAGGAGTCCTCGGAAGCGCCCCAGCTGATGCTTACGGCGGTCGGCGTGGGGCGAGCGTGCACCGCGGCGGACACCGCGTCCACGAATCCCTGGTCGGTGTTGGGCGCGAAGTAGACGATCTGCGCTGCGCTTGGTGCGACGGCCCCGGCCACCTCGATGTCGAGCAGGACCTCGCCGTCTGCGCCACTGGGGTCCTGCCCTGGCTGGTTGACCGCGCCGTCGATACCGGCCGCCGTCACAGTGGGTGTGGCGATGCCCAGACCGGAGAAGTAGCTGTCCAGGTCACTGCTGGCGAACCCGCCGCCGAACTCCAGGATCGCGAGTGTCTGCCCAGTGCCATCGGTCCCGGCCGGAAACTGGTAGAACCCGGCGACCTGCGGCGGGGTGTATGACGTGGTCGCGGCGGCGGGCGCGGACGGGCCGGCATCGGGCCCGGCTAGGCCCTCGGTCGCCCCGGCGACCGAGGGGCTGACTGCGCGCGCGATGCGGAACTGCGGCCGGGCCTGTGGCCGGTTGTCCAGCCCGAGTACCGCGAGCACGATCCCGTTCAGCTCCGCCGGGACCCGCAGGCTGCCCTCGCGGTACCGGTGTTCGGCCCGGCCGCCAGAGGCCGCCGGGTGATCGCTGCGCACCATGCTCAGCGAGGCGCCGAAGGTCTCGGCCAGGGCCGCGAGGGTCCCGGATGCCTTCACGCACCGCGAGCCCGTATACGTCTGCGTCACCTCGATCCCGTGCTGGGACAGCACCCGGCCGATGAGGTCCACGTCACCGGGATCTGTTCCGTGCCGTTCCGCGAGTTCTGCCGGTGTCAGCGTGTCCGGGCCGAGGACAAGCTCGGCGGGCAGCGAGGCGCGGCGCCGGGTCACCAGCGTGACCTCGATGCGCGCCGCGCCGTCGACCGGGCCCACTGGTTCCAGGCCCGGCACGGGCCCGCGCTCGCTGCCGGGCAATGGTACGAAGGAATCGTTTGTCATGTTCTCGCTCCCTGGCTCAATGGGGCGCCTCGCGTGCAGTGTCGCGCAACGCAGGGCCCTCGTAGTCACGAAGGCCCGCGACGCCGGGCCCCGTAGTCACGAAGCCCCGTTACCACGGAGCCCGCGATGCAGAGTCCCTGCGCCATACGGTTGCCGTCCTGCGTGGCCGCCGCCACACAGCGGGCCGCCCGCGTCCCCGGAGCCAGTATCGCGTTTTGGCCGGGCGAGCGGAGGTGAAATGCGCCCGGAACGGACCAGGAGAAACGGCCGGCGGCCGGCTGGAAATGGCGGAAGGGACAGGCCGTATGGCCCGTCCCTTCCGCAGCCTCTCTGCTGGATCACATCCGGGCGGCCTTGCGGGCCGGCCGGGGACGGGCTGTGACCGCCATGGGTCTTTCCATGACTGCGGTGGATCACTGGCCGCCCGCGGCCGGTGATCCACCGCGATCATGAAGAGGGGTATGCCGGGGTCCCTCTCGGGCTGGGCACCGCGATCATGGAAGGCCGGCCGGGATTCGCCGAATCCTGACGGGATGGGGGCTTCGTGCGAGCATGGAGCGCGGGCTCCGGTAGTGGCTGAGGTGAGGAGTAGGCGATGACGGATGCTGTCCCGGGCTTTACCCTCACGTCCTTCGCGCACGAGGGTCGCGAGCACGACGTGTACTGGGCCGGAACCGGGCCCGCCGTGATCGTCATTCACGAGTTGCCGGGCCTGCATCGGGGTGTCACGGCGTTCGGCCAGCGCCTGGTGGACGCCGGATTCACGGTGTACCTGCCGTCGCTGTTCGGCCGGCCGGGAGAGCCGTACGGCGGCCGTGAGTTGCTCCGCTCGGGCCTGCGAGTCTGTGTGTCCCGGGAGTTTCACCTGCTGGCGGACCGGACCAGCCCGGTCGCTACGTGGCTGCGGGCGCTCGCCGCCAAGGCCCACGCGGAGTGCGGGGGACCGGGCGTCGGTGCGGTAGGCATGTGCTTCACCGGCGGCTACGCGCTGGCCATGGCGGTGGAGCCCGCCGTGCTGGCGCCGGTGCTCAGCCAGCCGCGGATGCCCGCGCCGGTCAATGCCCGGCACCGGGCCGCGATCGGCCTGGACCCGGCCGACCTGGCCTCGGTCAAGGAGCGGACCCGCGACGGGCTGTGCGTGCTCGGGCTCCGCTTCAGCGCCGACAAGGGCTCGCCTCCAGAGCGGTTCGAGACGCTCCGCCGCGAACTGGGCGAGGCCTTTGAGGGCATCGAGATCAACTCCTCACGGGGAAACCCGGACGGGATCCCGGCTCGGTCGCACTCGGTGCTGACCCTCGATTTCGTCGACCAGCCTGGACACCCGACCCTCGCCGCCCTGGAACGGGTCCTGGCGTTCCTGGGCGAGCGGCTTGCCGCGGTGCCGTAGCCCGTTGCGCCAACGACACCAAACCCGCTTTCGGTGTCGTCCCAACGACACCAAACCCGCTTTCGGTGTCGTTGCCCGAGACGGCGCCAGCCAGCGGGCCGCCGACGGTCAGCTGTCGATCTGTCCCCGCCGGTCCGATTCGATGGCCGTGTCCTGCTCGCCATTCCTGAGCCGCTTCATCGGCTTGCGCCTGACGTCGACGCCGCCCATCATCGCGAAGCCGATGACCCTCACCCGCGGCGCGCCGGGCAGCCCCGGCCCGCTGGACCGGTGATCGAAGCCGCCCATGAACCCGATGCCGGACACGTCCACGTCGATGTCATCCGGCGCGATGATGCTGACCCCACCCATCAGGCAGAACGCCTGGATGGTCACCTCTCGCTCGCTGAACTGCGCGTACCGCAGGTCGAGTTCGATGCCGCCCATCAGGGCGAAGCAGGTGAAGCGGCTGGGCACCACCCAGCGCCCGGTACGCTGCGCCCCGCTCATGATCGCGATCGCGAACGTCGTCCCGGGAGTACCCCCGATGCGGTCGGCCGGGAAGCCACCGCTGACCGGGACAGCGGGCGCGGACACGCCTGGCCCGGGAAGGTCACTGGTGACAGCCTCAAGGTCGGCGTAGGTCTTGGCCGCGTAGGCCGCGGCGAGCCGCTCATCGAGTTCGTCCAAGGTCAGCCGTCCGTCGCCGACGGCCATCCGCAGGACCTCGGCCGCCTGCTCTCGGTCGGCGTCGGAGACCCGCAGATGACGCTGGCCAGGCTCGGGCAGGTTGCTCACGGTACTTACCTTAACGTCGCCCCGCACGGTGGATGCGGTTCGCCGGGGTCCCGGCTGTGCGCAGAATGCACCACTAGGTCGGCATCTGGAGCTCGAGGTAGTTGAGGCCGCGCATGTCGAGCCAGGCCCGGCCGGGCGCGCGGACCAGCCGGAACACGACCTCGTCACAGGTCGGGCAGCGGGCGACCATGCCGGGGGCGTCCGTGTAGACGCGGGCCTCCCCCATCGCGGAGGCGGTCCCGCACGAGACACATTGCCCGGTGGCCGTGGTGATATCGACCGTGAACAGCTCGCGCAGCGCCCCGGCGAGCACGTTTCCGTCCAGGTGCGCGTTCATGTCTGGCCTCCCGAGGGTCCGAAGCGTTCGGTCTTGATGGTCTGCGGTTCCTGGCCGGCGTCCACGAGCAGGTCCGCCGCCCCTTCGACGAACCCGGTCGGGCCGCAGACGAACACCGCGAGCCCGGGCTGCGCTGGCTTCCCGGCGGTCAGGATGTCGGTGTTGATCCGGCCCGCGGGCTCTGGCCAGCCGGGCGGGGTCGACCGGGTGTAGACGTAGGTCACATCGAGCCCGGCGTCGGTGCGCGCCCGGTCGGCCAGTTCCCCCGCGAAGAGCGCCGTGTCGGGGGCGCGCACCGAGTAGACAAGCCGGAACGGCGGCCGGCTCCCGGTCATGGCGCGGGTGCGGATCATCGCCATCAGCGGGACCACGCCGCTCCCGCCGGCCACCAGCAGGACCGGCCCGGTGCTCTCCGGATTCCAGACGAACCAGCCGCCGATCGGACCGCGCAACTCGAGCGGATCGCCGGGCGCCAGGACCTCGGCCAGGTACGGCGAGACCTCCCCGTCCGGCAGACGCTGCACCGTCAGCTCAAGACTGGTGCTGCCCGGCGCCGAGGCGATCGAATAGGAGCGTTGCGTCGAGTACCCGTCCGGTGCGGTCAGCCGCACATCGACGTGCTGGCCGGCCTGGTGCCCGGGCCAGCCGGGGACGTCGAGCATGATCGTGCGCGCGGTCGGGGTCTCGTCACGGACCCCCGCAACGGTCCCGACCTGCCAGGTCAGTCGCCCCAGTACCGCTGCTCGCGCCATGGGTCTCCGTAGTTGTGATAGCCCAGGCCCTCCCAGAAGCCAGGCTCGTCATCGCGGCGCAGGTCGATGCCCTGGACCCATTTCGCCGACTTCCACAGGTACAGATGCGGCACGAGCAGCCGTGCCGGGCCGCCGTGCTCAGGCTCGAGGTCTCCGCTGTCATAGCTGTACGCGATCCAGGCCTGCCCGTGGCGCAGGTCCGCCAGTGGCAGGTTGGTCGTGTAGCCGCCGTAGGAGCGCGCCAGGGCGAACTCGGCGGTCGTCTCCACCCCGTCGAGCAGCGTGTCCAGGGACACGCCCTGCCAGGCGGTGCCGAGCTTGGACCATTTGGTCACGCAATGCAGGTCGACGGTGATGTCCTCGTGCGGCAAGGCGCGGAACGCGGCCCAGTCCCAACTGCGGGACTCCCCGGTCTCGGTCCTTATCTTCAGCTCCCACGAGTCCAGCTTGACCCGCGGGGTGGGCCCGGCGGAGAGCACCGGGAAGCCGGTGACCAGGTACTGCCCGGGCGGGAGCTTCTCGCCGCCCGCGCGCCTGTGCCCGCCAAAGCCGCGGGACACGATCCCCATGAAGGTCACGCCCTTTCAGTGCAGATGGCTCTGCCAGCCGCGAGGAACCCGGCCGGCCGGGCCGGGTACCGGCTGATCGAGCGGGTGATGCTCGGGCGGGGCCAGCGGCGGGCCGTCGTAGAACTCCTTGGTCTGGTAGCTCCAGAACCAGTCTTCGCCGGGCTCGAAGCTGCGGATGATCGGGTGCCCGGTGGCCGCCGAATGAGCGGTCGCGTGCTGCGACGGCGAGGTGTCGCAGCAGCCGATGTGCCCGCATTGGGCACACCGGCGCAGGTGCAGCCACCACCCGTCGGCCGCGTCGCACTCCACGCAACCAGCCCCGCTCGGCGGGACCGACGGGTCGATCCCCGGCACTTCTGCGTCAGACATCAGGCCTCCTCCTCCGGGGCGGTCAGCGGAAGCCGGACCCGGAAGCGGGTGTCTCCCGGGACGGACTCCACCTCCAGATCCCCGTGATGCTTGTTCACGATGATGCGCCAGGAGATGTCGAGCCCGAGCCCGGTGCCCTCGCCCACCGCCTTCGTCGTGAAGAACGGCTCGAAGATCCGCTCGCGGATCTCCGGCGGCACGCCGGGCCCAGTGTCGCCGATCTCGACGAGAACCCGGTCCCGGTCCAGGCCGGTGCGCACGGTCAGCGTGCCCTGCCCGTCCATCGCGGACACCGCATTGTCGATCAAGTTCGTCCAGACCTGATTCAGTTCAGCGGCGTAGACGGGGATCTGTGGCAGGCTCTGGTCGTAGTCCTTCACCACGGTGATCCCGTCCCCGAGTTTCCTGCTGAGCATCAGCAGGGTGCTGTCCAGCAGTTCATGCACGTCGATGACCCGGTATGGGGCCCGGTCCAGCTGCGAGTACTGCTTGGCCGCGCCGACGAGGGCGGAGATCCGGTTGGTCGAGTCCTCGATCTCGTTCATCAGCAGTTCGGTCTCGGCGGTGTAGTTGAGCCATCGCAGCGCGCCTTCGAGGGTCTGCCCGTCCACGGTGGCCGCCACCTGGTCGAGCCAGCCGGTGTCCAGGCCGGCCTGGACGAAGGTGGGCGCGAGTTCCCAGCCGGCCGAGCAACCGTGGGCCTCCAGCCAGTCGCTGACCTCATCCTCGCGGTCGGACGCCTCCATCGGGCTCAGCGTGGGTGCCTTTGCGACCCGTTCGGTGGCGTCCTCCTGCAGCCGGACCAGCGTCTCAAGCGAGGCCCGGTCGAAGGGGCCGGCGGCGATCATGCCCAGCTTGTGCCGCATCCCGGCGACCCGCTCGCGCAGCGCCGACGTCGCGCGCACCGCAGCGGCGGCGGGGTTGTTCAGCTCGTGGGTGAGCCCGGCCGACAGCGAGCCCAGCGCGAGCAGCCGCTCCCGCTGGCCGATGGCCTGCTGGGTGTTCTTGGTGCCGAAGATCAAGCCCTCCAGCATGTGCACCGCCATCGGGAACCACTCGTTCATCATCCACGCGAAGTCCGTGGCGTCGAGCAGACTCCCGTCGAGCAGGACGTAGAAGCACGTGGCGGGCTCACCCTCGGCATACACGGGACCTGGGTCGAAGTTCTCAACATGCCCGGTGCGGCACAGCCACTCCAGCTGCTCCTCGGTCAGCTTCTCGAACAGGAACAGGGTGCGCAGCTCGTCAACGCTGCATGTCATGGACTGCGTCGCCTCGGTCACAGCGGCACCTCCTCAGAAGTGGGGTCGGGAGGATGTCAAAGCTTCTCCAGGTATCGATGGACGAGCATGACGGCCATGGCGCCCTCGCCGACGGCGGAGGCGACGCGCTTGGCCGACTCGGCCCGCGCGTCGCCGGCCACGAAAACACCGGGAACGCTGGTCTCCAGGTGATACGGCGCCCGGTCCAGTTCCCAGCCGCGTGGCCGCTCACCCTCGATGGACAGGTCCGGGCCCGCGATGACGAATCCGCGCTCATCCCGCACCACGACACCATCCAGCCAGTCGGTGAGCGGTGCCGCGCCGATGAACAGGAACAGCCACTGCGCGCTGACGATCTCGGTGCTGCCGGTGGAGGTGTCACGCAGCGTCAGGCTCTCCAGGTGGTCGGTGCCCTCGGCGGCGATGACCTCGGTGCAGGTGCGGACCGAGATCGTCGACATGCCCCCGATCTGCTGGACGAGGTAATAGGACATCGACCTCTCCAGCGACGGCCCGCGGACCAGGATCGTCACCGACTTGGCGCCGCGGGCCAAGAAGACCGCGGCCTGCCCGGCGGAGTTCGCACCGCCGACGATGTACACGTCCTGCCCGGAGCAGGCCGCCGCCTCGGTCAGCGCGGATCCGTAGTAGACCCCGCGCCCGGTCATCTCGTCGAGTCCAGGCGCGGCGAGCTGCCGGTAGGAGACCCCGGTCGCGAGGATCACGGTGTGCGCGTCGATGCCGCTGCCGTCAGCGAAGCGGACACTGCGTGCCGAGCCGTTGACCTCCAGGGCGGTCACGTCACGGGTGGTGAGCACCTCGGCCCCGAATTTGGCGGCCTGCCGCCGGGCCCGGTCGGTCAACTGCGCCCCGGACACCCCGTCCGGGAAGCCGAGGTAGTTCTCTATCCGTGAACTCTGGCCCGCCTGGCCGCCGGTCGCGGTGCGCTCCAGGAGCACGGTGCGCAGTCCCTCCGACGCCCCGTACACCGCGGCGCCGAGGCCGGCCGGCCCGCCGCCGATGACGATGAGGTCGTAGAAGTCTTTCGACGGCGTGGTAGCGAGCCCCACCCGGCTGGCCAACTCGGCGTCGGTGGGTTCGACCAGCGCTTCGGCATCCGGCGTGATCACGACCGGCAGCGTGAGCCCGTCGGCCCCGGCGGCCGCGAGCAGCCGCTGCCCCTCGGGCTCGTCAGAGGCGTACCAGCGGTAGGGCACCTGATTGCGGGCGAGGAACTCGCGGACCTCGGACGAGCGGGCCGACCACCGGTGGCCGACGACTTTTGTCTCGGGGACGGGCCGATGATCCGAGTCCCGCCAGGCGTCAAGGAGCCCGTCAACCACGGGGTAGAGCTTCTCCTCCGGAGGATCCCACGGCTTGAGCAGGTAGTGGTCCAGGTCGACCACGTTGATGGCGTCGATGGCCGCACCCGTGTCGGCATAGGCGGTGAGCAGCACGCGGCGCGCCCCCGGGTACACATCCATCGCACGCTCGAGGAACTCGATGCCGTTCATCTGCGGCATCCGGTAGTCGGCCAGGATCACGGCGACCAGGTCGCCGCGGAGCTTCATCTGGCGCAGCGCGTCCAGGGCCGCCTCACCGGACTCGGCCCGGACGATCCGGTGCTCCTCGCCGTAGCGCCGCCGCAAGTCACGGGCGACCGCGCGGGACACCCCCGGGTCGTCATCGACGGTCACGATCGCGGTACGTGCCATGCTTGCTGGATCCGTCACCGGCATAAGCGCGCCACGTCCTTCCCGGCCCAGATCGGGGGCAGCTGCATCCACCCATGCTAAGCCGAGACACGGCCAGGGCGTTCCCGTGGATCTTGGCCGTCGGCAGTCCGGGTGAGCGTGCCGGTCAGCCGAACGACGATCCGGCCGGCTATTTCAAAACGATCATGAGGTGCTAGAGCCGCTGACGCGCTTGATCAAAGAACTCAGGAGCTCCCAGGACCCGTCGCCGGGATCAAGGCTCCACTATCGGATAGACGATCGCGATCATCGACGCCGGCGCCAGCTAGCCCGGCCATCTGGCGGCCCTCGACATACGGGCATTGAGTATTAATTCCGGCTAAATAGATTCTGATAATCTGTGGGTTCTGAAAGCGATAGAATCAATTATCGTTGTCTGCTGGCTGTCGCATGGGGGCTCCACATGAGGCGCATCGCGGCCATCGTCAGCGGGCTGGCGGCCTGCACGATCCTCGGTGGGTTGATGGCATGCGCTGGTCCGGACCCGCGAACCGCAACAAAAACCCTCTCCGGGAATGTGTCGCGCCAAATCGGCACTGCGCGGAGCCGGCCGCCGTCAAGACTCCTCTATGGCGTCACGGTGAATGACGTCACAAATACTAAGTCGATCGTCGCCGGCTTGCGGCATCTGCCAGAAAGGCCGACGACTCGCATCTACTTCGATGTGACGGAGCCCGCCAGCCATTACGCAGCCGCTGTCAAAGCGCTGCGACCGGTGAGCTACGTCATGGGCGAGCTGCTCGATTCCTCCGATGAGACCCATATCAGCACGTCGGCCTACAACGCCCGGGTGAAGTCCTACCTTTCCGCCATGAGGAACAAGGTCGACCTGTGGGAGATCGGAAATGAGGTAAACGCGAACTGGACGGGCCGCTACTCGACGGTGCGGGCGAAGCTCACCAGCGCCTACAATGACGTTACTGCCGCAGGAAAGCGCACCGCCCTCACCCTTTACTACAATGCTAGATGCGGTGACGGGCCTGGCGAATTGAGTCCGGTCGCCTTCTCGCGTGCCTACGTGCCGCCCGTGGTCAGGCGCGGGCTCGACTATGTCCTGCTGTCGTATTACGAGGACGACTGCAACGGCATCCGGCCGGCCGCCGCCACGTGGCGAGCGTACTTCCAGCAGTTGCATGTTCTTTACCCGCATGCGCTGCTTGGTTTCGGCGAGATCGGCATGAACAATCCTGCGACGGCGACCACCCTGAGCGCTGCTAAGTCGCTGATCCGCCACTACTACGGCCTCGCGGTCAAGCTTCCCTACTACATCGGCGGGTATTTCTGGTGGTACTTCGGGGAGGACGGCCTGCCCTACACGAGCAAGCCGCTCTGGAGAGCGCTGCGGGACGGATTCAGGGCTGAGGCGCGGACCCGGGGTCGGTACAGGTAACAGCAGCGCAGGCCGCTGACGGTCCCAAGCAGGAGCCTGCCAGTTACCCGGCTACCCGCGCTTGGCAGTTGGCCGCCCGCCCGCGCCGGCCAGTTAGCCCGGGCGGGTAGCCCCGGCCCGGCGCGTAAAGGCGCCGAAGGCGCAGCGCAGGGCCCGGGTTGCCCGCCTGGGCCCTCGCACTGACCGCCTGGGTCACAACACCCGATTTATCCTAGCTATCTGGCCATCTGAGGAGACATACCAGACATTCAATATTAAAATCCACTAAATAGTTTTTGATATGCCTCATTAGTAAACTCTGCGGATTTAAGGGTTATATAGTCAATTCAGTGGCTTCAACAAGCTGCTGAATCGGGGAATCCGCATGAGACGCCTAGTAATAATCGTCAGCGGGCTGGCCGCCTGCACCGTATTCGTCGGGTTGACAGCAGCCGCTGGCCCGGGTCCGCGAACCTCCATAAAAGCCCTGGACGCGCATAGTTCACGCCAGATCGCCGCCGCACTGAACCGGCCGCTGCCGAGCCCGCTGTACGGCGTCACCGCGGATGACGTGTCAAATACCGCGCAGGCCGCGGCGGGCCTGCAGCACCTGCCATATGCGCCGACGACGCGCATCTACTTCGACGTCAACGAGCCTGCCGGGTATTACACGTCCGCCGTCAACACCCTGCAGCCGGTGAGCTACCTCATGGGGGAGTTGCTCGACTCCTCCGATTCGACCAGCATCAGCACTGCGGCCTACAGCACGCGGGTAAATTCCTACCTGGCGGCCCTCGGGAGCAAAGTCGACCTGTGGGAGATCGGCAACGAGGTAAACGGGAACTGGACGGGGAGCTACCCAAGCGTCGAAGCGAAGCTTACCGCCGCCTACAACGATGTGACCGCCGCGGGGAAGCGCACCGCCCTGACCCTGTACTACAACGCTGGATGCGGTAACGGGTCGGCCGAACTGGACCCGCTCGCCTTCTCCCGCACATACGTTCCGGCCACGGTCAGGAACGGCCTCGGCTACGTCCTGCTGTCCTACTACGAGGCCGACTGCAACGGCATCAGGCCGAGCGCTGCCACGTGGACGGCCTACTTCCAGCAACTGCACGCCCTGTACCCGAACGC
>WNFG01012158.1_pt1 | contig 11800 bp, 12 predicted proteins | sample 5400431 | NCBI WGS metagenome assembly WNFG01 (sample SAMN13153346, study PRJNA577476) | soil metagenome | isolation source: 120 cm saprolite under Douglas fir tree site 2 hole 3 replicate 2 | place: USA:California | collected 2015-04-18
GGCAGCATGCCCATCAGGCCCTGCAGGCCGCCCATCTTGCGCAGCTGACGGAGCTGGCTCAGCAGGTCGTCCATGTCGAACTGGCCCTTGCGGACCCGGGCGGCGAGCTTCTCGGCGTCTTCCTTGTCGATCGTCTCGGCGGCGCGCTCGACCAGCGAGACGATGTCGCCCATGCCGAGGATGCGGCCGGCGATGCGGTCGGGATGGAACGGCTCGAGTGCATCAAACTTCTCGCCGACGCCGATCAGCTTGACCGGCCGGCCGGTGACGGCGCGCATGGAGAGCGCCGCACCGCCGCGGGCGTCGCCATCGACTCTGGTCAGCACGATGCCGGTGACGGCCAGGCGATCGTTGAAGGCCTTGGCGACATTGACCGCGTCCTGGCCGGTCATGGCGTCGGCGACCAGCAAGGTCTCCTTGGGCTTGGCGAGGTCGCTGATGTCGGCGACCTCCTTCATCAACACCTCGTCGATCGACAGACGCCCCGCCGTGTCGAGGATCAGGACATCGAAGCCTTCGCGCCGCGCCGTCTCCAGTGCGCGCCGCGTGATGGCAAGCGGCATCTCGAGCGGCACGATCGGCAGCGTCGGCACGCCGGTCTGCTGGCCGAGCACGGCGAGCTGCTGCTGGGCGGCCGGCCGACGCGTGTCGAGCGAGGCCATCATGACCTTGTGCTTGGTTGCGAAGCTGCCGCCGAACATCTCGGCGGCCATGCCCTGCGGGCCTTGGCTCAGGCGATAGGCGATCTTGGCGCTGCTCGTCGTCTTGCCCGAACCCTGCAGGCCCACCATCAGGATCACGACCGGCGGCACGGCGTTGAGGTCGAGGTCGGCGACGGTGCCGCCCAGCATCTCGACCAGGTGATCGTTGACGATCTTGATCACCATCTGGCCCGGCGTCACCGAGCGGATCACGTCGGCGCCGATTGCCTGGGGACGCACCGAATCGATGAACTGGCGCACCACCGGCAGGGCCACGTCGGCTTCCAGCAGTGCGGTCCGGACCTCGCGCAGGGCCGCGTCGACGTCGGCTTCCGAAAGCGCACCGCGCCCGCGAAGCTTGTCGAAGACGTCGCCCAGACGTTTGCTCAGACCCTCGAACATCGCGCTCCCAAAAGCCCAAAGACGTATCGCACCGATGCGCGAACCTTCGCGGATCAGCGGAGCTCCCCCGACGGGGGAACCATAAATCGGCACGACCGATTGATCGGCCGGGGTATAAGGCCTGCCGGCCACGGAGTCAAAAGGCTTGGCTGCATACCATAACCCTTTGATCCAGCAGGGTTTACCTCCCATTCGCGGATGGTCGATCCTGATCTTCCTGGCGGCTGTGCCGCTGCTGCTGGTGCCGGCCGTCTGGCTGGCGCGCGACTGGGGCATGCTGGCGCTCATCGCGACGTTCTTCGCCGTTGGCCTGATCGCGGTCGCTCTGGCCGTTGCGCCGATGGGCCGAACTGCCCTGCCGGCCCTCGGTTTTCGTCCGGCGGGGTGGCGGCCGATCGTGCTTGGCACTCTCGGCACCGTCGTGGTGTCGGTGGCGGTGAGTCAGATCGGTCTAGAACCCCAGGGCGTGAAGGAGGCGCTGGAGATCGCTCGCGATCCGGCGCTGTTCGTAGCGACCCTGGCCGCGCTGGCTGGCTTGGCGCCGCTGGTCGAGGAACTGGTCTTTCGCGGCCTGCTCTACGGCTGGCTGGCCGGTCGTTGGGGCACCGTCGTCGCCTGGATCGTGAGCTCGCTCGCCTTCGCCGCCGCCCATATCGAGCTGGCGCATGTCATCCTGGTTCTGCCGCTGGGCCTGTGGTTCGGCTGGCTGCGCCGGCGCACCGGCTCGCTGTGGCCCTCGCTGGTGGCGCACATGGTCAACAACGGCCTCGCCGTCGTGGCCGCGGCGCTGCTCGACGTCTGACTACGCCGCGAGCTTGCGGTCGACGAAGTCGAGCCGGTCCTGGCCCCAGAAGATCTCGCCGCCGATCACGAACGAGGGCGCGCCGAACACGCCCCGGTCGATCGCGAACTTGGTATAGGATTCGCGCTTCTCAGCCATATGAGGCGCTTCGCTCGCCTTGATCACGGTGGCGACGTCGAGGCCGCAGCCGGCGACGATCGCCTGCAGGGTTGCCGGATCGCCGGTGTCCTTCTCCTCGGCCCACAACGCATGCAGAACGGCATGCGCAAGCTTGATGGCGTCGGGCATGCGGCCGAGTTCGCGCAACGCGATCACGCATTTCGCCGCCGGCACCTCGTTGGCGGGAAAGAACTTGGGCTCGAGGTTGAGCGGCACGCCGAGGTGATCGCGCCAGCGCTTGAGCTCCATCATGCGGTAGGCTTGGCGCTGCGGCGCGCGCTTGGGCAGCGGCAGGCCGCCCGACACGGCGAATACCGAGCCGAAATCGACCGGCCAGATGGTGACGTGAGCGCCATGCTTCTTGACGATCGCCTCGAAGCGCTTGGAGCCGAGATAGGTCCAGGGTGAATTGAGCGAGACGTAGTAGTCGATGTGCTTGGCCATGGGGCCCTCCCGGCCGGACTGTGGCGCAATGGCAGGCGACAGCAAAGCCCTCATCGGCCATCCTGCCCAGGTGTCGGAACGAATCATCGTGATCACCGGCGGCGATGCCGGCTATTTCGACCTTATGAAGGATTGTATCGGCTCGCTGCGTGCGACGTCCGAAGGTCGCGACCTGGCGCTCGGCATCCTCGATTGCGGCCTCGCCGACGAGCAGCGCACTTGGTGCCGCGAACAGGGCGGGATGTTGGCGGTACCCGACTGGGATTTCGATTTTCCCGGGCGTGACAAGCTCAGCGACGGCTACAAGGCGCTGACCGCGCGGCCTTTTCTGCCGCGCTACTTTCCGGGCTTCGATCTTTATCTCTGGATCGATGGCGACTGCTGGGTGCAGCAGGGCGATGCGATCTCGCTGTTCCTCGCCGCCGCCCGCACCGGTGCGCTGGCCGTGGCGCCGGAGATTCACCGCGCGATGCGTCATTACCATCATGCGTGGGGCGAATTCTCGGCGGTGTGCGGCGCGGCCTATGAATCCTGCTTCGACAAGGCAACGGCTGAGCGGCTGATCCGCTATCCCATGATCAATGCCGGCGTGTTCGCGCTCAAAGCCCAGGCGCCGCATTGGGCCGGCTGGGCCGACATCTACCGCCAGGCGCTGCAGCGCTCGACCGATCTCACCGATCAGCTGGCGCTGAACGTTCTGGTGTACGACAAAGGCTTCCCCTACGAGCCGCTGCCCAGCCGCTGCAACTGGCCGGTCCATCACGCCACGCCGGCCTGGGATGCCGAGCGCGGCCTGTTCGTCGAGCCCGTCATGCCCTACGAGCCGCTCGGCATCCTGCACCTGACCATCTACACCAAGAGGCTGGCGGCGCTCGACGTGCGCGAACGGGGTGGTCCTCGCGACGGCCAGGTCCGCAGGCGCTCGTTGCGCTGGCCCGGGCGAACCGCCATATAGCGCGGCATGGCCAAAGCGGTGTTCCTCAAGATGCACGGGCTGGGCAACGACTTTGTCCTGCTCGATGCGCGCAATGCCGCCTTCGATTTGACACCGGCGCGCCGCCGCGCCATCGCCGACCGGCGGCGGGGCGTGGGCTGCGACCAGCTGATCGTGCTCGAGAAGCCGACCGAGCACGAGGCCGACGTCTTCATGCGCATCTACAATCCCGACGGCGGCGAAGCCGGCGCCTGCGGCAACGCCACACGTTGCGTCGCCTCGGTGTTGATGGAGGAGCGCCAGACCGACCACGTCACGGTGCAAACGGTTTCCGGCCTGCTCGACTCACAGAAGGCCGGTATCGCGGCCGACGGCCTGCCGGTCATTTCCGTCGACATGGGACCCGCGCTGCTCGACTGGCGCGACATCCCGGTCAGCGAGGCTTGCGACACCAATCACATGCCGGTCGGGCTCGGGCCGTTGCAGGATCCGGTCGGCACCAGCATGGGCAATCCGCACGCCACCTTCTTCGTCGACGATGCCGCGGCGATCCCGCTTGGCGAGCTGGGACCGAAGCTGGAACGTCATCAATTCTTTCCCGAACGCGCCAATATCGGCGTTGCTCAGCTCGTCGATGAAGATCGCCTGCGGTTGCGCGTGTGGGAGCGCGGCGCCGGGCTCACGCTCGCCTGCGGCTCGGGCGCCTGTGCCGCCGTGGTGGCGGCAACCCGCCGCGGCCTGGTGAAGCGCAAGGCCCAGGTGATCGTCGATGGCGGCACGCTCGCCGTCGAATGGCTGCGCGACGATCACGTGCTGATGACCGGCGCCATCGCGCTCGCCTTCAAGGGCGAGCTCGATCCCTCGCTGCTGGCCTGAGAGATGGACGTGAGCGACACGATGCAGCCCGACGCGGGCGAGACCGAAAAGAAAGGCTGGCTTTCACGCCTGCGCTCGGGTCTCGCCAAGTCGACCAAGCGGGTCACCGAGAGCATCACCGGCCTGTTCACCAAGAAGAAGCTCGACCAGCAGACGCTCGACCAGTTGGAGGACGCGCTGATCGAGGCCGATCTCGGCGTCAGCGTGGCGGCTCGCCTGGTCGACAAGCTCGGCAAGGAGCGCTTCGGCAAGGAAGTCACCGACGAGGAGGTGCGCGCGGCCTTTGCCGACGACATCGCCGAGATCCTGCAGCCGGTGGCGACCCCGCTTTCGATCGACCCGAGCCGCAAGCCGCATGTCGTGCTGGTGGTCGGGGTGAACGGCAGCGGCAAGACCACGACCATCGCCAAGCTCGCCAACCTCTACAAGCGCGAGGGCCGCAAGGTCATGCTGGCCGCCGGCGACACCTTCCGAGCCGCCGCTGTCGAGCAGCTTAAAGTGTGGGGCGATCGCGCTGGCGTGCCAGTGATCGCCAAGAACGCCGGCGCTGATGCGGCGGGACTCGCCTACGAGGCGCTGGAGCGCGCCAAGGCCGACCGGTGCGACGTCCTGCTGATCGACACGGCGGGCCGCTTGCACAACAAGTCGAACCTGATGGACGAACTGGCCAAGATCGTGCGCGTGCTCGCCAAGCTCGACCCCGAGGCGCCGCATTCCTGCCTGCTGGTGCTCGACGCCACGACCGGCCAGAACGCCCACGCCCAGGTCGAGACCTTCAAGACCCTGTCGCCGGTCGACGCCCTGGTGGTGACCAAGCTCGACGGCAGCGCCAAGGGCGGCGTGCTGGTGGCGCTGGCCGAGAAATTCAAGCTGCCGGTGGTCGCCATCGGCGTCGGCGAAGGCATCGACGATCTTCGGCCGTTCGAGGCGCGGGCCTTCGCCCGCGGGTTGATGGGGTTGCCGGCATGAGTGAACGGGCATGAGCGAACGGACGGGCGAGGAAAGCGGCATGCGCCGCCTCTATGCGACGGCGCTCGAGCTGGGGCCGCTGCTGCTGTTCTTTGTCGTCAACGGCAGGTGGGGCATCTTCGTCGGCACCGGCGTGTTCATCGTGGCGACGGCGATCGCGCTACCCTGCTATCGCTGGCTCGAAAAGCGCTGGCCGGTGATGCCGCTGGTCGGCGGCTTCTTCGTCCTGGTGTTCGGCGGGCTGACGATCTGGCTGCAGGACGACACCTTCATCAAGCTGAAACCCACGATCGTGAACTGCCTGTTCGGCGTGATTCTGGGCGGCGGCCTGCTGTTCCTGCATCGGCCGCTGCTCAAGCCGATCTTCGGCGCGGCCTTCAGGCTGACCGACGAGGGCTGGCGCAAGCTCACCGTACGCTGGGCGCTGTTCTTCTTCGTGCTGGCGGCGATCAACGAGGTCATGTGGCGCGGCTTTTCGACCGACACCTGGATCGCCAGCAAGATGCTGCTGAGCTTTCCACTCACGCTCGTCTTCGCCTTCCTGCAGGTCCCGCTGCTGAAACGCCACTGGGACGGCGCCAACAACCCGTTCGCCTAGCTACTCGGCCGCCAGGGCCATTCTTGTCAGCATGCCCAGCGGACTTTTCGCGGTCTGCAGCTTCTCGGCATAGGCATCGAGCCAGTCGACGCTCGTCGGTGCGATGAACGCTCCGCCGCGGGCGCCGCGATAGATGTCGGGATTGTCGACCGTGGCCGGGACCTTCTTCTCGTTCACGAGCTCCTGCGCTGCCGCCAGCAGGCGCTTGCGGGTCAGCGCGATCATGCGGTCGGACGGCGCCAGATGCTCGAGCGTGCGGTCGACGATCTCGCCCATGCATTCCACCGCCGCCTGATCCTGGCGGCCGATGCCCTGGATGCCCGTGTAGTTGACATTTTTCTGCATGTCGCGGTCGACGAAGTAATCGTTCTCGCGGCGCGCCACGAGCCGGTGGCGGCCGTACCAGTCGTTGGTGTTCGGCAGATACTGCATGTCCGGGGCGAGGCCCGGGATCCACTCGCCGTTCTTCAGCGTCTCCAAGGGCCGCGTCTTCTTCTTCCAGGCGAGGTTGTAGGTCATGGTGTGCGTGTCATCCATCGGCACGTTCATCGTGCATGCGACCTGGTCCTCGAACGAGCCGTTCGGCGTAAAGGTGATGAACGGGAACAGGAAGTGCGCGAACCGGTAGTAGTAGTTGCCAGGATCGGCCGGCCGGTAGGCCGCGTACATCGTCCCCCACTCGGTTTCCGTCGCCTTGTATTCGGGCGCGCGGTCGCCAACGCCCCAGCGATGGATGGTGCTGGGATCGACATCCTCCATCTTCAGCCCGCCGATATGCAGGAAGCCGAAATGCGACGTGTCGATATCGCCTTCGAGCGACTGGAACCAGTTGCACTCGCGCTGGTGCACGCGCGTCAAGCGCTCCTCCTCGGGCAGCATCAGGATCTCGATGGTGGGCAGTGGCGGCGCCTCGGCGCGCGGGCCCATGTAGGTCCAGATGAAGCCTGAGCGCTCGACCACCTTGTAGGCCTTGGCCTTGACGCGATGCTTGAAGTCCTGCGATGGCGGCACGTTCGGCATGTCGAGGCAGTTGCCTTCCACGTCGAACTTCCAGCCGTGATAGATGCAGCGCAGGCCGCCTTCCTCGTTGCGCCCGAAGAACAGCGAGGCGCAGCGATGCGGGCAGCGATGCTCCATGATGCCGACCCGGCCGTCGGTGTCGCGGAAGGCGATGAGCTGTTCGCCCAACAGCAAAAGCCGCATCGGCTCGCCGTCGGCCTTCAACTCGGAGGAAAGACAGGCGGGAATCCAGTATTCCCGCATCAGATTGCCCATGGGCGCGCCCGGTCCAACGCGCGTCAGCATCTCGTTGTTGGCTGCAGTCAGCATGGCTTCCTCCAGGTCTTCGAAACGCCTTTTCAGACTCCCGCAGGCTTACGAGGTGGCCACATGCGGGCCAGCTCGCCCGTGGGATTGGAGTAGGTCGCGAAGTCTACCTTGCCGCGCGCGTCGTGGAAATGCGCCAGCGCGCTGGCGAGACGCGCGCGATACATGATCTGAACCTGGCCGATGCGGGCCACGCTGTACATCGCCAGCAGGCGGTCGATCTCGATCGTCGCGCAGGCCTCTTCGCGCGCCTCGCGTTCGGCGGCCTGTTCCGTCGTCTCGCCGAGCTCCATGTAGCCCGCCGGCACGGTCCAGAAACCCTTGCGCGGCTCGATTGCTCGCTTGGCGAGCAGGATGCGATCGCCCCAGGTGCAGACGGCGCCGGCGACGATCTTGGGATTCTGGTAATGGATGAACTCGCAACGCGCGCACACCAGCCGCTCGCGGTTGTCGCCGTCGGGAATGCGCTTCTCGAAATGGTCCGGCGGGTCCCATGGCAGCCGCGGACGATCAGGCAGAGGAGGCGTGCTCATCGCCCGCTCTTACGCCGCCCGTACCAGAGCCGCAACGCCGGGCAGGGTCTTGCCCTCCATCCATTCCAGGAAGGCGCCGCCGGCCGTCGAGACGTAGGAGAATTTCTCCTCGACGCCCGCGGCGGCCAGGGCGGCCACCGTGTCGCCGCCGCCTGCCACCGATAAAAGCTTGCCCGCACTGGTGAGCCGCGCCACGGCCTCGGCCAGCGCCACCGTGCCGGCGTCGAACGGTTTCATCTCGAAGGCGCCGAGCGGTCCGTTCCAAACCAGGGTGGCGCAGTCGTCGAGTTCTGCGACGTAGAGGGCGATCGACTTGGGGCCGATATCGAGGATCATCTGGTCGTCGGGGCAGGCGTGGACGTCGACCACCTGATGCGGCGCGTTGGCCTTGAACTCGGGTGCGACCACGGCATCGACCGGCAGCAGCACCTTGCAGTTGGCGGCTTTCGCTTTGGCCAGGATGTCGAGTGCCGTCGGCGCCAGGTCCTTTTCGCTCAGCGACTTGCCGACCTTGATCCCCTGGGCATGCAGGAAGGTGTTGGCCATGCCGCCGCCGATGATCAGCTTATCCACGCGACCGACGAGGTTGCCCAAAAGGTCGAGCTTGGTGGACACCTTGGCGCCGCCGACCACGGCGCAGACCGGCCGCTTGGGATTGCCCAGCGCCTTGTCGAGCGCCTCGAGCTCGGTCTGCATCAACCGGCCGGCGGCGGCCGGCAGGCGGTTGGCGAGGCCCTCGGTCGAGGCATGTGCGCGGTGCGCGGCAGAAAACGCGTCGTTCACATAGACGTCGCCCAGCACCGACAGCTTGTCGATGAAGCCCGCGTCGTTCTTTTCCTCTTCCTTGTGGAAGCGCAGATTCTCCAGCAGCAACACCTCGCCCGGCTTCAGGCTGCGCACGGCCTCTTCGGCGAGCGGGCCGACGCAATCCTCGGCGAACGCCACCGGCTTGCCGAGCACCTTGGACAACGGCTCGACCAGCGGCCTGAGCGACATCTCGGGCACGCGCTTGCCGTCGGGCCGGCCGAAATGGCTGAGCACGATCACCCGGGCGCCCCTGGCGGCGAGTTCGCCGAGCGTCGGCGCGGCGCGCTCGATGCGCGTGGCGTCGGTCACCTTGCCGCCCTTCATCGGCACGTTGAGGTCGACGCGCACCAGCACGTGCTTGCCGGAGACATCGAGGTCGTCGAGCGTCTTGAAGGTTGTCCCAGGCATGCACCTACTCTTGGGCTGGACGTTTGCGGATGACGAATATCAGGACCTCGCCCTCGCGCCGACTCGAAACCAGTTCATGGCCCGTCTGCCGGCAATAGGCGGGGAAGTCCTGCTCGGCGGCCGGATCGGTGGCGCGCACGGTGAGCAGGCCGCCGGCCGGCAGCTCGCGCAGCTTGCGGTTGGCGCGCAGCACCGGCAGCGGGCAGAGCAGCCCCGTGGCGTCGTATTCGAGCGTGTCGGTCACGATTGAGGCCGATAATACTTCATGGCTTCGGGCAGCCACTGGCGAATGTCGTTGAGCCGCGTGGTATCGGCAGGGTGCGTGCTCAGCCACTCCGCTTGGCGGCGGCCGGTACTGGCGGCGTGCATGCGTTCCCACACCCCGATCGCCTCGCGCGGATCGTAGCCGGCCCGCGCCATCAGCACGAGGCCGATGCGGTCGGCCTCCGATTCCTGCGCCCTCGACATCGGCAGGATGAAGCCCACGGTGGCGCCGGCGCCGAGCGCCGCCATCATCGCCGGCAGATAGGCGCGGCTGCGCCCGCTCACTGTCGACGAAAGCGCGACCGCGGCGGCCGTCGCGCCAACCTGCGCCACGATCTGGTCGCTCATGCGCTCCGCACCGTGGCGTGCCAGCGCGTGCGCCACTTCATGGCCGATCACGACGGCCAGGCCCGCCTCGGTCTTGGTGATCGGCAGGATGCCGGTATAGACCACGACCTTGCCGCCGGGCAGGCAGAAGGCGTTCGGTTCGTTCTTGGCGACGGTCTTGAATTCCCAACGAAAGTGCGGCGCCCGCCACAACTCGTTGGGCGGCCGCTCGGCCGCCGCGGCAATGCGCCGGCCGACCTTCTCCACCAGCGCGTTGGTCTCCGTGTCATAGGACAGCGATTCCTTGGACAGCACCTGCTGATAGGCCCGCAGGCCCATCTGGCGCTCCTCGCTCTCGCTCACCAGCATCATCTGCGAGCGGCCGGTGACCGGCGCGGACTCGCAGCCGGCGAGGAGAGCGACCGCGCCGCACAGCGCTGACAGGGATCGTGGGCCAGGACGCATGCGCCCGACTCTAGTGTCGGGACGCCATCAGGTCGAGAGGAAGCCCGGACCGCCACGGCGCTTGAGTTCGTCTCCCGCGTCACGGCCGATCGCTTCGGCATCGGCGGCCGCGCCGCGACGTTCGGTGACGATCATTTCCGAGCCGTCGGGCTTGGCGATCAGGCCGCGCAAATAGAGCGTGCCCTCGGTTGTGAGAACAGCGTGGCCGGCGATCGGCGTGCGGCACGAGCCGTCGAGTACGGCGAGCATGGCGTGCTCGGCTGCCACGCAGGTCGCCGTCGCGGCATCATTGATCGCCGCCAGCGATGCTCGTGTCGCGGCATCGTCGGCGCGACATTCGACGCAGACCGCGCCTTGGCCGACGGCGGGCAGCATCTCGTCTTCCGGCACCGGCGTTCCGACATGGGCCACGCCGAGCCGCTTCAATCCGGCCAAGGCCAGCACCGTCGCTTCGACGATTCCGGCCTCGCGCTTGGCGAGCCTTGTGTCGACGTTGCCGCGCAAATTGACGATCCGCAGGTCGGGCCGCCGATGCAGGAGCTGGGCGCGCCGGCGCAACGCCGAGGTGCCGACGATGGCGCCCTGCCTCAGGTTCGCGATGCGCGTAATGTCGCCGGCAATCAGGACATCACGCGCATCCTCACGCGGCAGGAAGGCCGAGATGACCAACCCCGGCGGCTGCGTCACCGGCATGTCCTTCATGCTATGGACCGCGACATCGATGCGACGGTCGAGCAACGCTTCCTCGATCTCCTTGACGAACAGGCCCTTGCCGCCGGCCTCGGCCAGCGGCCGGTCCTGGATGGCATCGCCCGTGGTCCTGATGGCGACGATCTCGATGGCGCCGGGCGCGGCCAGCGCGGGCACCGCGGCGGCGAGCGCGTCGCGCACCAGGCCGGCCTGGGTCAAGGCAAGCTTGCTGCCGCGCGTGCCGAGTCTCAGAAGAGGAGCCGCCATGGCGCCTGCTCTAGCGTAGGTCAGCCGCCGAGGCTAGAAGACACCCATGCGCGTGATGGGAATCGAAACGAGCTGCGACGAAACGGCCGTCGCCATCGTCGAGGCGCCGACGGGCGAGGGGCCCGTGGGCGCGATCCTGGCCGATGTGATCTATAGCCAATTGATCGAGCATCGGCGGTTCGGCGGCGTGGTGCCGGAGATCGCCGCGCGCGCCCATCTCGAACGCATCGATGGGCTAGTCGAGGAGGCGCTCGAGACCGCCGGCCTTGGGCTTGGCGAACTTGATGCCATCGCCGCCACGGGCGGTCCGGGGTTGATCGGCGGCGTGATGGTAGGGGTGATGACCGCCAAGGCGCTGGCCTTCGCGCACGACAAGCCCTTCCTCGCCATCAACCATCTCGAAGGCCATGCGCTGTCGGTGCGGCTGACCGAGGACGTGGCCTTTCCCTACCTGCTGCTGCTGGTCTCGGGCGGCCACTGCCAGCTCCTGAGCGTGCGCGGACCCGGCGACTTCACGCGGCTCGGCACGACGATCGACGATGCGGTGGGCGAGTGCTTCGACAAGACGGCGAAGCTTTTGGGCCTGGGCTTTCCCGGCGGACCCGCGGTGGAGCGGGCCGCCAAGGGCGGCGACCCGCAGCGCTTTGCCTTGCCGCGGCCGATGTGGCGCAAGCCGGGCTGCGACTTCTCGTTCTCCGGCCTCAAGACGGCGGTGCGCCAGACGGTCGAGAAGCTCGATCTGAACGACAGAACCGCGATCGCCGATCTTTGCGCCTCGTTCCAGCGCACCGTGGGCGACGTTTTGGCCGACCGATGCGCCAACGCGCT
>WNFG01004797.1_pt1 | contig 11799 bp, 9 predicted proteins | sample 5400431 | NCBI WGS metagenome assembly WNFG01 (sample SAMN13153346, study PRJNA577476) | soil metagenome | isolation source: 120 cm saprolite under Douglas fir tree site 2 hole 3 replicate 2 | place: USA:California | collected 2015-04-18
TGACTTTCGTTCCTTCCACGAGTATCTAGGGAATCCGCCTCCGTGTATTTCGCGGAAGCGAGCCGATGCCCACCTTTCCGCGCCGGCTTAGGGTCTCAAATACTGATTGGAGGCTCATCCAATGAAAAGAATCGCTTCTTTATTGATACTGTTGACTTCGGCTGTTGCCCTAGCCATTCCGGGCGCGGCTCAGCAGCAGGAGAATCACCAAGCAACCACCAGCCCGCTCGTTCAGCTGCTTCAATCGAAGGGAGTTTTGACAGCGGGCGAGGCAGCCCAGCTTAGTCAGGCCTCGTCACCCGACGAGGTGAATCAGCGGCTGGCGCAATTGCTCGTTGAAAAGGGTCTGATCACTCAAGAAGATTACAACCAGACCGTCGGAACAGCGGTTGCCGTTTCTGTCAGCGAGCATAATTCGACCAGCGTTCACCTGATGAACGCGGTTCTCCATGCCCCCTCGAACACCACGTCCCTTGCCGTTGAAACGAATGGTTCCGGCCGTTACTCCGCTCCGGGTCTTGCCGATTGATGTGCCGAAGCAGGGAGGCCTCATTCCGGACATCAAGCTGGGCAGCGGGGCGACTATGAAGCTGTATGGTTTCTTCAAAGCCAGCGCAATCGAAGACACGGCGTCCAGTGGCGGCGCGACTTTCGGCAGCCAGGACTGGCCCCTTCCGCTGTTAATCGGCGGCGACACCGGTCCCACGAGGGATCCTCAATTTCACATCAAAGCACGCAGCTTCCGCGTCGGCAGCCAGTTCGAATGGGTTCCTAAAAGTTCGAATGTGACCGTTACCGGCAAGATAGAGGCCGACTACGAAGGCGATTACACCAATGTGAACAACCGCAACATCAGTGGTGTTCGTTCCAGCCAATTCGGACTTCGGCTCGCATACATGCGGCTGGACACGACACTCGGTGGAACCCTGCCATGGTTCGCGGAGTTCGGCCAGGATTGGACTCTGGTTTCTTCAACCCTGCCGAGCCTCTTCGAAACTACTGGGCTGGGCGTCGGAATGGGTACCCTCTATGAGCGCTTGCCGATGTTCAGAACGGGCGTTCAATTTCACGCCGGTGATTTCAAGATCCAGCCGGAGTTTGCTATCGTGCTGCCTACGGCGGGTTCAAGCGGCCTCACTGACGAGCAGCGAGCGCGTTTTGGAGACCGGGCGGGCTCAGAAAGCAACCAGCCTGGCTTGGAGGCCCGAGTCGTCCTCCAGTTCCCGCTTTCGCATAGTTGGCAGGGCGTCGCACCGGCGCAGATTATTGTCAGCGGCCACCACGCACGCATGAATGAAATCATTCCGGGCGTCGCGCAGGCCGCCACATCTCAGACTTGCCTCGCTACTCCTTGCACCATCAAAACCCCCTTTCCCGGGAACCCCAGCGTTCCTAATCTCGGGTTCACCACCACCACCACGATACTCGGCGCCACGAACTGCGCCAACCCGTTGGGGTGCAATCTGGCGGCCTTCTTTCCGCGCGGCACCGAGGCCGACAATCCCCAGAACATTTGGACGACTGAAGTTCAACTGCCAACCCCTTGGTTTACGTTTGTTGCCAAGTTTTACAAAGGCAATGACATGCGGTTCTTTTTCGGCGGCCAACTCAACGATGTCTTTTCCAACCTGCAGGGCTTGACCGAAGTGGGGAACGGTATTTCCTTCAGCGGACGGCCTATCCTGTTCGGTTGCGCAGGTGGAACCACTGTAGGCCAGCCCCCCGACACCATCAATTGTCAGGGCAATCCCGTCCTCTCCGCTAAACTTCAGCCCATTGGGGGGGTGGGTGGATTCGGGGAATTGAGCTTCCCGCTCTCCCGGATATTCCGCGCCAATCCCGAGGGCCACAATGCGGGTTGGGTACTGCATCTGCAATATGGTACGGACCGCGCCAGTGCTGCTGACGTAAGGCACGGGAATGGCTTGGCCCGCACCGACCTGGACACCGCATCACTCACTTACAAACTGAATAAGTGGGTTTCGTTCGTAAACGAAACCAGTTACATTGTCACGCGTGCCGCCACTGCTAACTCGAAGCTCTTTGCAGGAAAGAAAGTGACGCAGGCGCACGACTGGCGCAATGAGTTCGGACCAATATTTACGTTCTAACCGGTTTGAAGACAACCCCGGCTTCTGCGGAGCTTCTCATTTGGGCTCCGCAGAGGTCTTTGAACTTGAGTTGGCATAGGATTCGCGCCACGAAAGAGAAGAGCGAGTCAAAGCCGGAACTGGTAACCGCGACTGGAGGAATCAAATTATGGGCACAAGAGCGAATTCAGTTGGCGTAACAAGCGGTCAGCCGGCACAGAGCTTACCACTAGTGATCGCCGCATCTTCAGTAGGAACGATGATCGAGTGGTATGACTTCTACATTTTTGGAAGCCTGGCGGCGGTGCTGTCGCTCAAGTTCTACCCGCCTGGCAACGATACCTTCGCCTATATCGCTTATCTCGCGACATTCGCGGTTGGCTTTCTGGTTCGCCCATTCGGAGCGTTGTTCTTTGGCCGCATCGGCGATCTCATCGGCCGCAAGTACGCCTTCCTGGTCACCTTGTCGGTCATGGGAGGCGCCACCGCCCTGATTGGTTTGTTGCCCACCTACGCCACGGCCGGATGGTTCGCTCCCATCACCCTCATCGCCATCCGCGTGCTGCAAGGGCTGGCTCTGGGCGGCGAGTATGGAGGCGCGGCCGTATACGTGGGTGAACATTCGCCCGACAATCGCCGGGGCTTCTATACCAGTTTCATCCAGATCACAGCGACCTTGGGGCTTTTCGTTTCTCTGATTGTGATCCTGGTCACCCAATCTTCAATGAGCACGCAGCAGTTCCAGGCCTGGGGATGGCGCATTCCTTTTCTGATCTCCATCTTCCTGGTGGCTATCTCGCTCTACATCCGCCTGCGGTTGCGTGAGTCGCCCATTTTCGCGCATATGAAGAGCGCCGGAAAGACGTCGATCCAGCCGCTCAAGGACGCCTTTACGAAGTGGCCAAACCTGAAGCAAGTGCTCGTCTCTCTGTTTGGAGCGACTGCGGGCCAGGGCGTGGTGTGGTACACGGGACAGTTTTATGCCCTGTTCTACCTGCAGAGCATTCTGAAAGTGAACCCGCGCACCGCCAATATTGTTATCGCCATTGCTTTAGCGCTTTCGATGCCATTTTTTACCGTGTTCGGGGCGCTCTCCGACAAAATTGGGCGCAAGAAAATTATGATGGCCGGCTGCCTGATCGCCGTGCTCACATATTTTCCCATTTATCACGGCATGGAGCGAGCCGCCGGAAACAACGTCGTAAGTGTAAAGTCAACCCGCAACAAGGTCACCGGCGCAATCAGCCTGACTCCGATGACTACAGACGCCACAGGCGCGCTGGTTCCTGCCAAAGAAGCGTCGAATCCCAACCAAGGCATGTTGGTGTGGCTCGTGTTTATCCAAGTGATCTATGTCTGCATGGTTTATGGGCCGATCGCTGCATATCTGGTCGAGGCCTTCCCTGCCAAAGTCCGCTACACATCACTCTCTTTGCCCTATCACATAGGTAACGGCGTGTTTGGCGGAATGTTGCCGCTCATCGGGCTCTCATCCTGCGCTGCCACAGGCAATATCTATGCGGGACTTTACTATCCGATGATAGTGGCGAGCATTACCTTCATTGTGGGCAGCCTGCTCCTGCGTGAGACACATGGCACGAAAATCTGGGCAGAGTTGGGAGGACAGCCGGCGGTAAGTTCAGCCGATTGACGGCGATTTGCCGTGGAGAGATGATTGTCCCCAGGCGCGCTTCCCCGAGGGAACTCTTTGTTCTTCCGTCGGTCAGGCAGATCGCCAAGCGCAGGGCGCCACCGTGGTGCGACTGGTAGAGCGCGAAACCGTCATTCAAGGAAGGGGTTACTGTTGTGGCTGAAACTAAGTCGATAGAAATAACTTCCCCGGCAAGCGAAGCGCACATTGCAGTTCATTGGAGAGAAGAAGAATACTTCCAGCCCCCAAAAAAGTTCATCGAGCAGGCCAACCTCAAAGATCCGAAAGTAGCGGAGAGGTTCGGCGAAAAGAATTTCCCCAAGTGCTTCGAAGAATATGCTGACATGCTGACCTGGTTTCAGAGATGGCAGACGGTCCTCGACACAGGCGACCCTCCATTCTGGAAATGGTTCGTGGGTGGGAAGCTGAATGTCTCCTACAACTGCGTCGACCGGCATTTGGCCAAGTACAAGAACAAGGCTGCGATCATCGCCGTACCGGAGCCGGAAGACGAAGGGCCGGTTGTCATTACGTACCAGGAACTTTACAACCGCGTGAATGAGACCGCGGCCCTTCTTCGCGATTTTGCAGGCCTGAAGAGCGGAGATCGCGTCACCATCCACATGCCCATGATTCCGGAGCTGCCCATCACTATGCTGGCCTGTGCCCGGCTAGGCATAGTGCATTCGGTCGTCTTCGGCGGGTTCAGCGGGGAGGCTTGCGGACTCCGAGCGGCAGACTCGGGCAGTCGCGTCTTAATCTATGCAGATAGTTACTATCGCAGTGGGAAGCTGATTGACCATAAATCCGCAGTCGAGATCGCGGTTGACGCTGCCAAACGGGAAGGTCAGGACATCGAAAAAGTGCTCGTCTGGCGGCGTTCTCCCGGTAAGTACGGCTCTGCCGCTTCTATGGTAAAGGGCCGCGATTATTTCGTTGACGATGTGCTGAAAGACTTTCGCGGCAAGAAAGTAGAACCCGTGTCGATGGATGCGGAAGCCCCGCTCTTTCTCATGTACACCAGCGGAACTACGGGGAAACCGAAGGGATGCCAGCACCGCACTGGTGGCTATCTGGCCTACGTCACCGGCACGTCCAAGTATTATCAGGATATCCACCCCGAGGACGTGTACTGGTGCATGGCAGATATCGGATGGATTACGGGTCACTCCTACATTGTGTACGGGCCGCTCGCCCTGGGTGCTACGAGTGTTATTTACGAAGGCGTTCCCAACTTCCCGGACCCTGGACGTCCGTGGAGAATCGCAGAGCGTCTCGACGTAAACATTTTCCACACCTCGCCAACTGCGATTCGTATGTTGAGGAAGACCGGACCGGAGGAACCTAAAAAATACAACTACCATTTCAAGCACATGACCACGGTGGGTGAACCGATTGAGCCTGAGGTCTGGAGGTGGTACTACGACGTGGCCGGAAAACGCGAGGCCGTGATTGTTGATACCTGGTGGCAGACAGAAACCGGTGGTTTTCTCTGCAGCACGAATCCGGCCCTCGATCCCATGAAACCCGGCAGTGCGGGCCCGGGCGTGCTCGGAATTTATCCGATCATTTACGATGAAAATGCTCAGGAAGTGCCCTCCAGCGCCAAGAAGGCGGGAAACATCTGCATCCGGAATCCATGGCCGGGGATCATCCAGACAATCTGGGGTGACCGTGACCGCTTTGTCAGGCAGTACTACCAGAAATACTGCAAGAATCCGCAGAGTAAGGACTGGCACGACTGGCCCTACTTTGCAGGGGACGGGGCGTTGCTCGCCGAGGACGGGTACTTCCGAATCTTAGGCCGGGTGGATGACGTGATCAACGTGGCTGGCCATCGGCTGGGCACCAAGGAGCTCGAATCCGCGTGCCTGACCGTCGAGGAGGTGGCTGAAGCGGCGGTGGTGCCCGTAGTCGATGAAATCAAGGGGCGCATGCCGGAGATTTATATTTCGCTCAAGCCTGGAGTTGCATCCAGTCAGAAGGAAATGCTCGAAAAGGTGACGCACACGATCGAGACTATGATCGGCAAGATCGCCCGGCCGAAGAGGGTCCACGTTGTTCCCGATATGCCCAAGACGCGTTCGGGCAAACTCATGCGCCGCGTTCTGGCGGCGATCTCCAACAACATGAATGTCGGCGATATCACGACGCTGGCCAATCCAGACATCGTCGAACAAATCCGCGTGCAAGTGCAGGGAGCAGCACCGGTCCAGACGCAGGAGGGGCCGGAGGATGTCAAACAGTTTGGATCTGTTGAATGAACAACTCCCGTGGGTAACACTACCACATGGGTGCGACGTACCGTAATACGTTCTCAGGCTTCTTGGGAGAATCTCAAGTGGGCAAACCGCTGGCATCGCAGTTTTAACAGCCTTCGCCAGCCAAGATCAAGCGTGTCTGATTAGAAACTCATGAGTTGCTACTCGGTCGCACCAACCGCGAATCACGCCATGCCCCGCTATAATAGAATCGTGGCTTGTTCAACTTCCGTTCGCCAGCTTGCCGCCGCGGACTTCCCTACCCGCTGGGGCACGTTCCGCATTTTCGGATTCGATGGCAAGTTTGGTAAAGGCTCCCGTGAGCGGGAGGAAGCTGCGGTTGCGCTGGTAATGGGCGACTTGAAGGCAACGCCTCCGCTGGTCCGCATTCATTCGCAATGCCTCACCGGCGATGTATTCGGTTCTCTGCGCTGCGATTGCCGTCAGCAACTTGAAATGGCGCTTTCGATGATCGCACAGCAGGGTGCCGGGGTCTTGATCTATGAACAGCAGGAAGGACGCGGCATAGGCCTTATGGCGAAGCTGCAAGCCTACGAACTACAGGACGCCGGTCTCGATACGGTGCAAGCCAATGAGCGTCTTGGCTTCAAAGCCGATCATCGTGAATTCGCTTTGCCTGCCGAAATTCTAAAGTGCTTTGGTGTGTCCCGAGTACGGCTCCTTTCTAACAATCCGGACAAGGTAGCGGCCCTCGAGCGAGGCGGCATCCAGGTTATCGAGCGCGTTCCCTGCGAGGTTTCTCACAATCCTCACGCCGAAGACTATTTGAAGACCAAAAAGGAAAAGTTGGGTCACCTGTTCAGCTCGCGATGAGTCTCACAGGTTGTTCGACGAGTCTTTTGCCCTAGCACCAGCTTTCCTAAGGTCCGTCGAGTGCCATGACTTGGAGTCTGGTCGCCGCGATCAGCGACGCAGCGCTTTCTTCAGAACGTCTGCATTCTTTGTCGGCAAGTGCTGCAGCGCAGCTTTCGCCAAAACTAGATAAACCTCTCGCGCGCCTGGGACCTTGCTCAGAACCTGCAAGTGTTTGGCAATGGTGGCAACGTCTCCGCGCCGTAGAGGTCCGCTAAAGGATCCCGCCGGGCCGAGTGTTGCATAATTACGCACTGTTTGCTCTAGAATCGGCCGGGCCCGCCGGCGTGCCGTGGTACGGTCAATGCCTGCCGCCCTGGCAACTTCCTCGGCAGTCACCATGGCAGCTACGAGAAGCGGCGAAGTGAAGGCGCCCCAGGCGTGATACGCAGCTTTTTTCTGCTTCGAAATGGAAAACGCTTCGCCCTCGAGAGCGAGCACGATTCCTCGGACCACACGAATCGCGGCGGGATCGCCCTCGAGAGCAAATGGCACCCCTGCGAGCGAGGGTCGCGAGCCGGGCACAAATGTCATCAGAGGATGCGCCGACGCCACGGCCGCTCCGCGCCCGCGCAACACATCGAGTTCTTCGCTGCCGAGAACACCACTCGAGTGCAACGCCATCTTTCCTTTCCAGTCGGTCACCGCGCTCAAATTAAGAGCTGCCCTTCCAATCTCACGATCTGGCACGCAGAACCAAATAATGTCGGCGTCAAGCTCAGCATTTTTGCGGGTCACAGCGTGAGACCCTGTCCTGGCAGCCAGCTCTTTGGCTTTTGTTCTCGAAGCTCTACTCTCTCCTGCCACAACCTCGCGAATTCGATATCCCGCGCGCCGCAACGATACAGCCAGCGCGCTACCCAGACTCCCCGGTCCAACAATCGCAATGCTTGGATTGCGTGCCATTGGCAGGCAGGATAACAGGCGGATGCCTCACAGGAAACCCGGTACGTCCTGCCGGGGACTGGTAAGACTCTTGCGCGGCCGGCTATATATTGTTCTCATGTCCAAATCCGCACGTCGTAAAAACATCTCTAACGCCCGCGTGCTTTCTTCTCGCGAGGTCTACCGCGGCCCCGTTTTCTATGTCAGCACCGACCAAGTCCTTGAGCCTGGCGGCATCCGCGCCCGGCGTGACATCGTCCACCATAGCGGATCGGTAGTAATTCTCGCGGTGGACGAGACCCGTGGCCAGACCCGGGTTCTGCTGGAACGTCAGTACCGCCACGCGGCACAAAGTTTTCTGTGGGAATTGCCCGCCGGCCGTGTCGATGATGACGAATCCGACCTTGCGGGAGCGAAACGTGAGCTGTTGGAAGAAACCGGCTACCGGGCGGCGCGATGGCGCCGCATGCTCAAGTTTTATGCCAGCCCCGGTTTCCTGGATGAGACCATGGCACTATACCTCGCTCGCAGTCTCAAAGCCGGCAAAGCCCAACCGGAGGAGGACGAACTCATCCACCGCCGCTTGGTGCTGCTCTCTACCGCCCTACGCATGGTGCTAAGAGGCACGATTCGTGACGGGAAAACTATCTCTGCCGTGCTCTGGCTGGCATGGCACGAAAGTGCCGGAAAGCCGCTGAAATAGCGGCTTTTTATTACAATCCGTTCTTGACAGTGGTTTTCACCGGACGCACAATGGGCACAGTACATGACATGCACGTCCTTGGTCCCCCCAAGGGAAGTGCATTTTTTGTGAGGGGGTTCGAAGTGGAACGTTTGAAAGGAACAGTAAAGTGGTTCAATAACGCCAAGGGATATGGGTTTCTAGGACGCGATGACGGTCCGGACGTTTTTGTCCATTACAGCGCTATCTCCTCCGAGGGATATAAAAGCTTGCAAGAAGGGGACAAAGTGGAATTCGAAATTACCCAAGGACAAAAGGGCCCGCAAGCGGCCAACGTCTCAAAGGTTTCCGCGGAAGTTTCGCAATAGAACTCCTCTCTACCCGCTGGTTGGTGGCGAGTCAGATTTGCGCGCCGCACAAAGGAAGTAGCCGGAAAAGTCCCTTGCAGCACCGCTGCGCCCGTGGAGTATTGAGCATCCAATTACATTGAGCGGCGTTGCACTTTCGTGACTTCCCCAGATTTTACCCAAACCTGTCGCGTCAATAACAAAACAATTGTTAGTTTGACCGGACCTGAACGGAATCCAAAGCCGAAATCTCGTGTTTCGCACGCATTTCGTTGTTGGCGCGGGAGATAATCGGGTTGTTCCTACAACGTAGAAGGCACTTCCGTGGACCGTCGCATGCGAAAAGCCTTGGCGGTGCAATGATGATGGCAGCCGGTCGTTCCCGACTCCCAGAGCTGGAGACTGCTCCCAAATTCATTCCACTCATTGAAACCGTGACGCTGATTAGTTTAGTGGTTGCAGTACTCGCGCTCTGCTTGTTTGCCTGGATTGCGCAAAGCGTCTCTCAGCAGCAGGCCCAGAGCTTCGATCTCTCGGTGCGAGCACGTATTCACCAATACGCATCGCCTCACATGACGAAAGCCATGGTCGCAGTTTCCTTTCTCGGGGAAGGGGGTCTGGCATTTTCCTGTATTCTTGCGTTCGGCGCATTCACAAAATTACGCTGGCGGCGCGCAACCCTGTGGCTTGTGATTGCCATAGTGGGCGCGCTGATATTAAATTTCACTTTAAAGTATGCATTCCACCGCCTGCGGCCCACTCCGTTCTTTGAGCCTCCCCTCTCGACCTATAGCTTTCCCAGCGGACATGCACTCTTCTCATTTTGTTTGTACGGGGTAATTGCTGGCTTGTGGGCGGATCGAGTTCGATCTCTCCCCGTCCGCATCACCATCTGGGTGGTTGCGGCTCTTCTTGTGGGAACCGTCGGGTTATCACGGATATATCTGGGAGTTCACTATCCGAGCGACGTGATTGCGGGATATCTCGCGGCGACGATCTGGGTGTGCACTCTGATTGCTCTGGATCGCATGCGGACACGGCGGAAGACGCCTCGCCATCGAACTCGATTGGCCACCTCTGACTACACGAGCGAGACATGAGGTGGGGGCTCGGAGGCGCGCTGCCAAGACCCCCAGAGCTTGCCAAGGTACGTGAAGATCGCAGCGGCAATCCTATGGCTGACGTTCGTCCTGCGGATTGGAGTCTGCGCTCTTGCGTTTCTTGAAGAGCGCACGGCTGATGTCGGGCCAAAATTCATCCACCAAGCCACCTAAATTGCCGTACATGATCGCGATTGCGCTTCGGCTCATGGTGAGAGTGGCGCCGCGGTCGCTCTGAGGATAATAAATATTCGAAACGCCGCCGCTGGTAAATGCGCCGAGAACGTTAGACCAGTTGAAGGTGCGTCCACCTTTGTCGGTATGGCAGACAAACTCCTGTGCTACGGCATAACCGAGGCGATGCTTGATCGAACCAGTACCGCTGCGAAAGTAGCGCGGATCTTCCTTGAGTAAAACGGGATAAAAGTAATTGCTCCAAAAGCCGCTCGAGACCTGATCCGCGAATGCGGCTCCATAGCGCTTTGCATAGCCTTGGGCGCCTTGCCCGTAGCCGGGAAACTCGTCTTCGGCTTGGCTGATGCCAGCCTGAAGGCCAACCACCCCAAACTCCACCGGGTCAAAAGCGGCCTTAGCAAACAGATGGAATTTCCCGCTGGGAGTGAGTGGCAGAGCATTGCGGCGGCTGGTCACGCCAAACTGCGGCACCACTCCCAGAATGCGTTGTGACTGCTCTTTTTTCTCAATCTCTTTCTCTTGTTCGGACGGCTGTGCAGGCGGTGGGGCCGGTGGTGCTGCCGGCTTGGGCTCCTGCGCCATCGCGGCAAAAGAAATAAGGCTCGCAAGGATGATGATGAGCGCACGTTGTTTGACTGTGTTCATTGATAATTGTCCGAAATTTCGGCTCTGCGGCGATTACAGTCCACGCATACAATCAGGAAATCGGATGGAGAATCCGCAAAATAGAATTGCAACCTATCTCTTCTCTTTGCAACGGCGTTCTAACTTGTAATCATAACTTAGCATCAGGACATTTCTACTCCAACCACCGGCCAGACCTGAACCATGGCTTGGTAGGGGTGCATGGATCACTGACAGAAACTACGGTTCGAAGAAGAATCCCTTTGGTGCCCATAACTGAATCTCTCGCCGGTTGGTTTTTATCTTGCAACCGACCCACGATTCTTTACGAACAAAAGTATCGAATGTGAGCAGGTAGTAGGGCTGCGGTTCTTTACTCAGTTCGGCGACCGCGACGGGGAAATCGATTTCGTCGAGTTCCCCAAGGTAACGCCCACCCGTGTTCCTAGCTAGCTCCGCCAGACCATAACCGGTGGTATCGCCGTTTGCTACACGAACAGGAATTCTTATCGGGTACGCGCTTATGCGAGATAAATTCAGAGAACTTATCGCCTTTTCATAGGCGACAGTCATTTTCGTTAGGTTCGGCTTGCGGCTGACTGCGCTATTGCGGTACAGCAACTCATCAGAATCGATTGTCAAAGGGAAACTGCCGGTCATCCAGACGAGCAGTTTTCGCTTTGGTGAACGCCGAAGCATTTCTCCGACCTGTTCTAAAGTCTGAAGCTGTTGAAAGGCAGGCGGAGTATAGGCTCTGAATCGCGCATTGGATAACAAACGAGTTAACTGCTGGAGTCGAGCCGCTTCTTCGTTTACCTTGCTGTCGAACTCGCTACGCGAACTGGTAACTGGTGCTTGTCCTAGATCGAGGCGGTCCAGAGCCGCGTACAAAACTTTGGACTCAGTAGACATCTCGTGGATCACCTGCAAACCTTGATCTGTGCTTACGACTAGAGACAGGGCCCTGTTCTCCTCCGCGGTGGTGCGAAGGAACTTAAGCAATAATTTTGAAGTGATGCCCTGAGCTGGCGAGGGGATCGAAGCTGCGTCATACAAGATATAAATCGGAACGGGACTCTTGAAATTGCTTA
>WNFG01006421.1_pt1 | contig 11798 bp, 13 predicted proteins | sample 5400431 | NCBI WGS metagenome assembly WNFG01 (sample SAMN13153346, study PRJNA577476) | soil metagenome | isolation source: 120 cm saprolite under Douglas fir tree site 2 hole 3 replicate 2 | place: USA:California | collected 2015-04-18
GCACATGATCGGCATGGTCCGGCGATCTGCAACCACGCAACCCAAAGACCGTTTGGCTAACGGCCAAGGGCTAAGAGACGAGAGCCGTTAAACGTTTACAATCCTGGCGTCGTTTGTATCAGGACTCTAACGCTTTTCCTGGGAGGAACATGCGCAATCTCATTCTGATCTGTTTGCTTTCGTTGGTGATGGTCCAGGCGCAAGCCAAGCCTGACGCCGCTTCCGGCGCTCCGCATGGTTACACGCTGAAAGCTACTCCTGCCACCGTGGCGTGGGGCAACTATGATGCTGCAGCCAAGCCGGTGCTGAACATCCGCTCTGGGGACACTGTGGTGTTTGAGACGCTGCTGACCAACAGTCCTACTGGACTGGAGAAGGCCGGGGTTGCTCCCGACCAGGTGGAGCAGAGTCTGCGCGACATATTTGACCAGTTTCCCCGCGACAAGAGAGGTCCGGGAGGCCACATACTGAATGGCCCGGTATACATTGAAGACGCGGAGCCTGGGGATACGCTGGAGATTCGCATTCAGAAGATCGATCTGGCCATTCCTTACGCTTACAACGGGTTTCGCTTTGGCGCCGGCTTCCTGACGAACGACTTTCCCTACTCGCGCATCAAGATCATTCCTCTCGACCGCGAGCGCATGGTCGCGAAGTTTGGCCCGGGGATTGAGATTCCGCTGCATCCGTTTTTTGGCAGCATGGGCGTTGCGCCTCCTGAAGCCTATGGAAAGATCAACAGCGCGCCGCCCGGGATACATGCCGGTAACATGGACAACAAAGAGCTAGTCGCGGGCGCCACGCTCTATCTTCCCGTCCACGTTAAGGGAGCGCTGTTTGAGATCGGCGACGGCCATGCCGGACAGGGCAACGGCGAAGTGGACATCACCGCAATGGAAACTTCTCTTGTTGGCAAATTGCAGTTTATTGTCCGCAAAGATTTGAAGGTGAAATATCCGCGCGCTGAGACGCCGACCCACTACATCAGCATGGGATTTGACGACGACCTGAGTGAAGCCACTCGGCTGGCTGTCCGCGAGATGATTTCATTCCTGGTCAGCGAAAAGCACATGAGCCGCGACGACGCTTACATGCTTACCAGCGTGGCCGGCGACGTGGATATCACGGAGCTGGTCGACGGCAATAAGGGCGTCCATGTGATGATGCCGAAGGCCATCTTCAAGTAGCTTTCGATCAGTACCTTTTGTGACACGGGAAATTACCTTGGTAATCTCTTGTCCGCCTCAGATGTTGACTAGACTGGCAGAATCCCCGGGGAGATTGAACGTTGCACGGAAGAGGAATTGCATGCTCCTCCCAATTGGACACGAGAATATGTCAGCGCGGCGCTGGCCGGTCGTCACGCTGGCGCTGATCGTCATTAACGTTGTCGCTTTTGTCATTACCAATGGCCCGCTGGAAGACGCAGCGGCAACGCGCGGGCAGGTCGCCACCGTCCGCGAACACATCTTGATTCTGGCCGCGCTTCGGCCTGACCTGAGTCTGCATGCCGAGGCACAGCAGGTCGTGGACCAATTTCGCGAAGCCAATCCCAAGCGCTGGCAGTGGGCGCTCGACCAGAGCTACAACCGTCCGGTGGAAGATGCCTGGGATGCACGCATCCGCATGATGAACGACCCGCGGGTGCTGCAGTCGCAGATGGACGATCTGGCGAAGGAGCTTGCCGATACCGGACAAACTACCACGCTGCTGGATGAGTATGCTTTTGTGCCCGCGCATCCCAAGCCGCTTTCTTATCTCACGGCAAATTTTCTGCATGGCGGATGGATTCACCTCATCGGCAACATGTGGTTCCTGTGGCTTGCCGGATTTGTTCTGGAAGATACCTGGGGACGCGCCATCTACGGCATCTTTTATCTGGTGGCCGGGGCGGCAGCGCTTCAGATTTATGCATGGGCCACTCCGGGAAGCACCGCTCGCCGCGCTGATGGGCGCCTTTCTCGTGCGCTTCCCCACCATGCAGATCAAAATGGTGCTTTGGCGGTTGTTCCGGCTGTATCGTTTTGAAGCCCAGGCTTACTGGCTGCTTCCTTTGTGGTTACTGGGAGAGATTTTCTACGGCGCTCTGTCCGGCTCCAGCGGTGGTGTTGCCCACTGGGCGCACGTTGGCGGATTTGTCTTTGGCGCGCTGGTAGCGCTCATGATGCGCTTTACCAAATTGGAACACATAGCCAACCGCGCCATCGAGGCCAGGATAAACAAAAGCGCATTGAGCAACGACAAAGCGATCGTCGAAGCGTCAGACCTCATGGAGAAAGGCGAGCTTGACGCTGCGCTTCCTATACTGGAAACCTACATTGCCGCCAATCCCAGCTCCACCGATGCGTGGAGGCTCAAGCAGCAGATTCATTGGCGCAAGGGCGACATGCCGGCCTTTCACCAATCCGCACTCAAGTTAATGTCGCTGCACTTGCGCTCCAGGGAGCCGGAACTGGCGTTGCAGGAATATCAGGACTTTGTAAATTCCGGCGGTGAAAAACTGCCTGCTGCCTTATGGCTGGACCTGTGTCGAGCGCTGGAGAACCTGGATCCTCAGCGCGCCCGGGCTGAATATGAAAGATTCATTGCCGCGAACGCGACCGAGCGGCAGTCGCTTATGGCTCAGATCGCATGTGGCCGGCTCTGCGTGAAAAAATTGAACCGTCCCGACGAAGGACTTGCGTTCTATCAAGCGGCTGCGGCCTCCGCGGTCCCGCATCTCGATCTGGACGTGAACATAGAAGCAGGAATTCGTGAGGCAAAAGCTGCCATGGCTTTCCCGGCAGCCGGTGTTCCCGTGAATTGAGCGGCAACCAGATGGTACAACCTCAATTGCGCAGCCCGCAACAGGACTACTAGGATGGAACGCTGGAGGTGACCTGTGCGGCTCATAGTGCGCTGGCTGGTAAACGCGATATCGCTGCTGATCGTGGCCCGCTTCGTAAGCGGTTTTGAAGTGCGGGGCTTTGTGGCCGCGCTGATTGCCGCCATTGTCATTGGCTTTGTCAACTCTACACTGGGACTGCTGCTTAAGGTCCTGACTTTCCCTTTGACGATTCTCACGCTGGGATTGTTCCTGATCGTGATCAACGCGCTCATGCTGAAGCTTGCCGCGGCGATTACGCCTGGATTCTACGTCCGCGATTGGACTGCCGCGCTGCTCGGCGCAATCCTGTTGACGATTATCTCCAGCTTGTTGCACTGGCTGGTCAGCGATACGGAGAGGGAAAGGTCCTGAGAGTGGCTGCTGCCGAAGACGGAATTCTGCGAAGAGTTTCCACGATTCGCGCAACGTCGTGCTGCTGGAAGAGCCGGATAGCGGCGATCCCGGCAGCTCCGGCGCTCAAGCACTGCGCGGCATTGTCGAGGGTTATGCCGCCAAGCGCCAGCACAGGAATGGGAGTCGCAGCCATATCGGGTCGCTGGCAGGCTTGCCGCAAGAGATCCAGTCCGGCGCTGCTTCTCTGGCCATCTTTTTCGAACACCGGCGCAAATACGGCAAAGTCTGCTCCATGCGCTTCGGCCATCGCCACTTCCTGGATGGTGTGGCAGGAGACGCCGACCACCGGACTTGCTTTCGACACTTGTACGAAGAGCGCGCGAGCTTCACCGGCCCGGACATCGTTCGCCGGCAGATGCACGCCGTGAGCGCCGCATGCCAGCGCTACATCGATACGTGAGTTGATGAGCAGTTTGGTCCGCGCATTAGCGGGCAGCGCCGCAAGAGCGCGACGCGCGAGTTCTTGCAGTTCGCGGATGCTGAGGTCTTTTTCGCGGAGCTGAATATAGTCGACGCCGGCCGCCGCGCACTCCGCGATCTTTTCCAGCAGCCGCAGTTGCTGCTCTTTGCCGTCTCCGGGAAACTGCCTGCGATCGGTAATGTAGCAGAGTAACGGCATCTGGAGAGGAATTGTAACGCCTGGTCCGGAAGCAACGCGCGCCCGGCAAGGCAACTTCACGGATGAAGTGGCCTTCTGTTAGGAGAATGTCCTTGGGCCTTCAGATCATCTGGCTGTTCGTGCTGGCGCTGCCGATTGCGTGCATCTCCTGGACTGCGACCCATGAGGATGTTTTTCAGGAGGCCCGCAACTATTGCGTCCGGCAAAGCCACGCGAATCCCTGGCTGCTTCCGCGCAAGTTTTTCTTTCTCTTTACCTGCGAGTACTGCTTCAGTCACTTACGTGACCGTCGTTTTCTTTTGGCTCACGCACTATAAGCTGCTGTTTGCCGACTGGCGCGGTTACTTGATCGCCGGCTTTTCCCTGGTCTGGATTGCGAACCAGTATATGGGCCTCTACGTGAGACTGCGGCTCGACATTCGCAAAGAGCGCGTGGAGATACAGCACGTGGAGCAGAAAGTCGAAGAGATGAAGGAGCCCAAAGCGGCGTAAACCGGATTATGGCAGTGTCTTGGCGATCTCCGGACCTTCTTCAGGGACAGGCCGCGCAGCCCGAGGGTCAAGATGGAAGCGGATCAGTCCTTCCTGCAAGACCTGAAACGCCTCTTCCGGTGTGTCCACCATGGTAAAACCTTTGAGATCGTCAGGCGCGATGGCTCCGGCATCTACCAGCGCGGGAAAGTTCATCACACGCTCCCAGTATTCTCTTCCGTAGATGATGACGAGTATCTTTTTCGCCAGCTTCTGCGTTTGGGCAAGGGTAAGGATTTCAAAAAGTTCGTCGAGCGTGCCGAATCCACCGGGAAAAACTACCAGGGCTTTGGCCAGATAGGCGAACCAGTACTTACGCATGAAGAAGTAGTGAAACTCAAAATTCAATTCCGGCGTGATGTAGGGATTGGGAAACTGCTCGAAGGGCAAACGGATGTTCAGCCCAATCGTCTTGCCTCCGGCTTCCCGTGCGCCGCGGTTTGCGGCTTCCATGATTCCGGGTCCGCCGCCCGAGGTCACGACAAAGCGGTGACGTTTTCCGGGCAGCGTAATGGTCCACTCGGTCAGTTTGCGGGCGAGCGTGCGGGCTTCTTCGTAGTAGCGCGCCATCTCCACAGCCGCATGGGCGCGCTTGAGTGCTGCCTGAAGAACATCTGGATCGTCGCTGCCGGGAAGGTCTCGCGGAGCGGCAGGCTTGGCCGATCCCGGTTTTTCCAGCATGGTAAGCGCCTGTTGCGCGTGAGAGAGGCTGGCCCATCGCGCCGATCCGAAGAACACTACGGTATCCTGAATTCTCTCGCGGCGAAAGCGCGAGAGCGGCTCCGCATATTCGGAAAGAATACGCAGAATGCGCCCGTCAGGGCTGTTCAGGAAATCCGGATTCAGATATGCGAGTGGAGCTGGGTTGAGAAGGGTTTCAGGCGCGGGCGGGATCTTGTTGTCGTCGGGCATGATTTTCCAAAAAGACAGGATACCTTATCGGCGGTCACGATATCGCATGGCTTCGAGCACTCCCAGCCAAATGTCCACCAGGCCCAAACCGGAGATCGCGCCTTTCACAAAACCATGCTGCAGCAAATAACGCAGTTCGGGCCAGCGCGCGAACACACTGTTGTTGGACCAGATAGGCGTCCATGGAATCACCACCAGCAGGAGTCCCAGTTCGATGCAGAACAGGACATAGATGACCAGGAAGCTCCGCTGCAGCCAAACCGGCAGCTCAGCGGCTTTCTCTTCCGGTTGAGATCCGGGGGAATTCTCGAGATTGTCGGAAGTAGCTTTCAAAGGGTCGGAAATATGCAAAATCCAATGATAGAGGATTTACGATCTCAGCGCTTTGATGCGGCTGGCTACGTCGCGGAAATCGATGTTGGAACTGTAGACTTCCATGAAGTTATCCAACGCCGACTTCTTGTCGCCGAAGGCTTCATAAGCCGCCGCCAGATCATAATAAATGGAACAACGGCTGCGATCATCGAGCCCGGGCAGACGCAGCGCCCCTTGATACCAGCGCACCGCGGCTTCGGGAACGCCTTTGTCCACCAGGCATTGGGCGAGCCAGGTGTACGCCTGGATGGGTTGCGAGAAACTGCTGCCACGGTCCACTGCGTGACAAACTTTCTGCAGTTCGCCGATGGCCTCATCCAGCAGTCCCATCTCCTTGAAGGCGATGCCGAGGTTATAGTGCGTTTCCGGATCTTCGTCAGTGGACGAGACTGCATCTTCGTCGTCTTGCAACTCGGAAAGAATATCGCTGAGTACAGACGCGGATTCCGCGTCCTGCATCTCGCCGTTGGTCGGCGCCTTGCTCGCAGCGGGCGTGGGTTCGGGCGCGGCAGCGCGCGTGGTAGGCTTGGCGGGCGCCGCCGGAGGTTCCGGAAAATCAGGAAGGACGTTTTCCAGGTCCAGGACAAAGTCGCCCAGGATATCTTCAGTTGATTTTTCCGCCGGCTTGGCTGCCGGTTTCTCGTGAACAACGGGCACTGCGGGTTTTGCAGCTCGTTGAACTGGAGGAGGTGGAGCAGGCTCTTCCAGAGGCAGTTCAATCGTACTTTCAGCCACAGGTTCCGGCTCTGCCGTCTGCCCCAGATCAAGAACAAAGTCAGGTTCCGTTTCGACCGGCGCTGGCACTGCCTTGGCTTGAGATGGCAATGGCGCAACTTCCGCAATAGGCTCGGCGGCGATGGCCTGAATCGGCATCTCTGGTTCCGGCTCCGGTGCTTTACGTTCTGGTTCCCGCGCCGCCGGCTCAGGCGCGCGCTTCTCCGGCTCTTTTTTCTTTTCCGGTTTGGCCACGCTGCGTGCCTGCCCCGCGGACACTTCTCTAAGGAGCACGCTGATCTCGTCAGCGTTCGGCGCCATCTCGGTGAGATCAAGAACGGCGTTTTTGGCTGAATCCCACAGTCCTTGCGCGATATAGAAGCGCGCTTCCTGGATCTTGTCCGCGATGGCCTGTGCTTCCGCGACTGCGGGCGCGGCGTCCGGCAAAATCTCAGAGTAGACGTTCGACGGAGGTTTAGCTTCCAGCGGGTCGGGTTTGGTCACGACGGGATCGGGCTCGTCCGTGATCATGCTTTCCCACTCGCCGGAGAGATCAATCTCATGCGCGCCGGCCTGTGATGGCGGCTCGGGAATGGGTTCATCGGTTTTCGGCAGCGCCGGAATGGGAACGGGCGTCGCGGCAAGCTGGTCAGGTACCTCAAAGGTGAAGTCCTGGACCGATGACGCTGTGGAAGCAACCGGTGTTTCCACTGCCTCTATGTGGGCCGACTGCCGCGCCGGCCCTGGTGGCGGAGGCTGCTGGGCCGCAGGCGTGCCAGCCGCACGCTCCTTGTAGTCTTTGGCTGCGGCCGCGTACTTCGCGCTCTCCTCGGCATGTCCAGCTTCCTGGTAGACCTCCGCCAGGACCTGGCAGACCCTGCCTGCGTCTGCATACCGTTCAGCCTTGATGTAAAGCGTGGCCAGTTGCTGATTCAACCGGGCATCGCGTGGGGCCAACGGCAACGCGTCTTCAAGCGGTGCGATCGCTTTTGAGGCTACGTTGTAAGAAACGAACAACTCGGCGTCGGTTAGAGCCGCTTCAATGGACTTCTCCACCGCCGGATCGTAGGTCTGGTGGATCGCCGGAGCATCATGCTCCAGTTCTTCCACCATTACGGCCTGGGCGCCCTGATCGCTCGCCAGCGGACGCGCCAGCGAATCTTCACCCAGACGCGACAACATCTGCCGGTAGTTCTGGTTGTGCAGTGGATTTTCCGGCTCCAGCTCCGCCAGTTCTTTGTACAGATCGCGGGCTTCCAGGAATTTCTCGCTCTGCACGTAAGAGTGGGCCAGCAGCTCCATGACTTCTGAGATGTGCGAATTATCGCCCGCCTTCTGCATGATCCTCATCATCAAGGTGAGAGCGGGAACGTTGTCGCGAATGTGGTTGATGGCCGGATACAAAGTCTCATTCAAGACGGCGCCGCCGGCGGAAAAGAAGCGGTCGGCGTACTTATCGTAGAGCTTGAGGCCGCTCTCCAGATAATTGTTGGCCAGATACCATTGGGCCAGCGTACTCAGGCCGCTGATGTCGTTATGCACGCTCAGTAGTTTGTTGGCGATCGCCTCCACGCCCTCCAGCTCGGTGGTCTGGAGCTTCGCCTTCAGCAACACACGCAGCGCGTCCGGGCGCGAATCCAGGTCAGGGACTTTCTCCAGGAACCCGATGGAGACTTTGGCCTCGCCGGAATCGGACGCGATCATGCCGCGCAGCAGGAATGCCGCGGCATTGTTCGGGTCGAGCGAGAGCACCTTGTCCAGCGACTCGGCCGCGGCACTCAGGGCCTTGCGTGCGTAGAGCGATTCCGCCGCGCTGAAGTAGATACTGCGCGCTTCCTCTTTTTTCCCCAGCTTGAGGTAGAGATCGGCCAGCTTGGATTGTGTCGCGGTGTTCTCGGGATCCAGCTCCAAAATTTTCTGGAAGATCCGGGCGGCATGGGCGTTGTCACTGGACTTGAGCAGATGGTCCGCCACCTGCATGTACTGGGAGCGCGCGTCATTGAAGAGGCCCTGTTGGGTATAAAGTTCGGCCAGCTTGATGCGCGAATCGATGGCGCTGGGATTCAGATTGGTGAGCTTCTTGTAGATGGCAATGGCTTTTACTGTGAAGCCGTTCTGCGCATACTGGTCGCCGACTTTCTTGAAATATACGCAAGCCTGGTCGTTCTGACCCAAACGGGCATGGAGGTCGCCAATCGTGTTGAGGACAGTCAGGTCCTTGGGGTCCTCTTTGACCACCTTTTCGTACTCGGCAATGGCATTGGGAAGCTTGCCCTGCTGGACATGCTTCTCAGCCGCGCTGAGGACCTTTGTCTTGTTGAAACCAAACCCAAGTGCCATATTGAATCGCTGAAGCGGCTTAACTGCCCAATGGGGAACGGGAACGCAGGGCAATTTTCGCTAAAGTATCACACAAAAATGGGTTATCCCAAGTTACCGGCGCTCCACATTAGTGCATGTCCGGTGTTTACCCTAATGGTTCGGATTTCTGACACACACGCCAATTTGGAAGACCATCTGCTTTCATCTTACCTGTACTGTGCGCGGTTTCTAAATTCCTTGACCAGCAGTTCCAAAAAGTTTTCGTTGTCCTGCGGACGCGCGTCCTGCCGGATTCCCAGCCGGGTGGCGATCATATAAGCGATTCTAGCGGCATTTTGCTGGCGCACTTCCGACGGAATGTCCAGGCGCCGGGCCAGAAATGTCTCCATCAACTCGACTTCCTGAAGCGTAAGTCCCGCCGCCTGATGGAAGGTGAACGTCGAAGTAGCGGGAGTGTTGAAGAACAGATCAGACTCGCGCGACGAGGTCTCATGCACTACCAGAGTGCCGGCAACGTAGTCTCCAAGACGGCGGCTCTTGGCATTCAAAAGCATGGTAATCACTCCGACGCCACCGAAGCCGGGAAAATCATCCACAATCCGCACCAGATTGCGTGCAATCGCCTCAAATGCGTTGATCGGACGTCCCGAGTCTTTGATGACCCGGATGCCGGCCCAGCGTTTTCCCGGCGTCTGCCCCTTCCAGAGGACCTCAAAGGTCGCGTAGTAGCCCCAATAAATGCAGAAGGAAATGAAAATATAAAATGCGGTTACCCAGGCGGAATATCCCTTGAATACAGCTATTGGCTTGAAGTCAAAGGCCACTCCCACCGCCAGAAGCAGAACGAGAAAGAGCAGCGTTTGGATCAAGGTATCCAGCAGCACCGCCATAAAACGGCTGCCGACGCCCGCCAGTACAAATTCAAGATGGACCTGCTCGGGAGTTTCAATGATAAGCTTGTCGCTCGCGACCATGATTTCTACCCATTGGCTGGAAAAGCGCAAAAGTCACTGGACCCGCCTGGAACAATTGCTGGAACAACGCAAGAACCAGGGCCTGAATTCCCTCACGCGCTCCGAGTTACAGGAACTGGGACTCCTCTACCGCCAGGCCGCCGCCGACCTCTCAGCCTTGCGCGAGGACCCCAGCGGAAAGTCCTATGCCCGCTTCCTCAACCTGCTGCTCGCCCGCGCTCACAATACCATCTATGCCGGACAAAAATCGAGGGGCTCAGGGATCATCCAATTCTATCTGTATGAATATCCACGGGTCTTTCGCGGCAACCTGCGTTTGATCAGCATCGCCTTTCTCCTGTTTGTTGCCGGCGCCCTGGGAGGCATGCTGCTGACCATGACCCATCCCGAGTTCATGCACCAGTTTCTCGGCCCGCGGATGATCGAGACCATTGAGCACCACAAGATGTGGACCGACTCCATCGTGGGCGTTGAGCCGACGGCATCGAGCGCCATCATGACCAACAACATTGGCGTGTGCTTTTTCGCTTTTGCCGGTGGCATCACCGCAGGCCTCCTCACCATCTATCTGCAAGTTTTTAACGGCGTGATGCTCGGCGTAATAGGCACAGCATGCTGGCTGCACGGCATGAGCATTCCCCTGTGGAGCTTCGTGGCTCCGCATGGAGTCCTGGAGCTGCCGGCCATCTTCATCTCGGGAGGAGCAGGACTAAGGATCGCGCAAGGCATGTTGTTTCCTGGCTTGCTCTCACGGCGCGATTCCATTGCCAAGTCGGGGCGGGAGGCAGTCCGCCTGGTCCTTGGCATTATTCCTATGTTGATTGTGGCAGGGATCATTGAAGGATTCATATCGCCGTCTGGACTCAATTGGAAATATAAGTTTGCTCTGGCGGCAGCGATCAGCGTGATCTTTTGGGGATATCTGTTGATCTCGTTTCGCCGGACGGCGGAGCCTTCCACCTAAAGCCACTTACTGTGCTCGACGCGTAAAGTTTTTACGCGCGAACAAGTTCGTGCCGTTTTAGCCTTGGGAGAGCCTGAATTGACTTCCCTGCCTTCTTCTGAGCAATTCGAAGATCGTAGAGACTCCGGAGATTGAGCCAAAACTGAGCATTCGTACCAAAGAAATGAGCGAGACGAAGAGCCGTATCCCCCGTGATAGACCGCGTGCCGTTCATGATTCGTGTAACCCGGTTGGTGGGTAGAGCGATCTTTCGCGCGAGCTCGGCCGCACTCATCTTGAGTTCCTGCAGCTCTTCGGCCAGATGTTCACCGGGATGAATAGCGATCAGTGCCATAGCGATACTCTAGATCAAATTCCGCTCTTTCACTTGCAAATACTGGTTGACCAGCGAGACGCTGAGCTTGTCTGGCGCTACTTCCAGGGCCAGCGCGCCGCGGTTGCGTACTCGCGTTATCAGGGTTTCGCGACGGTGCACCAGTTCCTGCGCGGCCACCATGTGGTACATCTGCTCGGCGTCTTGCGGATAGCCTGCCGCCAGAGCCTCGAGGTCCGGTTGCGCGATCACCATGAACAAGAGCAGGTGCTTGGAAAGTATCTGCGACGCGCTCTCGATCACTTCCGGCGTCATGGAGGTGTCGGCCAGGTCGGTGATCCAGATAATCAATGACCGCTGCCTTTGCAAATGCATGAGTGAAGCGGCGGCGCGAAGATGGTCGGCTTCCGCGGCTTCTTCGCGGGCGTTGGCCAGCGCTTCCAGCAGGACCCGCATGTGCGAGAGTCCGCGTCCCAGCCCGACTCGCTGCTGTATCTGGCGGCCGTAGACCAGCAAGCCGACGCGGTCGCCGGAGTAGAGCGCAATCTGTGCCAGCGAGAGCGCCGCGTTCACCGAAAGGTCCAGCTTGTTCAGCTCGCCTACGCGCGCGCGCAACAGGCGGCCGGCGTCCAGAACCAGCCACACGGCCTGGCTGCGTTCCACCTGATAAAGCTTGGTGACCTGTTTTCCCCGGCGGGCAGTCGCAGTCCAGCAGATGTTGCGGAACTCGTCGCCTTGCTGATATTCGCGCAGGCTCTCGAATTCCCTGCCTGTGCCGCGCTGGCGCAGCAGGC
>WNFG01016178.1_pt1 | contig 11797 bp, 9 predicted proteins | sample 5400431 | NCBI WGS metagenome assembly WNFG01 (sample SAMN13153346, study PRJNA577476) | soil metagenome | isolation source: 120 cm saprolite under Douglas fir tree site 2 hole 3 replicate 2 | place: USA:California | collected 2015-04-18
CATATGATACCATGAGAGTTGCAATGTCTCTCAATTGCTGCCAATAAGGGTGAAGGGGGCGAGCCAACCGCTCGACCGAAGCGATGGCTGGAATTGTCCTTACGCACAACGAGAACACGGCGCTCGATGATGTCGTCGGCCGAGGCGGTCCGACGCATAATGACTGCTCAAGCATCGGTTCTTCTTCTCGATACTTGTTCGCTGCTGGACTTGATGCGTGATCCGACGCGCGAAACACTCGCCGCCGAACAGGTCGAAGCTGCTCATCGCCTGCTCTTCAAAGCCGAATCTCGCCCGCCAAAACTCTGGATTCCGATCGCCAGTCAAGTTCTATCTGAAAGGAACGATAACCAGTTAAAGGTTAAGCAGGAAGCTGAGAAGGCAATTCATACATTCGACGAGCGTGTTCTTCACACGCAACAGATAATGGCTGCACACGGCCTGATAACGAGCGCAATCGCTCCGCCTTTAAGCGCCTGCAATTTCCCGACCACTGCAAGCACAATGGTTGATCGATATTTCTCGGCCGGACTGCCCTTTCAAAAACCACGTAACGTTGCTGACAAGGCTCTCACGCGCGTTGCGGCGAACAAAGCGCCGTCAAAAAAGGGACAACAAGCCAAAGACTGCGTCGTAATTGAAAGTTATCTGCACATTGCCAAGCAGCTTCGTGAACAACAATTCCAATATAAGATCGTATTTCTGACGACTAACAAACAAGATTATTCCGATCATGCAAGCTCAGGAAAACTCCATCCAGATCTGATCGCTGAATTCCGCGCGGTAAACATGGAATACGCCGTCAACTTCCTTATGGCCGAACATTTCCTCGGCTGATCCAGGCCCTCACCTTCCCTCCCGTCCCCACGTCAGCGCCAGACTCCCCACCAGCAGCAACAGCCCGAGCAGCCCCGCGAACACCGGCAGCACGCCGATGCCATGGACCACGCTGGCGTCGCGGATCTTGAGGCCGATCCAGTCATCGCCCTTGAGGGTGTCGCTCGACCGCACGCCGAGAATGCGCGGCACCGCGAGGCTCGATCCGTCGGCGAGGCGGCGCGCGTCGCCGCCGGTGGCGCTGGTGAGCGGCGCCATCACGGCGGTGGTCGAGGTGACTTCGCTGAATTCCTTGGGATTGGCGGGACCGACGTTGACGAGCGTGGTCAGCTTGCCGTCGGTGGCGCGCCATAAGCCGAGCTCCGTGGCGTCCACCGTCTTGCGCCACACGCCGGGCTCTGCCAGGTCGAGGGTCAGGTTGCGCTGCGCTCCCGACGGCGAGGTCAAGACCACGGGCGCCACGGTCTCCCCCATGGTCTGGCGCTGCGCCGTGATTTCGCGGCCATGCACGAGGAGGCGCAGGGCTTCTTCCTCCAGGTCCGGCTGTTTCATCAGCCAATGCGACACGCGACGCAACAGGTCGATATGGGGCCCGCCGCCCTCGTAGCCGCGCGCCCACAGCCAGATGTGGTCGGACAGAATGAGGCCCACCCGCCCTTCGCCCTCGCGCGAGAGCACCAGCAGCGGCTGCTCGCCGGCGCCGTTCATCAACGGCGTGCCGTTCGCGGTCCTGGTGTCGACCACCCGGAAGAAACGGCTCCAATGCGGCGGCTCATCGTTTGCACCTTCGAGGCCGCGCGTCACCGGATGGCGCCGCCCCAACTCGGTGAGGCGGGCGTAGAAAGGATCCTCGGTGACATGCCCGGTCGGCTCTGAGGGCAGAATGGCATCAAGCGGCGTGCGCCAGATGCTGGTGGGTCCCGCGTAGTCAGGGCCCGCCGCAACCAGCACGGCGCCGCCGTTGCGGACATATTTGGCGACGTTGTCCAGATAGACGAGCGGCAGCACGCCCTGCCGCGCATAGCGGTCGAAGATGATGAGCTGGAAGTCGTCGAGCTTGCCGGAGGGATGCGGCGTGAACAGCTCGCGGGTCGGAAACGCGATGAGCGAAAGCTCGTTGATCGGCGTCCCGTCCTGCTTCTCGGGCGGGCGCAGGATGGTGAAGTGGACGAGGTCCACATTGGCGTCGGACTTGAGAAGGTTGCGCCACGTGCGCTCGCCCGCATGGGGCTCGCCGGAAACCAGGAGCACGCGCAGCTTGTCGCGCACGCCGTCAATCGACACCACGGCCCGATTGTTGACGGGCGTCAGCTCGCCTTCGAGCGGTGCTGCCTCGATTTCGATGATGTTCTGGCCGGCATGGGGGATCTGGACCTCAACATCGACCTGCCGACCGGCAGCGACGACCCGGCGGTCGATGAGTTCGCCGTCGCGACTAATCTTCACCTCTGCGGGCGCAGCGCGCACGCCTTCGTCCTCCACCCGGAACGATATGGTCTGGTTCTTGCCCACGATGCCGAACCGCGGCGCCGCAATCAGCACGACGCGGCGATCCTTCTCGTCGGGCCTGCCGGTAATGAGGGCGTGGACCGGCGCCGCAAAACCGAGCGCGCCGGCGTCCGACGGCACGTCATGGACCCGGCCGTCGGTGATGAAGATCGCGCCGGCAACACGGTCGGGCGGCACATCGGCGAGCGTCGCATTGAGTGCGCTGAACAGCCGCGTGCCGTCAGTCTCGCCATCCGCCTGGCCCGCCTCGATCACGCGCGTCTCAATGCCGGCAATGCGTTGGAGCCGCTGGGTGACCGCGGCTCGCGCCGCCTCGGTCTGGAGGGCGCGGTCGCCGAAATTCTGGCTCGGGCTTTTGTCGACCACCACGACAGCGACCGAGGTCAGGGGATCGCGGTCCTCACGCGTCAGCGACGGATTAGCGAGAGCAAGCACCATCAGCGCCAGCGCTGCGATCCGGACAAGGACGCCGCGGCCGCGCGCAAGCACCAGCAGGGCCGCCACGACGGCTGCGATCACGGCGGCGGCCCAGACGAATTCGACCGGAACGAGCGGCGAGAAGCTGATACCGAATACCACTATCGGGTTCCTCTGTTAGAGCGAGTCCCGGTGAGATTGACGCAGCGCCACCTTTACCTCTCCCCGCTTGCGGGGAGAGGTCGCAGCCACGCGGCGAAGCAACGATTTCAACCTCATCGAACTACGCGCTTGCCTCCTACTGCCCGAGCCGTTCGAGAAGCGCCGGCACATGGACCTGATCGGCCTTGTAGTTGCCGGTCAGGGTGTACATCACGATGTTGACGCCGGCGCGGAATGCGAATTCGCGCTGGCGCGGCTCGCCGGGCACCAGCGGCAGCATCGCCTGGCCGTCGGGGCGCGTCGCCCAGGCGCCGGCGAGGTCGTTCGACGTGATGATGATCGAGGATACGCCGTCGCCGCCGCGCGCCGGGCGCTTGGTGTCGTCCGCCTCTTCGTCCTTGGCGCTCTGGAGCGCTTCGATCCAGAGCTGGCCCGTGGTGAAGCGGCCCGGAAAATCGCGCAGCAGGAAGAACGTTTTGGTCAGCACATGGTCGCGCGGCACTGGCTCCAGCTCGGGTATGTCGAGCGACGACAGGATCGCGCGCAGCTCCAGCATGCCGGGGCTGCGCGCCTCGCCGCCAGGGCCGGGCGGCGCCAGCACGGCATCCCGGGTATCGAACACCACGGTGCCGCCCTGCTTCATGTAGGCGTCAACGCGCGCCAGCGCCTGGGGCGACGGCTTTTTGGCGCCGGGCACGATCGGCCAGTAGATGAGCGGGAAGAAGGCGAGTTCGTCGCGATCGAGATCGACCCCGACCGGATCCCCGGCCTCGAGCGCGGTGCGCTGGGCGAGGAAGGTGGTAAGTCCCGTCAGGCCGGATTTGCTGATCGAATCCGCCTCGGTGTCGCCCGTCACCACATAGGCGAGGTGGGTTTCGAGCGTCGATCGCGCGGCGAACTGCTCGGCCGCGGCGTCAGCGGCCCGCGTGGCGCCCTGGGTGGCGGCGAGCGCAAGGGCGACGCTGCCGGCAATCAACAGGCTCGTCGCGATGCCGCGTCGCGGCAGCAGCCGATAGATGCCGCCCGCAAGCCAGAACACCACCAGCGCATCGATCAGCAGCAGCACCAGCGCGGTCATGAAGACCGGTCCGCGCAGGTCCTGCGGCTCGGTGGTGCGGAAATATTCAAAGCGCGGATTGAGCGGCTTGAAGTCGATCGGCTCCAGGCGGTCGGCCGGCGCCAGCGTGTTGACGGCGACGAGACCCTCCGGCGGGCCATAGAACCCTGGCGGATTGTCCCCGGTGGCGCGCCCCGCATAGCCTGCGGGAATCGGACGGGCGGTCGGCGGCGGCGGCTCGAAACTTCCGAATCCGTCCAGTACGCGGGTGGGCGGCACCGCGTCCCGCGCGGTGCTCGGCGCCCCGGTCGCCGCATTGGCCTCGGTCGAGGCGGCTGCGCCGGAAATGCCGACGATGCGCTTGAGCATGTCGACGAAAGCTCCCGACAACGGCAGGTCGGACCACTTGGTGTCCGCCGTGACATGGAACAGCACGATCATTCCCTTGCCTTTCCGCCCCGCCGTGACGAGCGGCGTACCGTCGCCGAGCATCGCCCACGTGTGGTCCGACAGGGAGGAATCGGGCTCCGCCAACACCTGCCTGTTGACCGTCACATCGTTCGGCACCAGCATGCCGTTGAACGGGCTTTCGCGCGAAAAGCCGGCAAGCTGCTGCGGCTGATCCCAGCTCATGCTGCCGCCCAGAACGCGGCCGCCGCGGCGCAGCCTCACCGGAACCAAATCGTCGTCCGCGGCGGCGAGCCGCGGGCCGGCAAACCGCACCAGCACGCCGCCGTCGTCGATCCATCGGGTCAGGCGGTCGCGCGCGTCGCCCGCAATGGTGCCGACATCGGCGAGGATGATCATCGGCAGGCGCTGCTCGATGAACTGGTTCACCATCTCGGCCGGCGAGCCGCGGTCGGCAAGCCGGACATCCGCGAATGGACTGAGCGCGCGGGCGAGATAGAAGGTCGAGGCGAGCAGCGGCTGCGCCGTATCGGCAGTCGAGCCGGTGATCACCCCGACGGTTCGCCGGCGCCATCGTTTGTCGAGAAGCTGCACCGCGCCCGCTGATCGTTCGCCTTCAATCTCGATCCGTGCAATATCGTTGCGAATCTCCACCGGAAGATCGAGCTGCGCGTCAGTTTCGCGTTCGCTCGGTTTGAAGCTGAAGCTTGCTTCGCCCAGCGGCAGCCCCTTGAGATCAAGAGCGCGGACGGCGCCGGCATCGTCGCCTGCGGCAGCGGCGCGGAGCACCTTCACGCTGAGCACGCCGGCCGCATTATCGGCGGCGGCGAGCGCGCGGGCGGGCTTGACGCCGCCGTCCACGACCGTGACGGGCCGCTTATCGGCGATGCGGGCGAGCGCAATGACGAAATCGGCGGCGTGGCCGGCATCGACACCGTCGGACAGCCAGACGATCTCGACATCTGGCGTTCCCGTCAGGAAGCGCTCCAATGCCGGAATGGCTTCGGCGCGTTCGATCGCGTGGGGTTTCGGTTTGACGAGGCGCAGTCGCGCCCGCGCCGCGCCGGGGGTCTCCAGCGAAATGTCGCGCGCCGTCACCGACAGCGGCACCACCGCGACGCCGCGACCGTCGGCATCCGCGCGGGCGATCAGATCCTCGGTGGTGCGTATGCGCGCATCCCAGGTCGCCGCGGCAGCGAACCCGTCGTCGATCAAGAGAAGCAATGGCGCATTCGCGGTCGAGGTCGCGACCGGCGGATTCCACAGCGGTCCGGCCGCGGCGATGATAACCAGCGCCGCCAAGGTGAGCCGCAGCAGCGTGAGCCACCACGGCGTGCGCGCTGGGGTCTCCTCCCTGGGGACGATGTCGAACAGCATCCGGGTCGGCGGAAAATCGATGCGGCGCGGCCGCGGCGGCACCAGGCGTAACAGCAACCACAGGATCGGCAGGCTCAATAGCCCGAGCAGAACCAGCGGTTCGGCGAAGGCAAGAGGGATCCCGGCGATCATAGTTGTCGCTCCATCGGGCCAGGCGCGGAGGCGCGATGTCCGACACCGCCGCGCTCGCTGCCTAAGCGCTCATGCAGCTTGAGCAAGAGCTCGGTCGCCGGCCGGTCGGTGCGGTGAATGATGAAGCTCCAGCCGAGCCGCTCGGTCTCGGCACGGATTTCGGCGCGGTGGCGCGCAACTCTCGCCACGTAGTCCTCGCGCCAGTTCTCGGCCCGGCCGGCCGTGATGGTCCCGGCCCCTTCCGGCTCGACGAATTCGATGCGCCCAGCGTAAGGGAAGGTCTCCTCGGCGGGGTCGACGATCTGCACCACGTGACCCAGCGATCCGCTTGCCGACAGCCTGGCGATGGTCGCCTTGATCTCGGCGAACGGGCTCCACAAGTCCGACAGCATGATGAACTCGGCAAGCGGAGCCGGCACAAAGCCGACCGGCAGGCTTGGCCGCGCGGCGGGGTCGTGAATCATGGTCTGGGAGATCTTGTCGACCACATTGCGGGCGCCGGTCGGCCGCGTCAGGCCGGGAACAAGCGCAAACGCCATCACCAGGGCGCGATGCAGCTTGCTCTCCTCGGCGAGCGGTGAGCGGAACGCCATGGAGGATGAGCGGTCGGGCCAGATCCACACCGTGTGGGCGGCTTCCCATTCCCGCTCGCGGACATAGAGAAAGTCGTCGCGCGCCGAGCGGCGCCAGTCGACGCGGGCCGCCGGCTCGCCCATGACGAAGCGGCGATATTGCCAGAAATTCTCACCCGAGCCGGCGCGGCGGCGGCCGTGCAATCCGTGGATCGGCATGCTGGCCGCAAGGGTCTGGCTTTCGCCGACTGCGTGGGGAACTGCCGCGACGTCGGGAGGCGCGGAAGAGAATAGAGCCATCATCCGATCCGCGACTTCAGGCGCCCCACCACTCCCGGAATGGTTTCACCGTCGGCTCGCGCCGCGAAGGTCAGCGCCATGCGGTGCTTGAGGACCGGCTCGGCGAGCGCGATGACATCATCCGCCGAGGGCGCCAAACGCCCGTCGAGGAGCGCACGGGCGCGCACCGTGAGCATCAAGGCCTGGCTCGCACGCGGGCTTGGGCCCCAGGCGATGAGCTTGCCGGCATCGCCCGTTTCCGGACCCGGGCGGGCCGAGCGCACAAGGGCCAAGATGGCCTCGACGACCGATTCTCCGACCGGTAGCCGGCGCACCAGCCGCTGCGCCGCGATCAGGTCCTCAGCAGTCATGACGGGCTTCGGCTTGGTTTCCTCGGTGCCGGTGGTGTCGAACACGATGCGGCGCTCAGCCTCGATGCTCGGATAGTCGATATCGATCTCCATCAGGAAGCGGTCGAGCTGGGCTTCGGGAAGCGGGTAGGTACCTTCCTGCTCGATGGGATTCTGGGTTGAGAGCACATGGAACGGCCGCGGCACGTCGTGACGCGTGCCCGCAACGGTAACATGCTGCTCCTGCATGGCCTGCAACAACGCCGACTGGGTTCGCGGGCTCGCACGGTTGATCTCGTCAGCCAACAGGAGCTGGGCGAAAATCGGGCCTGGAATGAAACGGAAATTGCGCCTGCCGGCGGTCGTTTCCTCCAGCACCTCGGTGCCGAGAATATCGGACGGCATGAGGTCCGGGGTGAATTGGATGCGCCGCGCGTCGAGGCCCAGCACGGTGCCCATGGTGTCGACGAGCTTGGTCTTGCCAAGGCCGGGAAGGCCGATCAGCAGCGCGTGACCGCCGCACAGCACGGTAATGAGCGCCTGTTCGATGACCTTGTCCGCACCAAAAATGACCGCGCCGATCGCCTCTTTGGCGGCCGACACGTGCTTGGCCGTAGTCTCGGCAGCACGGACAATCATGTCTTCCAATTTCTCCAGGCTGTCGCCGGACGATGTCGCCATAAGGCTTTACTCCCCAAAGTTCCTGTCACTGCACATATGATCGTGCCTGCAAAAATCAGACCGTGACCGAGCATATGGCCCCTCCTTAAGGGAGGGGCCGTCTGTCTCCGTCCTCAAGTGTACGCTATTTTGCCGCGATGGCGATTGTTTTAGCGCGATAGCGGCTCTGCGCCGGTTCATCATTTTTTCGCGAGCGGGCCTTAACGCGCGTGCATCTACAACTAGGACCGACCATGGCGAACGCAAGGCAAGGTGGCAAGAACGGGCTCGAAGGTCTTGCGGGTACGGTGAAAACCGCGTCCCGCAAGGGACCGCCCCCGGTCCACCTCTGGGATCCGGCCTATTGCGGCGAGATTGACATGCGGATTGCGGCCGACGGTACTTGGTTCTACCAAGGAACTCCGATCGGCCGACCCGCCTTGGTTAAACTGTTCGCCTCCATACTCAAGCGTGAGGGTGAAAAGTATTTCCTCGTCACTCCGGTAGAAAAATGCGGCATCCTGGTGGAAGATGCGCCGTTTATGGCGGTTGAGTTGCAAGTCGAAGATGGCGAGGCAGGGCGGCAACTTTGCTTCCGCACCAATGTGGACGATTGGGTCGTGTGTGGGGCCGGCCACGCGCTGCGGTTCGAGCCGGAGCAGGCGACCGGCGGACTTAAGCCTTATATCCACGTTCGTTCCGACCTGTGGGCGAAGGTGACCCGCGCGGTGTTCTACGATCTCGTGGACCTCGGCGAGGCGCGCGAGATCGCCGGCACACGGATGTTCGGCGTCGCGTCCGCCGGCCAATTTTATGCTATGGCCTCCGCCAACAGCCTTGAGGACATCACCCGATGACGGATGCCGCGCCGGTTCTCGGCAACGAAGCCCAGGGAGCGGAATTCTTCGCCCGCGTGCGCCGACGGCTCTCGCTCGATGTGCCGGCCGCGCTGCGCGATCCAACCGCGCCGGCCGTGCGGGGCGATCTCGATCTCGACCCGGAGTCCTGGACGAAGGCGGGCGTGATCGCCGCAAAGCCGGCGGCTGTACTTATTCCGGTGGTCGACCGCTCGGCTCCGACCGTGATTTTGACCCAGCGCACCGCCGATTTGCCGAGCCATGCCGGCCAGATCGCCTTTCCGGGCGGCAAGATCGACGGCGAGGAGACGCCAGCCGGGGCTGCGTTGCGCGAGGCCGAGGAGGAGATCGGCCTGGCACCGGCACTGGTCGAGCCGCTCGGGTATCTCGACCTCTATCTGACCTTCAGCGGCTTTCGCATTCTGCCGATGGTGGCGCGCATAGCGCCGGATTTTGAGCTGACGCCCAACCGGTCCGAAGTCGCCGAAGTCTTCGAGGTTCCTCTGGAATACCTGATGAGACCGGAAAATTACCGGCGCAAGAGTCGCGACTGGAACGGCATTATCCGTCACTATTATGAAATTCCTTACCGCAACCGTTACATCTGGGGTGTCACGGCGGGCATCCTGCGCAACCTGTATGAGCGGATTTGCCGGGAGTAGGCTTCACCGCGAAATAATCGTTCCAATTTCGTGAGTGGGCGCAGCGATCTTCCCCTCCCCCGCAAGCGGGGGAGGGATAAAATGGAGCCGCATTTGCAATCGGCTCCTAAACACCATGAGGTCAGGATGAAGCTCATTGCCCGTCGCCCCCGGTGGCGCTGCGGACCCCGATGATCCGCCCGATCGTCACAGAGCTTGTGCTGTTCATCGCGCCATTCGCCGCTTATGCGCTGTTTCTGTGGGCGGCGCGGGCGGGGGTGGTCGATGTTTCCGCATGGTCGCCGCCTCGGCTGATATGGCTCACGGTTGCGGCGGTGGCGCTGGTGATCGCGGGCTTCGTGGGTCTGGTGCAATTCGGCGGGGCGCCGCCGGGCTCGACCTATGTGCCGGCGCATATGGAGAACGGGCGGTTTGTGCCCGGCACTCAGAGATGAGCGTGACTATGCGGCTGGCGGACTCCGGCTGGCTCCGTGCGCCGGCCCTCGCGCGCGCGCTTTCGATCCTCAACAGCGGCGGCGAAGAGGCGCGGGTGGTGGGAGGGGCAGCGCGCAATGCGCTGATGGGGCTGCCGCTGAGCGACATCGACATCGCTACGACAGCGCTTCCGGATGAGGTGGTGCGCCGCGCCACCGCGGGCGGATTGAGATCGGTGCCGACCGGCATCGACCACGGCACGGTCACGCTGGTGGTCGACGGAGCGCCGTTTGAGGTCACGACGTTGCGGCAGGACGTCGAGACTTTCGGCCGCAAGGCCAAGGTCGCGTTCGGGCGGGACTGGAAGGTCGATGCCGAGCGTCGCGACTTCACAATGAATGCGTTGTCGATCTCCGCCGACGGCGTCGTGCACGACTATGTCGACGGCCGCGCCGATCTTGAGGCCCGCCGCGTCCGTTTCATCGGCGACCCGGCGCGGCGGATCGCCGAAGATTATCTGCGCATCCTGCGGTTCTTCCGCTTCCAGGCGTCCTATGCCCACGGGGCCCCTGACCCCGCAGGGCTACATGCCTGCATCGTGGCGCGGGATGGCCTGCGCAGCTTGTCGCGCGAGCGGGTCCGCGCGGAACTGATGAAACTCTTGGTCGCGCCATTCGCAGTCCCGACCCTCGCCGTCATGGCGGAAGCGGGTTTCGCGACGCTGCTGCTGGGCGGCGTGGCGCTGCTCGCGAGCTTCGCCAACATGGTCAAGGTCGAGGAAGCCGCCGGCGTTGCGCCGGACGCCGTGCGTCGGCTTGGCGCGCTTGGCGTATTCATCGATGAGGATGCCGAGCGGCTGCGGGAGAAGCTGCGCCTGTTCAATTCCGAATCTGAGCGCCTTGCCTCCATGGCGAATCGCTGGTGGCGCGTGTCCCCGACGCTTGGCGAGGTTGGCGCGCAGGTGCTTCTGTACCGGCTCGGGCCGGAGCGTTACGTCGATCGCGTATTGATCGCCTGGACGCGGGCGCCGCAGGGCGCCGCCGATCCGGCCTGGCGCGCCCTCGTCGCGTTGCCGACGCGCTGGACCGCGTCGCGCTTTCCGCTCAAATCCGCGGACCTCATTGCGCGTAGCGTCCCCAGGGGGCCGGCGCTAGGAGCCGCGATGCGCGCCGCCGAAGAAGCCTGGATCGCGGCCGGGTTTCCGCACGATGAGGCCGCCCTCGACCGCATCGCCAATGATGCGGCGCGGCGCACGACGGTGCTATAGCGCACGCAAAGCCACAGCGAATTCCGGTCGGTTTGACCCACTTGCTCGTCATGCGCGGGCTTGACCCGCGCATCCATCACCTTCACAAAATCCGTGCGAAGCAGATGGACCCGCGGGTCAAGCCCGCGGGTGACGAGTAGGAAGCACCCTGTCCCCGTTCGACGATATTTCGATCCCGCAGCTTTTGCTGATTGCCGCGGTGGCGGTATTCACTTCGCTGGTCGGCGGCGTCACCGGCTACGGCACCGGCGCGCTGATGCCGATCGTGTTGGTGCCGATCGTCGGGCCTGAGCCGGTGGTGCCGATCATCGCGATTTCGGCGACGTTGACCAATCTGAGCCGTTCGCTGGCTTTTCGCAGCTCGATCGACTGGCGGCGAGCGAAGCTTGTCGTTGTCGCCGCGATACCGACCTGCATTCTTGGCGCCTGGGGCTATACGCTGTTGTCCGGCCCCGGCGCCATGCTGCTGATCGGCGCGATGCTGGTCGTGGTGGTGATTCTGCGCCGCCTGGTCTCCCGCTACGATTTCCGGGTCCGCGACCGCGGCCTTGCGGTGGGCGCCTGCGGCTGGGGCTTCGTGGTCGGCGGCGCCAACGGGGCGGGCGTCATTATCATCTCGCTCCTCATGGCGGCAGGCCTCACGGGCGCGGCCGTGATCGCAACGGATGCAGCGCTCTCGGTCGCGATTGGCCTTGTCCGGCTTGCGGTGTTCGGGGTCGCGGGGGTTGCCACCGCCAAGGTCATGGCGGTGGCGATTCTCATCGGCGCCGTGACGCTTCCGGGTGCATTTTTAGCGCGGCTGATCGTCGAGCGCCTGCCGATTCATGTCCATACCGC
>WNFG01004434.1_pt1 | contig 11795 bp, 8 predicted proteins | sample 5400431 | NCBI WGS metagenome assembly WNFG01 (sample SAMN13153346, study PRJNA577476) | soil metagenome | isolation source: 120 cm saprolite under Douglas fir tree site 2 hole 3 replicate 2 | place: USA:California | collected 2015-04-18
TCGACGCGGGCCTGCGCGACCGGGTGGTGATGTCGATCCTGACCGTCTCCTCGCTGATGGGCGCCCCCTTCACCGTGCCCTCGGCCATGGCCAAGGCGGGCGTTTTGGCCATGACCAAGAGCCTCGCCGTCGAATGGGGTCCCAAGGGCATCCGCACCTGCGCCATCGTGCCCGGCCCCTTTCCCACCGAAGGCGCGTGGAGCCGCCTGATGCCTGTCGCGCGCGGCGGCAACGAGGAGCTGGTCAAGACCGTGCCGCTGCGCCGTGTCGGCAAGCACGAGGAGCTGGCGAACCTCGCGGCCTTTCTGGTCAGCGATGGTGCTGGGTATATCAACGGCGACGCGATCGTGATCGACGGCGGCAAGATGCTGCAGTCGGGCGGCGGCGGCGCCAGCACCGGCCAGATGCTCGATTGGACCGACGAGCAGTGGGAAGCGATCCGGCCGAAGAAGAAGCAGTAGGTCAGTTTCGCTGTCTTGATTGTCCACCGGCCGGTCTCTTAGCCTCGGCGAACACCGCAGCAGGAGGTAGGGAAAGCCTATGACTCCACCGGGCATAAAACGGTGACGCGGCACCGACAACTCCGCGACCCGCCCGTCCCCGGCAGCCGCAACGCCGGCCCGCCGACCTCCTGAAATCAGGGAGGGGACCATGTCCCTAACGAACCCCGCTCGCTGCCCGTGGGCGGGGTTCTGTTTGCCGCCGATATTCCCCCCTTCACGCGTGCCAGAGGTGCGCTAGGCTGGCAGGAAGGCACCAAGCCGTGACCGGGAGGACGCAAAGACCATGGCCGATTACGACTACATCATCGTCGGCGCGGGCTCGGCCGGCGGGGCGCTGGCGGCGCGGCTCAGTGAAAACCCCGGCAACAAGATCCTGCTGCTCGAGGCCGGCGCGAGAAGCCATCCCTACTGCCGCATGCCGCTTTCCTTCGGGCTGCTGATCGAGAATCCCGCCGCCAACTGGTGCTACCTGTCCGAGCCCGAGCCGGGCACGGCCAATCGCCAGATCCCAGTGCCGCGCGGAAAAGTGCTGGGCGGCTCGAGCTCGATCAACGGCCTGGTCTGGGTGCGCGGCCAACCGCTCGATTACGACACCTGGGCGCAGTTGGGCTGCCGCGGCTGGAGCTGGCGCGAGGTCGCGCCGCTGTTTACCCGGATCGAGAACTTCGTCGACGGCGACGGCAGCAACGGCCGCGGCACGTCGGGCCCGCTCAAGGTCTCGACCGTGCCCGACCAGAACCCGCTCTACGATGCGCTGTTCGCGGCGTCCAAGGCGGCCGGCTTCAAGCTCAATCCCGACTACAACAGCGAGGACCAGGAGGGCGTGGTCAAGACGCAGACCTCGATCTACAAGGGCCGGCGCATGAGCGTGGCCCATTGCTACATCGAGCCCGCCATGAAGCGGTCGAACCTGCAGGTGGTCACCAACGCCCACACCCTGCGCGTCCTGCTCGACGGCAAACGCTGCATCGGCGTCGAGTATGAGAAGGACGGCAAGGTCGTGCAGGCGCGCGCCCGCGAGACCGTCCTGTCGGCCGGCGGCGTCGCCAGTCCGCAGATCCTGGAACTCTCCGGCATCGGCCAGCCCGAACTCCTGAAGAAGCACGGCATCGAGGTCAAGCACGAGCTCAATTCCGTCGGCGAGAATTTCCGCGACCACATCAACGCCCGCATCATCTGGAAGGTGAAGGACCCGCGCGTCTCCTACAACCACATGGCGCGCGGCATGGGCGCCGTCACCCAGATGATGAAGTACCTCGCTACAGGCGGCGGCTTCATGAGCCTGCCGTCGGCGCCATTGCTCGCCTTCCTCAAGACACGGCCGGAGCTGGCGACGCCCGACGTGCAGATGCATCTGGTGCCCTATTCGATCAAGGACCCCAAGACCCGCAAGCTGCAGGATTTCCCGTCGATGACCATCGCCTGCTACCAGCTCCGCCCCGAGAGCCTGGGCTCGATCCATGTCCGCTCGGCCGATGCCAAGGCGCAGCCGGCGATCCGCTTCAATTTCCTGGCCGACCCGATCGACCAGCAGGCGATGGTGCGCGGCTTCCGCCTGATGAGGCAGATCGTCGATGCCGCACCGATGGATGCCTATCGCGGCGAGGAATTCTCGCCCGGCCCGTCGGTCGCCAGCGATGGCGAGATCCTGGCCTGGATCAGGAACAATTCGCAGACCGCCTACCATCCGGTCGGCACGTGCCGCATGGGGCCGGGGCCGAACGCGGTGGTCGACGACAAGCTCAAGGTGCACGGGCTCGAAGGGCTGCGCGTGGCCGACGCCTCGATCTTCCCGACCATGCCGTCGGGCAACACCAACGCACCCTCGATCATGGTCGGCGAGAAAGCGGCCGACATCCTGAAAGCGGCGGCGTAGTCCGCCGCATATCACCGCCTGATCACCGCGCAACGGCCCGCGGGCACACTATTTTGCTCTCTCGACATAACGCGAGGGCACCATGAGCGCGACCGCCAAGGCCGAAGGTCCGATTCCCGGTTTGCCGGGGGACGGCAGTTTTTACAAGGACGTCCGCCAGACCCTTCGATCGCTCTGCCCGCAGGCCCTGCTCAACTGGCGGGAAGCGCGCTTTTACGGGCGTTACGGCGAGGTCGAGCTGCACCTGCTCCAATTCCTGTGCCAACGCGATCGCGACGCCATCGATGTCGGCGCCAATGACGGCAGCTACGTGCATTATCTGAGGCGGCACGCGAAACGGGTCATCGCCTTCGAGCCGATGCCGGTCCTCGCCCGCGCGCTGCGCCGCAAGTTCCGACGCGGCGTCGTGGTCGAGTCGATGGCGCTGTCCGATAGCGCGGGCACGGTTTCGCTGCGCATGCCGGTCGTCGACGGCGTGGTGGTGACCGGCTGCTCGACGGTCTCGTCGACGGCATCGGCCACCTACCCCGGCCATCGCGCCATCGAGGTGCCGATGGACCGCCTCGACAATGTCTATGGCGACGACGTGGGCTTCATCAAGATCGACGTCGAGGGCCACGAGCAGGCCGTGCTGGACGGCGCGGTGGAGACGGTCCGGCGCTGCCGGCCGCGCCTGCTGGTCGAGGTCGATGAACGCCTCTCGCCGGGCGGATTGGCCCGCGCCAAGGCCTATTTCAGGGATCTCGGCTATCGCGGCTACTACGTGCGCCAAGGACGGCTCGAGCCGATCGACCGCTTCTCGACCGAAGAGCTGCAGAAACCCGCCAACCTGCCCGACCTGACGGCGCCGCTGCAGCAGCGTGAGCGGTTCGGACGCTACATCTACAATTTCATTTTCCTGCCACCAGGCGAGCCGACCGAGACATTGCGTCGGCTGTCCGATCGTCTGACCCAGCTCTGACCCGCCGGTCGGCGCCGCCGCCCATCTCCGCCACGAGGCGGCGGCCGATGCGGTCCCAGTCGAAACGATCGGCACAGGCGGCGTAAGCGCGTTCGTGGCGGGCATTGAGAGCGGGAAAATCGTCGATCAATTTGACGACGCCTTCGGACAGCGCGGTGTGGCTGTCGAACAGGCCGATGCTGTGGCCGTCCTCCAGCGGCATGCCCGGCAGGGCGACCCGCATGGCCAGGATGGGCAGGCGATGAAACACGTAGTCCAGGCCCTTGAGCTTGAAGCCCCCCAAAAGGTCCGGGACCAGCGCCACCCGCGCATTTCGCAGGTACGGCCGGACGTCGGCGACCGGTCCTATGAAGTCGACCGACGGGAAGCGCCGGCGGAGATCGGCGAGATAGGCCGCCTCGACCTCGCCCACGATCTGCAGATCGATCCCGGCGCTCGGCAGCCGGGCGGCGGCCGTTTGCAGAAATAATTCCAGACTGACGCGCTTGGGCTGCCAATCGAGACTGCCGGCCAGGATGGCACGCCGGGGCACGCTGGCGTCGATCGTGCGCGCGGCGATTCGCGGCCCATCATAGCCTGGTGGCAGGAAGACGATCGCGCGTCCGCCCGAGTCCGTCGCAAAGCGCTGACAGTCTTCCGGGGTGTTCGACGTCACGACGTCCGCCGCCGAAACCATGCGCTGCTCCCAATCGATAACCTTCCACCGATCGATCGTCTTCACGAGGCGGCGCAACCCTCGCGCTGCTCCGGCGATGCGTCGCGCGACCGTGATTTCATGATTGTGCGCAATGTAGACGATGCTTGGCGGCCGGGCGCTGTGGGTGTGATGGTGCAGAACCCGGCGCAATGCCCATCCTGCACAGATGCTGTCGAACACCACCGCGTCCCACGACCGCTCGGCGAGGGCGCGCTCAACCAGTTCCTCCATGGCCGGCGAACTGCGCTGGGTCTGCAGCGGATCGCGCGACAGCAGCCGGCGCCATATGGCTTTCGGGCGCTCCTCCGCAAGGCGCCACTCGATGCCGCGCGAATCGGCCGACGGCCGCGGATGCTCGGGACGGGCCAGGCCGATCACCGTGAGCGACGCCCCGGCGCGGCATGCCGCCTCGATTAACCCCTTGGAGTAGATGAGCTGGCCGTTGGTCGCCGGGTCGGGGTCGGCAAGGGTCAGCCACAAGCACTGCATCGCAACCTCTCGTACCCCAAGACGATGTGCAGCAGGGGACCGCAGCGCTAGTGATCAAGTTGTGGCGCCGCAACCCATGACGGTCTCAAGGCCAGACGCCTCCACCTCCGATTGGCCACTGTTGCGGTGCCGCAACACCGTCCGGCGGCCACAACCTTAACACTGGCTCCTTGGCGGGTGACGCATTCACATTGGTGTTAGGCCCGCCATCTCTGGGCTGCGTGAGGGTGTCTCACGAAAGGGAGGCTAAATGTCTCTGGCCGCGCCGGAGGAAGCGTCACTTGCAGAAGCGTCACTTGCAGAAGCGTCACTTGCAACTGCGTTCGTTTGCAACAAGTCGGAGAGCATGCTCTCGGTCATCGAGAAATGTCTCGACAATGGGTTGGGCACTTGCCTGATCGTCGAGGACGACCAGCGGCTGGTCGGCCGGATTTCGCTCGACGACATACGGCGAGGCTTGATCGACGGTACGGCGATGGTCGACCCGACCCTGGAATGGCACTTGGCCGGTGCCAATGGCGGGGCCTCACCGAAGCGGTTGCGCAATGACATCGCTCACGACGGCGTTCTCCAGGCGGTGGTCGATCCCAGCGGCTATTTGACCGGCGTTGTGATCGATCGATCGATCCAGCCCGTGCAGGTCGCAATGCCCCACATGACCCGCCATGAGTTCCGCTCGCTGCTGGATGCCTTCATCTCCGGCTGGATCTCGAGCAGGGGCCCCTACGTCCAAAAATTTGAGAGAGAATTCAGCCGTTTCGTGGGGGTCCGGCACGGCGTCGCCGTGTCGAACGGCACCGTCGCCTTGCACCTGGCGCTTGTCGCCCTTGGGATCGGGCCGGGCGACGAAGTGATCGTGCCCGACCTTACCTTCGCGGCGACCATCAACGCGGTGCTCTATTGCGGCGCCACGCCGGTGATCGTCGATGTCGACCGCCTGACCTGGTGCATGTCGCTGGAAACGCTCAAGCACGCCTGCACGGCACAGACCAAGGCGATCATTCCTGTCCATCTCTACGGCCGGCCGGCCGAGATCGGGCCGATCGCCGAGTTCGCCAGGAGCCGCGGCATCGCTGTGGTCGAGGATTGCGCCGAAGCCCACGGGGCGCGCTACGGCGGCCGCGCGGTCGGGCAATTCGGCGACGTCTCCTGTTTCTCCTTCTACGCCAACAAGATCGTCACTACGGGCGAAGGCGGCATGTGCCTCACCGATTCGGAGGACCTCGCCAAGTCGCTGAGCGTGCTGCGCGACCACGGCATGTCGCCGGACCGCTCCTACTGGCACGAGAGGGTCGGCTACAACTACCGCATCACCAACCTGCAGGCGGCGATCGGCCAGTCGCAGCTGTGGCGCGTCAACGAGGTACTGCAGCGCAACGCCCGCATCGCCCAGCTCTACCGTGAGGCGCTCGAAGGCATCCCTGGCGTGCGCTTTCCGCCGGTCTTGCCCGACGAATACGAACCCGTGGTGTGGATGGCCTGCGTGCAGGTGCCGGCCGACAAGCGGCTGCCGCTGATGCGCGCGGCCCACGAGGCCAAGATCGAGACTCGGCCCTTCTTCCATCCGCTCTCGACCCTGCCGCCGTACGAAAAGTACGGCCGCGTCTGTCCGAACAGCGTCGAGCTCTCCGCGACCGGCATAAACCTGCCGACGTCGAGGGCCGTCGACGAGCAGATCGTCGAGCGCGTCGCGCGCGTGTTCCACGAGACGCTTAGCTGACCGAAGGGGCCACGCGCCATGTTGTCTTCCATCATCATCGGCGGTGGCCCCGGCGGCTTGGGACCACTGATCTGGGCCGCGCAGGAGGGCTTGCTGCCGGACTGGCTCGACCGCGGCATGGTGGTCGTCGAGCGGCAGGCCCTTCTCGGCGGCACGCTGGGACGGTTCGGCATCCACTCCGACTCGCTCGGCGGATCCTACCTTGAATGCCTTGAAGCATCCGGCCTGCCGCCGGCGCTGCAGCCCCTCCTCCACGATCCCGTGGCGCGCGAGATGGAAGCATATCGCGACAGCTTTCCACCGCTATCCCTGGTCGACCGCTTCATGCGCCGAATCGGGGTGGCGCTGGCGGGGGTGCTGGCCGAACGCTCGGCCCTGCGGCTTTGCACCGAGGCCCGTGCGGTGCGGCTCCGCCCCGACGGTTCGGTCGCGGTCGAGACCATCGGACCGGACGGAAGCGAAGCCACGCTGTTGGCCCGTTCCGCCGTGGTCGCCCTGGGCGGCCGGCAGTTCTGGCAGCAAAGCACGCTAGGACCGGGCCTAGCACTCGCCGACTGTCGCAGCCGCCATCTGATGCCATCGGACCGGGCCTTGTCGGCAAAAGGGCTCGCCGAAGCCAACCGCATCCTGGCCGAAGCAGGCGCGCGGAAAATCGTTGTCCTGGGCGGTTCGCACAGCGCCTATTCGGTGGCCGGGGCGTTGCTCGGACTGCCGGCGGCCGAGCGGCTGGCGGCCGGGCAGATCGTCATCCTCCAGCGCCGCGAGCCGCGCATCTTCTATCCCAACCGCGAGGCGGCTCGCGACGACCTCTACGACGTCGAGCCGGGCGACATCTGCCCGCGCACCCAAAGGGTCAACCGCATGGGCGGCCTGCGCGGTTTCGGTCGCGAGATGTGGCGCCAGATCGCGCTTCGTCCCGGGACACAGCCCGAGCCGCGCGTCGTCACCGTGCCCCTGCAGCAGTTCACCGCCGCCCAGCTGCACGCGATGATCGCGGAAGCGGCGCTGGTCGTGCCCTCTTTCGGCTATCGCTCGACAATGCTGCCGATCTTCGATGAGGATGGCGCGCGGCTGGCGCTCAGCGCCGAGGAGGGCGGCACGGCCGTGGGCGAGGACTGCCGCCTGCTGCTCAGCGACGGAACGAGCCCGCCCAACCTGTTCGGCATCGGCCTCGGCACCGGCTACAGGCTGCCCGCCAGCATGGGCGGTGAGCCCAATTTCAACGGCCAGGCCAACAGCCTGTGGCTCTATCAGAACGATATCGGCGCAGTGATCTATCGTGCCATCCACGAGCTCCTGCGCCAGCCCGCGGCCGCCATCGCCGCCTAGCCATCTTTCCCTTCACGTCCGCGGCGACCGGCAAGACATGACTGCCGGTTGCAAGGGCTACGGCCGGGTCGAGCCTTGGTCACGAGCTGGCCACCGCAGATCCAGGCAAACGAGGCTATGGCTTGGTCCATCGCGATGTTTTGATGAAGCTCGCGATGTTTTGACGGAACGCGACCGCTTTATCCCGCCGGAGAGAAGACACGTGCCAACAGATCGAGCACGCCTTGCCGGCGTCGATGTGCTTCGGGGTTGTGCTGCCGCCGCAGTGATGTTGCACCATCATGGAGACTACTACGACGTGCTCTATCGAGGACGGACGCCGCTCTCCGTCGACCTGTCGCCAGGTCATTTTGGCGTCGAGCTGTTTTTCATCATCAGCGGCTTCGTCATCCTGATGACGAGCGAGCGCAAGAACACGGTCCTCGAATTCGCCCTCTCGCGCGCCACCCGGCTGATGCCGGCGTTCCTCGCCGCGCTGGTCCTGGCGACCGCGCTTCTGATCCTGTGGCCGATGCCGCCGCTGGATACCCCGACGCTTCGGCAATTCCTCGCGAATCTCACCATGGCGCCCAGCTTGTTCGGCGAGGCCGAGATCGACCCGCCCTATTGGACGTTGACCTACGAACTGGTCTTCTACGCGTTCATGGCGCTGATCCTGCGCTTCGGTCTGCTACGCTCGATCGAATGGTTCGGCCTCCTGGGAGTCGCAGTCGGCTGCGTGTTCTTGACGACGATTGATGTGCCGCTCCATCGTCGCAGCGCGATCATGCTGATGGTCGGCTACAGCAACTTCTTCCTGATCGGGATCTGCCTCTATCGCATCCATGGGCGGGCGGCCCGGCCGGTTACCTACCTCGCGCTCGGTTGCGCCATTGCGGTAACCGCGCTCGGCGGCGGCGAGCGTGCATTCTACGCACCTGGCTACCTCTATTTGCCGCTGACTGCGGCGTTTGCCATCGTCGTCTGGTTTGCGGCAAGCAAGCATGGCAAGTGGCTCGCCTCGCCGCCGTTGGTCTTTCTCGGACGGATATCCTATCCGCTCTATCTCGTTCACGTCGTGTTGGGATACTCGATCATTCGCTTTGGCGTGGAGCAAGGCTGGAGCACGCTCGGCGGCGTCATCGCGGCCGCGATCGCCTCCGTAATCGTGGCGACCCTGCTGCACTATCTCGTGGAAGTTCCCGGTGAGCGGTGGTCACGGACCCTGTTCATGCGGAAGAAGCCGCTGACGCCCGCGATTTTGGCTCCGCTGCCGGAGCCCGTAGAGCAACGCAGGCCACCTTGTCCATGAGCGGCGCCCTGGCTTGCTCGCCTAGCCGCCCAGCCTGTGTTTCACGTCCTCGGGGATCGGCACCGACTTCAGCGAGCGCGCATCACCGTCTTTGCGTGCCCAAATGCGCGTCTCCGTGCCCTCCGCCGCGACCTCGCCCGAGGCGTCGCGGAAAACGTGGCTGATGGTGAAGGAGCTGCGGCCAAATCGCGAGACGTGGCTTTCGATCACCAGCTTCTCGCCGGTCTGCGAGGCACGGCGGAAGGAACATTCGGCGGCGACCAGCGGCGTGCCCTCCTTCCATTGGCCGCTGCTGATGTCGTCACGACGCATGCCGGCCTTCAGGAACAGCCGATAGGTCGCCTCGTCGCACCAGCGGAAATAGGACGGGTAGTAGACGATGCCGGCCGGATCGCAGTCGCCCCACTCGACGGTGATTTCGTGACGACTACTCAGCGGCATGACGCAGCGTGGCAGAGGACACCGCGATTGCCGCCAGCGTTTTGGACAGCGTATCGCCTTCCGGATCGGCAAGTGCGGCCACCCGCGCATTGGCGACCGCGTCGGCCGCCGCGCGCGGTGCCATTTTGCCGGCGAGCGCCGGCGCGATCACCTGGTCGGCGATGCGGCGATAGTTGGCGAGGCCACGCTTGTGGGTGTCGCCATAGCCCTTGATCAGGCGCGCGCACTCGGCGATCTCGCGGGCGAGATCGATGCTGAGCGGCGCGGCGGCGCGGATCTGCTGCAGCCAGCGCTCGATCTCGGCCTGCTCCTCGGCATAGCGCCAGGTGTGCGGCCGCCACCAGCGCAGGCCCGCCAGCAGGCGCAAGCGGGCAAAGCCCAGGATCGTGGTGGTGCGCACATGCATGGAGAAATAGACCCTGCCCAGGCGGGGCCTGCCGCGCCGATCCGGGCGCTCGGCCCAGGCGATGAGGCGCCGCGCCATCGCCGGCGGCAGGATGGCGGCAATTTCCTCGATGCCGGGCTTGAAATGTTCGGTGATCTCCAGCGGCTCGCCGGGCTTGGCGCGCACCTCGGCGCGCACGCGGGCGAAGCGCTCCGCCGAGACCTTGGCTTGGGCGACCCGGATCACGTCCTCGAACGACATGCGCACCGCGAGATGGCGCGCGGTGTCGCGCAACAGCTCGGGCGAGGCCAGCGCCTTCACGCGATCGAGCCGATGAAGATAGAGCGCGACGTAGCGGCGATCCTGGTAGCCGGCGAGGCGGCGAATGCCCTCCTCCACCATGTCGAGGCTGCTGGCGGGATACGACTGGCGCGCCTGCTCGATGAGATCCTCGACGTCGCGCGCCGCCGCCTGGCGCTTGCGATGCTCGCGCACGGTCTGGGCCAGCTCGCCGCGGGCATGGCCGCGGCCGAAAGCGAAGGCGGCGAGGTTGGTGTCGACCGATTTGCCGGCGTGGCGGATGGCGGTCTCGAAGGCGACATCGCCAATCGGCAGCCGGCCCGAACCGGCAAGCGCGCCCAGCAGCACGGCGTTGATGACGCCGCCCGATTCCTCGGCGGCCTGATCCATGTCGAACAGGATCTGTTGCCTGCTGCGCTCCTTGACCGCACGCAACAGCCGGCCGACGTCGAAGCTGCCGTCGCCCATCGCCGTGCGCTCGCCGATAGCCAGCACGCGGTGGGTCGAGGCGATCAGCGTCGTGCGATCGGGCGTGACGAAGCCGTTGAAGATCATGCGGCCGGCTTCCAAGAGCTCGGTCGCCAGCGCCACGTCGACTTCGCCGATGGCCGGATTGAGCGCCAGGACCGGAGCGCCCGCGCCCGGCGACGGCATGACCTCGAGATAGTAAGTCGTGGCCCCGGTGCGCTGGGCGACCCCCGGGATTTGCGTCGCCTGCACGCCCAGTCCCTGGCTTTGCGCGGCGGCGACGATCCAGTCGCACAGCACGCCGCCACCGTCGCCGCCCAGGGCACCGACCAGGATGGTGACGGGTTTCACTTTATGGCTCTCGGCGAAGGCCGGTTGTTCACGCACCCTGTCATATTGCTGATCACGCCATCGCCCCGATGACAGCCGACCGGGCACGCCATTTCAGCCGGTCCCACCACGTCGCGTTCTGCACAATATCGGCCTTGTAAAAGGACGGGCAGAGCACGGCGGCATCGGCGACCTCGCCGCACAGCCCGCAGCCGACGCAGCCGTTGTTGACATGCGCCACCGGATCGGAGCGCAGCGGATCGGGGTTGGGCTTCACCACCAGCGACGGGCAGCCCGACAGCCGGATGCAGGAATGATCGCCGGTGCAGACCTCGTCGTCGACGCCGAAACGGGTGCGCACGACCCGCTCGCCGCGCTTGAGCCGGGCGGCGATCTCGGGCCGGATGCGGCGCTGGCGGGCGAGCTGGCATTCGCCGTCGGCGACGATCACCTTGAGGCCCTTGTCGTCGGTGCTCATCGCCTCGCGCAGGGTTTTGAGCATGGTGCCGACGTTGTAGGTGCGGATGGTGCGCAGCCATTTCACGCCCATGGCTTTCAGCGTGGCGGCGATATCGGAGGTGGTCTCGCCGTCGCGACGGTTGCCGGCGGTGTTGGGGATGAACTGCGCGCCGGTGGCCGAGGTGTAGCCGTTCTGCATGATCACCAGCACGCGGTCGCCGCGGTTGAACATCGAAGAGGCGACGCCGCTTAAAAGGCCGTTATGCCAGAAGCCGCCGTCGCCCATCACCGAGATGGTGCGCTTCTCCATCACCGGCGCCACCGCGCCGGCCGCGGCGAGCGACATGCCGAAGCCCAGGATCGAGTTGCCGAGATTGAACGGCGCCAGGGTGGCGAAGGAGTGGCAGCCGATGTCGCTCGAGATATGGACCTTGCCGACCTCGCGCTCGAGCAGCTTGATCGCCGAGAAGACCGGCCGCTCCGGGCAGCCGGTACAGAAGCCCGGCGGCCGCAGCGGCAACGGCCCACCCAGCAGGCGCTGCGCCT
>WNFG01004435.1_pt1 | contig 11794 bp, 12 predicted proteins | sample 5400431 | NCBI WGS metagenome assembly WNFG01 (sample SAMN13153346, study PRJNA577476) | soil metagenome | isolation source: 120 cm saprolite under Douglas fir tree site 2 hole 3 replicate 2 | place: USA:California | collected 2015-04-18
CCAGTGATCGGGTCTTGGCCTTCGCCCAAGCGGGCAAAGTGCTGTGCGTCAACCGCTCCGGCAAGCCCGAATCGCTCGGCCAACTTGCCCTGCCACTCGCCGACGACGGCGCCGTCTTGCTTCCAGTAGTTTTGCTCGGTAGACGTGAACTCTTTGGCGTGGTAGGTCTGCGCCTGGGCGGAGCTGAGGGCTTTTGAGATGGTGAGCAAATGTGCCTCTTAATTCGTAATAAAGTCCAAGGTTGTTTGTGTCGGCTCCTCGGCGTTGACGATGTTGTTGGCCTCTGCGCCGGTGTTCTTTCCGGCGTCGGACGCCGCCCCAGCGGCGTTTTCTTCTACCGGCTTTGCCTCAAGATCAACTGCCGCACGCGGTGCTGCCGGCGGCAGGGCCGGTGGGGGCGCGTCGGTGCCGTCGCGGGCTTTGGCCTTTATATTCTTAGGGTCGAAGGTGAGCTTCTCGTCCGGCAAATGTCTGCGCTCGAATGGAATCTGATGCCCCTCGATATCGAGGTAAGGAAAGGAGAAGCCGGTGACGTAGTTCTCGTATTTGATGAAGGCGTGCAGGTCGGGCAGTCCCGAGATTTCTGATTCCATCACTGCGGGCTCGACCTGGATGTCCAGCGCGAAATTTCTGCCCGAACGGGTTCCGTCGAAGTGGCTCTCTTTCATGCGCTCGATTTCGACTTTGCCAATCGCTTTGCTGACCCACTCGCCGGCATTCGGCTCCTTGGTTTTGAGGAAGATACTGGTCGTTGGCATGGATAGCATGACCTCTGCCAGGTGGCCGTAGATCACTTCCAACTGAGCCTTCCCCTGAAAGCCCATGATGATGGGATTGTTGCTTTTGCGGTTCTCGGTGAGGGCAGTGTGAAACTGGGGAAGACGCTGCAAGCTGGCCAGCTCGTCGAGCACAAACCAGACCCGTTTCTGGTGGGCTTTCGGTTCGTTCAGGAGGCGCAGCACGAGCATGTCGATCCATACGCTTTGCAGTGGACGAAGCGCCTCCCGCTCGGCTGGAAGCGAGGTGATGAAGATGCAACCCTGGCGTGTTTCCGACCACTCGGTTGCGGTCCACTCGCCGTTGCCAGCACCCTTGTGCGGCAACAGCCGAAGGCTCTTTGCCACCTTGCTCAGAGACGCCAACACGCCAACTCGTTGCGGGGGCGCTGAGGCGTCTATGAAGTTGGCCACCTCTGTGCGAGCGACTCGATTGTCGATCTCTTTTGGGTTACTCATCCATTCGATAAGCTCCTCCGGGGTCGGTCCATAGCGCAGCAGATAAGCGAAGATCTGCTGCGGAATCTCGAAAAAGAACTCGCCTTTTTTGTCCTGCGGAGGCTGGAACAGCGACACCGCGATTGCGTCCGCTTCTGAACTTGTGCGCAACTCCTCGGCTGGTCCCCAGTAGGGGCATCGCCTGTCGAGTGGATTGAGAATGATGTCGCGCTTCGGGTCGTAAAAGCGGCGCGTGTACTCCAGCGCCGGGTCGTAGACGATGGCGGAATCGCCGCGGCTTCGAATCTGCCGGAGCATCTGCATAATAATGGTCGTCTTGCCTCCACCGGTGTCCGCGATGATCTGAACGTGTTGCGCCTCGGCCCTGGCCGGGATGCGAAGCATCTCCTTCAGACCGTCGATTTTGATGCCAAGTCCCTCCCCCTGTACCTTGCGGTTGAATTCTTTCGGCGTGAGCCGCTCCGTCCCTTTGAGCCGTCGGCCGTACCTCATTTGCTTGCGGCGTTTGATGTCCTTTCGGATGGAAAACGGGAGCTGGAGGAGCAACGATAGAAAACCGAAAAACAGTGGCAGCTGGTAAATCTCGGATAGGCTGTCGCCACGGTAAATCGCACTCTTGAGGTAGGCACTCAAGGGCGCATCGATGTAAGAGCGTTCCGGGTCCTGGTAGAGCAGATCGTAGCCAACCTGCAAGGCGGACTTGGAGAGAGCAAGCGGCAGCGGTCTTGCTCCGGGTTCCGGCGTGTTGCCGTCTGTCACATCGGCGTCCGTGGCCGGTCGCGGTCGGATTCCGCGAGCGCCGATCATCACTAAGCGGTAGTTGTCTTTGCGGCTGGCAGAGACGGCGCCCGCAACGCTCGACCGAATGTAGATCGGCGTGTAGAAACGCTGCAACGGAGTGTTGCCGAAGGTGAAGCGCAGGTAGACGAACAAGCCGGTGAGGATCACGGCAAAGAACAGCGCGCCATAGGTGTAGATGGCGCTGTGCGGCGGGAAAATGATGGTTTCTTTTCTTCCCCAGTGCATGGTTGCCATTACGCTTTCTCCAAGTCTGTCCGCGTCTTGATCGCCAAGCCTCGCTTGTGCTTTTTGACCTCGGCGATGATCCCGTCGAAGACATCCGGTGTTATCTTTTGCCCTGTGGCGAGTGGTTTGAGAAGGTTCGTGAGCATGAGCCGAAGGCCGAGAATCTCGACCAGTTCCGCGCTCACGGGCGGATCGCCCGAGTCGCGCGCCAGCTCATCAAGAATGAGCTGCCGGATAAATTCGCCACGCTGAAGGCCGTGCTTTCTTGCCAGCCCTTCGATGTCCTCAACCTCCCGCGGACTGAGCTTGGTGGTGACGCCGATGAGTCGGTATGACGCTTTCGCTTTGGCCTCGGCGGTAAGCTGTTCGTCATTGGAAAAAGACATAATTGCCTCGCTTTTGGACCGGTGTCCCTAGGTGTCCTTAGGTGTCCCCAGGGACACGTAGCAGCTGTAAGTTGCTGCATTCAGTCGGTTGCCTCTAGGTGTCCTTAGGTGTCCCTAGCACGACCCTTGGAGGGATGGAGTGTCAAAATTCTTCCGGTGCGAAGCACCGTCCTTGCACTGCCACGAAATTGAATGGACGATCATGCCTTCACTGCGCGCACAGAAGCCGTGGACTCGACCCCGGCTGCAAGCTTCTTTATCGGCTGCTCCGTCGCACCATTGCTCGGGCCTTTTCGCACACGCAAAGCGGGGGCAACCTGCTTGGCGTGTGCCGTCTTCAGGAAGTCCTGGAAGTCGCGGTCCTTTGAGAAGACATAGTTGAGCGCCTTGTCCACAACATCATCCGCGGATGCGTGGATGAAGGCGGCATACTGATCGACCTGCGTGGCGGTGACCTCATCGAGTCGGACAGAAGCACAGATGTGGCGGCTCTGGTTGATCTCAAGCAGTGGCATGTGGGTTCTCCTTTATAGGTAGTGGAATCAAGGAATCGTTATGTGCAGAATTGGTTAGCAAGTCAGCAGCAATAGGCGCCGCAGTCCGTGCGAATGCTGTGGCATGTTCTACCTCGAAGACGGGCTCAATAAGGAAGCGTTTCGCGTCGCGGTCATAGCCGCGAAGCGCAAGCACCTCGCGGACAACGCGGCGGCCCGGCTGACGTTCAACATGGACGACAAAATCGACAGCTTCTGCGATCTCGGCTTCGGTATCGGCGAACGTGCTTTGCGCGTGACTGCGCATCACGAGATTGGCGAAACGGTGAAGGGCTTTCTCTGCCGAATTGGCGTGGATCGTAGCCATCGAACCCGCATGGCCCGTGTTGAAGGAATCGAGCAGCGTTCGTGCCTCGATTCCGCGGACTTCCCCGAGAATGATGCGGTCCGGTCGCCAGCGGAGAGCGGACTTTAGAAGGTCGTCGAAAGTTATCTTGGCCTTGAACGTATCAGTCTGGCATTCCGTCGGCAGAATGTTCGGCTTCTGGATCTGAAGTTCGGAGGTGTCCTCGATGACAACGAGGCGATCCTGTTCGGGAATAAAGTCGGCCAGTATCCGCAATAGCGTGGTCTTGCCGGTACCGGTTCCGCCACTGATAAGGAGCGTCTTACCGCTGCGAATCTGCTCGGCTAAGAAGTCCGCAAGCGCCCGCGTCAGCGTGCCGCGAGCGATCAGATCATCAACTGTGTAATGGCGGCTGGTGAATTTCCTGATGATGAGCGCAGGTGTACAGCGCACAACCGGCGGGATGACTGCCGCCAACCGACTCCCGTCCGGGAGTTGTGCGTGCAGGAGTGGGTTGTCCTCGTCGAGCTTCTTACCCAGTTGATTGGCAATAACTTCGAGGCCGGTTTGTAGCTTGCCGGCGTCGAACGAAATGTTCTGCTCTTGGAACATGATGCCGTCGCGTTCGTACCACCACGAGGCGTCGGGGTTGCCCATGATTTCGCTAACATCTTCGTCGAGCAGCAGGGCCTCGATGGGGCGAAGGAACGGAAGGATCAGTTCGAAGCTCATAGCGGGAACCTCACAGCCGTGGAAGCCCAGCGGTTAGCCGGGCTTCCGAGAGTGAAGAGCAAGGGCCTATGCGGCCGTTTCCTCCTGGGGCAGTTCATCGTGATCCTGATCTTCCGGGGCGGCCTTTTCGGCGCGGTCCAGCTTCAGGATCGAAGCGACCCGAATTTCCCAGACGCGCTGCTTCGTGTCCGTCTTCTTGCTCTGGTATTCCCGGCTGCGCAGTTCGCCTTCCACCTGAATATGTGCGCCCTTGGTGAGCGTCTTGGCGAACTCTGAGAGCTTGCCGAAGACTACGCAACGGTGCCATTCGGTGTGCGAGATGTACTTGCCATGCTTCTTGTAGGAGGACTTGGTTGCCAGCGAAAGAGTGGTGAGGCTGAAGTCCGCGCTGTTGGTGCGAGCTTCTGGGTTGCTGCCGAGAAAGCCGATGAGGGTTACTTTGTTCTGGTACATGTGAGTGTCTCCGTTTGTTGAATTCGCCCGTTGTTGCTCGGGTCACACTGGGCGGAGCTTAGCGAGTGGGCCCGGCTCCCAAGTGCCGAAGGTCTGCTTTCTGGGAGGGGCCCGAAAGAAGTTTGAGAGGCGTACTTTGCCGCTGTTCTCAAACTTGTTTTGGGAGGAACCGAGACCCCAAAGGGGCGCCAATGCGAAGCAGAAGACCGAGCGCCGCCGGGCGCCGGAAAGGCCCCGAAGCTGTGACCGAGAAAAAGACGGGATACATAACGGCAGACACGCGCCAGAGCAAAGTTTTCATCTGCACACTGGCTGCGGAAGTTCACAGCAATCGCAGCTCGATCCGAGCGGGCATGTCCACCGTAAGAAGGACGCAATTCGCCACCGCGGTTGCGCGTCGAAAGGCTCTTGTTCGCCGACTCCACCGGACACGACGACAGGTAGGAAAAGCGAGCCGGATTAGCAGCATGAAAGGACATGAATAAGCCTCTGGGCAGGTCGATGAATCCCTAGCTGAATGCCTGGTCGGCCCGGAAGCGCACGATGGTCAGACCAAGGGGATTCACGGCAAGCTCCTTGTTTTTCACATTCTCGCGAAAGACATAGGTAACGCTGGCTGTCCATCGCTCCCGCTTGAGTTCGGAATGATCCGCGGGGTTGGTGTACACCTTTTCGAACTCGATGCGCGCCGAATACGGTGACTGTCGCAGGTCGTCAAGGATCACGTTCTTGATCTCCACATCGACATACGGCAAGGTGCTGTCTTTGATGTAGTTTTGAATGCTGTTGTCCTTGCGTTCCTGGTCGATCACGGCGCGTTGCACGTCGCTGTTGAGGTAGTAAAGGGATTGGGTTTGATCCCGTTCGATGGTGAAACGATTGCGGCTGAAATACAGTTCCGCCCAGCGGGTGAGGTAATACTTGTTCTCCGCTTCCTGCGGGCGATACTGAAAGTTCCGATAGTCGATTGCTTCCGCGTGCCCTACGTCGTTGATCCGCACAATCATCGGGTGCATGTTCGCAAGCGCCGTCTGGCTCTTATACGTGAGCGCAGCCAAGCTGACACAGACACCGGCGAGCACGAGAATCGTCACTTTCAAGTAGGTATTCATCACCAACGGGTCGCCATATTGTTCCAGGAAACGTTCCGCGGCACGAGTAATGGCCGGAGTGGCCGGTGTTTCGGTGCTCGCTGTTTCTGTGGTCGTGATTTCTGTACTCATTGCTGGCCTCCTTTCTTGTCTCTACCGGCGCGATTACATTGCCGCCCGGATTGCCATCATCGCCAAGCCCAGACCTCCACCGTGCCCGCCAGTACCGCCAGTGAATAGGCTGTGAGTCATGGTCGGAATCTTGAAGAGAATGTAGATGTTGACCAATACAAGCAGAACGAGAAGCGGCAGCGTCTGAACCATCATTGAAGGGTCCGACAAGCTCTGGCCAAGCTGGATGTAGTAGTTGGTCAGAACATGGGACAGAACATTCATCGTGGCTGCGGCGACTACCTTATAAAAGCTGAATCCGAGATAGGCCTTGAGCCAACCCCAGAACAGCCAATCGAGCTTGTCGAAGACAAGAAATGGGATAAAGATCGGCCCGAGTAATCCGATGATCGTTGCTGCAATTGCGCCGTAGGCCAGGATGGCAGAGATGATCGCGGCCAGCATGGCCAACAGGAATTGCACCACGAAGTACACGATCGCGTAATAGGGATTCATCATGCTGTTCAGCATCGACGGCCCTGTCTTGGAAGATGCAGCATGGATCTCGCTCAACATCGAGGTAGAGCCATCGGCACCAATCAAGTTCACTAGGTTTGTTGTTCCGCCGTCGATGAAGCTCTTGATGGAAAAGCCTAGTCCGGGAATCGAGCTGTCGTAGTAGTTCACCATCACATAAGCGAATGTGAGCAGCATGAAGAGGTTTAGAAACCTCCCCATGCTGAATCCCGGTCCACCGTGCGCCGATGCCAGCGCCTCTTGCACGCCAAACCAAACCAACATGATGGTCGCCAATGCTAGGACGATGTGAACTCCCATCGCTGTAATGGAGGGCGCGGCCGTCGCTGCAAGCGACTGGCACCCTTGCGCGATCAATTCGAAGAGCCCTGTACCCATGTTCCATGCCCTCTTTTACTCAGTACGCTCGCGTGAGGAGGTTTGCCGCCCCGCCGCTGGTCGTTGTTATGTTGGCGTTGTAGTAGCTTTCGTATCCCGCCGAGTCACGGAATGCCGATTTCATCGCGTCCTGCTGCTGCTTTTGAGCAACGATCTGCTGCAGAGCAAGATTGGCATTGATCTGGTTTGCGTCCTGCAGAGTCCGCAGTTGCAACAGCAGGGCTTGGTTAATGCGCTGCAGTTCAGCCATGATGGTTTGCTGTGACGGGTCCTGGGTTTGGCTTGCGGCCTCCAGATTCGCAATGTCCGTTTGCCTTGCGGTCTGGTTGGCGCGAATGGTCCCGAGAGATTGCAGGTTGTTGGTCATCACCGAGTCGCTGATATCAACCGTGGCGCCCTGTGCTGCAATCTGGAGTTGCCCGGCCATACTCGCCGTGCCGTAGCCGGGAATCATGTTGTTGGTGTTCGGAACGCTAACTTGTTGGTACGCGGATGCGGCGCCCTTCCCGGTGTTTGCCGAATTGAGCCAACCCATCGAATTGCCATAGGTATTCGAGATTTGCTGCAGGAGTAGCAAATCAGAGGTTGGAGACAGAAACCGCGCATAGAGCATCCTGGGCGCGAGGATCATCTGATGGGTGAGTTCGTATTGCTGCTTTGCGACGTTATAGGCTTGCAGCGCTGTCGTGGCGATCTTCACCGTGTTGGTGAAGATCTGTTGGCCCTGCTCGATTTGCCGGACTTCGTTGGCGATGGATCTCTGTTCGTTCTCGATCTGCGTGACGGCGTGCCCCGCCTGTGTAGGATCGAAGACCACGCCGGAACCGAATTGTGCGTTCGCGAGTGGTTGCAATGCCGCCGCCGCAAAGCCAACGGCGAGCACGGTAAGGGTTAGTTTCTTCATTTGTCTTGTCCCTTCGTCGCCGTCGGTTTCGCGATGCTTTACAGCGGTACGGCTTTACTGCTGTGCAGCGAGAATCTCTTTCTGGAGCTCTGCAAGACGTTCCGCCTGCGGCTTGCACCGTGCGTCGCGTTCCTTTTTCTTGGTTTCGAGATCCGCCATCTGTTCCTTGGTCAGCTTCTCCCCTGTCAGCATTCTTGCGGCCCCGGCAGTCTCTGGATCGACGCATTCCTTGGCATAGGCCGGGTATTTGGCGTTGTATTGATCCTGTAACTGCTTTACTCTTGCCGCTTTGCTCTGACAGCCGGCAAGGGTGAGAGTCCACAGAACTAAGAGGGAGAGGGCAACGATTCGCATGGAAAACCTCCTTAAAACGTCTGTGGAATAGTGTGGTTCGAGTACGCAGGAAGAAGCAAGTCCTGCGTGAAATACACTTTCACGCGGTGGCCCTCCCGAATTGTGATGGTGGGCGGTATCTGTATGAAACGATCAAGGATCGTGGTCGCAGACTGTGAAACACTGCCCGCAGCCCCGTTGGTGAATGCCTGGGAACCACTCGTGGTAATCGTGCCACCACCCTGGGTGATCTGGCTCGCTCCGGCAATCACACCCAAAGCGATCGAGGTGCCAAAGATTTGGAGGTAGTGGTTGTTGACCTTATCTTTCAGCCCTTCCTGTCCGATCTGATCGAGACCTTGAACTTGATCGAGATCGACGGAGTAACCATCCGGCATAATCAGGCGGTGAAAAACCACGGCCATCCGCCGCTGTTGGCCGAAGCCTGCCGCTCCAATCTTCTTCGCCTCGCCCAAAACAACCGTTCCCTCGGGAATGATCACGTGTTGATGATCGTGCGAATACAACGGATTTGAGACAAGGACTTTGACCGGTCCTACGGCATCGCCATCCAGGCGATTCATGAGAACCGTGTCGAGAATCGAACCCTCGTAGACGAGATAGGGTTGTCCGACGGCCGAATCGATGTTGGCCTCCAGTGGACGTTTATAGCCTCCGGGGGTGTCCTCCTGTTTTCCTTCGGCTGTTGCGGGGACGAGATTACTGTTCACCTGCCGTTCGGCAGGGCTGTACTGGGCGGCGGGCATCGGCTGGCCTTGCTGTTGTTGTTGCGGTGGATCGGCAAAGCGGGAGTACACAAGATTGGACGCGAAACGGGAGTTGTCGGCCCGTTCGCGTTCTTTCGCAGCGATCAACTGTGCTTGCTGTTGCACAGGCGTGAGTTGCATCTGCATGTTGCCCTGCTGTGCTTGTGGGCAGGGCTGGCCCGGAATACAGGGCACGGCAACACCGGTCGGTCCATAGGCCGCGGCTGCAGCCCGCTGTTGGGGAGTCGCAGATGCGAGCGCTGAGTCCCCCATCGCAGCGGCGGCCATTGTCGCCTGCTGTTCTTTCTGGCGTTCGGCCTGAAGCTGGTTCTTCAACTCCTGCACGTTGCTGTCGGTGTTGTCCTGCAAGGCTGGTTGCGGTGGTTGCCCTTTCACGCTCGCCTGTTGTCCAGGCGTCTTCTTGCCGGACGAGCTGAACAGCGCCGCCACAATCACGAGCAAGGCCGCACCCAGATAAACGAAGGTCTTGAGATTCTTCTGCAAAACACCTTTTGGCAGTTCCAGGTTGCGGCGCAGCATTGGCTCGGTCTGCGGCTCTGTGTGGGGAGTAAAGGCGTTCTCGGTCATGACGGTGATCCCTTGCGCGTGAATTCCATCCGCTTCTTGCCCAGCTCCACGTATCCGCTGTCCATGATCTTCGGGATGATGTACGTCCCTTCCCGGAGGTCGTAGGTGACGAGGTTGGGTTTGCCGTCTTTCATCTCATAGACACTGAACTTCTCAGGGGCATTCGTCTTGATGTAGGTGAACCTGTCGTCGTGATAGATCGACTGAATGTCGAAGGGGGCTTCGTTCGCCTTGTAGGCATAGTCGAACTTGAGCCGTGTTGGATAGGCGCTTTTGTATTCATCCACCGCCTGTTCAACGTGCGACTGCAGAGCGGCAAGCTGCTGCCGCGATTGTTCGAGTTGGGCGGCGGGCACGAACTGCGGAGGGCCGCTCGCGGCCACAATCGCAGAACGATCGGCGGGCTCGACAATCACTTTCAGATCGGGAGTCGTCGATAAGGCAGAGATGTCCTGGAGGGTGAAACTGTAGATGTTCCCCTTGTCCGTAATGAGATTCAAGTTGGAGCTGATGCCTTGTTTCGCCGGATGCACAAAGCAGAAGTTGCCGACCACATCGACAATCCAGAAGTCCTTGTCGCCCGTGGCGGCTTCCATGATCTTCTCGGACGGTGGCACTTCGATCAGGGTTGTGTACTTGACCTTGGCGCGGATCGCAACGATGTCCTGCGAGTGATACTGCACCGTGCGTGCGGATTCCTGGCCGAAGGCCGCGATGGACGCAACGGCGAAAACAGCGTTGACAATGAATTTGATGGGTCGCATAGTGTGGTTCTCCTTAGTGGTTCGTGTTAGAGGTTGACGTGGCCAGCGTGCGTGGCTGGAATGGATAGTCTTCCGCCAGATGGCGAAGCCCATCGGCAATGCCGAAGCGCTCGAAGTAATCGCGCTTCTTCAAGTTGTCGCGGGCGTTGTTGGTCGCCATCCAGTGCGAAACCGAATCGACGTTCAACTGCACTTTCTTTGAGGTCTGCGCCTTGCGAATGAGCATTTGGCCGGGCGGGACGAGTCCGCCGATAAGGTCCAACTCCGTGTCGTTCAGATGAAACGCTTCCCGGTAAACCTCGCGGTTCATCTCCGGGTTGGCGAGGAAGATTTTCGTGGGGCAGCTCTCGGCCACAATCGCCAGCATCCCCGACTCCTCAAGCTCCTTGATGGATTGCGTCGCCAGGATCATCGCCGCTTTGTGCTTGCGCCAAGTCTTCTGCGCCTGCACAACGTAATTGCGGATCGTCTCGTTTTTGATAAAAAGCCACGCTTCGTCGAGCAGGAAGGACTTGAAGGTGGCGAGTTTATTCGGGTCGCCAATCTCGTTCGACGCGCGATGCAAGACGTAAAACAACAGCGGCTCAAGCACTTCCGGCGCATCGTTCCAGCCGTGAAAGTTGAAGGTCTGAAAGCGGGAGAACGAAAGCGTGTCGTCGGCGTTGTCGAAAAGAAAACCGTACTGGCCGCCGCGTGTCCAGCGATGCAGACGCTCCTTCAACTCGCCAACGATGTTCGTAAAGTTCGAGACCGTGCGCTGGGTCGGCTCCAGTACGTAGATGCGCTCGATCGCATCCCACAGCCGTCGTTCTTCTTTGAAGTCCAGCCGGTAACGTTGCTCGTTCCCCTCAATGAGCACGCGGAAGAAGCTGAACAGGAATTGCAGGTTCTCTTTCGTCTGCGGCAGCGAGAACGGATTGATGGTGAAGTCGCGTGACTCCTGGCCGGCTTTTAGATACGATCCGCCGAAGATCGTCGTCAGCGACTCGAAGCTGCCGCCGATATCGAAGATGAAGGTCAGCGGTGCATACTTCTGCGCGTTTTGCAGCAAGAAATTGCAAAAATACGATTTGCCGCTTCCGGTCATTCCAAGAATCAGCGTGTGCGCAACCTCGCCGTTATGCAGATTCAGAAAGTAGGGTGTGCTGTTGTCGGTTTCGAGCACGGCCAGGTACTCGGTGCCGAGATATGCATTCGTCTTCTCGCCGGGAAGGATCGTAAACAGGAAAGACAGGTCGGCGTAGTTCGTGTTCAGCAGAAACAGCTTGCGAAGGTTCAGCGCATAGTTGCCCGGCACGATGGCGAAATAGGCGTTGAGTTGGTTGTAGGTTTCCGAAAACAGGCCGCCGTCGCCGTTTGCAAAGATGCCCGCAAACTCGGCCCCAAGCTGCCCCAATTCGGCTTTCGAGCGTCCATACAGAACAATCGTGAGCGAGAAATCGCCGAGCGATTGACCATCGCCCAGAGCACGCAGGCAGTCGCCAAGGTTCTCAATGTCGGCCTGCTTCGACTCGTCCACCAGCACATCGCGCGGGTTCGTCTTCGTGGCGTCGTTGCCCATCTGCGAGACAAACCCGGTCTTCGACATATTGAAGTGGCGGCGGCGTTTGTTGACTTCCTTGCGGGCCTTGTCCGCCGCGAGCGGCGTC
>WNFG01004589.1_pt1 | contig 11793 bp, 12 predicted proteins | sample 5400431 | NCBI WGS metagenome assembly WNFG01 (sample SAMN13153346, study PRJNA577476) | soil metagenome | isolation source: 120 cm saprolite under Douglas fir tree site 2 hole 3 replicate 2 | place: USA:California | collected 2015-04-18
ACACAATCGCTGTGTACGCTTCGCACCCGCCGTCGCCGGCGACCACGCAACACTCGCTACCGGGCGCCCGCTACGGCTTACCCGGACCGGTCTCTCACCGGCAGGACAACGCCAGCTTACCTGGCGCACAAGCAATCCAGGGCGCTTCATCTGATGAAGACTGTATTGCCTCGTCGCGGAGCCTGTCATCGGGCGCGCGTTCGCGCGACCCGTTGGCTCCTAGGAAGAAACAGTGAGTTAAGGCATGGATTTTCGATGTGTTGCGAGGAAAGTGCGGCGGGGTTGCTCTTCACCTCTCCCACGGGGAGAGGTCGGCGCGCAGCGCCGGGTGAGGGGATACGGTCTATCGATACACCGAAACCCCTCACCCGGATCGCATCTGACGATGCGATCCGACCTCTCCCTGCGGGAGAGGTGACAAACCGCCCGTTTCATCCATCACGACGCCGCGCCAGTCAAACCGCGCGCCGTTGACAATGCGGGTGGTCTGCCACTCGATGATCACGACGTTGCCGCGCGCGGTCCAGTCGAGCAATTGCCAGACAAAATCCGGCGCGGCCGCGGTCTGCACCTCCATCAGGCGATTGAGCTCGCCTCCCGCAACGGTTCTGCCGACCAGCGGGGTGTGCAGCAAACCTTCCGGATGCCACAGCTCAACGAAGGCGTGACCATCCCGCACCGCCCATGCCGCGGCAAACCGCGTTACAAAATCCTGAATCTCTGCGTCCGTCATCGGTCGTCTCCAGTTTGTGTGAGGGAGACGCTAGGGACATTGTCGGTATCCGTCTGGCGATTTACGGACGTGACAATTTGGTCTGCTGGAGAGAGGTCGTCGTCCCTGCGAAAAACAATTCGTCGTCCCCGCGGAGGCGGGGACCCAACCACCGACCTTTGTTGTTAAGTCAAATTGCCGCTCCAACTTTACAAAATCGATACGCCAGGGGTTATGGGTCCCCGCCTTCGCGGGGACGACGGCCGTGTTTGCTTTGCGTGGCGAATTCTAAATCACGCGGCCATCAGGCAGCGAGTCTTGATGCCGCCTTCAACGCCACGCCTTCGTGCTGCAGCAGCCATCGCTTGCGCTCGATCCCGCCGCCATAGCCGGTCAACGAGCCGTCGGCGCCGATCACGCGATGGCAGGGCACGACGACGCTGATCGGATTGGAGCCGTTGGCGTGGCCGAGCGCGCGCACCGCTTTGGGCATGCCGAGCTGCGCCGCTAGCGCGCCGTAGCTCAACGTGGTGCCGACGGGAATTGTCCGCAGCGCGGTCCAGACCTTGCGCTGGAATGGCGTGCCGGCGACGCGCCATTTTATCATGCCAAGGCGATCAAGATCGCCCTTGAAATACCCGGTCAACGCCGCCCTGATATCATCCGGCGCCAGCGCGTCTTGCAAAACCGTCGCGCCGTATTGCAGCCGCAACAGCTGCCTCAGGCGCAGTTCAAAATCCTCCCAGTCCAGCGCGCGCAGCGCACCCTCGGCATCGGTGACAAGCAAGGCGATGCCGATCGGCGTTTGCAGCCGATCGAGACCGAACGTTTCAGGCGGCTTCGCGTTCATGTGGTTTCCCCGGTGCGACTGGATGCTGGATTCCCGCGGCCCACAGATGCAAGGCCGCGTAAGCGCGCCATGGCCGCCATCGCTCGGCGCGCGACAAGAGTTGCGCGGGCGACGGACGCCGGCCGTCAGCCGCAGCCATCGCACGCATCAAGCCGATGTCGGCAGCGGGGAACGCGTCGGGTTCGCGCAGCTCGCGCATCGCGATGTATTGCGCGGTCCATTCCCCGATGCCCGGAAGCGACCGCAGCTTCGCAATCGTCTCTTCGAGGCTGGCGCCCCGGCTGAAGAGCGCCGGATCGGCGGAAATCGCCTGCGCCAGTGAATTCACCGCCATGGCGCGCGCGTTGGGCATGCCGAGAAGCGCGAGATCGGCCCTGGCTAGACGCGCGGGCGACGAAAACAGATGGCTGAGACCCTCGACATCCCTCGTGGCCGCAGGGAGTAGCGCGCCGTGGGCCTCCACCAGCCTGCCGAGCAATTTTGTTGCGGCCGGGACGGTGATCTGCTGGCCGAAGATCGCGCGCACCGCGAGTTCAAAACCGTCCCAAGCGCCGGGAACACGCAGGCCCGGCCGCGCCGAGACCAGCGGCGCCAGCACCGGGTCGAGCGAAAGATGCTCCCCGATCATATCGGGATCGGCGGCGAGATCGAACACCCGCCGCACCCGTGCGATGATCGCCGGCAGCGCCGCCATGTCTGGAAATCGCACGGAGACGCTGACCCTGTGTTTGTCGGCCGGCGCAACGCTGATCACGCCGCTGTTCGCGCCGATCGAAATAGTGCGCCGGTAGATATTGTCAGCGACAGCCTCAACGCCGGGAATGGCGCGTGCGCTCAGAAACGACAGCATGGCCTCCCAATCATAGGGCGGCCGATAGGCGAGACGGACCGACAGCGCGCCGGCTTCGCGCTTGGTGCGGTCGCGGAAATGCCGCAACGTCGCCGGCGAACGCCCGAACATCTGCAGAAAAGTTTCGTTGAACCGGCGGACGCTGTTGAAGCCCGACGCCAGCGCGACCTCGGCCATCGGCAGCGATGTCTCGTGGATCAACTGCTTGGCCAGCAACACCCGCCGCGTTTGCGCCACCGCGATCGGCGACGCCCCGACATGCTGGCGGAACAGCCGCCGCAATTGTCGCGCGCCGACGCCGAGCCGGTTGGCAAGGCCCTCGACATCAGCCTCGTCGAGGCCGCCGGCTTCGATCAAGGCGAGCGCGCGAGACACGGTGTTGCCGGTGCCGCGCCAGAACGCGAGATCGGGCGATGTTTCCGGCCGGCAGCGCAGGCATGGGCGAAAGCCGGCCTCCTGGGCCGCCGCCGCGGAAGGATAGAACGATACATTCTCGAATTTCGGGGTGCGGGCGGGGCAAATCGGCCGGCAGTAGATGCCGGTGGTTTTGACGCCCACGAACAACCGGCCATCGAAGCGGGCATCACGGGTCGCGATGGCGCGGTAGCAGGCGGTGCGGTCCATATCCATCATCGAAGCATCGTCCATTGCAGCGAGCTTGTCTCGCGGTTTTCGGACATCATTCATGGTTGCCTGGTCGTCGGAAACCCTCGCCATCCAACGCGCCGCGCTGCGTTGAACACAGATGCGCCGGGCGAAACCCGGGCGGCGCCATCAGCCCTGAAAAATCAGGCACGTGGTTGTGGCATGGGCGAGCAAACGCCCATTGTCATCTGTGATCCGTCCTTCGGCGGTGCCAATGCGCCGGCCCCGGCTCAACACAATTCCCTCCGCCTTGATCATTCCTGTCTCAGTGTGGTCATGACTTTATTTTCGTCAGTCAGGTCAAAGGCTTAAACCCAAACAAACAAACATAACCCATTGAAGTAACACGCCTAATCGTTATACTGAGGTTGCGCCGTGTTTCGCCGTGTTTCGTATCCACTCAGAGACCAATCACGGTATTTGGCACGGTATCGGCAAGGGAGGGAAATCAAATGACAAAATGCAAAATGGTGTCCGATGGCCGCGACATCTTCGTGATTTACGGCGGCGTGACGATCGCGAAGCGTGGCAAGCCTGGTACGGCTTACGCAAGGCAATGGGTGTCGCTAGAGCCAGGTTACGAGGTGATCGATAACGCCGATCTGACAGAGATCCACATCAAGCATGAAGGCGTGCTGGTGCATTGATGCCCGTTAAACACTAAACACAGGAGACACCAATGCCACTAACAGATGCAGCCATTCGAAATATCAAGCCCGCCGGAAAACCATTCAAGAAAAGCGATGGCCTCGGGCTGTATCTTTTGGTGCAGCCTAATGGCTCGCGGTTATGGCGATTGGATTACTCGTTCGGGGGAAGGCGAAAGACCGCCTCGTTTGGCGCTTATCCGATCGTGTCCTTGGTTGAAGCTCGCGAGGGGCGCGATGCAGCCAAGAAAAAATTGCGAGCGGGTATCGATCCTGGCGCTGTGAAGGTGGCCGAGAAGATCGCCGAGAAGCAAGCCTCACTCACTTTTTCCGTTGTAAGTGCTGAGTGGCTGCAGAAGAAAATGGTCAACGAGCAGAAAGCCAAAAACACGATTGTTCGCACGGATTTTCTACTCAACATTTTGAACAAGGGAATCGGCAACAAGACACTGGCCGAGATCGAAGCGCCAGAATTATTGACAGTGTTGCGCAAGGTCGAGGCTGGTGGGCGGCATGAGACGACCAATCGTTTGCGCAGCACAGCCTCAATCGTGTTTCGGTTTGGCATCGCATCCGGCTACTGCACCAGAGATCCTGCTGCCGATTTGAAAGGTGCATTAACCAGCGCCAAGGTCACGCCACGTTCCGCCGTCACTGATCCTGTTGAGGTCGGTGAATTATTGCGTGCAATCGATGGCTACAAGACACCGATGTTACGATTGGCGTTGCAGTTGCTCGCCCTGACGTTTGTCCGCCCTGGCGAAATGTGCGGCGCGGAGTGGTCAGAAATCTCTGATGATGCGGTGTGGTTAGTTCCAGCTTCCCGAATGAAAATGCGTAAACCGTTTCGAGTGCCGCTATCAAAACAGGCACTAAGCGTGCTCGCTGAGCTGCGCAAGATTTCAGGCCATAGCACATTTTTGTTTCCAGTCCGTAAGCGTGGCCAGCCTTATCTTCGCGCCAACCGATTAAATCCTGTGCTGCGGGAAATCGGTTTTAATGGCAGGCATAGCGCGCACGGTTTCAGGTCGACCGCTTCCACGATTTTGAATCAGGAGTCTGAATTTTCTGCTGACGTGATCGAGTTGAGTTTGGCGCATAAGGTGGCTGGCATACGTGGCATCTATGATCGGGCGCAGCATTGGATCGCACGCCGCGATCTGGCGCAATGGTATGCGGATTATCTCGACGGATTGCGCAAGCGGGGCGAGGTGGTGACGTTGCCGAAGAAGAGCAAGCCATTCAAGGCGGTTGTCGAGAATTAGAAAAGGGTTGTCGTTACGCGAGCGTTCGCGGAACGATTTCTCTTCCGAAAATTCTTTTTGTTCAAGGGGCCTCATGGGCCTCTTTTTTTATGCAAAATAATTTTTTCAAACCGCGCAAAATGCACGGGTTGCGATTTGACGGATGAGGGAGTCGCGGCGCAAGTGTGCGACACACCGCGAAAAACAGGAGAAAAAGCGATGAGTAAAGCGGCGAATAAGGCGGCGCGTCTGCCGCGCTGGGCATCACGACTGGAGGCGATGGCTTACGGTCGGGTTGGCAGCACCCGGATGAATGAGTGGATCAAGGGCGGCAAGGTCAAGGCTAGGAAAGACGGCGCGAAGGTCATCATTGATTTGAACAGCGTCGATGATCTGATCGAGTCGCTGCCTAGTGCTGCTGCTGAGTGATGAGCCATGACACTGAGTAACGACAAGATGCAAATAACATGACGACCAACTACGCGCAAACCGAGTGCGCCATGTGCGGAAAGCAGGACTATTGCCGCTCACTGCACGGCGACAAGGGCGGCCCGATGTGTTGCTTGCTATGTCTTGGTAAATGGCACGGCGAACATGGCCGACGTCGGAAATGGGGGCGTATCGTTGTGCGTGCACTTGCAGCCTATTTCGATGCTGGAGGAAAATACGATGACGTGGACAAGCTGAAGCTCGCCGCTGGCGGGGTATTTGATTTTGATTTGGGCTACGGCACCGAAGACCTGATCGCTGGGGATGCGCCAGAGCTGACTTCGGAATTGCTAACCCGTGCGATTAGCCTGACGCATCCCGACAAGCATCCGCCCGAACGGCGCGAGTTGGCGACTTCCATCACAGGCGAATTAACCGTGTTGCAGCCGTTTGTATTTCCGGCCTTGAAGAAGGAGCAACCTAAGCCGAGCAAGCCGAGCAAGGCGACAGAGACGACGATCGAACACCCTAAAGAAGAACGCTCGAAGCGGGAGTCGCGATATCCATGCATCGACTGTGCTGATGTGGTGCCATTAGATTATTGCGATGCCTGTAAAGCCGAATATGAGAGACGCCAACAAGAAGAATTTGAGCGGCGAACTACGAAGCAGCGTACTCAATATGCGCGGCGCAGGAAAGAGCTGTTAGCCATGAGGCCGCCTGCGATCTGCGCGGCTTGCGGTGAAGGATTCAAAAGCAAGCGCGCTGATGGTCGTTATTGTTCTGATCGATGTCGGCAGAAGGCTCACCGCAAATCTGTCACAGATAAGAAAACGTACCGACGTAGTACTTTATCTAGTCGTGACAAGTTGGGGGATGCCATTCTTGCCCTGCTCAACCGTCATCGCGCCGTATACCAGAACGACTTACTCCCAGCGAACCGAACCAGCGCTCAATATCAGGCCGTGTCGCTGGTTGCCGCAAAGCTCGAAGCCGAAGGCAAGATTGAAACGTTTTCATATTCGTATCGCTGGGGTCACCCTGGTCACAAGGTACTGGTTAAGCCGGGATACACCATTGAGCATCGGAAGGTTGCCTTACTGAAAGACAACGAACGATTGAGGTTATGCCAGGCTTCAACATTATGAACGCTTGTTCGTACTGCGGGATTATCCGCGCATGTTGGGGAGATGAGGAGAAAAAGCCATGAGACGCAAGTCGCCGCGCTGGAATGGTTTAAGCAAGCATAAGACAGATGGCGGCACACCGATTGACTGGAAAACAGCCGAGGCGATCTGTGGTTTCCGTGTTGGTCATCGCCGCGCCTATTTCGAAAAGGGCGGTAAGGTCATGGTGACGGATTTCTTTTGCTGTGGAGTGGAATCCGCAGCGTATACCTTTGACGGAATACAAGAACGAATGGGCCGAGATAATCGATCCACCCGATTGGGTTACTGACGAGATGATTGGCAAGGTGATCGGAGATTTTATGACGACGCTTCAGCCGCTCGTTGGCAAGTCATGAAGCAAAAACGAAACAACCCCCGACCGATGAGGCCGAGGGCGTTCCGTAGTTTTTCCGTTTTCGTCGCTTTGCGGCTGCTTCACGGCCACGGCGCATAAATACTCCACGGCCAGCGCTACCGCAAGACCAAAAAGTTTGCCTAATGCCCAATTTGGGAAGATGATTGATATCGGCGATCCCGCCTTTGAACGGTTAGCTAGACGGCCCCGCCTGACGCAGTCGGCGGAAGCAGAAGCGAAAAAAGAAAACAGAGCCTAGTCCATCCGAGGATTGCGTGCGCGCTCCCCTCACTGTTTTTAACCGCTTTGAATGCTTCAAAGGCCGTCCCCATGCCACACAATGGCAAACGCTCGCCGTCTGGCGAATCCATAACCGACTCTCCAATGCTAACAGCGGCACTCTCATATGCTGCACGCGGTTGGTTCATTTTTCCGGCTCACAAATCCGGTGAGAAGAAATCCCATAAATCTGCCAAGCATACGTCAAGCGGTTTGCCGTGGGGAATGTCGGTCGACGCACAAGAGATCCGCGCTGACTTCAAAAAATTCCAAGGCTGCAACGTCTCGATCGTAACCGGTGCGGTGTCTGGCATTTTTGTTGTCGAGAGCGACACAAAAACCGGCCATGGTGTTGATGGTGCCTCGAACCTGGCGGAGTTGGAAAAAGTTAACGGCGAACTACCGCCGACATTGATGGCGGAAAGCCCGACCCTATCGAGGCATCGCTACTTCAAGCATCCTGGCCGCAAGGTTTGGAATTCAAGCAACAACATCGCACCAGGCGTTGATTGCAAAGGTGACGGCGGAATGGTGATCGCCGTACCGTCAGTGATGCCTGCCAGAGTTGCCACTGCCGACAAGCCTGCCAAGCCCGGCGGTGCCTATCGCTGGATCAACGAAGGGCATCTCATTGCCGATGCGCCGCAATGGCTACTCGACATTGTCTGCAAGCCAACGCCAAAGAAAAACAAGGACGGGACACCAAAGGCTGAGGCTGAGGCTGATGATAACGACGGTAATAAAAAAGAATGGAAAAATTTTTTCAGCCAATATTCCGCGTCACAGAAAGGTGGCGGCGGCAGCGACAGGTGGCGCAACTTCAACAACGCGATGCTGCAACATTTATCTTTGTGGTTTCCTCCATTGTTTAAGGACAAGACAGAGCCTTGGCAGAACGGTTTCACGATCAGCAGTGCGGACCTTGGGCGAAAACTTCAAGAGCGCATCTCGGCGTTACCGATCGGCATTTGTGATTTCGGTGAGGAACGAGCCTATACACCGATCGATCTGGTCAAAAAATATCGGCGTACTGATTTCGCTGGAGCTGTCGCGTGGCTGACCGAGATGACCGGCATCGAAGTTGAAGAATATGAAGAAGATGATGATGAGGAAGAAGAGGAAGAATTAAAAACTGCAGATGACATTGATGATGAAACCGTTATCGATCCCGCCACCGGAGAAAAAAAGAAGGAAGAAAAGAACGCCAAGCCAAAAATCACCGATAAGAAAGCCAAGGCCAAAGCCAAGGAGATCAATCTATATAAACGCATTGGCGTCGCCGTCTTGAAGTCATTGGATCAGCGCGGCATCGAACTACTGATAACGGAAGATCAGCTGTGGCGATGCGATGACGGGATCTGGTCACCGTTGATCGGTGCACGGGATTCACTTGAAACCGAGATTGAGAAAACCTGTGAACTCAACGATATCGGCACCGAGATCAAACTCGTCAACGAGGTTCGCGCATGGATCATGCGCCAGCCGCAGTTGCACCGTGATAAAGTTGAATGGAACGCGCACGGCCAAATTCCAACCCGGAACGGTTTGATTGATCCAAAGACACTAAAGCTCGGACTACTAACGCCAGAACATTATGCAACGTGGTGCATCGATATTGAACATGACCCGGCGGCAAAGTGTCCGTGGTTTGAACGTGCACTACAGGACATGCTGGCTGATCGGCCAGCTAAAAACCGGAAAAAGCTGATCAGACTATTGCAGGAAATACTCGGCGTTAGCCTACTCGACATCAAGCCAAAAGCGCTTTCAAAGGTTTTGATTTTTGTTGGCGATTCCAACAGCGGCAAGACCACTGCGATTGAGGTGATGTCTGGTCTGTTGACCGATAATCCAATCGCCACATCGCTGGAAATGTTGAGCGGCCCGCATGGCATGATGGAATTTCAAAGACGTGCGCCTTGGGTTGTGCATGAAGCCTTTGACGGTGGCAAGTGGCACCCATCAGCGCTTATCAAATCGATCATCACAGGCGACCCAGTTCCGATCAATATCAAGAACGGCCCACTGATTACCATGCGGATCACGCAGCCGATCTATATGGGCAGCAATTCGCCTGTGCAGATTCGTGAACCAACCAAAGCGGTGCGCAATCGCATCATCATTATTGAAGCGCGCCAGGTCTTTAGTGAGGACAAATTGATTGGTGTTGCCGAAGAAGCTGCGCGTCTTGGTTTCGAGAAGCCACACCAGTTTATCCTCAAGCAAGAAAAGTCTGGGCTACTTACTTGGGCGTTGGCAGGGATGCAGCGTGCCATGAAGCGCGGAAGTTTTGAGAAGATTGAAGAGATTGAAGAAGCGCTCGATGAATTTCGGACAGAGTCAAACATCGTTGCGTCGTTCCTTGATGAGTGTGTCGCTGTTGAAAAGTCAGGGGACGTCGGCGGCTATGGACCAAAATACAGAATTCGTGTGTCGGATTTTTGCGCTGCATTTACCCTACACTGGGAACAGAACAAAGCCAGCGATACTAAATTCGTTCACAGTAACGACCAGATATCACGGGCACTGAAAGCCTATGGAGATCCGCGCATCGCTGTCAGCAAAGAGCTTCGCGATAATGGTCATCGATATTATGCCGGGGTACATCTGAATAAAGTTGGTCTCGATTACTGGGACACAATGAAATCATCCAACCGCTTTAGCGATGCCAGCAAAAGCGCACGCACATCATCAGATAAGGACCATGTCAATCAATACATCCCTGCGACATGGGACGATAAGGAGAACATCAAACGGCTGCGCAGGGCCGATTTCACCATCAAGGACCAGGACGAGGAGGTGGCCCCGAAAAAGGGGAAGAAGACAGGCAAGGAGACCCGTTTTTGAGGGGTAGGTGACACTTCAACCCTCGAAAGTGACACTTCGAAAAAAGCTAGTGTCACAGTGTCACGGCCTACTGCCGCAGGCATAACTTCAATCGGGTGACACTATGACACTTCTTCTTCTATTAGGAGACTCACGGAAAAAAGGAAGAGAGACATAGGGGGGCATCTGCAGACATCGACAATGGCATATGTGGCCAACGATTCGAAAGTAAGTGTCACTAGTGTCACAAGCGTCACCGATGGGCAAAATATCGTTGTGGCGCAAGGGGTTACAAAATGACACTTGCTTGGTGGAAGTGTCACTGGAGTGTCATTTCGGGGCAAAATCACCCCTTGGGGCCAACTTTTAGGGGCTAAAAACCGCGCCGTTCGGGCCGCGATCTGACCGGTAGATGAGAGTGAACGACAAGATGAAAACCCGCCATGACGTGCGCTGAGCGGAACATGAATTGGGCGGGTTTCCGCGAGCTTTGCTGCTCGCACCCCACCGGTAGATGGCTGCTACTCGTCCCCGTGGGGGGGGGGACCTCAAAATGTTAGGGGTGGGGGGTCGCGGACCGGTCCTTGGTCTCGTCGACAGTAACATGTAGTTTTTCAAAGTTGCACGCAAATTTTCATAGGAAATAACACGTTGGGAAAACGCGGACCAAAATCGATTCGGTTTCGTCCTCTCATCGACACCTGGAGCAGCAGTCTTCTTCAGTCCGAAGAAGCCTGCCCGCAGGACCTCAATGTTGACGTGATGCAGGAGCGCCGTCAGCTTGTCCTGTCTGTTTCTGGTGACGGCTTCTCGTAGAAGCCGCAAAAAGTTATATTCAAAGCAAAGGGTTCAATGACGCTCTCGCACCCCGTTCGGTAGCAAGGTGCAAAGGTAGAACCGGTCCACTCCCGCGACCACCAGAGAATGTTGTCATTGAACACGCTGACCGAACACCGTGCCACCTTTTAGTAGGCCGCGTTTAGCGCGAGACACTGCTCTTTCCTGCGCCGTCAATCGCCCTTCACGCTTCTGGCATCCCGGCCATGCGCATGCCTTCCCAGAGACGTTCAATTCCAGCGATGAAGGTAGGATTGTTGCTCGATACATAGGCGCGTATGCGGCTAATAGTAAAGCTAGGATCGAGTTCAAGTCCGGCCTGGGTCGCCAGCTGTGCTTCGGCCAACTCGCCGATTAGCGCCAAGGCGCCGGCTAGCGAAAAATGGGCGAGGGGAAATTGCGGTTATCTTCGATGCACCGGCGGCGTGAACATACGCAAATATCGCCTCTCGACAGATAGACCGCCTGAATGGCCCGAAGGCGTCTATGGCGTGTCAATGAAGGGCATCGGCTTGCTTGGCATCCACGAGAAGTCCGGCAAACTTTATTGGGACGGCAAGGAGGTTGTGATATGACTCGCCGCTCTGTTCGGCTGGGCACGTTCGAGCGATGGATAGCTGGCATCGCCGCCTTTGCAACGTTTGGGATGTTCCTCACCAACGCTGCCCCAGCGTTAGGGTGGTGGAATTAGCTGGCCGCCTTGCGCTCGAGCCACCATTCCCAAGGCCCGCCGCGAGCCACGGAAGAGAAATCAAAATGATGAATCGCCTTAGCGGATGGCAGCGGCTCGGTTTGGTCATCTCCATATGTTGGGCCATAACAAGTTTTCTCGGCCTTCGCATACATCAGTACAATCAGGGGCTAGAGCAAGGGCGAGCGATGCTGGGCTTGTGCACAACGGCTGGCCGCAGTTTCAACGAATGTTGGGACGAAAGCAGCGAGTTTCGGCA
>WNFG01004438.1_pt1 | contig 11791 bp, 8 predicted proteins | sample 5400431 | NCBI WGS metagenome assembly WNFG01 (sample SAMN13153346, study PRJNA577476) | soil metagenome | isolation source: 120 cm saprolite under Douglas fir tree site 2 hole 3 replicate 2 | place: USA:California | collected 2015-04-18
GCTCCTGCTCGACCGCGGCGTCGCTGCTCACCGAGCGCGCGTCGCGGATGAACGCCCCAACTTCCCAGTGCTCCATCCGCGCCGCCACCACCGGCATCGACGCCGGCGTGAGCGGCGCCGGAATCGTCATCGCCTGTCCGAGCCGATCGGTCACAACTACGTACGGCACGTAGCGGCTACGCGCGCTCTGCCATACGATGCCGGCGGCCAGTACGAGACTTACGGCCATCGAGCACGCCGCCGCTATCTGCCAGTTGCGCTTGCCGAGCACCAGGTCCGCGTAACGCTCGTCCCATGCCCGCCAGCCTTCGGCATACGAATTCGCCACCGCCATGACCGCTCCTCCACACGTCGACCGCCGGCATCGCTCTATCCGGCCCCACGTCGTCCTTTTGGTTTGTGCTCCGCCTGGTGCTCCCGCTGTTTCCGTCTGGCCTCGCCTTTGGCCACTACGTCCTTGAACACCCCCCAGGCCTCCTCCCTTTCCTCCGGCGTAAGCCGGTTCAACTCCTCCGCCACTTCCGGCGGCACTATGCCAGCCGCCAGATAGAGCACATCGCGATTCATCTCAAGGGCACGCGCGAACTGCTCGATCAGATACGGACGCGGCGCAATCACACCCCGCTCCAGGTCCGAAAGATGGGTCTGCGAGATGGGCCTCCCCTCGATTTCAATCCGGGGCGACAAATCTTCCTGCCGAAGACCAAGCTCCTTGCGCCGCGCGCGAATCATCACTCCGAAGGTCCGCGTCGTCCTGCCCTCCTCCAGTACGTTGTTGTTCCGCTCCACCTCATCCCCCTCCCCTCCCTTACCGGATAGACATTCACCGACTCTTTCTTGAAATTGTGGTCCGCAACCGCGAACCGCGGCGCGCCGCGATTACACCCGGCTCCGCCGCTCATCCCCGCTCCTCTTCAACCCACATCCGTCTTCGTCCAACCACCACCTTCCGCAACGCCTCCAGCGCCTCCCGCCCCGACTCCTCGCTCACCCCGGAGACGTCTACCGGAATCATCACCGCCTCTTCCGAAAATCGCTCGCGCGCCGTCGTTCGCTCCATAACGGCCCCTCCCACCATCAACTCAACCGAATGCCATATCGTCCTAGCACAGAACCCAATATGGCATGTACCAATATCCGCATCGCGAGCGCATGTCAAGCCCCAGCGCAAGAAAAATTCGCGCTCAGTCAGGTAACGCGATCGCCACTCTCGATCAACCCAATCACTTCGGCAACCTCGCTCTCCCGCAGTGTCCAGAAATTGCCGCATAAACGCGAACCGACCGTGCGCTCGAAGCCCCCGCGCAGCGCCTGCGCGCCGTGGCTGGCGTAGCTGAGCTTGGCCTCCTTGCCCGCGCCCTCGCGGGCCAAGTGGGCCTCAGGATCGGTGGTCGATTGGTGGGTGAGGTTGCTGCGCCGCTCGCGGTGAAAGTCGACGCTGGGATTGCCGGGATCGTCAGGCAGGGTGTGCCGGTCAGGATTATCTTTGCGCTTGAAGCCCTTGTGTCCCGCCCACGCTTCGAAAAGTGTCCCGTCGACCGTGAAATGCTCGTCAGAGAGCAGACCATGCGCACGGGCCTAGTCAACCACCACGGTGAAAAAACCCGCCGCCACTTCGCCTTCAAGCAGCCGCTCGCGGTTCTTGGTGAACACGGTCGCGTCCCACATGGGATCGTCGATGCTCGGCTCACGAAGCAGCGGAACTGGAAGTTATAGTCGTGCTGCTCCATCAGCAGCCGTTCGCTGCGCACCGTGTACAGCACTTGCAGCAAAAGGTGGTTTTGGCCGGTGATTCAGGTTGCCCTTGTCCAGGTATGGCAATTGCCTACACTTAGTTCTTAGGCGCGTACGATAAGATCATCGCGACCGTATAGACCAAACGGTCATTTTCTGCCTGATGCTGGAGGTGAGTCGCGCAGGCTGGCGGGCGGAGCCACCTCGGGAATCTGATAGGGCGCATCACCCTCCAGGTAGGACATGTGGATGTTAACTATGGACCTTTCGTTCAAGGCTTTTTGGCCAACCGGCCGGCTCAGATAGTCGCCGCCCATGACGCTGTACCACCGTTCTGTGGCAAGTCCACGTATGACTGCATGGGTGTTGTAGTCGGCGCCGGCCACAACGGCATAGTCGCCGGTCCGATCCACCACCAGAAAGCGCGGTGGCGACCACCACTTTACCTCGGCCGGTGTCGCCTGCGCGTTCGCCGATCCCCAACTCGAGCCTGAGGTATCGATCGGCGGGACGCGGACCTTCGTGGGCTGGCCCTGAAAAGACGGCTTCAGATGTGCGCGCCCCTGAACTTTGACGGTTGGGATGTCGAGTGAACCGAGTTGTGCGGTGACGTCTTCAGTGGGCACTTTTCCTTCGTTACGAAGCCTCAGGAGTTCATCGGTGTTTACCATGAGCCGCTGCACGTACATGTTCATAAGCTGGGTCAGGCGCTCGTGATACTCCCAGGTTTCGGAAACGTGGTTCGAGCCGCTGGTCTCGTAGAACCCGGTCCTCACTTTCCACTTCGCCTTGACCCAGCCCGCGCCGGAAGGTGTCTCCCAAGTAATAGCGTCCTGGTGAGACTCGTCGAACAGCGTCTGGAACTCGTCGATGTTGCGGACAAAGTAAGACAGCCACACACCGAAGCGGACAACGTCGGTGTCAGACAGGCCAGGTGATTCTATAAATAGCGCGTCCCATAGGTTATCGTTAAGCTTATCGACGACGGTGTTGTAGTTGCGCTCATAGCGAGGTGATCCGAAAGTGGGATCGCTAACGCCGACCACCTTAGGGAAAACCTTTGCCTGCTGCCAGAACAACAGCCGCCGCACGAACGGCAGCAGGTTCGCATTCGTGTAGATGACCTTCGCGGTCCTAACCCCAGACACGATAGGCTCGACGATGTCATTCCAGAGTTCCAAAAACAGCATGACACCGGCGACGCCGCGCACCCGCATCTCGCCTGCCTTGGAAAGTCCCGATGGCATGCGCATGAATTCGCCTTGTCCTTCCAGGGCCACCGACTGAAAGCCAAACTGAGCGCGCATTCGCGTCCATGCTGCGCTTTTCGTCGTGGGCCCGCCACGCGGACCGGAAAGTAGCGAGTCGCGCGTCGCAGGGTCGAGCTGAGAGAGCATATAAGTGAAGGCTTCGGGGCTGTACTCGCCCTTGGTCAGCGCCTTATGCAGTAGCACGCGCAAAGGGATGTCTTTCGATGGCATCTTGGAAAATTTGTTCAGTGCCTCGAAGCCCTCCGATTTGATCTCGGCTTCGACAGATGTCTCGGCCGGTATAGCAGCAAGCGCCTGATTGAATGCATTGGCCAGAGCGCCACCTGTGGCACTGTAATCACGGCCGCCATCGGGCCGGGTCGGGCCACTAGCGCGGACGCGCACGGCCGCCTCGCCTGCGTTGCGCGTTGCGATTCGTAGCGACTCCAGCGAAGCATCGATGCGCGGCAGGAGGTCATCGAAATAGTCCTTTGCCTTCGGATCAACTTCCTCAAACCAGGGCCGCCACGTTTCGATCGTCTCGCGGGCGGCAATCAGGCGCTGAATCCTGCCGAGTGCATCAGTGGCTGCCGACGGCGTGACGGGGCGCGTTGTGGCTGCGGAGCCACGGCTGTAAACGGTATCGCGGGTAGCGCCCGCTGCGGAGGGTCCAGCACCCGCTGCGGGCATCTCGGCGGTCACCACGTTCACACCCAGCCGGCTGAGCAGCTCCAGTGTGTCCGTACGAGCGCGCGTCGCCGTGCCCAGATTAGTCTGCTCCACCACACGCAGGCTGCCAGTCTTGTAGAGCGTAGCCTCCAGCAAACTCATAATGCCCGCGACATCGCCAGCCTCCAAGCGTCCCGCATGGTGGGAAAATCCGCTTAAGGTGTGGACGCCTGCGAAGAACTCGGCAAAGGAGCCAGGGCTGTTCGCCTCCATCGCGGCCCGGATGATGCTGAGGTGCGAGCCGCGTAGATCGCCAAGAACGACCACCTTGGATTGGTCTTTGGGACGGGTGATTTTGGTGATTGGCTCCGCGAGATCCGGATTTCTGCGTGCGTCGCGCATGGCGGAGCGCAGACTAACGCTTTCGACGACGAGCTCTCCCGCTCTGTAGGTATTGCGAGACACGTCGCCAGGACCACCACTATCGGCGAGTACCTTGCCGGGCTGCCAGGCGGGTCCAAAGCCTTTGGTCAAAAGCGCCGCATCGGTGGTCGTCTGCAGGGCACGGACGACACGGGTGATCTCGGCCGTCGTATTGATAAACTGCTGCGGTATGATCACTTTGTTGGCGGCGATATCGATCGCCCCGACCACCGTTGGCAATTGGTTCACGTGATCGCGATGCACGTGAATGATCTGGAGTGCGTCAAGGCGCATGATACCGAGATTGGCGAACACGCCGTTGAGCTGGCTGAGATAGACCGCTGCCGGCATCGAGCGGGTCGGATCAGACCCAGCATCCAGCATTAGGGCGGCGCGTGGGTCGGCGCGGAACACTCGCGAACCGGAGGCGCCGGTCGCAGGCGTCTCAAAGAGCGTGCCCAGATCCGTGTTGAAGAAGGCCGGGTTGGCCTTGAACTGCTCTAACGATTTCGCATCCGGAATCCAGGCGAGTTGGCCGCCCGGAAGGATGAAGACCCGATCAGGGGTGCGAACGATGAGAATGGCGCCGTCAGAATGCTGCCAGCTCGCAATCGGATTAGGTTGGTCGTCCTTCTTTGCGTCCTCGCGGAGCGGAACCGTTAGACCGCGCGCGCTGAGCACAGGTAGGGGCGCTCGCAGCTTGAGCGAAAAGGCCGCAGCGAGAGCTCGCGCCTCTCTCTCCAGCGCGGCTACCGGCGATGGAGCTTCTGATCGCTGCGCCTGAACGGTATGCACGAGCTCATGCGCCAACAATTGATTACGGTCGGATCGGCTGGCGGCATATTTGCCAGCTGCGAAATAGATGTCGCGACCAGTAGTATAAGCGTTAGCGTTAAGGGCGGCCGCGGATTTTGCAGCGTCGGGATCAGTATGCACGCGGATGTCGGCTAAGCTCCGGCCAACCCGGCCCTCCATCTGTGCTCGAATATCATCATCCAGACGGTCGCCGCGGTTTCCGCGTGTTGCGGCTTCGGTGACGGGTGCGGCCGCTAATCGACCGGCCGACAGATCGGATTCCTGTCGCGGCAGGCAAAAGCGGTGTGCATCCGCGGTCTGGGTCGCCGGAGGCGCGAGCGGCAGCGGGTCAATCCCGTCGATAGGCCGTCGCAGCGCCACCGCCAGTTGCATCCAATAGCGAGGCGCTTTCAGTGCGAAACCCTGGTTGGACTTTCGGCGGGGGCCCGCATCTGCCGTCTCGGTCTCACGCGGCACAGCCGCTTTCATCCCGCCCTTCCTTCTTTTGCCATCTCCCGCCGAATCGCCGCCACGATGTCAGTTCATCGGCGAATTCGCCGCCGTGAATCCGACAGCCCACGTTGTCCTGTATCCAAGTCAAGTGCAGGTCGCGCACGGCGGCGGTCAGCATGACGATGTCGCCCGGCGATTGAAAATTGCGGAGAATCAGCTTCTGCATTCTCAGGCTTCGCAGTTGTATTCCGTATTAGCGACAAATCCCGTTCGATCGAAACTCGCTAGTGATCGCGCCAACGAGCAGCGCGCAGCCTATGCAGCGCCGCGATCATTGCGCGAATGGACTCTGCTCGTGTAGCTGGCGCAGGACCACGACGTTCTCGCGGCGCGACACAACTCGAAGGTTCGAGGGGGCGACGGCGCGGGTAGGAGCGCTTTGCCGTTCGACGATATGGTCGATCGTCATCTGAAATTTGCTACCATCGGGCAAGCGGTGAAAGGGCGCAGTAGTATCTCCGCCCTCGAAGACACATCCGGCGTCTTCAAACAGTCGTCGTGCGGCAGTATCCTTGCGCACGGCCCTCCAGAACCGGCCGCGCTGGTTATCAAACAGGCCGCGGCTATTTTCGAGAGTAAGTGTCGCCTCTTCACCGGGATTGGCCACCCCAGTCCATATTTCGCCCAGCTTGGACACCGCGGGATCAGTCAGAGGCTTGCCTAGTAGACGCCGGAACGCGGGCAGTTCGCTTGCGGCAAACCCAGCGGCCACCTCCGGTGGTTGAGCAACTATTCCGCTGCCCGGCGGGACGTGCTGCGCCGGCGGGTGCTCGGTAAATGTCGCGGCGAATGACCTTTCTATCTCGGCGTTTAGCTCGGCTTCCTCCGTGAAGATCGCCTTGAACGCATCGAACGCCTCGATCGCTTTGTTCACTAGACCCTCGAAAAGCTTCAGCGCTCCTTTGACGGCGTCATGCAGTAGCGTAACTACCTCGGAAGCAAAGCCCTTGACCCACTCAAACAGTTCCACGGCTTTGCCGGCGACAAACTCGGCAGCCTTGCCGAGAAAGCTTGCTCCCTTCGAAATCAGGTTCCCGATCGCATCGCTGAACACAAGGAGGAGGATCTGGGCGATAAGCGCCCCGATAACCTCGCCGATGCCCTGCCCCATGTCGAAAAATTCTTTTTCGAGGAAGTCGAACATCGAATGAGCGGCCTTGGTGCCCAACTCGCGTGCCTTGCCAAGGGCTAACTGCATAAGATTGTCGAGGAAGCCCGCGAACTTTTTGACCGTGCCTTTCGGATCGGAGACGAAATCGCTCAACGCCTTGCCGAACTCAGTCGAGAGATCGGCAAACTTCTGCATCAGCGTCGCGACCTTCTGCTGCCTCTCGGGGCTGATTGCAACGCCCACTGGGGACCACTTGGCCAGCCACTCGAGAGCGGAGATGCCTAGCTTGACCACTCCGATGATCCCCTTGACAAGATCGGTTATCGGACTGATGAGTCCAAGCACCAACCCCAAGAGGTAGCCCCCATAGAACTTGACCGCGTTCCAGGGAATGAAGAGCTTCGATAGATGACCTTTGGCCTGATCGGCGCGGCCCGATTTCACGTCCGCACGCAAGCCCCCAACAAACCCCTCGAACACCGCCTTTATGAACGGCCATGCCGAGTCCCCAAAGGCGGACTTGCCTACGGAATCGACGACTCCCCCACCTAGAGAAAACTCCGCGTCTTCGGGCGCGCACTGTATGCGCTGGACCGACACAGGCTCGACTTGGGAGTCAAGGGAGTGCGCATCCCGCTCGTGCATCGGATGAGGCGCATCCAGATCGGGCTCTGCCACCGCTGCTGCCGAGCGCTGTTCGGACACGTGTCGCAATTCGTGCTGCAAAAGGAGTTGGCCCTGCAGAGATTCGGGCGCGTACCGGTTCGCACCGAATACAATATGGCCCCCGAGAGTGAATGCTGCCGCATGCAGCGTCTTCGCGGCCGCAGACGCGCTGGCGTCTGCGTGAATCCGCACATGGCTAAAACTGTGCCCGAAGCGTAGCGCCGCATCGCGTTGCACATCCAGCGGCAGAGGCGCGCCCGGTCCGCGTGCGACCTCCACCGCCGTTGTGGTATCTCGCACGCGGGCAGGCTTTGTCGGCAGCGATGGAGCCGGCAGCGATGGAGCTTCTGTTCGCTGTGCCTGAACCCCAGGCACGAACTCATGCGCTAACAGTTGACTACTGTCGGATCCGCCGGGAGCATATTTACCAGCCGAGAAATCACGACCGATCGCCGGAAGCGCGAACGGCAGCGGGTCACTCCCGTCGATAGGCGGTCGCCGCGCCACCGCCAGTTGCATCCGATAGCCAGGCGCCCTCAGGGCGAACCCTTGGTTGCACTTTCGGCGGGCACCCGCGCCCGCCGTCTCGATCTCACGCGGCGCAGCCGCTTTCATCCCGCCCTTCCCTCTTTTGCCATCTCCCGCCGGATCGCCGCCACGACATCATCCCGCCCGATTGGCCGCCCGCCTTCCTTCAACACCCGCAAAGACGCGGCTCGGATCGCGTTCATGATCGAGCCGCCAGAGAGCGGGAATTCCCTCGCGGTGGCTTCGAGATCCAAATCGTTTTGAAATCGCGCAGCCGGGGAGAATCCTTGGCGCCAGATCCGCACCCGCTCCTCCGGTCGCGGCACTGGAAAATAAATGACCGATTCGAACCGCCGCGCAAAGGCGTCGTCAATGTTGTCGCGCAGATTGGACGCCAGGATCGCAATTCCATCGAACGTCTCAATCCGCTGCAACAAAAACGCGACTTCCTGGTTGGCGTAGCGGTCATGAGCGTCGCGAGTCTCGCTCCGCTTGCCGAACAACGCTTCCGCTTCGTCGAAGAACAAAATCCAGTTTCGGCCCTCGGCCTGGTCGAACACCAGCGCCAGATTCTTCTCGGCCTCGCCGATATATTTCGATACGATCATCGAGAGGTCGACGCGGTAGACGTCGCGCCCGGTGGATTTGCCCAGCAGACACGCGGTCATGGTCTTGCCGGTGCCGGGCGGCCCGTGGAACAACGCACGGTATCCCGGGCGCAATTTGTCCGCCATTCCCCAGTCTCGCATCAGGGCCGGACCGTGCTCGATCCAAGCCTCGATTTCGGCCAAGCCCTGCCGCGTCGAAGAGTGCAGGACGAGGTCATCCCACGTTAGCCTGGTTTCCACTCGCTGCGCCGGGAAATGGGCACCGAAGGTGGGGCGCCGCGCTTCCCCCGTAGTAAACAACGCCAGCGCATCGTCGGACACCTGCAAGCGAGCCTTCATCACCGGTTCGTCGGCGCTGGCCGACGTCGCCCGCAGCACGGCGCGCCGAGCGAACACATGCCCTGGCTCGAACAGCTTCCGCAGGCGGAAGCGTTCGGCCAGATCCGTCCCGGCGATTATGAACGCGAGAGTCTCCCCCGTCGGCCAGAAGTCACCCTCGGGCTCGCGGCGCGCGTCGCCAAACTCGGTGAACTGGCGGTCGAAAGTCTGGTTACGCGTGAAGAACACGTCCAGCAATTGCGGGCGCAGATGTGGTACCAGTGCCAGCACCAGCGCCACCCGTTCGTTGAACTCAAGATTTGTTTCCCGCAGGAACGTCGCATACGCGGAATCCGATCCGGACAGATCCGGCGGCATGAGGGCCTCCGCTGACGCTGCTCCATCCAGTCCGAAATAGAGCTTAAGCCTAGTGTCGATTAGACGCTCGAGCCAGGCCAGCTCGCTTTCGAGATCGGCGGCGTTTCGTTCCAGCGCACTCACCATTCCACCCGCATCGGTACCTGCATCCAAGGCAGCCTGACCCATTGCGCTGTCCACGGGAAGCGGTCAAGCAGAATATCGGTGGTCTGGCGCTCTACGCGCAACAGCCAAGCCCCGTCGCGCGTCGTCAGGACGCCAGCCCGGTTCAGGAAGGTTTCGCGAAATCCGTCCGGTGAAATATCGCCCAGGCAATCGGCATGCGCAATGACGGCTTCAAGCAGTTGCCGTGCCTCGTTAGCCTCGGTTACCGTGACCGGCTCGTGGGGGTAGTGCCGGGCACGCAGCGGCAGCCCGCACAGCACCTTTGGCAACGCCAGCGCGAGGTCGGGGGCCTTGGTCTCGCCGGTTGCCAAATGGCGCAGCAACAGCACACCACGATGCCGCTGCGGGGGACCGGTGAACTCGGTCTCGTCGGCATCCAAGAGCCCGAGGCGCTCAAAGAAGCGGGGCACGAAGGGCCAGAGCAGGCACAATCCGCTGTCCGAGACGATACGCGAGTCCTCGTCCTCTTTTGGCTCCGGGGGTGCATTGGCCGGAATGGCGGCGGCAGCCTCAACCCGCGCGAGCGGGGCCAGCGCATCTTTCACGTCGGTCAGAGCGATCAAACCAGCCCGCATGAACGGCCGTAGCAACGCGGCGAGATTGGCCGGCATCAGCTTTTCGGTCATCGCACGCGCCAGTTCCGCCAGCGCCAACGCATAAGCCACGCGTCCCTCCGATGGCAACCGCACCTCCAAGGGGCGGAGGCGCGCGAGCAATGCGGACAGCTCCTGGTGTTCGGTGAGCCGCTCGAACAACGTCTCTAAGTCATAGGCAGACAGCTCCCCGTGTTCGGTCAGGCGCTCGAACAACGTCTCTAACTCATCGTCCGCGGGCCTAACCGCAAGCGGCGGATGCCGCTCAGCCAAAACCGCTATATCACGCTGGATGGACGCCAAATCAGGGGACGCTCCGGTCACGGCGCACAAATCGTCCAGCAGCAACGTGAGCGTTGTGCCCGCGGATACCGCGATCGCGGTCAACACCGCCTCGGTCAGCGCAGACGCTTCGCCAGCGGCGACCGCCTGCAACACCGCCCGCCACATGATCAGCCGTTGCCGTTCATGGGTCATTCCGGCCAAGACGGGTGTAGCGTCCAGTAACGTAGCCAGCCCGGTTCGCAAAGCTGCGGTTCCCGGGGCGAGCGCCACCAGAATTCGCTCCAACGCGGTCTCCGAGAGGTGGATAACCAGCCGCTCCAGCGCAGTATCATCGTCTGCCAAGGCACGGAATGTTGCGGCCAGTGAAGCCGGGGATGCGCGAGCTACTGACTCCACCGCCTCGTCCAACAAGCGCTGGCGGCGTGCGTCGCTCCACGAGGGCAGCCCGCCGGTGCGAGCAAACTGGCTGACGAGCATCATTGCCGCGCCCGCAGCTCCCGGCGCTGACGACGACGCCTCGCCTAGTCCGTCGGTGAGTCGCCGCAGCGCTGGCACGTGGACGGCGTCAACCTTGCCTCTGGCGCTCCGTAGCGCCTCCGGCAGCGCCGCTTCGATCCGTACCGGAAGCTGTTCGTCCAGAGAACCAAGGTTCAGATGGCCCAGATCCAACTCGAGCCGATCGACCCGAATGGCCTCGCCCGGGCCGACGGCAACGTCGAAAAGACGTTCCAGCAGCGGGGTCACGCGGCTTTGAATCAAGTCCGAAGCCAAGGGTGTTATCCGCCGGGCTAGCCCACAGTCAGGCACGGTGAGCTCGATGATCTCACGATGGATGACATGGTGCCGCATCTAGTTCACGCCGCGATCAGGCTGCCTTCAGCGTCACGGTGGCATTTCCCGTCAGCGTTACGTTGGCAGCCGGGGGCAGCGACCGAACCGCCGTCACCGAGAACGTCGTGGTGGCCGAGAGCGGTCCAACCGGGAGCACGAGCGTCGACCCCGTGCCGGGCAAGGCCGATCCGATCGGCGTTCCGCCTGCAACCAATTGATAGGTGACATTCGGTTCGCTCGCATCGACAAGGATCGCCGCCGCGGCTCCGGCTGGCACCTCAGCGTCCCGCGCGCGCACCGCGAGCGACGGGTCCGGCCGCACCGCGACGCTCAGCCGGACACAACGCTGCACCGGGATCGGACCTTTGCTGGTGGCGGCCAGCACCAGCACGGTATCGCGTGCCAAGGCAGCCGAGGCGAAATCGAGCGTCTGTCCGTTGCCATCACGTGCCTTCCCAACCAGCTCGTGATCCCGCGCGCCCTCCTGGAACAACGCGTAGCTGTCGGTGGCGAGGCTCGCCTGCACCAACACATGCGCGACTCCACTGTGATCCACCAACGTGGCCGGTAGTTGAGTGGCAGGAACCGGGGCGATCACGGCCTGCGAAGGCAAATCGACGGTGACGCGGCTTTGCGCCACCATTGCTTGAATGGCGAGCGTGGCGCCAACTGGGATCGGGCCGGTGGCCAGCACGGGGGGCAACGGCGGCTGGCCCTCCCGAGCCATAACGAAATCGACCTCGAGCTTGATCTGCCCGATACCCTTGTTGGCCGCCGGGTCGTCAGGGTCGCGCTTATGCACGTAGGCCGGTAGCGGGATCGGCACGCCGGGCGGGACGGTGCGCCAGATGTAGAACACCCCCGGCTGCCCGCCGACAACCGTCAGCGTGCCATCCGTCGCTCCACCATTGAGGGTTGACGTCA
>WNFG01004440.1_pt1 | contig 11790 bp, 9 predicted proteins | sample 5400431 | NCBI WGS metagenome assembly WNFG01 (sample SAMN13153346, study PRJNA577476) | soil metagenome | isolation source: 120 cm saprolite under Douglas fir tree site 2 hole 3 replicate 2 | place: USA:California | collected 2015-04-18
TGGCTACCCCGACGGGTTTCGTGCCGACCGGAATTGTGGTCGTGACTGCGTTGGCCGCAGTGTCGACGACCGACACCGTGGCGTCGCCAAAATTGGTGACGTAGAGCCTGGATCGGTCCGGAGTCAGAGCTGCCGCTACCGGCTGGATGCCTACGGAGACCACATTGACGACGGTATTGGTTGCAAGATCGATGACCGAGACATTGTTGGAGTCTTCGTTGGTCACAAAGGCGAGCAAGCTCGACGTTGCCGCGGCGGGGACCGCGGGATTCGCCTTCGCCTTAATTCCCGCTGTCATTGGCCCCCCAGGGTTTCGGGCCGCCGGCAGAGATACCTGATGGACCATCGTCTTGCCCGTGCCAAATGCCCGGTGGTTTGCTCCACCCAACATGACGAACAAGACCACAAGGGCCACAGGCCATGCACTCAAGGCCGGCGGAATACGGGAAGACAATGACCAATTCATGAGGCACCCCCCTTACATAGTTAAGACATAAAGCTGAATCGCCGTCGAGAATTACCGCAATCAAAAGGCCAACCGGGGGGAACAGCGATTGTGAGTGTTATCTCACGGAAAATTCAGGGGTTATTCAGTGCTTCGCCTGTCCTCTTCATGGTGTGATCGAATGCCGTGAAACTGCAAACTGTTGCACTTCAACTCCCAGGCTTTGCGCTCAGCGGCTGGTGTGAAGGTTTTGGAAGCAACCCCGTTCTCGCTTATTGAAGCTGCTCCTCGTCCCGTTTTTGCAGCGTGCCTCTGCGCAGCATCCTCTCCTTCATCATGACGAAAAAAACCGGGACCAGGATCAGAACGTGAATGGTGGAGGTAATCATTCCGCCCACAATGGGCGCGGCAATGGGCTTCATCACGTCCGAACCGATTCCGCTCTCCCATAAAATCGGCACAAGACTGGCGAGCACCGCGCAGACCGTCATGAGTTTAGGACGCAGCCTCTGCACCGCGCCTTCAATCGCCGCATCACGAATGTCTTCGACCGTCAGTGCGTCGCCCGACATCAGGCGCTTGTCGAGAGCTTCGTGCAGGTAGATAACCATGACGACGCCCGTCTCCACGGCGATTCCGAATAATGCGATGTAGCCCACCCAGACCGCCACGCTGAAGTTGTAGCCCATCATCCATTGCAGCAGCAGTCCTCCGGTCATGGCGTAGAACGTCGGGAAGATCAGCACGATGGCTTCCGCGGCCGAGTGAAAAATCAGGTACAGCAGAAAAAAGATGGCCGCGAACACGATGGGCAGAATGATTTTCAGCCGCTGTTTGGCGCGCAGTTCAAACTCATATTCGCCGGACCAGTGAAACGTGTATCCCGGCTGCATCTTCAGTTTTTCCCGCAGTTGTCCGGCGGCCTGGTCCACGAAACCGCCGTAATCTTTTGTGTTCAGGTCGATGTAGACGTAGCCGGTAAGCTGTCCCTCCTCGTCGCGGATCATCGCCGGTCCCTGAGAAAAAGAAATCTTCGCCACCTGTTCAATCGGAATCTGCGCGCCCGAAGGCGTGGCCAGCAGCACACGTTTCAGTGCGCCGACATCGTCGCGAAAGTCGCGGTCGTAGCGCACGTTCATGGGATACCGTTCCCGCCCTTCGACATTCTCGGCCACATTCATGCCGCCCATGCCGGAAGCGACCGCCTCCTGCACGTCGGCCACGGTCAGGCCGTAGCGGGCAGCTTCAGGACGATTGACCTCAACGTTGAGATAAAAGCCCTGGGAGACGCGCTCGGCAAAAATCGAACGGACCTGGGGCAGCCCGGAGAGTATCTGCTGGATTCGCGCGCCGGTTTCCTGAATGCCTTCCAGGGTCGGCCCCTGAATTTTCATTCCCACCGGGGTCTTGATGCCGGTCAGCGCCATGTCCAGACGATTCTGAACGGGCATGGTCCAGGTATTGGAAAGGCCGGGAAACTGCAGCTTCTGGTCCATCTGCTGAATCAGTTTTTCATAGGTCATGCCGGGCCGCCACTGCTCCCTCGGCCTGAGCATGATGGTGGTGTCGTACATATCGAGAGGCGCGTTGTCGGTCGAGCTGTCGGAACGTCCGACGACGCCGAAGACCGTCTCGACTTCCGGGAAGGAGCGAATGATGCGGTCCTGCTGCTGAAGAAGCTGCGTGGCCTGACTGATCGCGATCCCAGGCAGCGCTGTGGGCATATATAAAGCGGACCCTTCATAGAGCGCCGGCATGAACTGGCTGCCCAGCTTCCATGCCAGTGGAAATGTGAGCACGAGAAATACAAGATTCAGCAGCAGGGTGGTCTTCCGGAAGCGCAGGCAAAATCGCAGCACCGGCAGGTAAAGGGCCTTCGTAACCCTGGCGAACGGATTGCCCGATTCAGGACGCAGTTTTCCCCTGATAAAAATAACCATGAGCACGGGAACCAGAGTGATGGCGAGCAGAGAAGAAAACGACACGGCCAGAGTTTTGGTCCAGGCCAGCGGGCGGAACATGCGTCCTTCCTGGGCCTCAAGCAGAAAGACCGGAAGAAACGACACCACAATGATGATCAGAGAAAAGAACAGCGCAGGCCCGACCTGTTTGGCCGCTCCGATCAGAATTCGACGGCGCTCGGGCTCCGCAAGAGGCGGGCCGTCGGCATCGCGCTCGGAGAGATGCCGGTAGCCGTTCTCGACCATCACGATGGCGGCATCCACAAGCACTCCGATGGCCAGCGCGAGTCCGCCCAGAGACATGATGTTCGAGCTGACATGCAGGTAGTACATGGGAATGAAGGAGCCAATCACCGCAATCGGCAGAGTGATGATGGGAATCAGGGCGGAACGAAAGTGAAAGAGAAATCCCAGACAGACGATGCTCACGATCGCCGCTTCCAGCAGCAGGTCGCGCTGCAGAGTGCGAATGGAATCCTGAATCAACCCTGAGCGATCGTAGCCGGAAACGACTTCCACCCCCGGAGGCAGCGTCGCCTGAACCTCGGCCAGTTTTTTCTTCACGCCATTGATCACGTTGAGAGCATTCAGGCCGTAGCGCATGATGACGATGCCGCCGACGGTCTCACCTTCTCCCTGCCATTCGGCCACACCTTCCCGGATATCGGGACCAAAGGAAACGCTGCCCACATCCTTAATAAGGACAGGCGTGCCATTTTTGGCCGTGAGAGGGACATTCTCCAGGTCGGAAAGAGAGCGCAGGTAGCCCAGGCCGCGAATCATATAGCGTGTGCCTGACAGTTCCAGAACGCGTCCGCCGGTCTCATTGGTGCTCGATTTCACCCGCTCGATCACCAGGGAAAGAGGAATTCCCCAGGCCTGCAGTTTGCCGGGATCGAGTCTTACCTGGTACTGGCGCACGAAACCCCCGATGGTTGCCACTTCGGCAACGCCGGGCACGGTTTCGAGGTCATAGCGCAAGTGCCAATCCTGCAGGGCGCGCAGATCGGCAAGGCTGTACTGGTGCGAGTGGTCCACCAAAGCATATTCATAGACCCATCCCGCGCCGGTTGCATCCGGGCCGATCATGGGGTGGACGACCTGGGGCAGACGCCCGCTGATCTGCTGCATGTACTCCAGCACGCGCGAGCGCGCCCAGTACATGTCGGTGCCGTCTTCAAAGATCACGAACACGTACGAGTCATTGAACATCGTCTGCCCGCGCACGGCTTTTACCCGGGGCGCGGCCAGAAGCGCGGTCACAATCGGGTAGGTAACCTGATCTTCAATGATGTTGGGCGGCTGGCCTTCCCAGTTGGTGTGAATGATCACCTGCACGTCAGATATGTCGGGCAGCGCATCGAGGGGGATATTGCTCAGCGACCAGATTCCCGCCAGCACCACGGCCAGCGTGCCGGAAAAAACCAGAAAGCGATTGTTGGCGCACCATTCAATGATTCGGGAGATCATCTTACATACCTCCCGCGGCATTGATTTGCAACTGCCGGCTGACAATGACGCGTCCGTTTTGTTGCGCGGTCACGGTGACCTGCCATGTGCCGCCGGAGCCAAGATCGACACTGCCTTCATACACGCCATTACCTTTGCCCGGACATTGCACCTGGGTTTTCATCGCACTCATCCCCATGGCGGGCATCGCCGGCATATAGAAAGTGACGGTCACTTGTGCCCCATCGACCGGTATCGCATCTTTTGCGGCCAGTTTGATGCGCACGATATTGACGCCCTTGTGCGCCGGAGAAGGCTCGGTCGTCAGCTCCGCATTCACTTCCGCGCTGTTCGCCTGTGCCGTGCCATTCGCTCCCGGTGGCGGCGGGACAAACGCTCCGGCCGCGGCCTGCAACTGGCTCTCGGAATCGATCAGGAAATTCGCCGAGGTAACGATAGATTCGCCCGCCTGAAGACCTTTGAGGATGATGACCTGCTCGCCCACCGTCAGGCCGGTTTGAATCTCGCGCGGTTCAAGCCGGCCGTCTCCATGGCTGACGAAGATGATCTGCCGCGTCCCTGAGTGGAAAACCGCCGATGCGGGCGCAACCAGTTGCCGCCCCAGCGGATTTTTCAACATCACGCTGACATACATACCGGGACTCAGTTTGAGGCCGGCATTGGCCAGCACGACTCGCACGCGCGCGGTCCGCGTATTCATGTCGACCTGCGGCAAAATGGAATCCACCCGTCCCCGGAAGATTTTCCCCGGATAAGCATCCACGGTGACTTCCGCGGAATTTCCCGATTGGATTTTGCCCAGATCGGTTTGAAACACCTGCGCGTAGACCCAGACCATCGAAAGATCGGCGACGGTATAAAGGCGTGTCTCCGGTTGCACGTACATATTGGGCAGAACGTTTTTCTCCGTGATGTACCCGCTGACCGGCGAGTTGAACGTGAGATCGGTGATGACCTTGCCGGTCGCCGCAAGTTTCTCGATTTCGCCGGCCGGAACCTGCCACTGCTCCAACCGCTCCCGCGCGGCGGAAAACAGGGTTTGCGCCCCTGAGGCCACGCCGCTGACGGTGCTGGTTTTGAGCGACTCCGAGTTCGCCCTGGCCAGCAAATATTCCTGCTCGGTCGTCACCAGGTCGGGGCTGTAGATGGTGAAGAGCGGCTGCCCTTTGCGGACGTACTGAAAGCCGGCATTGGCATAGACCGTGCGAATCCATCCAGGAAAGCGGGTCTGGACATACGCAATGCGGCGCTCGTCCGCCTCGACCGTGCCGGTCACGCGAAGTTCCGCGTTGACCTGCCGGACCTCAGCGTTGCCCAGCTTCACCCCGATGCTCTGCATTCGCTGTGGTGTCAGCTGCACCGGAACCAGAGGCGCTTCCGTCGCGGCAACCGGGCCGGCAGTGATGCCTGCCTGCGTGCCGCCACTTGCTTCACCGGCAGCCGCCGATGGAGGGCTTTCAGGAATGTGCTTCTGCGAGCGCCACCACCACGTCGCCAGAACCGCTATCAGCGCCAGGTTCAGCAGCAGCGCCACCGTAAAGGCATTTCGATAACCGGATTTGTGGGTGGTAGTCATGGCAGTGTCACTCCTGTCAGCGCTTCAATTCGCGCCAGCGCCGATTCATGTTCGGCCAGTTCACGCTGGTATTGAAGATCGAGATCCAGCGCTTCGAGAAACGACGAGAGCAGGCTCTGGAAATCCTGACGATTGGCCTCATAAGCGCCCAGCGCCGACTGAAATGAGGCCGCAGCCTGCGGAATCAATCCTTCTTTGTAGATCTTCAGTTGCTCCGCGGAGTTCTGAACGATCAGGAACTGTTGCTGTATCGCGGCCATTTGCCGCTGAACTTCGCCGCGCAGGTCCTGTTGCTCTCGTTCGTGTTTTTCCTTCGCTTCCGCCAGTTCGGCCCGGCGGCGTCCCCGATTGGGAACGGTGATGCCGAAGGTCAGCATGTAGTAGTCGCGAAATTTTCGGTCGTTGTTCTGATACATGTATTGCAGGCTGAAGTCCGGCAGGAACTCTTTCTTCGCCAGATCGACCCGCGAACCCGCCTGCCTGAGCATGGCCTGCTGTGCATGAATCTCCGGACTGTGTTCCTGGGCAAGCTGCAACAACTGAGGCGGCGTGTAATTGAATGTTCTTTCCGCGAGCGGCTCGGCAACGATGTCGGTGGAATCCTGGGGGCGGCCCAGCAATTGCTTGAGCTGCGATTCAAGCTGCCCCTGGTCGCGCCGACTCATCGCAATTTCCTGAAGTATCTTCGTATGCTGAAGCTGGGACCTGAACACTTCCTGCTGTCGGCCCTGGCCCGCGCGGTAATGGGCTTCGGCAATCTGCTGCATCTCCGCGAGCACCTGATCGTGATGCCGAAGCAGATGGATGGCCTGCTGTGCCCAGGCCAGATGAAAATAGGCGGCCTTGATCTGCTCGATAACGTCGCGGCCGGCGGAATCGGTGCGCGCCCGCAGCGCCTCTGCCTCATGCCCTGCCGCTTCGGCCTTCAGTTTTCTTTTGCCCGGATATGGAAACTCCTGAGAAGCGCCCAGACCGATGTAGGCAAAGTCGCTGTTGGTATAGCCGGCAAACGGGCGCGGGCTACCCACGGAAAACTGCTGGACCATCACCTGGGTATCCGGCAGCGCGCCCGCCGACTTCGACATGTTGGCCGCCGCCTGGTAAGCATGACCCGCCGCGAGGATTTGCGGATTCCCCGACAGGGCCTCTTCAATCAGGCCGGCCAGAGGGGTCGTTCCCGAAGAAGTGTCTTGCATCGCCTGAGCGCCTGCTGGTCCCGTTTCCTGCCCATACATACTCAGTACAGACACAAAGATGCCTGAAATAATAAAGGCTTTCATCTTTCCTCCCGATCATTCATCGTCCAAAACACACGACGACGCAGTGCGCACGAGCGCATGCGTCAGGAAAGAGAAAACCGATCAGATTCTGAGAATGGAGAAGACAGGGGGCGGCGAGACAGGCGGTGAGTGTATCTGCGCCACGAACGGAGGTTGCGCGCCCGTTGCGGGCAGGAAGACATCGCTGCCATGGACAAGGACAGGCGGATCCGCAGCCGTTTGGGAATGACCGGCTGCAAAGCGCGAATTGACAAGAAAGGGATCGCCGTCGTGAACGGTAATCTTGCAGCAGGAATGCGACGCGGGCATCTCCATCTGCCCGCAGTCATCGGCCATCGCTTTGCAGCACGCCCGCTCTTCTTCAGTGAGCAGGCTGTCCGGAAGCATGCAGGCCATCAGCGGTACGGCCTGGAGCGACAGCGCCAGGGCCAAGGCTGCGAATTTGCCGGTCCATTTCACCATAGACAGTATAGCTTCGCGCCCCTCGTGACGGGAAATCTGTGACGGGAATCACAGGGAATCACAGTGTATGAACTCCGGCCGGCGCCCCGTCTTCCTCCGTAGTGCCAGAACCGGATTTTATCTTTCCTGCTCAAAGCTTACGGACCATGGCGCCGAATCAGGCAAGTTTGAAGTAGGTTCGAATCGCCTCGATCAAGTCTCCCGGCTTCAACCTGACATTGGGAAATGTCGATTGAAGAGAAGCCCGAATCGAGTTCCATTCGGCGCTGTCAGCAGGAAACGCGGCGAGAAACATCTTGAGATCTTCCTGGATTGATCCAGGCAGGCCCGGGCCAGGCTCGCCCGAGAGTGCGGCGCCGATCCTGAAAATGTCGGCTCGATGTTTTGCGATGTCTCTGGCATCCACCTTTCCTCCCTTTTCCTGTCGTTCGGTCAGATCAAGCCAGGCGCGCGCCTTGAGCGGAATCAGTGCGGCAGGAGTGACAATCGGCACCTTCCCTGAAATGATCTGTTGTTCTCGGATTAGATTGTAATAATTGTCATCCAAAAGGATTGCCGAGAGACTGGCGGCATTTTCTTCGATCACAAGGGGAACAACATGCTGGCCTTCGCCGAGGTCAACATTTTTCGGCTTCCTGCTAAAAAGTTCAAGCATGACAGGATATGAATTATCCCCAGGCTTCGAGAAACGATAGAGTTCCCGGCTACCGGTTGCTCTTTCCCGAATAGCGTACTTCCCGGCTTCGACGAACTTCCAGAATCGAGCGACGAATGCCTGGTCGATGGCTTCAACTATGAGGACTATGTCGATGTCCCTGGTCGCGCGAAAATCGAGACCCTGAGAGGCAAACCACTCATGGCAGGCAACACCACCGATCAGGACAAAGGCCCCATCGTCCGTTGCAAAGTGCGCACTGAATTTATCAAGACCTTTTATCATCGGGGATCGCCTTCTGTTAGATGCCGGAGCTCCTTTTGAACTCTCTCATCGCCTGAAAGCCGAAGACTCAAATAAAGGGAATACCGATCCACGGTGTCCCCATTGGCGAGAACCAGAGGATCATACTTCCAGGCCTCCATTCTGGCCTCGGCATCCTCAGAACCGCTGCACGCGTAGACATGGCCTTCTCTCAGCGCGGCCATGAGATTTCTTTCCCGCATGGCATAGGTTGGAACAGGGTCGTCTTCCAGCATCGAGTACCTGCTTAGAGCGGTGATTCCTGCAAGCACGGCAGGCGGTTTGGGCCGTCCCCATCGAATCCATTGGGCCTGTTTCACCGGACTTGATAGTAAAGGCTCGACCCTTTGCCAAAGATCATTCCCGCTTGAGTTGAAATGCAGCGAAAGCGCCTTCCCCGATCGAACGACTTTGACCAAATGAGTGGATTGCAATTCTTCCTGAGCTTTACTGATCGCCATTGCTGAATATCCGATACGTGAAGCAATCTGAGCCAGAGGTATGCCGCTCAGGGATTCTCGCGAAAGATGATAAATGATCAGGAGCTGCGAGACAGACGACAACGTATTTTGAATGCTTGTCCTTGGAGCTGGAAAATATTCACGGAGATCGATCATCAACATCGGGAGGAACGTCTGGGTGCCGGGAACAATAAAAGGTACTCGCTGGCTTATTAATCGGTTTCGAACATACGCAGGGGTATTTGATAAAACCAGTATGACGTCTCCGGAGAGTTGTTCCTTGAGCAGCGATGCATGGCGAGCGTACTCTTTCGGGGAGGGTGCGGCGATCTGAGATTCTTCAGTTGCAAGAAAGTATTTTCGCCCAAACAGGTGGATTCGGCAAAGGCGATAACGCTGTTTTAGAAATAGCGGCAGAGCCGAGGCAATCCTCGCGGATACTGGCTCAATCCAGGGCAAGTCACCGGTGATTGCCTTGAGATAATCGAGCAGGGATTTTTTGCTGCTCTCACTCATTCCTAAACTAGGATAGCACACTAATCCGATTATGTTTAGCGAGCAGGTTTAATTTATTGTTTTTATTTAAATTATTGAAAACAAACAAATTGCTTGTTCATATCGCAGGATTAGTCGATTACTGGATAGGGGAACCCGAACATTCGACATTGAAATGGAGCCCTACAGCCGTCGGCGACTCATCTGAACCGGCCGCACCGAAGCCGCGTCGGGCCAGGCCCAATAAGCCTGCTGTAAGTGTAAATGAACCGAATCGGTTGCAATCAATATCGTCAAGGCAAGCCTGCTTCTAACTCACCGACACGCATCCACCTCCACCTCGGCGTCTTCCATGTCTCCGTGCATCTGTAATGCGCTCTTGTTTTCCCGCGAAATCACAGCTTCAATCAACCCGCTCGGCTCATCGATCGGCACAAACACTTCATTGCGGTTCTCCATGCCGAAGGGCGAAAGGTCCACGGCAAGGCAATGCCGGTTCGGCATCGTGAGCCTGATCTCTTCAATCGATTCGAACCGCCGCAGCACCGCCTCGCCCATGGCGTACTGCGTGTGCTGGACGCCCAGGCTGTCGTGCCGCGCGAACGATTCCAGCAGCGTGTCTCTTACGCCGCGCCACGTTCCTCCGAAATCCTGGTTGGTGTTTTTCCACGTCCACTCGGCGGTCACCACCGTGCCGAACAGGCGGTCACGTGAGTCTTTCAGCGTGGTCAGCTCATCGTGCAGGAAATCCACAAATGCCGACCGGTTGGTCTTGAGCACGGTCAGCCCCTCAATGGAAGATCTGACGAAGGCGCCTTCGCGATCACGCTCAATCACCGCCGCGCGGCGCTCCGGGCCGCTTCTGCGGAAGGCATGGCCGTCGTGCGTGCCGTCCGAGCCGAGGGCCTGCCACAGATCTTCGGTGATCCCGATGCGCGCGCCGTTCACATGCCCGTGACGGGAGAGGAAGTGGCTGGCCAGCCGCATCCCGAATTCTTCGATCTCGCCCACCGGACCCCGGCCCGCCATGGCATAGACGGTGTTCTTCATCGTGTCCGTGGGGACGACCAGGCGGTTGTCTCCGTGCTCATACGCCGCGGCGAAATCGCCTTCCAGTCGGACCTCGACCTCCATCTGCCTGATCATGTCAAAGGCGCCGTGGCGCTCGACCTTCACCAGCCTCACGCCCTGTTTGCCGTAGCTGTTTTCCTTCAATCGAAAAGATTCCGCCATGACGATCAACTCCCTCGATAGGTGCTGTAGCCGAAGGGACTCAGCAGCAAAGGCACGTGATAATGCTGCCCCGGCGCGGCGTTTCGCTCCACCGCAAACTGCACGGTCACTTCGGGAAAGAAAGGAGAATGGCGCGATGTGTCGAAATCGAGAGCGTATTGCCCCGGCAGCGGTTCGGCTTCCGGCAGCAGATTCCTGAGACGTCCGTCATCATCGGTTTTGCCGTGGGCAACGACCTTCCACGGCTGTGTCTCCAGCGCGCGAAACCGCAGGGTCACTTCCATTCCGGCCACGGGACGCCCCGCGGCGGTGTCGAGTACATGTGTGGTTATCCGGCTCATTCGCTCAGCATCTTTCTCAGCCGCAGCCGCGTAATCAACCGCTGCTGCTCGGCCGCCTCTCGCAGTTCCACGCCCGGCGTATTCCGCATCCGGCCCCGAAGAATTTCCAGCATCTCCGCGGACGACTTGCCTGTGGCACACACAATAAAAATGAATCCAAACTTTTCTTCATACTCACGGTTAGCCTGCGCCAGTTCTTCCTGCACGGCAGCGTCCGCGCTCATCACCGCCGACTGCTCCTGCTTCGACCACTCGCTCCCTTCGCGCGCACCGATCTTCGGATGCGTCGCGAACACCGCCAGCCACTCCGCCGGCGGACACTGCGCCCACAAATGGTCCGCATATGCCTCTATTTCGTCCATGCCGTCGAAGGGCCGGCCGCTGGTCATGCCCCGCATCCACTGCTCGGAAGCACAGCACCGCCTGAACTGAAGCGCCGCCGATTCCGCATCGCATATGTTCAGCGCCGCGAGCCGGATGGGCATGCGGCCGTTTTGTGTCTGTGGGTTGCGGGTTGCGATGGTTTTCATAAGAGTAAAACCGGGGCTGAAGCCCAACGACGTTTTGCGCTTAACGAGCGGCTGAAGCCGCCCTCTTCTACGGCTGCCCGGACATTTTTTGCAAGCTCTGAAAGCCGTGCCCTGTTACCTGCAGCGGCTAAAGCCTGTGCCCCAAACATCCACGCACTCACACCGCCCGACTCAACCTCCAAGCCGTCTCTCTCCGCATCACCGACCCCGCAGGCCGCCCGTCCACCGAAACCAAACGCCCGCGCAGGTAAGTCCGTTTGACCACGCCCCGCAACTTTCGCCCCGCGTAAGGCGTGATCTTATGACGATGCAGCAGAGTCCGCGCCTCCACCGTGAATTCCTCTTCAGGATTCCACACTACAAAATCGGCATCGTATCCCGGCGCGATTGCTCCTTTGCGTCCGGTCAACCCGGCCAGCGTCGCTGGCACCGCCGACATCCAGCGGGCAATGGATTCCTCAGTGAACCCCCGCGCGCTCGCTTCCTTCCACACCACCGGAAGGCTCAGTTGCAATGAAGCGATGCCTCCCCATGCGGAAAAGAAATCGCCGCTCTCCCGCTCCTTCATCTCCGGCGGA